>OKWY01000010.1_pt1 | contig 169161 bp, 139 predicted proteins | sample 1607041 | NCBI WGS metagenome assembly OKWY01 (sample SAMN07501038, study PRJEB24779) | human gut metagenome | isolation source: stool | host: human infant | place: USA: Pittsburgh, PA | reverse complement strand
GGAACCCCCACTCCCACTCAGCGCATAACCCAACCCGAAGGACACAAAACGATTACACCACTCCACAGGACTTGACCGGGCAGCACTGCACTAGTTAGGGAGCATTACACCAGTTAGGGAGCATTACACCAGCTCCGAACTGGTGCAACACCCCGCTAAGTGGTGTTACACCACTTAGCAACAAGCCGCATCGCGGAGTCGTGACTCGACGCAACATCGAAGAGACACTTCGGCCCAAGCGCCAAACCCCACATCGAACGCAGGCGGTACGCCTCGACCCCGGCAAGGCGCCGCGGCACGCGCACGTTAGCCCCTGAGATGCGCACGTTAACCCTCTAATTGGTGCGTTAACCCCTTGATACGCACGTAAACCTCTAGACATGCGTGTGGGCGGTGCTGCCCACACGCATGTCATCGGGCCCACGTGCGCATTAGCGGGCCCACGTGCGGAATTGGGAGGGGCAGCACGCGGATAGGTTAACCACATCCGGATAGGTTAATAAGCTATCCGGATGCTCATAACCTATCCAGATGTTCGTTACCTATCCACATCTTCACAACCTATCCGCATACCAACGGCGAGCCAGACTATCGCCTTCCCCAAGAATCTCGCACGTAATTTAATCTGTTCAGTTTTTAACCACGGCTCAAAACCGCATGTTTTCAACGATACGATTTCAAATCCTGAAAAACACGGCAGGAAATTACGTGCGAAATTGTGGCGGGAGCACGCATGAGAGCACAGGAAAAGGCCGGGCCCGACAACCTTCATTGTCAGACCCGGCCCTCAGCAGCTCTCAGGCTTAGTACCAGCCCACGGCGTTTGAGTGCGCCCAGGCGGAGCAGGGCGTGCCGTAGCGGCCCTTGATGTAGCCGATACCCCAGTTGATCTGGGTGATCGGGTTCGTGCGCCAGTCGGCACCGGCCGAGGCCATCTTGGAGCCCGGCAGCGCCTGCGGGATCCCGTAGGCGCCCGAGGAGGCGTTCTCAGCGTAGGGGTTCCACTGCGACTCGCGGTTCCACAGGAGGACCAGGCACTGGTACTCGCTGTCGCCCCAGCCCTGGGCTGCGACGAGGGACTTAGCTAGCGAACGCGGGTCCTCACCGGAGTAGGTGGTGGGGACGGCGCCGGCGGCAGCAGCGGCGGCAGCAGCGGCAGCGGCCGTGGCGGAGTCAGTGTTCTTCGTGTCGGCTGCGATAGCCGCAATCTCTTCCTTCGTGGAGATCGTGCCGAGCTTCGCACGGTAGCGCACGGAGGTCGTGCCGTCCGCCTCAACCTTTTCCTCGAGGGTGGCCTTCGGGTCAATACCGGCGGCGACGAGGGCGGCCGGCGTGGCCTCCTTCGTTCCTTCGCTGCGCACCTGGGTGACGGGCTGGGACGTGGAGTGCTCGGTGATCGGCACGGAGGTCAGGACCTCGTCACCCTTCTTCTCCTGCCACACGGTCCACGTGGTCGCACCGTTGACGCCGGCCGTCGTGACCTGGGACTCGCCGACGAAGAGGTCAGAGCTGGTCGTCGTCGTCTCACTGAAGGGAATCTCTACGGTCTCGGTGGCCTCACCGCGGGTCACGCGGCTGACGTTGATCGACAGCTCGCCGGCCTCGCCCGTCGTGACGTTCACGCGGTCGAGGGGGTGCACGGAGACGCCGGAGGCCTCGAGGATCGCGCGGGCGTCCTGCCCGGGACGTGCGGCGACCTCGCGCGTCGTGCCATCCACCGTGACGACGACGTTGCGTGCGCGGGACACGAGCGGGGTGAGCTCGTCACGCGACGAGGAACGGTCTGCGGCGAGGCTGACGGCCGAGCCCAACGGCGCGGCATCCGCGAGGATCGCATCGGCCGACGAGGCCGTGGTCCACAGGGTACGGGTCTGGCCGTCGACGGTGACCGTGTACGGCTTGGAGGTGCGCACGACGATCGTGTCGCCGTCACGCACGGCTTCACCGGTGCCGGGCTGAACGAGGTCGTTGCTGCCAACGCTCACGCCCGCGGCATGCAGCGCGTCGCCGACGGTGTTACCCCAGGAGGTCACAGGGCGCGAGACGCCGTTGACCTCGAGCATGACGGATGTATGCGAGGAGGCGACACCGACGCCGGCGACGCCGAAGACACCCGCCGAGGCGAGGGCTGCGACGCCGAGGACAATGCGCGGGGAAGGCGCGAAGGAACGCACGTGGGCGCCCAGGACGTGCAGGGCGCTCGCGGCGGACGCACTCAGGGAGGTGCTCAGGTGGTGGTTCACGATTCTCCAGTTACTCGCTATTGGTACTGCCGGTCAGCTTAACGTGCGCGCACGCGGGCGCGCCAGGGCCTGGCCACGCCCGCGTGCAATGTCACGTCAGACGAGGCCCAGCTTGTAGGCGCAGCCCCACTGGCCCCAACCGGAGCGCTGCTGGAGCATGCGCGCACGCATGGTCTGTTCCTCCGCGGAGGCGTCGGAGGGCAGGCCGGAGCCGCCGACGGAACGCCACGTGGGCAGAGAGAACTGGTACATGCCGTAGTAGCCGTTGCCCGTGTTGATCGACGGGTTGCCGCCGGACTCGCACTGGGCGATCGCCGCCCAGATCGCAGCGTCGTCGCCGGAGACCACTGCGGGAGCAGAGGCAGACGAACCAGACGAGGAGGAACCCGACGAACCAGACGAGGAGGACGAGCTGGACGACGTATCCTCAGCCTTCTTCGGCTTCGTGCCCTTGGCGACGATGCGCTTGGTGGGCTCGGTGCGGGTCGTGGACAGGACGGCGGAGACGGTGGCGTTGCCGTCGATGGTCTCCTGGTAGGTCTCGGTCACCTCGGAGCCGGCAGCGCCTTCCTGCACGGTCTTCTCGGTGCCCTCTTCGGCCTCGGCGTCCTCGCGCTCTTCGGTCTCGTACGGGATCTCGGTCGTGGTGGACACGGTACCGCGCGTGACGCGTGCGACGCGCAGGGTTGCCTCACCGCCGTTGTGTTCCATGGTGACGCGGTCGATCGGACCGGCGGTGACGCCAGCCTTCTCGAGGATCGCAGTCGTGCCCTCGTCGGAGGAGACGACGACGTCCGTCGTAGTGCCGTCGGCGACGACGTGGACGGTCTGGCCGGCCTCGGCGACGGGCATTTCGGCGCGGGTGTAGGAGCGGTCGGCAGCCATGGACGCGGCGGAAGCCGGCAGGGCCGAGAGCACGCCGGAAATCGACGAGGCCGTGGACCACGCCGTGGTCTGGTTGCCGTCGACCGTCACGTCGTACTCGGTCGCGGTGCGCACGATGACGGTGTCACCGCTCGCGACGGTCTGGTTGGAGGCGGGGGCGACGAGATCGTGGTCGCCGACGGTCACGCCCGCGCTGTGCAGAGCATCGCCCGCGGTCGTGAAGAAGCCGGATACATCGCGGGTCACGCCGTCAACTTCGACGGTGACGTGGCGATAGGAGGTGCCGATCGCAGTGGCCGCGGTGCCGGCAACCAGAAGGGCCGTCGCGGCTGCGACGGAAATGACTGTTGTACGAGAGGGCTGAAAGCTCACGTGTCTCCAGACTTTGTAGGTTCCGTTTCGGGGCCGCGCCGACGCATCCTTCGCTCACTGCGGGCACATCAGACGGGCAGGCCGATTCGAACTGACACACCCACCGTAACCAATTTGTTACCGTTGCGCGACCACTTTGACGCAATTCACCAGTCAGAGAACACGCTCAAAACGGCCGCGCAGGGCCGATAACCCGCGCTCATCACCGGAGAGATACCCTCACCAGGTGCCGTAGACCGCCTCGGTGTTCGCCCGCAGCTGGTCGCAGGCCGCCGCCTCGCTGACGCCCCACTGATCCGCGATGAAACGCACCGTGTGCGCCATGACGTAGGAGGCGTTGGGGCATCCGCGCCACGGCACGGGCGTCAGGTAGGGAGCATCGGTCTCGACCAGGACGAGCTCGCGCGGCAGGACCGCGAGCGCGGCGCGCAGGTCGGAGTTCGCCGGGTAGGTGATGGGTCCGGCGAAGGATGCGTACCATCCGCGCTCGGCGAGGCGCTGCGCCATGGCCGCGTCTCCCGAGTAGCAGTGGAAGACGATGCGCTGGTCCGCGCTCGCGCGCTCGTCGAGAATCGCCAGGGTGTCCTCGTGGGCGTCTCGGTCGTGGATCTGCAGGGGCAGGCCGGCGCGCTGCGCCATGTCGATGTGTGCGCGGAAGGATTCCTTCTGCGCCTCGCGGCCCGGGTCGGCCGTGCGGAAATAATCCAGGCCGCTCTCCCCCACCGCGACGACCATCGGGTCGCCCAGCCGCGCCTCGACGGCGGCAAGGGCCTCGTCGAGGGGGACATGGTAGTCGCGCACGACGGGCACCAGACCGTCGGGCGAAGGATCGGCGCAGCCCGCGTGCAGGGCCGCGTCGTTGGGGTGGATCGCGATCGCGACGCGCACGCCCTCGTGAGCGCGCGCCAGCTCAATCATCGGGTCGAAGTCGGGCAGCTCGCAGGCGCTCGAAATCATCCGGGTGACGCCCACCTCGCGGGCACGCTCCAGCTGTTCCTCGAGGCTGAGCGCCACGCCCTCGCGCCGGGGGATCTCGCCAACGTGGGTGGGCAGGTGCGTGTGGTTGTCCACCACGGGCGCCGCCAGGGGCGCGGGCGCGTCGGGCCAGGGACGAGGCTTACGCGGGCTCATGCGGAGGGAGGATCCTTTCGGGGCGCAGGGGCGTGTCAGCGGGCGAGCACGACGCCGCGGGCAACCTCGTCAACAACCTCGTCGCCGAGGAGGTAGCGCACGATCTCGAGGCCAAGTTCGAGAGCGGTTCCGGCGCCTCGGCTGGTCGTGATGAACTCGTCGACGACGACCGGGTTCTCGTGGACGATCGCGCCGCCCTCGGCGATGGCCTTGACGAACGCGGGGTTCGCGGTCGCGTGGCGGCCGTCGAGGATGCCCAGCTCGGACAGGATCGAGGGGGCCGCGCAGATCGCCGCGATGGGCTGGGACGCGTCGGAGCGGCGCAGCGCCTCGGCCTGGATGGCGGGCGTGGCCTTCAGGTTCAGGGTGCCGGGCATGCCGCCGGGCAGGAAGAGGACGGTGTAGGTGGACAGGTCCACGTCCTCAAGCATGAGGTCGGCGACGACGCGGATGCCGTGCGAGCTGGTCACGTGGCGGGCGTCGGTCACGGAGATCAGGTCGGAGCGCACGCCGGCGCGGTACAGGACGTCGGCGACGGCCAGGGCCTCGACCTCTTCGAAGCCGTCGGCCAGCATGATGGCGACGGTCGCGTCGGTGGCAAGCTTCTCGGGAGTGGGCATGATTCCTCTTTCCTCACGGCTACTGAAAGGAGCGTTACGTCCAGGTTAGCGCAGCCGCGCCCGCCCCGGAAGCGAGCCACGGCCTCGCCCCGTCAGGGACGAGGCCGCGCGGGTCACTCGGAGCGCAGGGCTTCGACCGGGTCCTGACGCGAGGCGCGCGAGGCCGGGATGATGCCCGCGATGACGGTCAGGCCGACGGACACCGCGATGAGCGTCAGGGCCGTGAGGGGCGAGAGCTGGGCGATGTTCTCCACCTTGAACGAGGAGTATGCGATGCCGTTCGCGACCGCACACAGCGCGTAGGTCACGCCGACGCCCATCAGGCCCGCCAAGAGGCCTTCGATGACGGTCTCGGCGTTGAACACGCGGGACACGTCGCCCTTCGAGGCGCCGATCGAGCGCAGGATGCCGATCTCCTTGCGACGCTCGAGGACCGAAATGTAGGTGATGATCGAGATCATGATCGAGGAGACCACGAGAGAGATCGACACGAAGGCGATGAGCAGCCAGGAGATGATGTCGACGATCTTGGTCACCGAGCTCATGAGCGCGCCCATGACGTCGGAGTAGGTGATGACCTTGTCGGTCGCGCCCGCCGCCTTGTTGTCGGCGTTGTAGGCGTCCAGGGCGGCCTTCACCTTGTCCTTGTCCGCAAAGGACTTGGGGTAGATCGAAATGTTCGACGGGGACGCAATGTCCGCCCAGCCCAGGTTCCTCAGGTTCGAGTCCAGGGTCGGAACGTTCGTGGAGAACATGGTCGCCATGAGGGCCGCGAGGGACTTCTCGTCCATGTTGGACTGGAATGCCTCGGCGAAAGCCTGCGGATCCACGGAGAAGGCGCTGGACATGTTGGTGGCGAACTGCTCCATGGTCGCGCCGATCTGGTTGCCGATCGCGGTCGACAGCTGCGTCATCATCGAGGTCATCGCGTTGGTCATGGCTTCCTGCATGACCTGGCCGATGACGGCACTCACGCCCTGGGTAAGAGTACGACCCAGCTGGGCGGCGATCTGCGTGGAGATCGCGTTCATGACCTGAGTGGAGACGTCGGTGCCGATCTGGGCCAGGGCCGGGTCGTCCCCGAGGGCCTTCGTCAGGTTCGCGGCGAGTTTTTGGGAGTCGACGACCTGGTCCGAGGAGACGGCAGCTCGCAGCTGCTCCATCACCTCGGGCTGGGAGAAATAGGACGAGGCCAGGGTCGCGAAGTCGGTCGTCCCGCCCGCCTCGATCTGCTCGCGGGCGTAGTCCTGGAATCCCTGGGCGATCTGGGAGGCTTGTGCGCTCAGGTACTCGGCGGCGCCATCCTTGACGGCGCCGTCGGCCAGGGCCGAGCGGATGATCGTCTGGAAGTCGACGTTGGCCAGCTGCGGCAGGTCCTTGCTCAGCTCCCCGAAGTCGAGGCCGGACAGGTCGAAGGTCATGCCGGACTGGGCCCCCGACTGGGCGGCGAGTGCCGACAGATCGATGGTCGACAGGTCCAGGCCCGACATGTCGAGGTTGGAGAAATCGAGGCCGGAGAAGTCCATGCCGGAAAAGTCCAGGCCAGACAGGTCCATCTGCATCTTGTCGGGGTCGATCTTGAAGGCGGCGGAGAGCTTGGACTCGTCCACCGTGAACAGGGAGGACATGTCGAAGCCGCCGGACTGGCTCTTCTGTTTGTCAGCCAGCTCCTTGAAGGTCTTGCCGGTGAACACATCGACGTCGGGCTTGGCTCGCTGGGCCTTGACGATCGGGCTGGCCGCCGCCTCCTCGATGATCTGGTAGGTCAGGGCGGGCGTGTAGGCGATGCCCTGGCGCAGGGCGCCGCCCTTGTCGGAGTGGGGCTTGACGATGCCGGAGATGGTCAGCTGCTGGCCACCGTCGACGAGCTTCTTCATGTAGTCCGCGTCGGAGGAGCGGTCCGTCCAGACCTTGTAGGTGTCGTCCCACGTGTACTTGTCGAAGGCGTTGACACGGCGGAAGGTCGTGCCCAGGATCGCGGAGTAGTCGTAGGTCGCGGTGCTGGCCCCGGACTGCGCGCCCGACTGTGCCCCGGACTGGTTCTTATCCCCGAGGCTGCCCTGGTAGTACTGGCGCATCAGGTCATCGAATTCCTTGTGGTCTTTCAGACCCAGGGTGTATTCGAAGAGGTTGGGAATGTTGCCGTCCTCGTCGAGGACGAGGACGACCTGGTTCGCGCCGCTCGGCCAGGATCCGGCGACCACATCGTACGCGGAGGTGTACAGCGAGGACGTGGCGGGCATCTGGTAGAAGGCGTTCGTCACCACCATCGACCCGAAGGCACCAGCACCGAAACCGGCTTCCATCTGCGTCATCGACTGGTCGGGGCTGACCTGCACGGTCGCCTTGGACGTGTCGGACTGGTAGATCTGCGGGACGATGTCGTAGTCGTACTCGATCGCGTTAACCATCGAGTTGATGTTGCCGCCGTTGTTATCCAGGTAGGTCTTGAGGGAGGCCAGGTCGTTAGTCTTTGCATCGCGGATCGTGTCAGCGAAGGTGCGCAGCTTAGAGACGCCGACTTTCCCGTCGGGCGCGGGTTGGGAGTCCTTCGAGTCCGAGGCCGACACGGACAGCGCGGCAGTCATGTCGATGCCGGTTTTCTGGATTGTCAGCGGATACGCGCCCAGCGTCTCCTCTTCTGTTTTGGCGATATAGGCGTTGGTGCCGTTGGCCAGCGCGAGGATCGCGGCGATGCCGATGATGCCGATGGACCCCGCGAAGGAGGTCATGAGGGTACGGCCCTTCTTCGTCATCAGGTTGTTGGCCGACAGGGACAGGGCCGTCAGGAAGCCCATCGAGGTGCGGCGCGCGGGCTTGGCTTCGCGGCGGTCTTGCGCGGTGGGCACGAAGGGGTCGGAGTCCGCGACGATGCAGCCGTCGGCCAGCTCAACGATGCGGGTTGCGTACTGGTGGGCCAGCTCGGGGTTGTGCGTCACCATGATGACGAGGCGGTCGCGGGCCACGTCGCGCAGCAGGTCCATGACCTGCACGCTCGTCTTGGAGTCGAGGGCGCCGGTGGGCTCGTCGGCCAGCAGGATCTCGGGGTCGTTGATGAGGGCGCGCGCGATGGCGACGCGCTGCATCTGGCCGCCCGACATCTGCGAGGGCTTCTTGTGGACGTGTTCCTTCAGGCCGACGCGCGTCAGTGCGTCGAGGGCGCGCTTGCGGCGCTCGGAGCGCGAGACGCCCGACAGAGTCAGGGCCAGCTCGACGTTCGCCAGGACGGACTGGTGCGGGATCAGGTTGTAGGCCTGGAAGACGAAGCCGATGCGGTTGTTGCGGTAAGCGTCCCAGTCGCGGGCCTTGTAGTCCTTCGTCGAAATGCCGTCGATGACGAGGTCTCCGCTCTGGAAGCGGTCGAGTCCTCCGATGACGTTGAGCATCGTCGTCTTGCCGGAGCCGGACTGGCCCAGCACGGCCACGAACTCGTTGTCGCGGAACGCTACGGAGACCTTGTTGAGCGCCACCTGCACGAGGTTGGCAGTCTGGTAGGCCTTGACGATCTCCTTGAGCTCTAGCACGCTTCATCCTCACATCTGCTGTTGATTGTGCCTACAAGTCTAGGCGAGCGATCACCGCACAAGACCGCTGCTGTTCACTGACTGACCCCTGATCGTCCCCTGACAAGCCCCTGAATACGTATCTGCCACATCACATCGCGATCCCCGAAACCGAGCCCGGGCCTCGTTCAACGAACGGCCTGCAGGGGCACGCGAGACCGAGCGGCTAGACTGACGCCATGACAGACCTCACCCAGATTCCCGTGCCCAACGAAGGGCCGATCACCGACAAAATCAAGGAAATCTACGAGCGTTCCTTCCCGCCCGAGGAGCAGATCCCCCTTCCCGAGCTGCTGACGAGCGCCCAGCTGGACGAGGTCTCCTTCCTCGCGTGGATCGATCCATCCCTGCCCGCGGGCGAGGACGGGGCCGGCAACGTGGTCGCCCTGACCTTCTCTTTCGTCTTCCCCGACCTGTTCTACCTGGGTTTCCTCGCGGTGGACGGGCGCACGCGCAGCGCGGGCTACGGCACGCGCATCCTCGCCCACTTCCGCGAGCGCTACGGTGACGTTCCGCAGCTGCTCGAGATCGAGCCGGTCGTGCGCGAGGCTGGGAACTACCAGCAGCGCGTGCGACGCCTGGCGTTCTACGAGCGCAACGGTTTTGAGGTTACGAACATGCTCACGCACGAGGCCGACCAGACCTACCGGGTCCTGGCGCGCGACGGGATCGTGAGCCCGCAGCGCCTGGAGGAGGCGCTCAATTCGGTCACCGAGGACCCGGCGTACGCTTCACGGGTGACGACGGACTGACGTCAGCGCACAATCAGTGGCCGACGCCGCCGCTGGAGACCAGGAGGATTTCCTCATTGTCGAGTCGCGCGAGTGCGCCTTCCAGGGCCGCCGAGGAGAAGATGCCCTCGTCGCGGGCCTGCAGGAGGGCGTCGCGCTGGGCGTGGATGGCCTCCAGAGCGAGTTCACGGATCTGGTCGCGCGTGAAGGAGCGCTCAACCTCTTCCTCGCTCATGTCGACGGTGCCGTGACCGTCGTCGTCCGCCTCGCTCGCGGAAGCAGCGTCCGGGGGCGTGCCGTCTTGGAGAATGTCGGTGAGGATGCGGTCGGCCGTACGGGCAATGCGAGCACCCGCAGCTTCATCCTCAACGGAGACCGCGTGACCGATGCGTGAGAGGGTGCGCGAGACGCCGGCCGACAGCAGGGTCTGTCCGTCAACCTCGTGGATCGCCTGGGCGAGGGCGGTGTCCACCAGCGCGGAGCCCATCACCTTCAGGAGCTTGGCGCGCTCCTCCTCGGAGATATCGCCCGTGGCCATCTTGGGCTTGACGATGCGGATGAGTCCGGGCAGGGTCAGGCCCTGGATGACAAGGGCGCCCGCCGCGATGAACAGGGCGATCGTGAGCAGCAGCGCGCGCATCGGCGCATGCGTCGAAATGGTTTGCGCGGCGGCCAGGGTGATCGCTCCACGCATGCCCGCCCACACGATGACGCTGCCCTCGCGCGGGCCCAGCGGCTCGTTCGCGAAGTAGTCCAGGTCCGATCCGCGCATGGCGTTGCGGCGCGCGCGCCGCTTGAGGCGGCGACGATAGTGGTTAAGCGCGTTCTCCCAGTGCTCGGGACTCAGGTCGCGGGCCTGAAGCATGTCGGCGTCGACTTCGCTCGCCTTGTGCATGCGTTTCTCAAAGCGCTCGATGCGCGCGGCCTCGGCCTCGTAGCGCCGCTGACGGTGAGTGCGTCGATGGTCCAGCCAGGTGAACATCAACGCGATGAAGACGGCTCGAATGACCATGATGAGCGCGCCCAGGGTGACGGCGAGGAAGGCGGCGAAGGCCAGGCCGCCGGAGAACGCGGCGGTCTCCTCGACGATCCCGAAAGCCTGGAGGCCCATCGTCAGGAAGATCCCGCTCTCCAGGACGAGCGTCATGGTCTGCCAGTTCTGCTGGGAGAATCGCCTGTTCATCGCGGAGATCGTGGCGGCGCGGCGACGTGAGACGACCAGGCCGGCGACGACAGCGGCAACCAGGCCGGAGCCTCCCAGGTGCTCGGCTGGGATCGACGCTATGAAGGGCATCGCGAAGGAGAAGACCGTGTCGGCCGAGGGCTCCTTGATGAGGGCGCGCAGACGCACGCCGACCTCGCCGACGACCCATCCGATGCCGGCAGCGATACCGAGGGCGATGGCCACCTTGCCGATGAGCAGGCCCGGGTGGAGGGCGTGTTCGTCGGCAGCCAGGCCCGCGCTCATTGCTGCGGACAGCAGGACGAGCGAGGTCGCGTCGTTAAAGAGCCCCTCGCCTTCGAGGACCGTGATGATGCGGTGGGAGACGCCCGAGCGTTTCGCGATCGAGATGGCGACCGCGTCGGTCGGCGACAGGACCGCGCCCAGCGCGACGCCCCAGGGCAGGGAGATCGCGGGGACCAGCCAGTTGATGACGAAGCCGACCGCGAAGGCGGACAGGAACACGAGGGGAATCGCGAGCATCGCGACGGCCTGCATCTCGCGCCGGAAGTCCATGGTCGGCATACGAACGGCCGCCGAGAACAGCAGGGGCGGCAGCACCATCTCGAGGACGATGTGCGGCTCAATCTCGATGGCCCCCACCTGCGGCAAGAACCCGATCGCCAGGCCGACAACCAGCAGAATCAGCGGCGATGCCACGCCCACCTTGGGTGCGATGAATTGGCATGCCACGATGATGAGCATTCCGGCCACGGCGATAAGAAGGGGCTCCACAGGTTAATTGTATTGCGAGCAACCCCACCGGCGTCGCTGCCATCTCATCACAGTGGCTACGCGCGCCGCGAACTCGCGCGACGTACCACGCCCCGCCCGCATGGCCTCGACACCATCCCCGAATGTCAAACAGACCCACACGATCAGAGCACGTTGTACAATCGACGCATCGTTTCAAGGAGGTTCTCATGACCGCTTACGACCACTCGTCGGGGTACACCTACGGTACCGATGCCGTCCCCACGTCCCCGCTCACACTTGAGGATCTACGCCAGATTGAGGCCGCCGCGCACGTCCAGCCCGGTGACGCTGAGCTGCTCTCACGAGCAGAACCCATCCTGGCGCCACACGCTATGGAAATGGTCGACACGTGGCGCGGAATTCTGGCTCAAAAGACGTATCTGGCAGCACATTCCGCGCACCCGGACGGGCAGCCAAACCCCGAGTACGCGCAGGCGTCAAAGCCGCGCTTCGCCCAGTGGATCATCGACATGTGCACGCGCGAGCGTGACCAGGCGTGGTTGGACTACCAGTACCTGATCGGCGCACGGCACATGTCCGCAGCGAAGAACGCGGCGGATGGGGCGGACTCGACACCATTCGTGCCCCTGCGCTACGTGCTCGCCTTCATCGCGCCCACTGTGGAGGTCGGTCACCGTCTCCTCGCGGAGGGCTTCGAGGGTGACGAACTGAGCGCCGTCCGTGATGCCTGGACTCGCGCTGTGACTGTCGCCGTGACAGTGTGGGCGTATGCCTACCGAGAGCACCCCGAGCAGTTCTGATCCGGCACTCGCCACCTACGACTCCCCCATCGGCAGCCTCACGCTGGCCGCGCGGGGCGGTGCGCTCGTCGGCCTGTGGGTGGCCGGGCAAAGCTTTTTCGGTTCTCCGTATGGCATCGACGAGGCCGTGGCGCGCTCCGCGCTCGACCTAACCTCGCCCGTTTCCCGGGATGTTATCCTCGCCGAGGCCGGGTGGGGCGAGGCGGACGCGCGGGCTCTGGGCGCGGCGATGTCCTGGCTCGACGGATACTTCGCGGGCGAGGCCCCCTCCCCCGCCACCGTTCGTCTCGCGCCTGCGGGCACGGACTTTCAAAAGCGCGTGTGGGAGGCAATGGACGCTATCCCCTACGGCGCGACACGCACGTACGGGCACCTCACGGCCACGCTGCGGGACGCAGGTGTGCCCGCGTCAGCCCAGGCGGTCGGCAGCGCGGTCGGGCGCAATCCCCTACTCCTCATCCGCCCCTGCCACCGGGTCGTGGCAGCCAGCAGCCCCGGCGGCTACGCGGCGGGATCAGGCACGAAAGCCTGGCTGCTTGCGCACGAGGCGGCCACGGCCTCGCCGGCCAACTAACTCAGCCATTCGCCCGGTCGGCCTCGATCGCCTGCTCGACCAAGGCCTCGTCGACGGGCAGAGCCTCGCGCGCGTACGCGGCGGCGTCATCCTGGGTGTCGGCGATCTGCTCGGCGATCGAGTCGGCCTCGCGGCGCAGCTCGACCCCGTCGACGACCGAGGCCTGAGCCAGGGTGCGGGCCTGGGCGCGGTGCTCATCCGTGTACTCCAGGTCGTCGGCGTGCTTGCGCACGAGGACGCGAATGAGCTTGCGACGCAGGTTCTCCTCGCGCAGGACGGCGGAGCGCTCGCGCAGCCAGCCGACCGCGAGGACGACGAGGAGGGCCACGCCCAGCCACCCGATGATCGGGTACATGCCGCCGATCAGCTTCTTGAAGCCCATGAGCGAGGCCGCGTAGCCCACCGCGACCACGCCGACGAGGACGATGCGCATGCGGGTGGTCTGCCCACCCGAGAAGCGGCGCGCCGTCGAGTAGAACAGAGAAAAGACCGTGTTGTAGATGAGCGCGAAAATGATCAGCGTGTACACGAAGGCGAAGGCCGGGTGGATCGAGCGCGCGATCTCGAGGGCGGGAACGTTCACGTCCCAGACGCGATCCACGTTCAGGTACAGGCACAGGGCGTCCGCGCCGATCACGAGGGCGATGATGGTGCCGCCGATGCGCCCGGCGCGGCGGGCCTCGCCGATGCGCAGCACCGAGCCGCCGAGCACGAAGGCCATGGCGATGCCGTTGACGACGCACAGCGCGAAGTAGTTGATCGTGGAGAGCCACAGGTTGGGCAGCGCCGGGGTGACCTGGGTGGCAGCGGCGTTGAGCTCGGCGACGCCCGGGTGCGGGGTGGCCAGCGAGTAGATGGTGAGGATCGTGATGGCGACGATGATCATGGGCGTAAAGACGCCGATCACCTTCATGATCCGGTCGAAGTCGAGGAAGGCCGTGAGGATCACGAGCACCGCGCACAGGGCGCTACCCGCCCACGCGGGCAGGCCGAACTGCTGCTCAAGGTTCGCGCCGGCGCCCGCGAGCATCACGAAGCCCATCGCGAAGCCCGAGAAGACGAGCACGACGTCGATGACGCGGCGCAGCGCCGGGTGGGTGATGCGTTCGAAGACTTCGTCGTGATGGCCGGATCGGTAGTAGGAGCCCAGCTGGAGCGCGACGACGCCGAAGACGACGTTGAGGACGCCCAGGGCCGCGATGCCGATCAGGCCCTTCGCGCCGAAGGAGAGGAAGTACTGGAGCAGGTCCTGGCCACTCGCCAGGCCCGCGCCGATGACGACTCCCACGTAGGCGAAGGCGACAGAGAGGTACTTCTTGGACATAGGGTCCTTCCGATTGCGAACGTTTTACGAGGCCGGGGCCTCGTCCCACGGTAGACGCTCACCTGGGTATCAGGTATGTCCGTGGGAAATTGTTCACGCTCAGGAGAGCTCATCCAGACGCAGATGTGTACACAACGTACTAAAATGACACCATGAACACGCTTGCCACAACCCTTTCGACTCGGGAGCTGCGCGCGAACCTCTCCGATGTCCTCGGACGAGCCTCCTACGGCGGCGAGCGTATCGGAGTGACAAAAAACGGCCGCCTCACTGCGATCGTGATCGGCGTCGAGGACCTGCTGGCCCTGGAAGAGCTCGAGGACGCGCGCGACCTCGAAGCCTTCCGCGAGGCGGTTCGCAACGACGACGGGCAGCGCGTGAGCCTGGCCGACCTGCGCGCTGAGCTCAACGACTAGCGACGTCCTCGTTGTGACGGTCGTGCGCGTGGCACACCGCCGAGAGGTGTATCGCTCGTAGCGTCACTTGCCTTCGAGGAGCTGGATCGGCGGGCGCGGCGCCTGCATCGCGTTGATCGGGGCCTCGGGATCCGCGTAACCGAGCGCGAAACCGGTAATCAACTGGTAGCCCTCGGGAATCTCGAACTCGGCCTCGACGGGCTTGCGCCAGATGGCAAGGAAGCCGATCGGGCACGAGTCAACGCCGCGCGACTTGGCGGACAGGAACAGGGTCTGGAGCATGAGGCCGGCGTCCATGGCGCTCCACGGGAGCATGTCCTCGTGGACGAAGACGAAGCCCATGACGGGCGCGTCGAAGGCCGTGACGTTGCGGCGGGCAACACGGTTGCGCCCCTCGATGTCAGAGCGCTCGATACCGTGGATGCCGTAGAGGAGCTTTGCGACCTCGATCTGGGCGGGTCGCACCTCGTCCGGGTAGCGCTTGCGCACCGGGAAGTCGCCGTCAGGAACGGGGATTTCAACGGTGGGATCCTCGGCCTTGCGAGCATGAGCGGCGATCTCCTCATCGAAGAGGCGGCCGTAGTGCTCGTGCAGGCGCTGGGCGCGCTCACCCGCGGCCAGGGCGACGCGGAAGGCGCGCGTGTTGGACCAGGACGGCGCGGTCGTCGCGTCGGCGAGAATCGCGTCGAGGACCTCGGCGGGGATCTCCCGGTGTGTAAAGGCGCGCGTGGAGCGGCGCGAGGCTGTCAGGGCGGAAAAGTCGTTCGTCTCAACGTTGAATGTCATGCGCCCAGGCTAACCCGGCTTCGTTCCCCGATCCACCCGGCCCGCCCACCGGACGGCTGCCACGTCGCCGGCTAGTGATCCCCATTCAGCTCTCGCGAGATACCACGCCCAGCCTCCAGCTCCGCAATACCGCGGTCAAGATGAGCAAGGTTGGAACGTGAATAGAACCCATCAACCTCCAAAACGAAGGGAATCCGCTGCTCCCGCGCCACCTTCTTCGCAAAGATCGTGAACGCGGTATTCATAGAGAGACCCATTTCTTTGCAGGCACGCTCCATCGCGGCCTTATCCTCAGCATCGAGCCGAACAGTCACCGTAGCGGTCGCCACGCAACACCTCCACAATCAGCATATCGATAGCAATATGCTATCAGACTGATATCATAATGAAGACTTTGAGAGCGCGCTCCACCCAGAGCATGCAGAAGTACTGGCCTTACCGGGCCAGGGCCTGCTCGAAGGCCACCACGTCCTCCTCGGGCGTTGCCCACGAGGTTCCGATGCGCGCAAGGTAGCGGCCATCGGGCAGGGTCTCCCAGATGCTGTAGCGCACCTTATCCGACAGGCGCTCATGCCCGGCCTGATCAAGGGCCACGAAGGTCAGGTTGGTCGGCGAGTCCATGGTGACGACGTAGCCGGCGCGCTTGAGGGCCTCGCGGATACGCGCGGTCGCTGTGACGGCGGGCTCGCCGATCGTCAGGTAGAGGCCGTCCTCGAAGAGCGCCTCGAACTGCACGCCGAGGAGGCGCCCCTTCGCCAGGAGCGCGCCATGCTGCTTCATCTGGGTGACGAACTGGCGGATCGAGCCACGCTCGGGGATGACCACGGCCTCGCCGAACAGAGAGCCGCACTTGGTGCCGCCGATGTAGAAGACGTCGGTGAGGCGCGCCAGGTCGGCGAGCGTCACGTCGTTGGCGGGCGAGGCCAGCGCGTAGGCGAGGCGCGCGCCGTCGACGAAGAGCTTGAGGTCGCGCTCACGACACACGGCGGAGAGTTCCTCAAGCTCCTTCAGAGAATAGAGGGTGCCGTACTCCGTGGGCTGCGAAATATAGACGAGGGCAGGGGCGATCATGTGGTCACGCGCGCCGTCGCCCTCCCACGCCGAGCAGATGCGTTCGACGTCCGCGGCATTGATCTTGCCCTCAACGGCGGGGGTGTCGAGGATCTTGTGGCCGCCGCGCTCGACGATGCCGGCCTCGTGCATGTTGATGTGGCCGGTGTTGGGGGCGATGACGCCCTGCCAGGGCAGGAGGATCGCGTCGATGACGGTCGCGTTCGTCTGCGTGCCGCCGACCAGGAAGTACACGTCGGCGTCGGGGGCTTGGCAGGCCTCGCGGATCAGGTCACGGGCGCGCTCGCAGTGCTCGTCGGTGCCGTAGCCGCTTGACTGTTCCATGTTGGTGGCGACGAGGGCGTCAAGCACCCGGGCGTGCGCGCCTTCCTGGTAGTCACTGGAGAAGTTCGGCAGCGTGGCAGAAAAAGTCATTGGGCCATTATTCCACGCGGCGCCGCGCTTAGAGGCCGAACAGATCTGCGTGGGTTCCCGTCCCGTTAGCGCTTCAACTCCGCCAGAGCGTCTTCAACATCCATGGCCTCAACACCTGGATCAGAGGCCAGCTGCTCCGCTTCCAACATCGCCAGGACAGTCTCACGCTGCTGCTCATTCAGACGTAGATCGAAGGGCATTCCACCCACCCGCACGCTCTGACGTAGGAAAGCATTCACAGCGGACGTCAGATTCATACCAAGCTCCGCGTAGATCGCTTCAACCTCACGCTTAAGATCTGCATCCATGCGCACACTAAAATTCACCGTTGCCATGCGAAAACCTCCTTCTGCATGTCATTATACATACACAACCTCTATCAAGACATGCAATTAAGGCGCAGTGAAGGGCTATCTCATGTCGACACACGAGAGCACAATGAACCGGGGCTCGCAGGCCTATTGGAACAAGCGGGCCGCGACGTTCACGAGAGACGCGACCGTCGAGTACGAGCGCTGGCTCCTGGATCTCCTCGCGCTCGAGGCGGGTGATGAGGTCCTCGACATGGGGTGTGCGACGGGCACGCTCGCCGTCCCCCTGGCTCGCGCCGGGCACCGCGTCCACGGCTGCGACTTCGCCGAGGCCATGCTGACCATCCTCGACGAGCGCGCAACCGCCGACAATCTGCCGATCACCTCCCACCTGCTTGCCTGGGAGGACGACTGGGAGGAGGCCGGCCTGGGTGAGAACAGCGTGGATGTTGCCTTCGCGTCACGCTCCCTCATGAGCGGGGACGTGCCCGCTTGCGTGCGCAAGCTCGACGCGGCGGCCCGCTCACGCGCGGCGGTCGTCGTGCCCGACAGCCTGCTCCCCTCCCGCGACCCGCGCCTGCTCACCTACCTGGGACGCTCGGCAAGGCGCCCACGCGTCGTCCGCGACGTGACCCGCACGCTCACATCCCTGGGGCGGATCCCGGTTTACGCGACCACACGCACCTTCCGTCCGATGCGTTTTTCTTCCTTCGACAAGGCCCGCACGGATCTTCGTCGCCTGGCCGGCCCGGAGCCATTCACCGCGCGCGAGCAGCGGCTTTTCGACGCGTACGCGGCGCAGCATGTCGTTCGCGAGGCTCCCGCTGATCCCTCTGAGGTGGCAGAGGAGCACTGGGTCCTGGACTATCGTCTGCCCGTCACTTGGGTGTTTATCGGCTGGCACACCGACGGGAAAGTGTGGGTGTAGGCGACCACGGCCTCGTTCTTCTTAGTCCGCGTCGGGGCGGCGCCTGCGGGCCTTGATTTCCGAGCGCCTCTTCTTGACGTCCAGGCGGCGCAGCTTGGACGCGCGCGTCGGCTTCGTGGCGCGCCGCGGGATGGGCGGGGTCAGGGCTGCCCGCAGGATCTCGCTGAGGCGCTCACGCGCGGCGGCGCGGTTACGGCGCTGGGAGCGGGTCTCGGCGGCCGTGATGGTCAGGATGGTCCCGGTGAGGCGATCCCCTAGCTCTCGCAGGGCGCGCTCGCGCTGCTCGTCGTTCAGCGCGACTGTCGCAGCGAGGTCCAGGCTCAGCTGCACGCGCGAGTCCGCCGTATTGACGCCCTGGCCACCCGGGCCCGAGGCGTGGGAGAAGCGTTCGACCAACTCCCCCGCGGGCACGACGAGGCCGCGCGGGCAGCCGGGCCCAGCCGGAATGCGCAGATCGTCCATGCGTTCCAGTGTGCACCACGCGCCGCGCCCCGGCCTCGTCAGGCGAGCAGAGAGGCGACCCGCTCCTTCAGGTCCGGCAGCACGTCGGCGGCGAACCAGGGGTTCTTCTTCATCCACATCTGATTGCGCGGCGAGGGGTGGACCAGCGGGAAATACGTGGGCAGGTAGCGCTTGTAGTCGCGCACGACCTCGGTCAGCGAGGCCGAAGACTTCAGACCGAGGTAGCGCCTGGTGGCGTACGCACCGACGAGGATCGTCATCTCCAGCTTCGGCATGAGCTCGAGCAGGCGCGGGTGCCACGTGTCGGCGAAGTCCTTGCGCGGAGGCAGGTCGCCGCTCTTTCCCGTGCCCGGGAAGTAGAAGTCCATGGGGACGATCGCGAGCTTCCCGGACTCATAGAAGGTCTCCCTATCGACGCCCATCCAGTCGCGCAGGCGGTCGCCGCTGCGGTCATTCCACACGGTGCCGGTCTCTTCGGCGACGCGCCCGGGCGCCTGACCGACGATCATGATGCGACACTCGGGTCCCGCGTAGAACAGCGGCTCCACGCCTCGCTTCGTGAACGAGGCGTTGGCCGGGTCTGCGGCAATCTCCTCGGCGATTGCGCGGACAGCCGGGTCGGTGATCTCAGGTGTCATACCCCCAGGGTATGACACCCCGCAAGCGCACGACCTCCGGCGACTGACAGGTCACACGCCGGCGGGCTGTGGCAACCGGATCACCGGATCTCCGAATCTCCGGATCTCCGGACAGATACTCGGCGCTCCAAATTCCGCACGTAATTCCCCGCGCTCCCATTTCACCAATCCCCCAGAAACCCCGGAATTTCAACGATCACAATTCAAATTCTGAAAGATCGACGGGGGAATTACGTGCGAAATTGGTGGGGAAGGACGTGCGAGGTTCAGGGGAAATGACAAGGGAACGGCGGGGGAACGATAAAGAAACGGCAAGGACGATGACGCGGGAATCACCACATCAATTGGTAGCGACGCAGCGGGCGGGCATACAGTGGAGCGCATGAGGACAGCTGAACGCATGACGACGAACGGGCTGAGGCGCAGCCAGTGACAACACGACTCGTACGGAAAACCAATAGGTTCCGCATCACCGCCATCATCGCACTATGCCTACTCGCCCTCGTGGGGGTCACGTCGTTCGCACTCAATCGCTCGGGTCACGGACAGAAGGACCCCACGGCCATTGCCTATGAAGATTACGAAGAAGACGAAGACCCACTAGCCGAGGCCGTCACCTCCCTCATGGACACGGCCAAGTCTCTGCACGGCACGATCGACACGATCACCTACGAGCAGAGCTACGAGGGAACGACATACACGAAGCAGGCGTACGTGTACGTTCCCGCGTCCTACGCTTCAAACAAGCCTGCGAACGTCCTCTATCTGACGCACGGCTGGTGGGGTAACGCCGCTGGCCTCGCCAATGGCGTCGCACCGGTCGTCGATGAGCTGGAGACAGCCGGCAAGGCTGCGCCGACGCTGGTTGTGTTCGCGACCTACTATCCGGACCGATCCTTCGCGACGGACGACTACGAGGACGACTACGCGCTCAATCGCTTCTTTGCGACGAGCGAGATCGATACACTCATCGACACGATCGAGTCTCGCTACACGACGTTTGCCCGCGGGGACACCTCCGACCAATCACTGCGAGAAACGCGCAGGCACCGCGCCTTTGGCGGTTTCTCGATGGGTGCGACGACCACGTGGGACGTGTTTGCTCTGCGCCCGCAGTACTTCTACGGCTTCATGCCGATGGCGGGTGAGTCCTGGATCGGGCGCGAGGAGGAGGCCGACTCACCGCGCATCGCCGAACTGGTGACCGCAGGCGTCGAGCGCGCCCAGTACGGGCCGCGCGACTTCCTCATTCTCGCGTCGGTCGGCTCAGAGGACCCCGCCCTGTGGGACATGACGCCGCAGATCGATGAGCTCCGCGAGGACTATCCCGACCTTATGACCGAGGACAGCCTGCAGCTGTGGATCGACGAGGGAGAAAGCCACTCCATAACATCGGTCGGCAATCAGGTCGAACACAACCTGCCGCTGCTGTTCCCAGGCAAGTAGAGCGCGCCACCCGCGCCACGTGATGACATTGCACTGCGCCCCGGCCTCGTTCCCCTATTCAGGGACGAGGCCGGGGCGAGCTCTCAGATAAGAACCCCTATGCGCGGGGCTGGCGCTCCGCCCACTCGCCGAGGCTCACGCGCGGACCCGTGAAGAACGGGGTGTCCTCACGCACGTAGAGACGCGCCTCGGTGTAGCGCTGGGCGTGCATGACGCCCTCGAGGCGATCCAGGCTGTCGGCCTCGAACGCGAGCACCCACTCGTAGTCGGAGAAGCCGAAGGCCGACAGGGTCGAGCCCTTGACGTCCGGGTACTGCGCGAAGCCGTTGCGACCGTGTTCGGCCATGATGCGGGCGCGCTCCTCGGGGGCCTTCAGGTACCAGTCGTAGGAGCGCACGAAGGGGTAGACCATCGCCCAGTCGCGGGGCGCGACGCCGCCGAAGCAGGCGGGAATGTGACGCTTGTTGAACTCGGCGGGGGTGTGCAGGCCCATGCAGGACCACACGGGATCCAGGAACTTGCCGAGCGCGCTCGCGCGCAGGCGATGGTAGGCGTCCTGAAGGACCTCGGGATCGTCGTCGAGCCACCACACCATCAGGTCTGCCTCGGCGCGGAAGCCGGACACGTCGTAGAAGCCGCGGATTTCCGCGCCCGCGCCCTTCACGTAGTCCAGGGACTCGGCGATAATGCGGCCGCGCTCGCCGTCGTCGGCGGGCAGCGACTCCCCGAGCGCGAACACGGAGTAGAGGGCGTAGTGCTGCTTGTTGTTGACCTCGTCGAAGTCGACGTCCGTCGCGTCACGCGGGTCGGTGACGCGGGCGTGAGCGGCGTGCGAGTGGGGCGTCGCCTCGGTGCCCGCGTGGCGGGCCTGGTGGCGCGCGGCGTGCTCACCGACGCGATCCGGCACTCCCGCGGGATGTCCCGGGTTTTCCGGGTTCTGCTCGGGCGGCACGACGACGTGGGGATGCGGGGTAGACATGGAGTCCTCCTGAGTTGTGGCTGATTGACCGGCGGCTCGGGCGGGCGCGCCGGAAGAATGAGGGGCGGTGCCGGGGTGAGTGCTGGCACCAGCAGACGAGGCATGGCCTGGGCGCGCCGGGGAGAGGCAGCAGTCGCTCGGGCAGACGGTGTGGAAGGGGCCGGTGCCGGTCACTGTGACGGGCGAGGGATTCTCGCCTCGTGCCTGGGCCGCGCGCTCTTCGAGCACGTCGACCACGGAGGACACGAAGGCCGGATCCGTCGCAACGGTGTCTGCACGCTCGTAGGGGATCCCCAGGCGCGCGGCGGTCTCCTTCGCCTCGGTGTCGAGGTCGTAGACGACCTCCATGTGGTCGCAGATGAAGCCGATGGGGACGACCACGACGCCGCTCGGTGCCGCGACATCAGATGCGGCGTCGCCGGCAATCTCCTCGAGGAAATCGTTGATATCGGGCTCGAGCCAGCGGGCCTGCGGGGGTCCCGACCGCGAGCAATACACGAGGTCGTAGCCCAGATCCGCACACCCGAGGACGCGCCTCAGCTCCGGCATGATCGCTTGGATGAGGGCGTGATGCTGGGCGACATAGCTGATTTCGGTTGCGGGGGTCCCAGCTTCCGACGACGCCGCACTCCCCTGCTCGTCGACGCGATCGCCCGAGGCCGCCGCGGCCTCGCCAGTTGAAGGACGGAAGGGGAAGGGCGAGGACCCTGCCTCCATGCTCACAGGGATGGAGTGGGTGACGAAGATCAGGCGAATCCCGGATGCCTCGACCCCGCGCGCCGTTAGCGCCTCCCACGCACGCCGAACGGATGCGATCTGTGCGCTCGCCATGCCGGGGGTCGAGTAGTAGGGGCGGACCTTGTCCAGGATGATGTCGGCGTCGGGATTATCGGCGCTGTCTTCAGCCCCCAGTACGATCGTCCCCCACTTGTCGCGCAGGGCCTCCGCGGCCTCGGCGAGGTCTTCGCGATACTGGCGGCATCCCGAGTACGAGGCGTAGGCGGAGGTAGGCAGGACGAGGATGCGTCGGGCACCCGCCTGGGCGAGCTCGTCGAGGCCTTCGGTCACAAAGGGGTGCCAGTTGCGATTTCCCCACCCGACGAGGATATCGTGCCCGCGCCGTCCGAGCTCCGCAGACAAGTCGGCGATCAGGCGCTGGTTGCAGGCATTGATGGGCGAGACGCCGCCGAAGCGCTTGTAGTGCGCAGCGACCTGGAGCAGACGCTCATCCGGGATTCCGCGACCGCGCGTCGCGTTGCGCATAAACGGCAGGACGTCGTCCGGGCCGTTCGGGCCACCGTAGGACAGCAGCATGATCGCGTCGTAGGTATCCATACCTGGCACTTTCAGTCCTCCTTCAGGCCTAGCGTGGACAGTGTAGGGCCGCTTGCCTCCCCCACGCAGCGACAGATTGTCAGAAAAACGCAGCAAATCAGCATTTTTCCCCGGCACACAGCACCGCCTTGCACCCAAAAGTTAACACTGTTAACCTTACTCGTGACACAAAGTTAACAGCGTTAACCGATGGGAGATTCACCGTGTCACACCCACACTCACCAGCCCTGGACGCCCGGGGAATCCGCAAGAGCTACGGCTCTCACGAGGTCCTGCGCGGGGTCGACCTGCGCGTCGAACCCGGACAGGTCCTCGGCCTGCTCGGAAGAAACGGGGCAGGCAAGTCCACGCTCATCACGATCCTGAGCGGGCTGCGCCGCGCCGACTCGGGGACCGCATCCATCTGCGGCCACCGCCCCGCATCCGCCGAGGCCGCACGGTCAATCGGGTACGCACCCCAGGAGCTGGGTATCTACCCCGACCTGAGCGTCGCCCAGAATCTGGCGGCCTTCGGCGAACTCAACGGACTCGGCCGACGCGAGGCCGCCTCCCGCGCGGGCGAGGTCATGGAGCTCCTCGGCCTCACAGAGAAACGAGGCCAGCGCGCCTCACACCTGTCGGGCGGACAGCAACGCAGACTCCACGCGGGCATGGCGATCATGCACCGTCCGCGCCTGGTGTTCATGGACGAGCCGACCGTCGGCGCGGACGTGGAGGCGCGCAGCCGGATCCTGCGCGCAGTCCGCCAGCTCGCCGACGACGGAGCGGCCGTCGTCTACACCTCGCACTACCTCGCCGAGTTCGAGGAGCTTGGCTCCGACATCGCGATCCTGAACGAGGGTCGCATCGTCGCGAGCGGCACGCTCGAAGAGATCGTCTCTCACCACGCACGCGCCGAGGTCACGCTCGAGTTCGATCGCCCTATCCCCTCGATCGACGGGTGGAGCGCCGACGACAGGCGCCTCCAACTCATCGGGGACGAGGCCGACCCAGGTTCGCGGATCGGCGAAGCCTTGGCCTCGCCCGCCCTCGAAGGCGCGCGCCTGACGGACGTGCGCATCACGCAGGCGAGCCTGCACAACGCGTATCTGCAGATCATCAAGGAGAGTGACCATGTCGCAGCTTAAGCAACTCGGGGCAATGACCCGCCTGAACATCCGCCTGCAGCTCACCGACCCGGCGCCCACGCTGATCCTGACGGTGATCCCCCTCGTCTTGATTCCCTTCATGATGCCGGCGTTCAAGTCGATGCTCCTGGCCGACGGCTACACGGGCGTCACCGGCGCCGAGCAGGCCGTCCCGTCGATCGCGATCCTCTTTTCGTTCCTGGCCGTGCAGAACATCATCGGCTCGTTCTTCAACGAGCGCTCGTGGGGCACGTGGGAGCGCCTCGCGGCCTCCCCCACCTCGCGCGCGTCCATTCTGACGGGCAAAGCGCTGGTCGCCTTCCTCATGCAGACCGTTCAGATCGCGGTTGTCCTCGCGCTCGGCGCTCTCATTTTCGGCTATCGGCCGACCGGATCCCTCGTCGCACTCGCCGCGATTCTCCTCAGTTTCTCGGCGGTTCTGTCGGCGCTCGGCGTCGCGCTCGCGCTGTGGTCACGCAGCCGCGACGCAGCCCTGTCGCTGTCGAACATCATCGGCATGCTGGCGGCCGGCATCGGCGGCTCCTTCTCCACGGTCTCCTCGTTCCCCGATTGGGCGCAGCACGCCGCGCGCCTGTCCCCCGCATACTGGGCGATCACCGCGATTCACGAGGTGAGCCTCGACGGGGCGGGACTTGCCGACATCGCGACGCGGATCGGCATCCTGTGGGGTTTCTTCGCGGTGATCGCTGGGCTGGCACTGATACAGTTCCGTTATCACAGGGAGTAACGACCACCGAAGCGGAGAGTCCATGCCGTCGTCACGCCAGCGCGCGCTATCGCGAGAGATCATCTTGTCGACCGCGCTCGACATGGTTGACGAGGAGGGACTCTCCGCTTTGTCTCTGCGGTCCTTGGGAAAGCGCCTCGGCGTCTCCCAGGCCGCTTTTTATCGCCATTTCCCGGACAAGGCGGCGCTCCTGGAGGGCATTGCCGAGCAGGTCTGGCGACTCACGTTCGAGTCCTTCCTGGACCGCGTGGACGCACGGGCGGTCGATTCAGCTTCGACGCCAGCGCACGAGGCATCGGAGCCGACCGATGGCGCCCCCGCCTCGCCCCTGCTGACCTACATGCGCGCCTACGCGCATTGCCTGGCCTCCACGCTGCGCTCCCACCCGGGCGCGGTCATGCTGCTGCTCACGCACCCGATGTCGACACCGGAGCAGCTCGCGCTCCTGGCGCGCGTGTTCGTGACGCTGGCCCGGCGCGGTTTCGCCCCGAACGCGGACATGCTGGGGCTGGTCAACGCGGTGTCGATCTACACGACGGCCTTCGTCGCCGCCGAGGTCGTTCCGCCCGTGGGCGGCTCCCCCGAGCAGCCCGCCGACCTGTCGGCCGCGAGCGCCGCGCTCGACCCCGAGGACGCGCAGGCACTGCGCCCGCTCATTGAGGATCTCCTGGATGGCCGCTACGACTTTAACGCCCAGTTTGAGCGGGGCCTGGAGGCGATCCTGCGCGGCTGGCACTGAGGCTAACCGACCAGCTCCTCGACCTCGCGCACGATGCGCGCGGCTCCGCCGAGCGAGCGCAGCTCCGCGCGTACCCCTCGGATCCCCGAGGTCAGGGCCGGCTCATCGACGAGGGTGCGGGCTGCGCGCGCGATAATCGCGGGCCCCGGAGCATGAACCGTCAGGCCGCAGCGCGCTTTTTCCACGGCCTCGGCGTTGAATCGACGCTCGAACACGCGACCCGGGACGATGATCTGCGGGACTTCGTAGGTCAGGGCGTCCATCACCGAGTTTTGCCCGCCGTGGTGCACGAAGACGCGGGCGCGCGGCAGGAGCTCAGCGAAGTCGAAGCGGGGCGCGCAGGTCACCTCGCGGTCCCCCACGGCTTGGACGGCCTCGGACACGCCCGCGACGTAGACGTCGCAGCTCAGCATCTCGGCGAGTTCTCGCCCGGCGCGCACGGCCACGCCCGCGGGGACGCTGCCCGCACCGAAGTAGACGAGCACGCAATCGCGAGGCCTCGGAGTCAGTGCGGGCGGCTCGTCCAGAAACCCGCAGTAGACGGCCCGCTCCCCCGCCTGCGGCTCCAGGGTCGGACAGCTCGGGATGAAGCGGCGCCACATCCCCTCGAGGATCGTCAGGGACGAGGCCGGGGCAGGCATGCCCATCTCGCGCAGCAGGCGTCGAATTCCTGCGGATTTGCGCGGGCTGGAAGCGTAGGCGGTGGTCGTCGGCTGCGAGCCGCTACCCACGCACGGGATGCCCTCGGCGCGGGCCGCGACGACGGCGGCGAGGTTGAATTCGGAGTAGACGACGTCGGGGCGGGTGGCACACATGTGGGTGCGCAGGAGCTCGACGGCGGCGCGCGTGTAGCGCTCGTCGAGGGCACCGGTCAGCCAGAGGACCTCCTCGAAGCTGTGCACGGGTTTACGGCCCATGAGGCCGAGGCGCGAGGCCAGGGGGAAGGTGTGGCGCGCGATGGCCTCTGGCAGGCCGAGAGGCGAGGGCACCGGAATCTCGAGCGTAGGGCCGCCTGGATCGGCGCAGTTGCCGTCGTCTCCCCACGCGAGCGCGACCTCGTGGCCAGCGTCCTGGAACGCACGTGCGACGCGCTGCGCGCGCGACCACGGTCCGCCCATCCGCGAGCGGGCAACCATGGGAACGACGAGAACCTTCACGATTCAAGGGTACGCCGCTCGCAACGCGGCGCATTCACGCACCGCTGCAAGGCTCCTCAAGGCAGACACATGCCAGCTACCCTGCGCAGCGCTACAGTTCCAGCCTCATGTACACGAGCTCTTGGTAGCCCGCATCCGCGGACCGGTAGCCTCGGGGGTTGCGCCCATACTCCTCAAACCCCGCGCGCCGGTAAAGCGACACCGCCCGTTCGTTATCCGCCACCACTTCGAGCTCAAGCTGGGTGTAGCCCGCCCGCCGAGCGCAGTCAATGCTCGCTTCCATCAGGATCCGGCCGATTCCCATCCCCCAGTACTCCTTGAGGATGCTGATCCCAAAACGCGCCCGGTGGGCGACCTTGCGCCGGCTGCGCACTGCTAATACTCCCGCGCTTCCAACGATACGTCCGTCAATCACGGCAATAAGTTCAACCTCATTGCCACTGCGTTCCGTTTCCTCGAGGGAGCGAGCTTCTTGTTCATCGTCGACGCTTTGCTCGTCCGGGTATGACAGCAGGTAGTCGGTCTCCGCATGCGTACGCTGCATGATGTCACGCAGCGCACGAGCATCCGACGCGACGGCGTTCCTCACGAGGAGCTCCACCCCGCCCTTTAACAGCACCGTTTCGGCGTACCTCATCGTCGGCCTCCTTGTCTCCCTAGCGGCTTGGACTCGTTATGAAGTAGTGGAGTCTCAACGCCGATGCATGGACTACTGATCACAGTCTTAGAGTCCGGAGGCGTGGACAACCCACACGCCCGAACGGGGACTCCCCTGACGCTCAAGCGCGCCTTCTTCTTTCAGTTGCGCGACCATGCGCTCGGCACTCCGCTTCGAGCACCCAAGATATTGCGAGAGCTGAGCGACGGTAGATTGCGGATCATCCCTCAGGAAAGCGAGCGCGCGGATTCGCGCCATATCCTGCGGGTTTGACGGCTTCACATACGGAAGAATCGATTCCCGAATCGCCTCGAGCATGAACTCCACAAAACTCTCGCACGAACCGGTCGCGCCCGAGCGGGCCAAGGCCTCGTAATAGTCTGCCTGCCGCCTCCTGATAGCGGACTCAACGGGCAGCCACGCCAACACCGAACGCCACTTGGACAGGAGCAGAGTCTGCCAGAGGCGTCCCGTCCGCCCATTCCCATCAGAGAAAGGATGACAGAACTCGAACTCGAAATGGAAGACACACGAAGCGAGCAGCGGGTGCATACGCGTCGTACGCAGCCACTCGAAGAGGCCTCCCATGACCTCGGGAACGTAGGCGGCCGGAGTCCCCGCATGGATGAGGGTATCTCCGTTGAACACGCCGACATTGCCCGACCGAAAGCGCCCAGAATCGGGGACGAGGCCACCCATCATCACGCGGTGAACGCGCAGCAAATCCTCCAACAAATGAGGATCAAGCTCAGGAATAAGGTCGTAGGCGGCGCGCGCGTTTTCGACTTCGAGGATGTCGCGCCGGTCTCCAAGAACCCGCTTGCCGTCAATGATCGCGCTCACCGCGCGCTCATCAAGCTTGTTGCCTTCGATGACGAGGGAGGAATAAATCGTCTGGATCCGCAGCTCCCGACGCAGCGTCGGGCTGGCCGACAGGGGGGCTTGAGGCGACAACATACCGACGAGCTCAGCGATCTCCATGCACAGCGCATCGATCGCGTCAGTGCGTTCAAATGACGGTTCGTAGGCCATGACCACCTCCTATTACCGCCACAATTATACCGCCACTGGCGGTAATCAAGGAGCAGTACCCGCAATCAGCACCACCCGCTAGAGACAACACCATTGCACATTGACACCAGGGAGAACTAGAATACATTGTATTCATCACCGGGAGGTCACCATGCCCACCATGACCATGCGCCTTGACGAAACGGACGCCGAAGTCGTGCGCAAGTACGCCGAATTTGAGGGAAAAACGATCTCCGACTTCGTTCGAGACGCCGTCTTCGAGAAGATCGAGGACCAGCAGGACCTTGCGACTCTGCGCGAGGCGATCACTGCAGACAACGGCGTTCGCTACACCCACGAGCAGGTACTCGCGCAGCTGGGCCTGTAAATGTCCTACCACGTCGAGTACAGCGACACAGCCCTCAAGCAACTGAAGAAAATGGACCGATTCGACGCGCGACTCATTACGTCATGGATCGGCAAAAACCTCGAGGGCTGCTCGGACCCCCGCATCCACGGCAAAGGCCTCACTGCCAACCGATCAGGCGAGTGGCGCTACCGCATCGGCAACTACCGCGCCCTGTGCATCATCGAGGACGACCGCCTCATCATCGAAGTGTTTTCCGTCGGACACCGCCGACACATCTACCAGTGATCTCGCGACCACACCGGCATCATCCAGCATTACCGCCAGTTTTATACCGCCACTGGCGGTAATCGCGTGGCACTCAAGGGCAGATGACCCACACAACGACAGGAGGCCTCGTCCATTGACAAGGCCTCCATGAAGTCAACTCTTGACACTCGTTGTCTTCGGGTACGGAATCACCTCGAGGTGCCCAGAGACGAGCTCACCCAGGAACACCTGCTTGACCGAGGAATATCCCAACTTCTTGAGTTCCTCCTTGACCCAGGCTTTATCCTTGCCTGCAAGAAGGAGACCATCGGGCACGAGCTGGCCGTCGGTCACGAGCGGCAGGAGCGAGCGCTTCGAACCGTCACCTCGCACGCGAATCGTCAAAGACCCGTTGGTTTCCATGATCGCTGCGGCGACGTCGCCCACGCTGGCGATCTTCTGCTCACGCAGGCTCCGACTGAGCCCCTCCGCGGTCATTCCCACCTTCGCGCAGCGCGCAATATCCACTTCACCATCACGAACGATCAGCTCGGGCTGACAGGCCGCAAGCTTCTTAAAGGTTTTGCTGGTATCGATGAGGATCTTCGTCGCGATAACAACGAGCGACCAGATCAAGATGATGACGAGAAACTGCAAGACGGAAATCGACGAGTTGTAGATGACGCCGCCGATGATGCCGCCCAGCACATAGTTCTGCACCTGATTGAGAGGCGTATTCAACGAGAAGTCGCGCTTTCCCAAGATGTTGATCTGGAGCAGCATCGTGAGGATACCGAGCGCAAACTTGATAGCGGTCAGCGTATAGAAGTCCATGTCAGCGCTCCCCGTTCACATAGATGCCATGGTCAATGATGTGCGTGCGCTCAAGACTGAAAGAATTGTTGTCATTATTGAGATGGACAGTGTAGTCCTCCTCGTTAAAGCGCACGATCATCCCGTCCTGCAGGGACGTCTTATTCACCATGACATCGCTCGCCTGGACACCGTGATCGATGGCGACACCCTCCATGAACCCCACGAGCAGCTGCGCCTGCGACTGCTGATCGCTGACCTTGAAGTATTGCTCGGTCTGGATTCCCAGCAGGACGAGCGAGAACACGAGGAGCCCAATGCCCGCGTCGCGCCAGCGTGTTTTCACCCGGTTATGTAGATACAGGGCACTAAAAGCGAGAGCCACAACGAGCAAGACGATGATCGCAGCTAGACGCCGCGTCGAGTCGAGGCTCTGATGCGAGACGATATAGTCGAGGGTGTAAAAATTCATGTGCTATCCATGGTGTGCAGGTCACTCAAACAGGGTCACACTAGCACCGCAGCCAACATGGACAGCGCAGCACTCACAGCGGACACGCAAAGCGGTAGCGCTGGGGGGCACGACGGCCTCGCCCATTGACGAGGCCTTGGCCGGGAACGCGTGAAACGCTCAGTTGGTCCCGTGAAACGCCCAGGCGCGTCCCCGCACACCCCGCGCGATGTAGCTGGCGCCGGCAAGCGTCAGGGCGAGACCGAGGCCCGTGTAGAAGAATGCGATAAACCAGTCGGGGAAGAGGCCCGCGGCGCGCATTCCGATGCCGAAGGACATCATGAACGCCATCGTGAGGTAGCTCTTGCGGTCGAAGAAGCGCACGACGTGGTGACGCTCCCCCTCCAGGTCGGCGATGCGCTGAGTGTTCTTCTGGACAAGCCTGCTGAACATCGGATGGAACGCGCAGAAGATGGCGACCGCGCCACCCGCGAGCGCAAGGAAAACAATCGCGGCGACCCCGCGCATGTCGATAGCCGCGCGCACGCCGAGGATCGCGACGTTCAGGCCGGCGAGCAGCCAGACGATGCCGGCGACGGCGATCAGGGGCTGTTTCTTGATGCGGAATCGACTCATTATTTTGTTTCCTTTTCGTCTGCGGGGTCGTCGTACAGGGCGGCGTCGAGGAGGGCGAACAGCGTCTCGCACTCGCCGCCCTCCATGAGCGAAGCGAAGACGGCGCGCAGCACGTAGCGACACAGGGCCTCGGCACTCATGGGGCCGACGAGCCGGGAGCGATCCACGGCCTCGTCCGCGTCGAGGACGCGCCCAAGCCCGCGCTCGATGTGAGCGAGCATAGGGGCACGCACGGCCTCGAGGGCTTCCTGTTCACCGCTGGGCAGGCGTCGCATTTCGGCGAACCAGTCGACGCTCATGTCCGCGCGCGCGGCGCACAGGGCCTCGCGAAATCGCCGCACGTAGGAGGTGAACCGTTCGCCGGGGCGCACGGCGCAAAGCTCGTCGGAGAGGTTCTCTTCGAAGAAGCGGGTGAGCACGGCGGCCGTCAGGTCCGCCTTGGTCGGAAAGTAGCCGTAGACCGAGCCGACAGCGATACCGCACGCGGTGGCAACCTTGCGCACGGAGAGCGCGGAGATACCGTCGCGCGAGGCAATGGCGTAGGCCTGGCTGACCAGCTTCTCCGGGTCTATCACTTGTTTGGGCACGAAATCCTGCTGTCTTGCGAGCTGCAACAATCCTTAATGAACACTGTTCAGTATAGGGTCGCCCAGCCTCACGTCAACAGCAGAACCATGGAATCACACCGCAGCCACCACAATCAGCCGCACATCACATGTCCAGATACACCCACCACCACACAAACCAACCGGGGATAGGAATACGCTGGCAGACAGCAGCGTCCGCACGGTTCAGTGCCACACTGCCGAGCCATCGCACGCCGCTCACGATAACAAAGGAGTTCACATGGACCACGTCACCCTGAACAACGGCGTCACCATCCCCCAGGTTGGCCTCGGCACTTACCTGCTGGAGCCGGACGATGCCCAGTCGGCGGTCACCTACGCACTCGACAACGGCTACACGCTGATCGACACGGCGAACGTCTACGTGAACGAGCGCGCCGTCGGGCGCGGAATGTGCGCGTCCTCGAAGGCGCGCGAGGAGATCTTCCTCGAGACGAAACTCTGGCCGTCGTTCTTCGAACGCCCCACCGCCGTCGACGAGACGCTCGAGCGCCTGGGCACGGACTACATCGACCTGATGATCCTGCACCAGCCCGCCGGCGATACCGTCGCGGGGTACCGCATCCTCGAGAAGGCGCATAAGGAAGGCAAGATTCGCGCGATCGGCCTGTCAAACTTCGACGTGGCCCAGACGCAGCACATCCTCGACGACTGCGAGGTTGTCCCCACGATCAACCAGGTCGAATGCCACCCCTACTTCCCGCAGACAGAGCTCAAGGAGCTCCTCAAGGAGCACAACATCGCGCTGCAGGCGTGGTACCCGCTGGGCGGGCGCGGCAACGACTCGATCATGTCCGAGTCCCTCGTCCAGGGCCTCGCCGAGAAGCACGGCAAGTCCCCTGCCCAGGTGCTGCTGCGTTGGCATATCCAGCAGGGACACATCGTGATCCCGGGCTCGAAGACGCCGTCGCACATCGCTCAGAACATCGACCTGTTCAACTTTGCGCTGACCGACGAGGACATGGCCCAGATCAATTCCCTCGACAAGGGGAAGTCGTTCTTTGAGCACAACGACGAGGTCTTGGCCCAGTTCCTCGCGTACGTGCCCGACGTGGAGGGCCAGAAGTAGTCCTGTTGCTCTATGCTCGAGCACGGCGGCAGCGCATCGACGCCATTGATGCTTTCGTGCCTTTCTTCATCGTTACACAATCGGCTTAACCCAGCCAACGGCCGCTGTCGCCGCGCTCACGCGCAGACGAGACGCTAGGAGCATTCACTCCCCAACGAAAACGAGGACATTCGCAGGAGAAGGACTGCTATATTCGATTCCAGTCAATGACGATCGACGAGGGAGCCTCCACGTGTCCAAAATACTCAGGGCCGCTCTGCCCATCGCGTTCATCGTCGTGGTCTACACCGGCGAACCCATGGGCATCCTGTTCGGCCGCAACGTCTTCAGCTTGATTCCGCTGCCGATCTGGCTCTTGCTACTGGTCGCCCTCGGCGGCGCGAATGCAGCCTGCGCATTCAGGCTTGTGCGCACAGAGAGTGCGCGCCACCTAGCTTTTTGGGGTCTCACCCTCAAGGTGTGCTTCCTGCCAATATTCCTGGTGAACCTCTTTGTTGTTGTGATGTCGGGACAACAGCTGTCTTTCAGCCCTGAGGCGTTAGTGTTCGGATTAGTCCTTATCATCCCCTACGCCGTCCTGTCATGCGCCCTCATGGTCGTCTCCTCGTGCTACGGGTTCGCGGCGATCACCCGCGCACGCAACGAACAACTGATCTCCCACGAAACGGCGAAGAAATACATACATGGGCACGCCATTCCCATCGCCGACCTGGTCTCCTCGATCAGGCTCTACCTACTCCTACGCCGACTCAATGGCACCGTTCCGACCAACGCGCAGGGCACCAACCAGCCCTCACACACACTCAACGTTGCTCAACCAGTTCCCCTCATCGACAACACCGTCACCACGAGGTCCCCCAGAGCCTCACAAATCCCCTGGCCCACAGTTGCTTCCCTCGCGACCTCATTCTGTTTTGTCGTGACGGCCTACGCGGGCGGGCCTTTTACCATGGCATTCCCCTCCCCCCTCCCGATGCTCCGAATCGACATCTGGCCGCTCGTGATGATTGCCTTCGCTACGGCGACTGTCGCCTGCACGCACTTCTCGCGCAACACGCGCACGCCCCGCGAACTGGCGTTCTGGGGCCTCGTCATCAAACTTAGCTTCCTCCCCTTCTTCCTTGTCGCGTGCTTGTTGATTCTCTTCCTGGGACAATATTTGTTCGCTCCAGGCTACCTCGCCCCCCATGTACTCTTCCTTCCCCCTGCACTCCTGGGGAGCTACATCATCATGATCGTCACCTCGTCCCACGGGTTCGCGGCGATCGCCCGTGCGCGCGACGAGCAACTGATCTCCCCTGAAACGGCAAAGAAGTACAAGCGAGGGCATGCGATTCCGATCGCCGACCTGGTTTCCTCGATCAGGCTCTACATGCTCCTGCGTCGAGTGGACAGCACCATTCCGACCAACACGTAGGACGCCTATCCCTCCATGTTCGCCGCGGTCACCCCGTCCGTCAGAGTTCCGTACGCGGTGACGCAGTGCCCGAAGAACATGTCGTCGTCATCGAAGTAGGCGGAAAATGAGCCATCGGCGTCCATCGCGATGCTGCGCAGCTCGATCCGGCGAGCGAAGCTCTCTTCCGTAATCTCCGGGACCTCCTCGTCGGCCGATTCGCGCCATTCGCACGCAAGTTCGGTCAGCTCCCGTGCGGCGCTCGCGCGCATGTCACGGTCCCAGCGATCCTGCTCCGCCAGCATCACCTTCATCGCCCGCCTGGCGTCGGCCCAGGTGTCCTCGTCCGCCGTATCAACCTCAAGCGACACGCAGATCTGCTCGCCGCACCACGGGACCTCCCCTTCGAACATGTCGAGGTCCTTGTCGAGAGTAAGCTCGCCCAACTCCTCGTCATTGAGGACTACCGGCTTGCGATACTCAGCCAGGACCTCGTCCAGTGCGGAGCAAGGGATATTTTCTTCAAGAACCTCCACGACCAGGAGGCGGTTCTGCGCGGAAGCGCTCACACCCTCGGGAAGCTCGTGCGGGATCTTCTTGCGAGCCGTGACGCGGTAGATCTCCTCCTCACGGAAGCGACCCACGATGCCACCATCGGCATATTCCTCATCGCTGACGGGATAGACCAGCCTGCCCTCATCCGCGCACAGGGTGCCGGTCTCGCAGTCCACGTATGCCAGATAGGAGTGCGCGGACTCCCAGAAGCCGTTCCGCTTTCCAGCTCCGCTACTGCCAGCGACCAGGACGAGAAGCTCCCTGGCCTCGTTCTCAAACGTGCGCTCCCATTCGGCCTGCGTCAGGTTATTTTGCGAACGCATGTATTCGAGCAGATCCACGTGCCATCCTCCTTGATCCAGGGCTGCCGCTTAGCTACCCCGAACCCTACTCCACCACAAGCATCACGACGTCTGATCGACAAGAACCCCGGCCTCATCCCGGGAAAACGCGACAGCGTTCACTTCGCGAGCTCTTCAAACACGTCCGCGTAGGCATCCATAAAGTCAACAGCAACATCGACAGCACTCTCAGACTGCTGTGCAGGCTGAATGACGACCCACGGCCTGTTGTTCTTGAGGATCGTGACAGGCTTCCCCGTCCTATTCACCTCTGCTGTCACTCGCGAAAAGTTGTTCTTCGCCTCGGCGAGCCCCATAGTCAGTGTCGACATTCTATTCCTTTCAACCTTAGCCATAATTATGGCCAGAATCTGGCCTCAGATCAAGGGGAAGCTGCCTACTACTAGCCCATACCGACCCACACTGGCCCCAATCCAGCACCAATCAGGGACTATAATGCAGGTAGCGAAAGGAACGACTATGCCAACGACGACCCGCACCGCCGAGGTGAAGACTCGCACGACCGCGCAGATCAAGGCCGACGCCACAGCCGTCTACGCACGCTGGGGCATCAGTCTGTCGGATGCGATTAATATTTTCCTGGCCAAATCGATTGAGGTCGGCGGACTCCCCTTCGATATGCGCCCCGAGACTCCCACGTTTGACGGACTCGAACGCTACGGCTATCGCCCCACGATGGACTCAAACGGCGTCGCACAGCTCCCGAGAGACTGGGATGACGGCGACTGAGGCAGCGCCTGCCACACTCGCCCGATAAAGAAGAAACCCGGCCTCGTCCCACGAATCAGGGACGAGGCCGGAGCTTTGAGTCTGTGCACTCAGCTCAAGGAGAGCGTCACTCCCACTCGATGGTGGCCGGGGGCTTGGAGGTCACGTCGAGGACGACGCGGTTGACCTCGGGCACCGAGTTGGTGATGCGCGTGGAGATGCGGGCCAGGACGTCGTAGGGCAGGCGCGTCCAGTCGGCCGTCATCGCATCCTCGGAGGACACGGGGCGCAGCACGATCGGGTGGCCGTAGGTGCGGCCATCACCCTGGACGCCCACGGAACGAACGTCGGCGAGCAGGACGACCGGGCACTGCCAGATCTCCTGATCCATACCTGCAGTTGCGTAGTGCGGACAAAACACGCAAACCCTCTGCAGGCGCCGCGCACCAAAATCCCACCGGCATACAATGACTAAATGACTGAAACAAGCAGGAAAGCGCAGTGGTTTTCCGATAACGAACGCAACTGGGACGACCGCGCCGAGCTGCACATGGCTGGCAACTACTACGACTACCAGCGCCTTCTCGAGGACCCGACGGCCATTAGCTCTGAACTGGCCCAAGATATCGAACGATTCGGCGATCTCACCGGCAAAGATGTTATCCACCTGCAGTGCCACCTTGGAACGGACACGATCGGGTTTGCGCGCCGCGGGGCCTCGCGCGTCATTGGCCTCGATTTGTCCGAGGCCTCACTTGCCCACGCACGCAGCATCGCCGAGCGCGCGGGCGCTGACGTCAACTTCGTTCACGCGAACGTGTACGACGCGCGCCAAGCAGTCTCCGGCGACTTCGATCTGGTATACACCTCGATCGGAGTCCTGTGCTGGCTCCCCGATATCGCCCAGTGGGCACAAGTCGTCGCATCCTTGCTCAAACCGGGCGGCACTTTCTTCATCCGTGATGACCACCCGATGTTCATGACAATCGGGGAGGATATTTCCGACGGGCTCAAGATCGAGCAGCCATACTTCGAGCAGGACGCTCCGATGACGTGGAATGACGATTCGAGCTACGTGGACTCCCCCGGTGCGCCGCGGATTACTCACACAACGAACCACCAGTGGAATCATTCCCTTGGCCAGATCGTCACTGCTCTCATCAACGCTGGGCTGGTGATTGATGAGCTTGAAGAGACCCCGCGCGCTGCCTGGTGCCCGTGGCCCGAACTTATGGAACAAGATTCCACTGGCGGATGGCATCTTCGTGAGCACCCCGAACGTCTGCCCCTTCAGTTTGCGATCACCGCACACAAAAACTGAGGGCACACTCCTACTCCACTTGGATCAAGCATTTTTCGCGTGCATGTACTCGAGTAGATCTATCCCGATCTTTCCTTGAACAAACAGAGCATGCGCATGAGAATGACTACTCCCAGTTGGGTAATCGCCAATATGCAAGGGACCCCCGAAGCCATTAATTCAGGGGTCCCTCATGCTGAATTCACAGCACCAATGCGGAAGTACTACTCCCACTCGATTGTCGCATAGCCCGTTTCCGTGTAGTCAGCGGGGCAGGTGAGCTGGGATTCCTTTTACTCTTTCATCGAGAGAGCCGTGTAGTCACCCTGTAGTCAGCACTGACTACATGCGATGTAGTCACTTGAGAAGAGTATTTTCGTCCGACCGAAGAGTGATAGCTTTGACCTGCGGAAACGCAGTTCGGTTGTGCGCAACTGACTACATGGATGAAAGGGGTGCCGACGGGGTGGGCCGCTCCCCGACCCGAGAGTAACAAATCCCGAGCGAAGAGTGTTGGCGATGATCTGGGGAAATATACTCTAAAGAGAAGGAAGTAACCACATAGAACGCAATGTGGATCTACAAATGTCGCTCATCGTGCTAACGAAAATGTGCAAGAAGAGGCTGCAGTTACCCAACACTATTTCAGCGCAACCATGAGTTGCTCAATCTTACTGTTCACAAAGCTAGGATTATCAACATTCGAGTTATGCCCTGCTCCAGGTATCCACACGAGAGGGATCTTCTCACCAGCAGCCCATTTACGGTTAAACACTTTGACATCGCCAGCATGGTCCTTCTCCCCGCAGAGCAAGAGCGCCGGACAGTCAATGTTGTAAGCGCGCCTAGATTCAACAGCATCGGCGAGCATCTTGTAGCCGTGCGCGGCGAGCTCCACATACTCCTCCTTGGCGTAGCTCTCGATGAAGGAACGCATGCCGGCCTTCCCCTGGGCGGTTGTTGCCACGCCCCACGATCCCAGCACCTTCAGCCACGACCAGGGCACAAACTGGTACATCCCCTTGGTATGGCGCAGCGCTTTGACCTCCCACGTCGAGTAGTACTTCCTCTTGAGCGGCGCTGAATCAATGGAGACGAAGCCGGCAGCTTCTCTCGGATGGAGGTCGATGAACGCCTGTGCAACGTAGCCGCCGACCGACTGGCCCACAAGCACGAGGTTTTTGATGCTCTCAGCCTCCAAAATTGCGTGCAAAATACGGGCGCAATCGTCCATGGAGAAGTCAAGCGGATATGGGCGCGACTTCCCATGTGCAGGAGCATCCCATACCAGGCAGTTTGCCTTACCTGAGAAATACGCCATCTGCGCGTCGAACATGGTGTGGTCGGCAGTGAGACCAGGAAGAAATACAAGCCACGGTGCGTCCGTGTCAGCAGAAGCGTCTATCCAATAGAAGACATTGCCGCTGCTGGTGTGGTAAACGCGCTCATGCAAGGTTTGAGGCATGTTGAATCTTTCGCAATCAGGTTTTTAGCTGGACAGGCAGCCGTGGCCTCTTTGGCAGGTACTCGCTTGAGGACGACTAGATCTCCCAGACCGGGACAGCCTGCACCACTGCTTCAACGGTGTCGCGCTCGCAATACCGAAACGCACCATCGCCTCAAGCTTACTCATCCCACCGTCAACCATAGCCCTCGCTGCGGCGACCTTGGTCTCATAGTCGTATCTCGCCCGCTTTACTCCCATGACAAGAAGCCCACCCCTCCCGATCACGCGGTACATCTTCTGCCACTCTCTCACAGTCTCGGCACACACACCAAGCCTCCTGGCGCTCAAACCATAGCCAAATCCCCTCGCAAACATCTCCACCGCCTGCTCCCGAAGCAAACGATCATGCCTCAACCCCAGATCCACAGACACGAAAAGCCTCCCGTTTCTTGGACTTCAATTTCGATGTCCAAGAAACGGGAGGCAGTTCATGACGAGGCCGGGGCTTTGAGTCTGCGAGCTCAGCTCAGTATGAGCGTCACTCCCACTCGATGGTGGCCGGGGGCTTGGAGGTCACGTCGAGGACGACGCGGTTAACCTCGGGCACCGAGTTGGTGATGCGCGTGGAGATGCGGGCCAGGACGTCGTAGGGCAGGCGCGTCCAGTCGGCCGTCATCGCGTCCTCGGAGGACACGGGGCGCAGCACGATCGGGTGACCGTAGGTGCGGCCGTCACCCTGGACGCCCACGGAACGAACGTCGGCGAGCAGGACGACCGGGCACTGCCAGATCTCCTGATCCAGGCCGGCCGCCGTGAGCTCCTCGCGGGCGATCAGGTCGGCGGCGCGCAGGATGTCCAGGCGCTCGCGCGTGACCTCGCCAATGATGCGGATGCCGAGGCCGGGACCCGGGAAGGGCTGACGGTTCACCAGGTAGTCGGGCAGGCCCAGCTCGCGGCCGACCGCACGCACTTCGTCCTTGAACAGGGTGCGCAGGGGCTCGACCAGCTCGAAGGTCATATCCTCAGGCAGGCCACCCACGTTGTGATGGCTCTTAATATTGGCAGCGCCCTCGCCGCCGCCGGACTCGACGACGTCGGGGTACAGCGTGCCCTGGACGAGGAACTTCACCTCGCCGCCGGCGGCGCCAACCTCTTCGATGACCTGCTTCTGGGCGGCCTCGAAGGAACGGATGAACTCGCGACCGATGATCTTACGCTTCGCCTCGGGCTCGGTGACGCCGGCCAGGGCGGACAGGAAGCGCTCGGACTCGTCGCACGTGATGACGCGAATACCCATGCCGCGCGCGTAGTCGTTCTCTACCTGCTCACGCTCGCCCGCGCGCAGCAGGCCGTGATCGATGAAGAAGCAGGTCAGCTGGTCGCCGACAGCCTTGTGCACGAGGGCCGCAGCAACGGAGGAGTCCACGCCGCCGGACAGGGCGCAGATGACCTGCGCGTCGCCGACCTGCTCGCGGATCTTCTCAACCTGCTCGTCCACGATGGAACCGGCGGTCCACGTGGGTTCCAGGCCGGCACCCTCATAGAGGAAGTTCTTCAGCGCGTCCTGGCCGAACTGGGAGTGGCCCACCTCGGGGTGCCACTGCAGGCCGTAGAGGCGACGCTCGCGCGACTCGAAGGCCGCGACGGGGGTCTCGGCGGTGGAGGCAGTGACAGTGAAACCCTCGGGCGCACCCTGGACGGCATCGCCGTGGCTCATCCACACGATCTGGTCGTCGGGGGTGCCGTCGAACAGGCAAGAACCCGCAGAAACCGTGGCCTCGGTGTGCCCGTACTCGCGGGTGCCCGTGCGACCGACGGTGCCGCCGAGGGCGTGGGCCATGGTCTGGAAGCCGTAGCAGATGCCCAGGACGGGCACGCCGGCCTCGAAGATCGCGGGATCGACGGAGGGCGCGCCCTCCTCGTACACGGAGGACGGGCCGCCGGACAGGATGATGGCGGCGGGCTCCTTGGCGAGCATGTCCGCCACGCTCATGGTGTGGGGGACGATCTCGGAGTAGACGTTAGCCTCACGCACGCGGCGTGCGATCAGCTGGGCATACTGCGCGCCGAAGTCGACGACGAGGACGGGATGCATGTCAGAAGCGTTCACCCTGCCAATGGTACCCGCGCGCGCCCCGCCCCGTCGCGCTCCATTACGCATGTCACCACTGCGTACGCCAGATACGGCGACGGCCCCGCCCCCGGGTGGGGACGAGGCCGACTCTCGTGACGCTCGAGCGCGCGGTTCAGCGGAAGATGGAGCGCAGCACCGGGAAGGCGCCGGTCGCCACGGCAGCCTTCAGCAGGTCGCCGATGATGAAGGGAACGAAACCCTTCATGAGACCCTGCTCAAGGGTCATGTGCGCAAACGGGATCATCCAGGCCAGGCCCAGGATGTACACAGAGAACAGGGACACGAGGGCGGTCGGCGCCATGGTCACGATGCGACGGTCGGCGCCGCGCTGGGCGGCCAGGCCGGCGATCGCGGCGACGAGGAGGTAGCCGAGGATGTAGCCGAAGGAGGCGAAGGCCCAACCGACGTTCGTGCCGGTGAAGACCGGGGCACCGGCGACGCCGAGGATTGCGTACGTCGCGACGGAGGCGAGGCCACGACGCGCACCCAGGGTCGTGCCGACCGAGAGGGCACCGAGCGTGCCGAGCGAGACCGGCACGGGCGTGAAGGGCAGCGGGATCGAGATGCGGGCCAGCACGATCATGGCGATCGTTCCGGCTGCCACCAGGGCGATCTCGCGGGCGATGGTGCCGCCGAGGCGGTCGGCGAGAACGCGGTTTTCGCGCGCGGCGACGGGGGAAGCGGTCAGGGTGGTCATACGACACCTTTCAACAGGGCTAACAGCCTTTCATTCAACAATTGAACAATATGCTGCCCCCACTCCCCTGTCAAGCACACGGGCGCAGATCTCAGGGGGCGAGCGCCACACCGGCGCTCGCCCCCTGGAGCCCTTGAGCGGGTTTGATCAGTGCGCGAAGTGGCGCGTCCCCGTCAGGTACATCGTGATGCCCGCAGCGTTCGCCGCGTCGATCGACTCCTGATCACGCACCGAGCCGCCGGGCTGGACGACGGCCTTCACACCCGCATCGATGAGCACCTGCAGGCCATCCGCGAAGGGGAAGAACGCATCCGACGCGGCAACCGCGCCGATGGAACGCTGCTCGGGAGCCTCACCCACGACCTCGGACGCGCGAGCACCGCCCGCACTGTCCACGTTGGACACCGCCGCGTCACCCGTCGAGCGCGAGCCCAGCGTGTTTGCACGCTCAACCGCCAGCTTGCACGAGTCCACGCGGTTCACCTGGCCCATGCCAACGCCCACCGAGGCGCCGTCCTTGACCAGCAGGATCGCGTTAGAACGAACCGCGCGCACCGTGCGCCACGCGAACTCCAGGTCCGCCAGCGTCGCCTCGTCGGAGGGAGCGCCGGCCGCGAGCGTCCAGTTCTCCGGGGAATCGCCCGGCGCGTCGATGTCGTCACGCTCCTGGACCAGCAGGCCGCCGCTGATCTGCTTGAACTCGTACGAGCCGCGAGCCGGGGGCTCAACCTGCAGGACGCGCAGGTTCTTCTTCGCGCTCAGCACCTCGAGCGCGCCCTCCTCGTAGTCGGGGGCCAGCACGACCTCAGTGAAGATCGGGACGATCTGGCGAGCCAGCTCCACGCTCACCGGGCGGTTCACGGCGATCACGCCGCCAAACGCCGACACGGGGTCGCAGGCGTGCGCGAGGCGGTGCGCCTCAGCCACGTCATCGGCCACCGCGATACCGCAGGGGTTCGCGTGCTTGATGATCGCGACGCAGGGACGCTCGTGATCGTAGGCGGCGCGCAGGGCGGCGTCGCCATCCGTGTAGTTGTTGTAGCTCATGGCCTTGCCGTGCAGCTGGCGCGCGTTCGCGATGCCCGGGGCCAAGGCCTCGTCGTCGGCCTCCTCGTCCTCGAAGGACTCGTCGATCTCGCGGTACACGGCCGCGCCCTGGTGCGGATTCTCGCCGTAGCGCAGCGACTCCACGCGCTCGAACGCGTCGGCCACGAACACGGGCATACCCGAGGCCTGCCCCTCCTCCTCGGGGACCTCCACCACGTAGTCTTCCTCAGTCTGGTAGCCCAGCGACTCCAGGAACGCCGCGTCGGAGGCGTCCAGGTGAGACTCGGCGGCATCGTCGAGGGTCTCGCGCACGTCCTCAAGATCCAGCTCGTCGGCCAGCCAGCCGGCGATCGCCAGGTCGTAGGTCGCCGTGTGGGCGAAAGCCTCGGCTGCCAGGACGCGGCGCTGCTCGAGGGTGAAGCCCTCCCCCGCCACGGCCTCGATCACGTCCGCGTAGCGCTCGGGCGAGGTCACGACGGCAACCGACGGGTGATTCTTCGCAGCGGCGCGCACCATGGACGGGCCGCCGATGTCGATCTGCTCGACGCACTCATCGAAGGAAGCGCCCGAGGCGACCGTGTCCTGGAACGGATACAGGTTGCACACGACCAGGTCGAATGCCTTGATGCCCAGCTGCGCGATCTGCTCGCGGTGCGCGGCCTTACGCTGATCGGCCAGGATGCCAGAGTGAATGAAGGGGTGCAGGGTCTTCACGCGTCCCTCGAGCACCTCGGGGAAGCCGGTCACGTCATCGACCGGGGTGACGGCCACACCAGCGGCCGCGATGCGGGCGGCCGTGGAGCCGGTGGAGACGATCTCCACGCCGGCCTCGCCAAGCGCGCGGGCGAGATCCTCCAGGCCCGTCTTGTCATACACGGAGATCAGGGCCCGCTTAATGGGGCGCACGTCAATGGGTTCCAGGTTGTCCAGGGAGACGGACATAGTTCCTCCAGGTTGAGACCAAACCCAGGCGCCCAGGCGGGCGACGCCTCGCGGGAAGTGCGGCCGCTCCCCGGTGGTCATCCACCCTCGCCAGTCGCGGCGTCTCCCAGTCTAGTTCAGGCCCTCGCGCCGCGTCGCCTTCGTCTCGGGGTCTTCCTCGTCACCTTCGACCCGGCCGGCTTCGCTATCCACGGCCACGTCGGCGGCGGTTTCACTGGGCTCCTCGGGCGTCTCGCCCGCGGTTTGCTCGCCCGCTTCGTCCGCGTCGTTCGCTGCTTCAGCTTCCTCGGCCCCGGCCTCGTCGGCGCCTGCGTCCGCGTCGCCCACCTCAGCGGGATCGGAGGCCTCAGCCCAGGCCTCATCCATCGTCGAGGCAGTGGCCCCCACGCGGGACGCGCGCTCGGCGGCACGACGACGCAGGGCCTCGCCCTCGTCGCGCACGCGGCCGGCTCCCTCACCGAGGAGGGCGCGCGTCGTCGGGTGGGCCGCCAGGGCGATGATCAGCGTGGGCAGCGCGATCTCGAGCACGAGGGCGAGCGTCGCCCACCCCACGCGCGGCCCCATCACCGACAGGCGCACCGAGCCCAGGCTCATCGTCGCGCTCCACATCCACAGGGCCGTCACCGACGCGATAATCACCGAGGCCAACACGCCCTGCGCGGTCTGGTGCAGCAGGTGCTCACGACGGAACGAACGCGCCGCGACGACGCCGAGGCCAACACCCAGGGCGATCGGCGCGATGATCACCCACATGCCGGGGGCCGTCTCCGGGAGGGCACCCAGCAGCGGGATCGGCGGAATCGGACCGGGGCCCACGACCGTCGGCGAATGCAGCGAATCCGTCGCGGTCAGGAAACCCGCGCCCGACCACCAGGAGGCCGCCCACGCCATGACCGTCGGAGCAAACAGCACCTGCCCACCGACGATGAACGACGTGTCCGCGGCCGACGAAGCTCCCAGAATCTCCTGAATACCCGCCGTGCGGCTCCACCCCGCGACGAGCGCAATGACCGAGGCCACGAACGACGCTGCCACGAGCACCACCACCGACAGGCCGCCCAGCTTCAGGCCACCCGAAATCCAGTGCTGCATCGAGGGCGCCTCATGGTCACGCGAATAGCCCGAGGCGACGAACCAGACCGAGCCGATCAACGGGATCAACACGCCGCCGATCGTGCCCGTCCACCAATGCGAATGAATACCCGAGGCCCCCGCCAGGAGCCACGAGGTCAGCAGGAAACCGGGCACTGCAAACAGCGCAGCGCTGCGCGGATAACCCGCCGTCGTGCGCAGCAGAATCCGCACCAGCACGATCAGCAGAGCGCCCATCAGCGTCGGGATCGCACGATAGTGCACGTCACCCACGACCGACGTGCCGCCGATGACGGCGGCCCACAGGTCGCCACCCAGGCCAAGCGCGTCGCGCGGCGTCGTGTCATTCATCCACGAGTTCGAGCGCAGCGTCAGGTAGGCGATCATCGTGAACACCGTAATCAGACCCCAGCCCGCAAAGGCCGCCTCTACTCCCGCGAGCACACCGCGCGCCCAGCCCTGCGGGACGGCCACACGGATCGTCGCTCGATCCGCCACGTACGTGGTCGTGGTTCGCCGGGGGCTGGGTACTTCTCTGATGCGCTCACTCACAGGCCCATAGTGTCAGAATCGGCCCGGGGCCGCGACGCTGCGCGCCGACCCCGGGCCGATTTGTGCTGTGACGTTAGCGAGAGAGAATCTCGCGCGCGATCTGCGCCGTCTGCGAGGGGGTGCGACCCACGCGCACGCCCACGGCCTCGAGCGCCTCCGCCTTCGCGGCAGCCGTGCCGGACGAGCCGGACACGATCGCACCCGCGTGGCCCATGGTCTTGCCCTCGGGGGCCGTGAAGCCCGCGATGTACGCGACGACGGGCTTGGTCATATTCTCCTGGATCCACGCGGCCGCGCGCTCCTCGGCGTCGCCGCCAATCTCGCCAATCATGATGACGAGGTCCGTGTCGGGGTCCGCCTCAAAAGCAGCCAGCGCATCGATGTGGGTGGTGCCCACGACCGGGTCGCCGCCGATGCCCAGGCACGTCGTGAAGCCGAAATCGCGCAGCTCGTACATGAGCTGGTAGGTCAGCGTTCCCGACTTCGAGACGAGGCCGAGGCGGCCCGGTCCCGTAATGTCCGCCGGCGTGATGCCCAGGTTCGCCTGCCCGGGCGAGATGATGCCGGGGCAGTTCGGGCCGATCAGACGCACGCCCGCCGCCAGCGCGCGCTCGACGACGATCGTGGAGTCCTGGACGGGGATGCCCTCAGTAATGAGGACGATCGTCTCGATGCCCGCCTCGATGGCCTCGAGGGCGGCACCCTTCGCGAAGGCCGGGGGCACGAAGATGACGGAGGCGTTCGCGCCGGTGACCTCGCGGGCCTCGGCAACCGTTCCGAAGACGGGGACCTCAACCTGGCCGTCGGTCACCTTGTCGGCACCCGGGCCGTAGCCCTGCACGTCGAAGGTCACGGTCGTGCCGGCCTTGCGCGGATTCGTGCCGCCCACGATGGCCGTGCCGGCGCTCAGCATGCGCTGCGTGTGCTTGCGACCCTCGGCGCCGGTCATGCCCTGGACGATGACCCGGGTGTCAGAGTTGACGAAGATAGTCATGGTGTTCTCCTGCGGTTCTCGGGTCGTTACTTCGACGAGGCCTGGGCTGCGAGCTCAGCCGCACGCCGGGCCGCGCCGTCCATCGTTTCTTCCATGTGGACGAGCGGGTGCGCGGCCTGCGCGAGGATCGCGCGGCCCTCCTCGACCTTATTGCCGTCGAGGCGCACGACGAGCGGCTTGGAGGCCGCGTCGCCCAGCGTCTCGAGCGCGCCGATGATGCCTCGGGCGACCTGGTCGCACGCGGTGATTCCGCCGAAGACGTTGACAAACACGGAGCGCACCTGCTCGTCGCCGAGGATGATGTCCAGACCCTTGGCCATAACCTCGGCCGAAGCGCCGCCGCCGATGTCGAGGAAGTTCGCGGGCTTCATGCCGCCGAACTCCTCGCCGGCCATCGCGACCACGTCGAGGGTCGACATGACCAGGCCCGCGCCGTTACCGATGATGCCGACCTGGCCCTCCAGGCGCACGTAGTTGAGTCCGGCCGCCTTCGCTGCGGCCTCGCGCGGATCCTGCGCGGCCACGTCCACGAGATCGGCGTGGCCGGGGTGGCGGAAGCGCGCGTTGTCGTCGAGGGTCACCTTGCCGTCCACGGCCCACACGGAGCCGTCAGGGCTGGAGACCAGCGGGTTGACCTCGACCAGGGTCGCGTCCTCATCGCGGTAGACGGTCCACAGAGTTTCGAGGACGGGGGCGATGGCCTCGGCCGTTTCCTCGTCGAAGCCCGCTTCCTTCGCGATGTGGCGAGCGACCTCTGCGTCGATACCGACGGTGGGGTCGAGGGGGACGCGGGCCAGGGCCTCGGGGCGTTCCTTCGCGAGGGTCTCGATGTCCATGCCGCCTTCGCGCGAGCACATCGCCAGGTGGCGGCGGTTCGAGCGGTCCAGCAGGATCGAGAAGTAGTATTCGGCGGCAATATCCGCGCCGGACGCGATCATGACCTTCTTGACGATGTGGCCCTTGATGTCGAGGCCGAGGATCGCCTGGGCCTTCTCGTAGGCCTCGTCGGCGGTGTGGGCGAGCTTGACACCGCCGGCCTTGCCACGGCCGCCGGTCTTCACCTGCGCCTTGACGACCAGCAGCGACGCACCGTCCGCGAGCAGCTCGCGCGCGCCCTCGCGCGCCTCTTCGGGGGTTGACGCCAGGCGGTAGTCGAGCACGGGCACACCGTGCTCCTTGAACATCTGCCGGGCCTGGTACTCGTAGAGATCCACCTTATTCCCTCCGTTGAACGTGGTGTGGTCAGCGCAATAATTCTAACGTGCGACCGGCAGAAACGCGCCATTTCCTCCCATTATCAAGGCTTGTCACGGCCTTGACCGGAAGGCACTTTCCCTTTGTCAACGCTTTGCGTTGCGGGGAGGGTTGCTGGGGCCAGTGGGGGGGCGGCCGCGCCCAGCCACCACTAGGTGGGTGTAGCTGCGTATCGAAGGGTTGACGCCGCCAATAGAAGGGCCCGTCCGGGAGCGCGTTGCATCAAAACTGGCTCGGTGGGAGGTCAAGTCCTGTGGAGTGGTGTAATCGTTTTGTGTCCTTCGGGTTGGGTTATGCGCTGAGTTGGAGTGGGGTGTCCTCCTGCCCGGTGGGTTGGGGTGTGAGTCGTGATTTGGTGAGGATGTCGAGGCTGAGGTAGCGTCGGCCTTCGGCCCATTCGTCGTTTTGTTCGCCCAACACGGCCCCTCCAGCGGCTCTTCCGCGAAAAAGTTCACCCAGCACGACCGCTCCAGCCGCATATCCGCGAAAAAACTCGCCCAGCACAGCCCCTCCAGCGGCTCTTCCGCGAAAAAACTCGCCCAGCAAGCGTAAAAACGCCGATTTTGGGGTGTTTTGAGCGCGCAGGGCGAACTTTTTCGCGCTCACGCCCACCATCAGGCCACGCAGGGCGAACTTTTTCGCGCACGAGGCGCAACAACGTGGCGACGTTGAAACCGGCATCACCTCTGCGCCCGAAAACTGCACCAAAAACGCCCATTTCTCACCCGCAAAGGCGATGGCAGTTTCAGTCGAGGCCCGGCCAGCACCCGCAAAGGCGATGACGGTTTCAGATAAGCAGGCGGCCTTGGCCGCGCGACCAGTGGGCGGCCGACGTTACAAACGTCGTCAAACCAACGCGATTCAAATCGCCTCGCGAGGACCCCTGTGACAAACGTCGTCAATCTAAGCCCAAAAACCAGCATTTTCAGCGAAAAAGCCATTGGATTGACGACGTTTGTAACAACACGCACCCGAGCACCCCAAAAACTCAGCGCACAAGGCGCGACAGCATGGCGACGTTGAAACCAACAACACCACTGCACCCGAAAACTGAACCAAAACGCCCATTTCGCACCCGCAAAGGCGATGGCGGTTTCAATCCCACACGAGCACGAGCACGAGCGAGCAGAGGCGATGACGGTTTCAGACAACCGGCCCAGCTGGCCTACAGGGCCTGGCTGCGACACCCGCACGTAGCTACAAGCCCACTCCCCAGGAAACTCGCATGCAATTCGATTGGATGAAGATTCAATAACGTCTGAAAACGTTGCGATTTCAACGCTGTGAATTCAACGTTTGAAATAGTCGCGGGGGAATTGCATGCGAAATTGATGGGCGGCAGCAGAGCCTGGCCGGACAACGAGCCGACGCGCCGAGCAACATCAGCGACCAGGCCTCACTGGTGTGGAGGGCGCCGGAGGGACCGGAGGGCACGGGCGGGCTTCGAGGCGCGGCGCCGAACGCAGTGAGGACGCCTAGCCTCGCGGGCGGCCGGGCCCTCCGGCGCCCGGAACACCCGTGGGGCCACAAGCAGCACGGCCCAGCGGGCGGGCAGGCCACGCGGCGGCCGGAAATCAGGCGGGGCTACAAGCAGCGCGATAACCGTCCCAAGGCATAGCAAAAGGGGCCGGCATCAGCCGACCCCTTGCGCGAGTGCCCTCACTCATCCATGAGGGACACCTTGACGCCACCCACCAGCGAGGCGACAACGTTGTAGAGCATGGCTCCCAGCGTCGACAGGGCGGTGAGCAGAACGACGTTGATGACTGCGACGATGGTCGCGTAGGAGATGACGCGCGGCAGGCGGGCGTAGTCGAGGAGGTCCGCGTAGCGGCCGGCACCCATGGTCTTGAGGAATTCCTCAAGCTGGCTGAAGACGTGCATGGCGTCGACCATGAGCCACAGGACGATCGTGGCGACGACCATCGCGATGCCCAGGGCGACCGACAGGAGGAAGGAAACCTTCATGACGGTCCACGCGTCGATGCGCGCGATTGCCAGGTCAACTCGGCGGGGAGCGTCGCTGCGGGTGCTCGAGACGTGGTCGCTCATGGGTTTCCTTCCAGGTCGCACTTCCTACGTGCCAGGCTACCGCATCGCCTGGCACCGGCGCTGGTTCCACGCCGCTTTGGCAGATTGATCACGGGACGAGGCGGGGGCCTCGTCCCGTGATCGTGCGTCACTTGTCAGCGTCTGCGGTGTCGTCGCCACCTGCGGGGGTCGAGGCCTCGTCCGCGGGGGTGTCGGTCCCCTCGACGGCCTCGGTGGCCTCAGCGTTCTCGCTCTCGTCGGTCTCGTCCTCGTCACCCGAGTCGGAGTTGCGGGTGATCGCGATGATGCGGTCGCCGTCGTCCGGGCGGGCGAAGATGACGCCCATGGTGTTGCGGGCGGTGGGTCGCACGTCGGAGGCGTTGACCTGGACGAGCTTGCCGGACTCGGTGATGACCATGACGTCTTCATCGGGTCGCACGACGAGGGCGCCGACGAGGCCGCCGCGTTCGTCGACGAGCTTGCCGACGCGCACGCCGAGCGTGCCGCGCGACTTGGTCGGGTATTCCTCGACGGGGGTGCGCTTGGCGTAGCCGGATTCGGTGACGATCAGCAGGTCGGTGTCCTCGCGCGGGACCTCCATGCTGAGCAGTTCGTCGTCGCCGCGGAACTTCATGCCGCGCACGCCGGACGTGGAGCGGCCCATGGAGCGCAGCTGGTCGTCGGTGGCGGTGAAGCGCACGGCCTGGCCGTCGCGGGAGACGAGGATGAGGTCCTCGTCGGCCATGATGGTCTGTGCGGAGACGAGCTCGTCGGGCTTGCCGTCCTCGTCCTCGCGCAGGTTGATGGCGATGATGCCGCCGGAGCGGGGGGAGTTGTACAGGCTCAGCGGGGTCTTCTTGACGAGGCCGCGCTTGGTGGCCAGGACCAGGAAGTCCGCATCCTCGTAGGTGCGGATCGCGAGGACCTGTGCGATGCGCTCGTCGGGCTGGAAGGCCAGCAGGTTGGCGACGTGCTGGCCCTTGGCGTCGCGACCGCCTTCGGGGATCTCGTAGGCCTTGGCGCGGTAGACGCGGCCGAGGTTGGTGAAGAAGAGCAGCCAGTTGTGCGTGGTCGTGACGAAGAAGTGTTCGACCACGTCGTCGCCGCGCAGCTGGGTGCCGCGCACGCCCTTGCCGCCGCGCTTCTGCGAGCGGTAGTTGTCAGTGCGGGTGCGCTTGGCGAAACCGTCGCGGGTGATGGTGACGACGACGTCCTCTTCGGGAATGAGGTCTTCCATCGACATTTCCCCGTCGAAGGGGAGGATGCGGGTGCGACGCTCGTCGCCGAACTTGTCGACGATCTCGGACAGTTCGGCGGAGATGATGGCGCGCTGGCGCTCGGGCTTGGCGAGGATGTCGTTGAGGTCGTCGACGCGGGCCTTGAGTTCGGCGTGCTCGTCCATGATCTTCTGGCGCTCGAGGGCGGCCAGGCGGCGCAGCTGGAGGGCCAGGATGGCGTCGGCCTGGATGGCGTCCACGTCGAGCAGCTCGATGAGGCCGGCGCGGGCCTCGTCGACCGTGGGGGAGCGGCGGATGAGGGCGATGACCTCGTCGAGGGCGTCAAGAGCCTTCAGGTAGCCTTCGAGGATGTGCAGGCGCTCGAGGGCCTTGCGCAGGCGGAACTTCGTGCGGCGCACGATGACGTCGATCTGGTGGTTGATCCAGTGGCGGATGAAGCCGTCGATCGACAGGGTGCGGGGCACGCCGTCGACGAGCGCGAGCATGTTGGCGGAGAAGTTCTCCTGCAGGCTGGTGCGCTTGTAGAGGTTGTTGAGGACGACCTTGGCGACGGCGTCGCGCTTGAGGACGATGACGAGGCGCTGGCCGGTTCGGCCGGAGGTCTCGTCTCGGATGTCGGCGATGCCGCTGATCGCTCCGTCGCGCACGAGCTGGGCGATCTTGTCGGCCAGGTTGTCGGGGTTGACCTGGTAGGGCAGTTCGGTGACGACGAGGCACTGGCGGCCCTGGATTTCCTCGACGTTAACGACGGCGCGCTGCGTGATGGAGCCGCGGCCGGTGCGGTACGCGTCTTCGATTCCCTTGCGGCCCAGGATGGTGGCGCCGGTGGGGAAGTCGGGTCCGGGGATCAGCTTGATGAGCGCTTCGAGGAGCTCTTCGCGGGAGGCATCGGGGTGCTCGAGGGCCCACTCGACGCCGCGCGCAAGTTCGCGCAGGTTGTGCGGCGGGATGCGGGTGGCCATGCCGACGGCGATGCCTTCGGAGCCGTTGGCCAGGAGGTTGGGGAAGCGGGCGGGCAGGATGGTGGGTTCCTGGTTGCGGCCGTCGTAGTTGTCCTGGAAATCAACGCATTCTTCGTCGATGTCGCGGACCATCTCCATGGCCAGGGGCGCCATCTTGCACTCGGTGTAACGGGGTGCGGCGGGGCCCAGGTTGCCGGGGGTGCCGAAGTTACCCTGGCCGGCGACGAGGGGGTAGCGCAGCGACCAGGGCTGCACGAGGCGCGCGAGGGCGTCGTAGATGGCGGCGTCGCCGTGGGGGTGGTAGTTACCCATGACCTCGCCGACGACGCGGGAGGACTTGGAGAACGAGGAGGTGGGGCGGTATCCGCCGTCGTACATGGCGTACAGGACGCGGCGGTGGACGGGCTTGAGGCCGTCGCGCACGTCGGGCAGGGCGCGCCCGACGATGACGCTCATGGCGTAGTCAAGGTAGGAGCGCTGCATCTCCTTTTGCAGGTCGACCTGGCGGATGCGCTCGGTGTCCGAGATGTGCCGCGCGTCGGTAGTCTGCTCGTCGCTCACAAGTGTTCCTTACGTTGTTTCTGCTCGATCGGGCCCGCCCGGTACGAGGCCGGGGCTGGGCTGGTCGCGGTGTTGTCAGATGTCGAGGAAGCGCACGTCGGAGGCGTTGCGCTGAATGAACGTGCGGCGTCGGTCGACGTCGTCGCCCATGAGGATCGTGAAGGTTTCGTCGGCGTCTGCGGCCTCGTCGAGGGTGACCTGCTTGAGGATTCGGTGTTCCGGATCCATGGTGGTCTCCCACAGTTCGTGGTCGTTCATTTCGCCCAGACCCTTGTAGCGCTGGATGCCGCCTTCCTTGGGCAGGCGGCGGTTCGCGGCGGCGCCGGCGGCGAGCAGTTCGTCGCGCTCCTTGTCGGAGTATGCGAATTCGTGCTCAGCGTTGGTCCACTTGATGCGGTACAGCGGGGGCATGGCGATGAAGACGTGACCGTCCTCGATGAGGGGTCGCATGTAGCGGAAGAGGAGGGTCAGCAGCAGCGTGGCGATGTGCTGACCGTCGACGTCGGCGTCCGCCATGATGACGATCTTGCCGTAGCGCAGCTTCGAGATGTCGAAGTCTTCGCCGATGCCGGTGCCGAAGGCGGTGATGAGGGAGCGGATCGTGTCCGAGGACAGGGCTCGGTCGAGGCGCGCCTTTTCGACGTTGAGGATCTTGCCGCGGATCGGCAGGATGGCCTGACGTTCGGGGTCGCGGCCGCCGACAGCGGAGCCGCCTGCGGAGTCGCCCTCGACGATGAAGATTTCGCACTCTGAGGGCGTGCGCGAGGAGCAGTCGCGCAGCTTGCCGGGCATGGAGGCGGATTCGAGGACGCCCTTGCGGCGGGTGGCCTCGCGGGCCTTGCGGGCGGCGACGCGGGCGGCCTGGGCAGCCTGGCCCTTGTTGATGATGGCCTTGGCGTCGGCGGGGTGGGCGTCGAACCAGTCGGTGAGCTTGGAGTAGACCTGCTGGGCGACGAAGGTGCGGGCCTCGGTGTTGCCGAGCTTGGTCTTCGTCTGGCCTTCGAACTGGGGCTCGGTGAGCTTGATCGAGATGACGGCGGTCAGGCCTTCGCGGACGTCGTCGCCGGTGAGGTTGTCGTCCTTGTCGCGGATGATGCCCTTGTCGCGGCCGTAGCGGTTGACGAGGGAGGTCAGCGCGGTGCGGAAGCCCTCCTCGTGCATGCCGCCTTCGGTCGTGTTGATGGTGTTGGCGAAGGTGTGGACGGACGAGGAGTAGGCGGTGGTCCACTGCATGGCGATTTCCACGCTCATGGTGCCTTCGTCGTTTTCGGCTTCGAAGTCGATGATCTCGTTGTTGATCGTGTCGGACTTCTTGGCGGAGTCGAGGTATTCGACGTAGTCGCGCAGGCCGTGCTCGTAGCAGTAGGTGACGGTGCGGTGGCCCTTGGTCTTCTTGTCCGAGGCCTCCTCGCCGCCGGCGATCTCGTCGCCTTCGTCGGTGGCGAACTCGCGCTCGTCGGTCAGGGTGATGCGCAGGCCCTTGTTGAGGAAGGCCATCTGCTGGAAGCGCTGACGCAGGGTCTCGAAGTCGAATTCGACGGTCTCGAAGATCTCCGGGTCCGGGTAGAAGACCTGGGTAGTGCCGGTCTCGTCGGTTTTTTCGCCGCGCTCGAGGGGGGTGATGGGGGTACCGCCGTTGGCGAACGACATGCGCCACACGTAGCCCTGGCGGCGGATCTCGGTGTTCACGCGGGTGGACAGGGCGTTGACGACGGAGATGCCGACGCCGTGCAGGCCGCCGGAGACGGCGTAGCCGCCGCCGCCGAACTTGCCGCCGGCGTGGAGGATCGTCATGACGACCTCGACGGTGGGCTTGTGCTCGGTGGGGTGCTCGTCGACGGGGATGCCTCGACCGTTGTCGACGACCTTGATGCCGCCGTCTTCCTGGATCGTGACCTCGATGTGGTCGGCGTAGCCGGCCAGGGCCTCGTCGACGGAGTTGTCGACGACCTCGTACACCAGGTGGTGCAGGCCGCGTTCGCCGGTGGATCCGATGTACATGCCCGGGCGCTTGCGGACGGCTTCCAGGCCCTCGAGGACGGTGATGTCCGATGCGCCGTAGGACTGCTCGCCTTCGGCGGTCTTCTCGTTGTCAGCCACGTGGCTCCCCTCGCAGTGCGCGAAAATAGATGTTTAACCTTGTAGATTCTACCAAAAGTGGCGCTTGTTCCCGGGATTGACAGGCTCGGAGGGTTACTTTACAAACTGCGTGATTGCAACGAAAAGTCGACTGTGACCAGTCGCATGTCGAAAGTTGTTGCGGCTGGCACGCACGGGGCCGCCCTCCAGGCTGGGAGGGCGGCCCCGTTTCTCGCATGAAAACAGCGACGATTCGCGCGCCATGAGGCTCGATACGATACCAATAAAGAGCCTTGAATGAGCGCGAGGACGCCGTCTGATCAGTGGATTACTTCGGCTGCCAGGTCCACTTTTGGTAATCCTTGCCCTGTGTCTGAAGCGCCGTCCAGTTCGGGTCGCGGAACTCGATGGGGTCCCTCTTGTTCTCGATCACCCGGTAGACGACATATTCGACCGACTGCCCGGCCGGAACGTCGACCATACCGGGCACGTATTCGAAGTCGTCGGGCTTCTGAGTCATGAAGAAGTTAGGCGTGCCGAGCTGTTCGTTGTTCTGGTACGGAAGGGGGTACATGCCACCGTATTCCGCCGCATTACCCTTGTTCGTGACCTTGAAGGTGATCTTGAGCGTCTGCTCGTTGTTGTCGGCCTTGGGTCCGTAGGAGATGTCGGTGATCTCGTAGAGACAGTTAGCGCCCACCGGGGTCATGCTGAGCAGGCCGTTGGCTCCCGTTCCGTTTCCCTGAGTGGGTGCGGCGGACGGGTTGGTGTTGTTCGGCGCCTGAGGGTTGCCGGGCGCGGGGTTCGCCGGGTTTGCGCTGCCATTCCCTGGGTTCGCCGGGGCGGAGGTGCCGGGCGCGGGGGCGGAGTTGTTGGAGGAGTCGTCGGAATCAGATCCCGACATCGCCCAGATGACGACACCGACGATGATCGCGATGACGACGACGCTCGCAATGATGCCGATGATGAGCGGCGTCTTGGACTTGCCGCCCTGCTGGGGCGCGCCCTGAGGGAATCCACCCTGCCCGCCGTAGCCACCCTGCGGGTTCCACTGGCCGTAGGCCTGCTGGGGAGCGGACTGCTGGTATCCGCCCTGGTACTGGCCGGGAGCGTACCCGCCCTGCTGGCCGTATCCCTGCTGGCCGTATCCCTGCTGGTATCCGCCCTGGGCGGCGCCGGGGTATCCGCCCTGCTGGCCAAAGCCCTGGGCGCTTCCTTCGTTCCTGGCGAATAGATTGCTCATGATGTCTCCTTAACAAGCCCTCTCGCGCGGGCTAACGGAACAGCGTATCAGAGACCGCGCGGTCAGAAACATTATTTGAACGAACGCATGTGCCCAGCTGTCACCCGTAGTCGGCGCGTGGGCCTCGGCCTCGTACGACGTAGGGTCCTTTGCGCCACGAGGGGGCGACGGGGCCTCGGATGATGACCTGCTCGACGACGCCGGATCCGACCTCCTCGGCGATGCGTCGCTCGATGGTGGGCAGGAGCAGCTGGAGCTGTTTCGCCCAGGCGGTGGAGTCCGTGCGCACGACCAGGCGGTGGCCTTCGAAGGTCTCGATGCGGGCGTGTTCGGCGACCTGCGGGCCCACGATGTCGCGCCATTTCGCCATGATCGACCCCATCTTGGTGGGGGTGTCCCATTCGCGCGTCTTGATTGTGCGCGCCAGGATCGCGCCCAGGGAGTTGGCCCTGCGGTATCGCGGGCGCATGGCGGCCATGCCGGGGGAGCGGCTCCACGAGGTGCCGGTTCCTTTCAGGGCCTGGCGCAGGGCCGCGAGGTCGCCCTCGGGGTCCTCCTCCGTCGACGAGGCCGGGGCTTCGATCCCGCCTCCGTGGCGGTAGGCGGCGGCTCGGGCTGCGGCGCGCGCAGCGACGCTCTCCTCGTCGGCAAGGCGGCCGAAGCCGTCGGTTTCGATGGCCGCGTATTCGCTGGATCCGTCGAGGCTGCGTCGGGGACGTGTTTCGTCGAGGCCCCACGAGGGCAGGGTGGACCTCGTGTAGCCGTGCGTGCGTGCGACGCTCTGGGCTCGTTCGAGGGCGCGGACGACGAACTCGTCGGAGTCGGCTTCTTCGCCGGGTGCCACCGGGCCGCTCAGCTCGTCGTCGGCCGCCTCCTCGTGCTCACTCATCGTCGGCCTCGTCGATGACGGTGCCGCGCTCGGGGTCGAGGCGCACGTGCAGGGCGTGGTAGTCGAGGGAGGGCGGCAGGTCGCCGGCGACCGCGCAGGTGACGATGATTTGCTCGGCCTTCGAGGCGAGGGCTGCCAGGCCCTCGCGGCGCGAGGAGTCGAGCTCGGCGAACACGTCGTCGAGGATGAGGATCGGGGTGTCGTCGTCGTCGCTGAGCAGCTCGAAGGCGCCGAGGCGCAGGGCGAGGGCGACCGACCAGGACTCGCCGTGCGAAGCGTAGCCCTTGACGGGCATTGCGCCGAGGCTGAGGGTGAGGTCGTCGCGGTGTGCGCCGACGAGGTTGACGCCGCGCTCGGTTTCCTTCTCGCGTAACGACGCGAGGGCGGCGAGCATGCGCTCGGTCTGGGCCTCCACGTCGGTGAGGTCGCCGCTGGCCGGGTTGCCCGGGTCGGTGCCGATGACGCGGTCGACCGAGGCGTCGAAGGCGAGGCGCAGGTGGCGCGGGGAGTCGGCGACGTCGTCGTAGGATCGGGCGGCCGGCTCTTCCAGGCGCGATGCGATGGACGCGCGCGTGGCCGTGATGCGCGCGGACAGGGCGGCGAACTGCTGGTCCCAGATCTCGAGCGTCGACAGGTCGGGGGAGTGGCCACGCCGGAGCGAGGCCTGAGCTGCCTTCATGAGCGCCGCGCGCTGGCGCGCGACCCGATCGAAATCGGAGCGCACGGAGGCATGGATGGGGGACAGCTGCGTGGCCAGGTCGTCCAGGAAGGAGCGGCGCACCGACGGGTCGCCACGCACGAGGGACAGATCCTCGGGAGCGAACACGACCGTGCGCACGATGCCCAGAATCTCGCGGGGCTTGACCTGCGCACGGTTGATGCGCGCACGATTGGCCTTGCCGCGCACGATCTCCAGCTCGATGACCTGCTCGCGGCCCGAGGCCACGACCCTCGCGCGGATGACGGCACCACCCGGGGCGGCCTCGTCCTCGTCGATGGGGATGCGCACGAGGGCACCCTCCGCGCCGACCCTGTGCGACGAAAACGTGGACAGGTAGGCAAGCGCCTCGACGAGGTTCGTCTTTCCCTGGCCGTTCGCGCCCACGAGGACCGTGGGGCCCTCGGGCAACTCGACAACCCCGTGCTTCCAGGAGCGGAAGTCATCGAGGGCCAGGTGGGAGACGCGCACGTCAGATGCCGAAGCGGATGGGCATCAGCAGGTAGCGGAACTGCGTGACCTCGCCTTCGTCGGCCTTCTTCTGGCCGGTGATGACGGCCGGCTTCGTGGGGTGGGTGAAGCCGAAGCGCACGTAGTCGGTGTCCAGGACCTGCAGGCCGTCGATGAGGAACTGCGGGTTGAACGCGGTCGAGATGTCGTCGCCGCTCAGGGTCGCCTCGATGGCTTCGGAGGCCTGGGCGTTGTCGCCCTGGCCGGCCTCGAGGACCAGCTGACCCTCGGTGAAGGCCAGGCGCACGGAGGTCTTGCGCTCGGCGACCAGCGACATACGCTTAACGGCCTCGAGCAGCGCGTGGCGATCGACGACGGCCTGGATCGGCGTCGTGTCGGGGAAGAGGCGACGCACGGCGGGGTAATCGCCGTCCATGAGCGTCGAGGTGGTGCGGCGGCCCTGGGCGGTGAAGCCAATGAGGGAAGAGGCGCCGGGCTGGGACTCGCCGGACAGGCCGACCTCGACCTTGGCGCCCGAGGTCATCGACTTGGCGACGTCCTGGAGGATGCGGGCCTTGACCAGGGCGACCTCTTCGATCGAGGTGTCGGTGGGCTCCCAATCCAGCTCGCGCATCGCGAGGCGGTAGCGGTCGGTGGCCAGCAGCGTAATCGCCGGGCCGTTGATCTCGATGCGCACGCCCGTCAGCAGGGGCAGCGTGTCGTCGCGCGACGCGGCGATCGACACCTGGGACACGGCCTGCGACAGCGTCGAGGAATCGATAGCGCCGATGCCGGTGGGCTGCGCGGGCAGCAGGGGGTATTCGTCGAGGGGCATGACCGCGAGTGTGAAGTGCGAGGAGCCGCAGACCAGGTTCACCTTCTGGCCATCGAGCTCGACGGACACGGGCTTGGAGGGCAGCGACTTGGAGATGTCGGCCAGCAGACGACCCGACACCAGGACCTCGCCGGCCTCGTCGACAGTGGCGGGGATGTGCGAGTTCGCGGACACCTCGTAGTCGAAGGAGGACAGGGTCAGCTCGTCGCCTTCAGCCTTGATGCGCACGCCGGCCAGGATCGGCGAGGCCGGACGCACGGGGAGCGCGCGGGCGGTCCACGACACGGCTTCGGCCAGAACATCGCGGGCGACGGTGAACTTCATAGCTGCCTCCAAAACACAAAACGGATCGGACACTACTTTACCCACAAGTGTGCCCACGTGGGGCAGGAAATTTGCCTCGCACGTGCCATCGCGTAGCGTCGGCGGCGACGTTGTTGTACGGAGGCCTGTGAAAAAATTTTTGTCATTCGACTGTCCTTCCATCATAAGGGCTGTGAGTTCTGTGGATAACTCCCTTATGCGGCGGAATCTCAGTCAAATCTCTGTGCTGTCATTATGGGACGAGGCTGTGGATTCGCCACGTCCTCCTGTGCACGAAGCAAATAACAACTTTTTGAGATCCACAGGCGAGGCCCTTTTCTCCACAGCGTGAGCGCAGTCGTCCACCAGCTGTGCACAACTCCTGTGAATCTCGCGCGGGCGCCGACTTTCGTCAGCGCCCGCGCCATTTTCACGACTCCCTGGCCTTCTGCTTGATCCTGTTTGTAAGCTCCGACACGTGGTTGAAGGTCTCGCGCTTTTCTTTCATGAGCTTCGAGATCTTCTTGTTCGCGTGCATGACCGTCGTGTGGTCGCGTCCGAAGGCCTGTCCGATCTTGGGCAGCGACAGGTCGGTGAGCTCGCGGCACAGATACATGGCGATCTGGCGGGCCTCAACGACGTTGTGGCTGCGCTCCGACGAACCCATCTGCTCGATCGTCACGCCGAAGTAGACGGCGCACTGGCTCATGATGAGGCTGACGGTGATCTCGTTGTCGTCCGGGTTGGACACGAAATCCTTGAGCATCATCTGCGCGAGGTTCAGGTCGATGCGCTCCTGGTACAGCGACGCCCACGCGCCGATGCGCACGAGAGCGCCCTCCAGCTCACGGATGTTGGAGGAGATGCGCGAGGCCACGTACTCAAACACCTCAGGGGTGACCTCGAGGCCCTCGGCGTCCGCCTTCTTATGCAGGATCGCGATGCGGGTCTCCAGGTCCGGCGGCTGAACGTCCACGAGCAAACCCGAGGAGAAGCGCGACCGCATGCGGTCCTCGAAACCCTTGAGCTGGGCGGGGGGCAGGTCCGAGGTCAGGACGATCTGCTTGTTGGCGCTGTGCAGCGCATTAAAGGTATGAAAGAAGCCTTCGACCGTCTGTTCCTTGTCGCCGATGAACTGGATGTCGTCGATGAGAAGAATGTCGAGCTCACGGTAGCGGCGGTGGAAGGCCTCGACCTGGGAGTTATCCGTCTTATTGAGGCGAATCGCGTTGATGAACTCGTTCGTGAACTCTTCGGAGTTGACGTAGCGGACCTTCAGGTGGGGCATCATCGACAGCGCGTTGTGGCCGATGGCCTGGAGCAGGTGCGTCTTGCCCAGTCCGGAATCGCCGTAGATAAAGAGGGGATTGAAGGCGGTGCCCGGGGTTTCCGAGGCGGCCAGCGCGGCGGCGTGCGCGAAACGGTTCGACGGGCCGATGACGAAGGTGTCGAAGGTGAACTTCGGGTTGAGGTGGGTCGGACCGGAGTCGGTGGGCTCGGTGACGAGTGCGGGGGAGTGGTGTTCCTCGTCCTCATCACTCGACGAGGCCGGGGCGGCCATAGGCGTGGCGGGTGCGGCGGGGGTTGGCTCCTCCTCTTCCTCTTCCTCCGTGACGACCTCGAGCGTGGGGTCGACCGTGATGGCGATGCGGACGGTGCGGCCCAGGTGCACGGACAGGGCGGTTGTCAGCTTCGACTGTGCCTTGTCTTCGATCCACTGCTTGGTGAAATCGTTGGGGACGGCGAGCAGAATCGTGCCTTCGATGTCGCCGAGGGGGCGAGCGGAGCGCAGCATCGACGTGGCGACGGGCCCCAGCTCGTCGGTGGGGACTGCATCCAGGGCCGCAGCCCACGCGCGTGTGAGGGAATCCGACTCCACGGCAACCTCCGGTCACAATTAATGGTGAGTTCGGTCACGACTTCTCGGTGATGTGCGTGACGCTCGTACATTGTCGCAGTGTAGTCCGCGCACATGTTATGCACAGACTGGGGATGAAGCTGTGGAGAACTATCACAGAATCACAGCTTTGTAGTTACAACTTTGGGTCCGCATCAGCATGCGGAAAGCAAAAATGCGCACAGCCTGTGGATAACTTCCGTCATCCACTATCTGTGGACGGATGAGATCCACAGTGATTTGCACAGCTGTGGATACTGTGTGTGACGCGGTGCGTAACGCCGCCGCGTTGACGTGCGGCCCCAATCCGCTTAGTCTTGGTCTTTGTTTGCGCCCATTTCGGGCGTGCGTCCCCGCTATCGCGCGTGCTTACGTGTCGATAGCCCAACCGATACCGAGTGGGAAACCACTCCCCGCCGAGGAGAATTGCCGTGACCACCAAGCGGACCTACCAGCCCAACAACCGTCGTCGTTCCAAGACGCACGGCTTCCGTCTGCGCATGTCGACCCGCGCCGGCCGCGCCATTCTGGCTGCCCGCCGCCGCAAGGGCCGCGCCAAGCTGTCCGCCTGAGACACCCCGGTGCTGCCGCGCGCGCACCGCATGGTTGACCCAGCGGACTTCACCGCCGCGATCCGACAGGGAACGCGAGCAGGGGATCCGCTGGTCGTCGTCCACGTCCGAGCCGACGAGGAACGCAACAGTCGCCTCGTCGGTTTCGTCGTACCCAAGCGGGAAATCAAGCGCGCCAACGGACGCAATCGCGTCAAGCGGCAGCTGCGCCACCTCATGCGCGAAAGGATCGCCGACCTCCCCGAAGGATCACGGGTCGTCGTGAGGGCCTCACACAAGGCCCTCGGCGTGCCCTCCAAGGAACTCGGCGAACACCTCGACCGCGTGATGGCGCGAGCGTGGCGCAAGTGGGACGCGCGATGAACATGGCGGGCCGGGCGCTACGCGCCCTCGTGTCCGCACCCATCGTCGCCTACCAGCGCTACATCTCCCCGGCCCTCGGCCCCCGGTGTCGATACGCACCCAGCTGCTCCACCTACGCTCTCCAGGCCATTCGCATCCACGGACCCATCAAGGGACTCATCCTCGCGAGCTGGCGGTTGCTGCGATGCAACCCCTGGAGCCACGGGGGAGTGGACCACGTACCAGAGCGTGGACGCTGGAAGCCCGACCCCTGGATCCCACCCGAGGATTGGGCTGGGCACGACAACTGGGTCCGCCCCGACCCCATGGGACTCGACCCGGAGCACGACCTCACCGAGCCGGACACGGCCTCGGGACTCTAAGGAACAACGAAACAGCGGCGCTCCCGCGCCACGGCGAAAGCGAAAACTATGTTCGACGCAATCCTCCACCCCTTCGCGTGGGCGATCTCCTACGTGTGGGTCTGGATCCACGACCTCCTCGTGCTGCTCGGAATGTCCTCCGGCTCGGGCATGGCGTGGGTCCTGTCCATCGTGCTGCTCACCATCCTGGTGCGCATCGCCATCATCCCGCTGTTCCTCAAGCAGATCCGCTCCTCGCGCGCCATGCAGGCCATTCAGCCCGAGATGCGCAAGATCCAGGAGAAGTACAAGGGCAAGAAGGACCAGGTCAGCCGTCAGAAGATGATGGAAGAGACCCAGGCCCTCCAGCGCAAGCACAAGGTCTCGCCCTTCGCCTCCTGCCTGCCCATGCTCGTGCAGATGCCCGTCCTGTTCGGCATGTACCGCGCCATCATCGCGGTCTCCTCCATCTCCGCCGGCACCTACACCTACCGCGGCGATTCCACCGACCACCTCGGCCCGCTGACCGAGTCCGTGTCCACCGAGATCGTCAACTCCACCGTCTTCGGCGTTCCGCTCTCCCACACCCTGCGCGAGTCCTGGGGGCAGTCCTCGATCGTCGCGGTCTTCATCGCCGCGATCGTCCTCATGGTCGTCCTGCAGTTCGTCTCCATGCGCCTGTCCTTCTCGCGCAACATGCCCGACATGGGCGACAACCCGATGGCTCAGTCGCAGCGCTCCATGATGTACGTGATGCCGCTGATGTTCATCTTCTCCGGCGCGTTCTTCCAGATGGGCGTCGTCATCTACACCGTGACCGCCTCGTTCTGGGCCCTCGCCCAGTCCTTCTGGACCATCAAGGTCATGCCGACCCCCGGCTCCCCGGCCTACGCCGACCTGCTGGCATCGCGCGAGTCCGCCTACCAGGAATGGGCCAAGCCCTACTTCCAGAACTACGACCGTGAGCGCGCCGCCCTCGGCAACAGCGCCACCGACCCGCGCGTCGACGAACTCAACGAGCGAACCCTCGCCGAGGTTCGCTCCAAGGCCAAGAAGCAGCACGTCGCCTCCGACTTCCCCGCCTCCATGAGCACCGGCGAAATCGTCACCGTCTACCGCAACCTCGCCACCCAGAAGTGGACCACCCTGCCCGACGAGCAGTGGATGCACGGCCTCGCCCTCGCCGTCGAAAAGCGCATTGCCAAGCAGGAAGCCTCCGCTCAGCGCGCCGAGCTCCAGAAGCAGGTCCGCGACCGCCGCACCCTCGAGCGTGAGTCCGCCAAGGCCTCGTCGAAGGACGCGTCCGAGGCCAGCGAGTCGACCTCCGGCCACGGCTCGCTCAGCGCCGAGGAGATCGAGCGCCGTCGCATCGAGCGCCGCAAGGCCCGCCGCCGCGGCAACAAGCGCTGACCACCATAGATTCACGGTTCCAGGCCCCCAGCCGGTAACCTGGACACCAGCAAGACCCCATTCCCCACTACGGAGGACACGTCATGAGTGACGACAACGCAGACAAGCTGACCCGCCTCGAAGAAGAAGGCGAAATCGCCGCCGACTACCTGGAAGAGCTGCTTGACATCGCCGACCTCGACGGCGACATCGAGATCGACGTCGAAAACGGCCGCGCCTCGGTCGAGATCGTCGCCGACGACCCCGACGCCCTCGACCGCCTCGTGGGCGACGACGGCGAGGTCCTGGACGCCCTCCAGGAGCTGACCCGTCTGGCCGTCCAGACCGAGACCGGCGAGCGGTCGCGTCTCATGCTCGACATCGCCGGCTTCCGCGCCGAGCGCAAGGAAGAGCTGCAGGACATCACCCGCGAGGCCATCGCCCGCGTGCGCGCCACGGGGGAGGCCGTCAAGCTCGACGCCATGAACCCGTTTGAGCGCAAGGTGTGCCACGACGTGGTCGCCGAGGAGGGCCTGACCTCCGAGTCCGAGGGCGCCGAGCCCCACCGCCGCGTGGTCATCCTCCCCGAGGACACCGACGGTGAGTGAGAACCCGAACGGGACGGGAAGGGGTCGCCAGGTCGGCGACCCCTTCGTCCCAGAACAGCCCACGCAGGCCGTCCGCGACTTTTTTGGGCCCGCCTTCGCCGAGGTTGCCGAATACGCGCGCATGCTCGAGGAGGAAGGCGAGATTCGCGGCCTCCTAGGCCCGCGCGACATGGAGCGCATCTGGTCGCGCCACATCGTCAACTCCGCCGCCGTCCTGGACTTCATGCCCCGCAAGGATGGCCGTCAGGTCCTCGACGTCGGCTCCGGCTCCGGCCTGCCCGGCATCGTGATCGCCGCCTGCCGGCCCGAGCTCGACGTGCACTTGGCCGAGCCCATGGCCCGGCGCGTCGAGTGGCTCATGGACGTCGTGGAGGACCTCGGCCTCGACAACGTGACGATCCACCAGGCGCGTGCCGAGGAGCTGCGCGGCAAGGGTAAGGCTGACGTGGTCACCGCCCGCGCCGTCGCCAACATGAGCAAGCTCGTGCGCATGACGTCGAAGCTCATTGCTCCCGGCGGGTCGCTCGTGGCCCTTAAGGGTCGCCGCGCGCCCATCGAGGTGGACGAGGCCTCCGCTGAGCTGCGTCGTCATCACCTGCGTGCTGAGATCCACGAGGTGCCCTCCATCATGGAGGACGAGTCGACGTACGTGGTCGTCTGCACGCGCATCAAGTAACGCGTCCCCGGTGGGGGAGAGGAGCGTCGTGGCGGTTGTTGCGGCGCTGCTCTTATTTTGTGATGGAGGCCACATAGCCGTGGTGTTGTGTCAGATTGATTCCCTCGATTGACGGTTTGTCACGTTGTGTGTTTTCGCTGGGAGAATCGATCCTACAGAACGAAATTTTTAGTGTCGCGTGACGGTGCGCGGAGATTGTGTGCGCCTGGATGCATCCCGGGCCTTTCGTGCTGGAAGTGTGTGCGTCTGCCCGTAAACTAGGGGCAGTATCTAGGAAGGTGTCACGTGAGTACCAACAACACCCCTTTGTCGAATCAGATCGAGCGCAACATGCGCGATCTGGCCATGCTCGAGCGCGCGACGTTCCCGCGCCCCAAGCGCACGCGCATCATCGCCGTCGCGAACCAGAAGGGGGGCGTCGGTAAGACGACGTCCGCCGTCAACCTCGCGGCCGGCCTCGCGACGGGCGGCTTGTCCGTTCTGGTCGTCGACGCGGACGCCCAGGGAAATGCCTCCAGCGCGCTCGGCGTTCCGCACCCCGCCGGTACTCCCTCCACCTATGACGTCATTATCGGCGGCGCCAGCGTTGCCGACGTCGTGCAGGCGTGCCCCGATATTGACGGCATCATGGTCTGCCCGGCCACGATCGACCTCTCCGGCGCCGAGATTGAGCTGGTCGACGTCGAGCGTCGCGAATACCGACTGCGTGAGGCGCTGCGTGAATACGTCTCCGAGCACGCCGATATCGACATCGTTCTCATCGACTGCCCGCCTTCCCTCGGGCTCGTCACGCTCAACGTCATGGTCGCCGCCGACGAGGTCATGATTCCGATTCAGGCCGAGTACTACGCCCTGGAGGGCCTCAGCCAGCTGTGGAATACCGTCGAACGTATCGGCGTGGACCTCAACCCCGGCCTGCGGGTCTCGGGCATGCTGCTCACCATGGCGGACAAGCGCACGAAGCTCTCCGAGGAGGTCGAGAGCGAAGTGCGTTCGCACTTCCCGGACCACACCTTTGAGACCGTTATTCCGCGCTCCGTGCGGATTTCTGAGGCTCCGAGCTACGGCCAGACAGTTGTCACGTACGATCCCCGTAACGTTGGCGCGATCGCTTATCGGAAGGCCGCACTTGAGCTGTGCCAGCGCGTAGCGGCGTCCGAGTAGCGATTGTTTCACGTGAAACATTCGGAGTTTTCCGCATGTTTCCGCAGATCGGCACGTATTAGTCACCGTGCGTGAGCATTGGTGCAACAAAGTGATCAACGACGCTTACCAGCTGAGCGCATGCCATTGTTTCACGTGAAACAATGAACCGACGCAATTGAAGGAGTATTGCAATGGCGGATGCAGCACCGAAGTCTGAGGGCCGTAAGGGCGCTCGCAAGCACACTGGCCTCGGCCGTGGTCTTGGCGCTCTCATTCCTCAGGCTAGTGAGCAAACGCCGCAAAACGCACCCTCCACGCCCTCCCGTCCCCTGGACGTGTTCTTCCCCGAAGGCAGCTCCGCCGGTAAGCGTGGAGGCTCTGCAAAGGACCTTTTGCAGCCCAAGCGTGGCACTGCCTCGTCGAAGAAGAAGCGCCCGTCGATGCCGTCCGTTGAGGCGGCCGGTGGACGACGCGGTAGCGGATCTCGTAGCGCCCTCGGCGGTGGAATCAATGGCTCAGATTCCCGAAAGGCCAACTCGCGCGTGCCCGCTGGTGCTGCTTCCGTACCCTCGCATGACGCTCATACTGACGACAATGTTTCACGTGAAACATCCGTCGAACACGAGCTTCTTCCGGTGCCCGGTGCATCCTTTGCTGAGATTGCGATCGATCAGATCGTTCCCAATACGAAGCAGCCTCGTGAGGTCTTCGACGAGGACGATCTGAAGGAACTGTCGGCCTCTATCAAGGAGGTCGGCGTTCTCCAGCCCGTCGTCGTTCGTAGCATTCCTGTGAAGGGTCGGTCCGAGAAACTCAAGGAGTTCCTCGCCGAAAAGCCCGACGCACGCTACGAGCTGATTATGGGTGAGCGCCGCCTGCGTGCTTCCGAGCTCGCCGGCGAAACCACGATTCCGGCAATCATCCGAGAGACTGAGGACGGGGATCTGCTCCGCGACGCGCTCCTGGAAAACCTCCACCGGGCCCAGCTCAACCCGCTGGAAGAGGCGAGCGCATATCAGCAGCTCATGGCAGATTTCGGTGCGACTCAGGAAGAGCTCGCAAAGCGAATCGCCCGCTCGCGCCCGCAGATTGCCAATACCCTGCGTCTCCTCAAGCTCCCGCCGTCCGTTCAGAAGAAGGTTGCCGCTCAGGTCATCACCGCCGGACACGCCCGTGCGCTGCTGTCCCTGTCGACACCCGAGGAAATGGAACGACTGGCTGAGCGCATCGTCGCCGAGGGTCTCTCCGTGCGTACCACCGAAGAGATCGTTCGCCTCGGCAAGGCGAAGGCTACGCCCCGCCCGCGTGCACGCCAGCAGCGGCCTTTGTCCGCGCTGGGAGAGAGCGTCGTATCGGCGCTGTCCGACGCGTACGATACGCGCGTGACCATCACCGAGGGACGTAAGAAGGGTCGTATCGTCATCGAATTCGCAGGATCCGAAGATCTCCAGCGAATTGCAGACCTTATTCTCCACTGATCTAACTTCATAGTTCTTTTCGCAGATCACGCACAGTATGTTCCATACGCGACATTTTCTGAGCTAATCTCCGGATGAATTAACGCTTAAACTACCTTTAAAGGGCCCGCCGTCGGGCCCTCGCAGTACTAGAAGGAGCGAAAGGCATGAACGCCCAAGGCAGTTCGCGCACCGTGCTTTTCGATGTCGGTGGTGTACTCGTCGACACCCACCCGGACCCCCACGCTATCGCCGAATTGTTCGGCGACGGCTCTCGTTGTCTCACGACTCTCGTCGATCAGGCGATGTGGGCCCATCGCGGCGAGTATGACGCTGGAATGTCCGATCGCGAATTTTGGGACCGTATCGCTGGGGACTGTGGGCAGCCTGAGCCTTCCAGTGCTCTGTTGAAAGAGCTTGTCGCACTCGATGCTTCACGAATGGCGACGGCAAACGAGGAGACTCTTGATCTGGTGCGCCGGCTCCGGCGCCAGGCTGTGCGTGTCGGAATTCTGTCCAACGCGCCGTATCCCATCGCGAAGGCGATTCGCCGTTCCGAGTGGGGAAGCCTTTTCGATTTCTTCGCCTTCTCGTGCGACTACGGCATCTGCAAGCCGTCGCGCGGTATCTATCGTGACGTCCTCGTACGTCTCGACGTTCCGCACGAGGACGTCGTCTTTATCGATGACCGCCGCGAGAACGTTCGCGCTGCCGAGCTCCTGGGCGTTCAGGGTATCGTCTGGAAGGGTGCTGCGGACGCCGAAATGCGTTTGAAAGAGCTCGGAGTGCTTTTCTGAGAGGCTCTGTGTTGGCGATGCTGGATCTCGGTTCGGATCGCGAAAACGACACAGAGGCGTACACAGAACGATATTTCACCTCGATCTGGTGTCTTTGTAGCATCGCACATGCGTCCCATCGCGTGTCACTGCCGCCCGTTGAATGCTGCGTAAGATGATGGACCTTTTCTGAGGTCAAACGACGAAGGGTAATAGTTCTGTTATTTCTTCGCGATTGCATGGTGCAGTTGCTGTTTTCAATCGACAACTAGCCGTGCTACGCTGGCACTCGTAGGGGTCAGAAGGCAGTCCACCCTATGTGCTCTGCACCGGACAGCCGCAGCGCCCTACATTGAGGACATCCTGGCAGCCCCTTCGGGCAGCTGGGATGTCCTCACTTTTTGTTGCGCGAATTCACCGACCGTGGGCATCACGATTGGTCGATGGTATCGCCTGTCCGTCGTTGTGTTTGTTTGATGGACTGGCGATTGTTTCACGTGAAACATGTGGGCCCGGGATGATCGTCCTCCCGGGCCCACAGTGCGTTGAACGAGCGATTACTCTGCAGTTGCCTCGTCAATAATGACAGCGACTCCCTCATCGTCGTCAAGGATGACACCGGTGCCTTCCTCGTCGATGACGTAGTCGACGCTGTGGACGTCGCGGCCACCAGCCACGAAGTCGACGATATCGGCGCACAGCTGCGCGAAAGAGGAGTCCTCGAGCGCGTCGGCGGCCTGGGGGAGAAGCGACGTATCTGTCATGCCGGGGGCGACATTCGCGTCGATGAACCAGCAGGTGCCCTCGTCGTCGACCACGAAATCCATGCGGGACAGGTCGCGCAGGCCTAGCGTCGTGTGAGCCTCGACGGCCGCGGACTGCAGGTCCGCCAGAAGCTCATCGGAGAGGCGGGCCGGAACGAAGTACTCCGTTTCGTCGGTCGTGTAGCGGGCGTCGTAGTCGTAGCGGCCACGATCCGTAGACACCTCGACCGGCGGCAGGGCCACGGGGCCATCCCACAGATCGACGACAGAAACGGCCACGTCGCGGCCGTTGATGCGCTGCTCGACCATCAGGCGCTGGCCGTAGGCGAACGCATCCACCATCGCGCGGCGCAGGGCCTTAGCGTCCTGTGCGGTCGAAATACCGAGAGCAGAGCCACCATCCGTCGGCTTGATGACGACGGGGAAGGACACGGAACCCTCGAGCGCAGACAGCACGTGAGAGGCTCCCAGCTGGCGGAAAATTGCCTGGGGGAGGGTCACCCAGCCGGGCGTTGCGAGGCCAGCAGAGCCCAGCAGAGCCTTCGCCGTGGGCTTGTTAGAGGCGAGCATGGCCTGCACCGAAGAGGAGCCCACGAAGGGGATTCCCACCGACTCCAGGAAGGACTGCAGGGAGCCGTCCTCGCCGATCGAGCCGTGCACCAGCGGCCACACGACATCGGGGGAGAAGGACTCAATAGCCTCGGCAAGAGATGCATCCACGTCGGAAATACGCACCTCGTAGCCGCACTGCGTCAGGATGTTCGCGACGCGACGACCCGAACGAACCGACACATCACGCTCGTGTGTCAGACCGCCGGCAATGATCAGAACTTTGGTAGCCATGGGGGTGTCTCCTCAGGTAATTCTTAGCGGTCGGACCCGGCCCCGGCCTCGTTGCCCGAAGCCGTACCGAACATGTCGACGATTTCCTTCTCCGCGTTGACGACCGTCGAAAGGCGGCGCACGCCCTCGCGGATCTCCTCGGGAGTGGGGTAGCAGAAGGACAGGCGCATGTGGTTCGAGCCCGAGCCGTCGTAGTAGAACGCCGTGCCCGACACGTACGCGACCTGGGCGCGCACCGCTCGGGGCAGCATGGCCTTCGCGTCGAGGCCCTCGGGCAGCGTCACCCACGTGTAGAAGCCGCCGTCCGGGACCGTCCACGTGCACGACGGCATGAACTCCTCGAGCGCGGTGAGCATCGCGCGACAGCGCTCCGCGTACATCGAGCGGAAGGACTTCACCTGGCCGTACCAGTCGTAGTTGCTCAGGTAGTCGGCGATCGCCATCTGGCCCACCATCGACGGGCACAGGATCGCGGACTCGAGGGCCAGGACCAGCTTCGCGCGGATCGCGTGCGGCGCGTACGCCCAGCCGATGCGGAAGCCGGGGGCAAACATCTTCGAGAAGGAACCCAGGTAGACGACGCCCTCGGGGCTGTACGAGGCGATGGCGGGCAGGGGATCGTTGTGGAAGCCGAGCAGACCGTAGGGGTTGTCCTCGACGATCAGGACGTGCTCGCGCAGGCAGATCTCGGCGATGATCGGGCGGCGTTCGGCGGACAGCGTGACGCCGGCGGGGTTGTGGTAGTTCGGAATGATGTAGATGAACTTGATCGTGCGGCCCGAGGCGCGCACGTCGCGGATCGTCTCCGCCAGGGCCTCGGGAATGATGCCGTGCTCATCCATCGGCACGTGCACGATGTCGGCCTGGCGCGCGCGGAACACGCCCAGTGCGCCCACGTAGGAGGGAGCCTCGGCGAGGATGACGTCGCCCGGGTTCACGAAAAGCTCGGTGACGAGGTCGAGCGCCTGCTGGCTACCCGTCGTGACCACCACGTCGTCCGGGTCAGCGCCGACGATGCCGTCGTATGCCATGACCTCGGTGATGCGCTCGCGCAGCACCTCCCAGCCCTGGCCGCTGCCGTACTGCATGGCCTGCGCGCCGTGGTTGCGGATCAGCTTCTCCGCGGACGCCGCGAGCTTGTCGAGAGGCAGGTCCTTAAGGTTGGGCATGCCGCCTGCCAGGGAGACGACCTCGGGGCGCGACACGACCGAGAACAGAGCTCGAATCTCGGATGCGCGCAGGTTGTGGGCGCGGTCCGCGTAGACGTCGTACCAGGGGTCGAGGCGGTTTCCCTGCGCGGGCGTGCGCCCGGACGAGGCCGGGGTGCCGCCGTTGGTCGAAGGCTGAGTCAAGGCATGCCATCCTTTGCATGAAGTTACATAGAACCGTATAGGTCAAGTGTGCCACTTTCCTGGCCATACGGGGTAACGGGGCCGGTGGTTGGGCAGATGTTTCACGTGAAACATTCTCTGTGGCGCCGCTGGTGTTCCGGGCGCCGGAGGCCCCGGCCGCCCGCGAGGCTAGGCGTCCTCACTGCGTTCGGCGCCGTGCCTCGAAGCCCGCCCGTGCCCTCCGGACCCTCCGGCGCCCTCCACACCGGCGGCACCTGGTGTGCTGGCGTGTGGCCCGGCTGTGGGGCAGGGCCGCTGTGTGTGCCGGTGGGCGGCGGCCCGCCCGTGAGCCGTCCGCGCCGCGAGCTTCGCTCGGCGCGTCGCCTCGAAGCCCGGCCAGGCCCCGCCGCCGCCCACCGGCACCGCGGCCAGGCCCTGACTCTGCTCGCCGGCTCTGTGATATGGCCCTGCCACCTCTTCCCTTAGGACACAAGTACATGAACTTCAGCCTTTGGTAGAGCTACAATTGCACGTAGCAAAGCCAGCCGTTGACCCTCCGCTGATATGGAGACGCCGATGACTGGCTTTTTATCTATTGAGGAGCAGCAACGTGGCAGGTTTTCCGAATGTACAGCTTGCTTCTGAATCTCCTGTGATCCGCGGATATGTAGAGCGTTATACATTTTCCACCGATTTCATTATACATTTTCCACCCGTATCAGTGTCACGCCCACCGGTACCGAGACCAGACCCAGGGCGTGGGCAGGCCTCGTCGTGCCCTCTGGAATACGTCGCCGATCGCTGCCCATGGGCTCCACGGCATGGCCCACCTACCATGGCATGTCCTCGTGCCGATGCGTTGGTCGAGTGTGAAGTAGGGGAGTGGTGCGGCGTGCCCGCGACGGCATGCAAAAAGTCCGCAGCCCCTGCGGGTCTGCGGACTTGCGTGAAACTCCGGCGGTGCCGGAATTTGCTCAGTGGCGGTCGGCCTTCACCAGGTGCTTGGCGTCGGCGAGCTCGTTGAGCTGATCGATGTGGGCCTGGGCAACCATGACGTCGATGGTCGAGAACATGAGTGAACTCCTCGTGGGATCGTATGTTGTGTTGATTCCCTGTTTGACGAGGCCGGGGATCACCCGGCGGATCTCGTTCGTGGAGTGTGCCAACGCGGGTGGCGTCGGCGCGACCCTGCGTTTCAAACAAGAAAAGCGCCAGACCAGCTTGGCAGCTTCGTCAGGCGCTTGATGGTTATAGCTTATCCCTCCCAAAACCTGCAATCAACCGTTCGGACAGTAATTTAGATCGCATCAAAAACCAAGCAATTGCAAAGCAAAGTGGTTGCGTGCACACCACCTGCGCAAACGTGCGCACGCCGTCACAATTCGTCTGTTGTGTCGGCTATGCTTGCACACAGATCGCAAAATTTCAGCAATATCAATGTCGGTTCGTGTGAGTTCGTGAGTCGTTAGGTGAGAGCGTGGACCGGGCTATGCGTCGAAGCGTTGGGGCTCGCCACCGAAGCTCGTCATCAATTTCGCACGTAATTCGGTGGTCAGACAAATGGGCAATGGTGAGAAAACCGCAGAATTCCGCCGATGTGAATTCAAAGTTTGAAAGAGTAGTGAGGGAATTACGTGCGAAATTTAGGGGAGGTGTATTGCCCTGGGGGCGGTGGTTCTCGAGGTTGCGGGGTGTCATCGGAGCTCTCGGCTGCATTGTCTGGTCGCACTTGAGGCCGCCCCTCATGAAGGGGGAGGGCCGCGATAAAGGGTTTTGGGTCGTAGATCTTTATGAAGGGGGGCCGCGATAAAGGGTTTTGGGTCGTAGAACTTTGCGCGGCGTGGTCCACAGGCATAGAATGATAACGATTCTCATTCATATTCACGTGCGAAGCACCTAGAGGACCCCCTCATGAACCCCACGAAGTACCGGAACCCGGGCCGCGCAGCTGCCCGGGCTTTCGCCGCCATGGCCCTCGCGGCCACCTCCTTCCTCGTGCCCGGAGCGGCACACGCCGCCGACGAGGCCACCGCCGACACCGCGGACGCAGTAGCAAGCGACGCGGCAGCGACCGCGGCCGACGCAACCGACGCCTCGACCGACGAGGCCACGGCCTCGTCCGAGGCAGACGCGACCACCTGCGCCGTCATGCGCACCGCCCCCGCCGGCACCACGGCCACCCTGGACCGCGGCCACGCGGATATCTTCGACCTGACCTCCGACGCGTCCGGCGCGCTCACGCTGCGCATCAAGGAGGACGCGACGGGCTCCGGCGTCATGCGCGAGCCCGAGCAGACGCTCCTCGCCGTCAACAAGTCCACGCTCACCCAGATCCCCGCCTCCGTCAGCCAGGCGACCGGAGCTCCCGCCACCGCGTACCTGCTCGGCCAGTCCGGCGACAACCAGGCCACCGTGCTGTGGCCGGGTTGGGACACCCTGGGTGTCGCGACCGGCGGATACGACGCCGCGCGCTTCCACATCTCCTACACGGGCCCGGAGAACGGCCGTATCTACGCCTTCACCTCCAGCTTCACCGAGGGCACGAAGGCGGTCACCAATGATGGCAGCTTCGACCTGGCCCCCGAGGGTGATGACATCGACCAGCCCTACGCCGCCCACAAGCACGTCAACTGGCTCTTCACGCGCGCAGGCCGTTACACGCTGACCGTCCAGGCCAGCGCGTGGACCTCCGGCAACACCGGCGCCGCCAATGCCCAGTCCGCGGCCCACACCTACACGATCGATGTTGCCGACGAGGCCTCGTGCCTCGCCGAGTCCGGAGCGGCCCCCTCGACCGACCAGGCGCAGCCCGCCCCCGCCCCCGGTGTGGGCCCCGGCTCCGCGAGCTCCACGAACAACCAGGCCGCGCAGGACCAGGGCGTGGGCGGTGTCACGGGAACGCCCAGCGCCCCGGCCCCCGGCACTACGGGAACGACCGGCACCACCGGCACGACGACCGGCGCGAACCCTGCCCCGTCCTCGGGCGCGCGCACCACCTCGGGCGCGACCGGTGGTGAGCGCTGCGTCGCCACCCGCATCACCCGCGAGGCCACCGAGGCCGAGGCCGCCACCCTGGCCTCGAACAGCGCGCCAGCAAACACCGCGCGCACGACCCTGACCGTCAGCGTCGGCGACGGTGCCTCCGGCAACGCCACCGACGGCCACTTCGACCTGGGCCCCGCCATCGAAAACGGCACCCTCGTCGCCCGTGTCAAGGACGACCGCACCCAGCCCGCCCAGTGGGTCGACCCCTCGTCCCTGACCTTCGCCCTCGGTGACGCCGCGCGCATCACTGCGCCCGCCGACCTCGGCTTCGTCGCCACCCCCGGCTCCAGCGTCTGGCTGATCCCCTCCACCCAGATTGCGGGCGTGCCGTGGCTGGGCCTGAACTCCCAGCGCGAAGAGATCGTCACCGGCACCACCGGCCCCGTCCAGTTCACCCTTGACGCCGTCGAAGGCCCCGGACGCGTCGCCGTCTTCAACGCGGGTGCGCTCGGCTCGGGCGTCGGCGAGCACGTCTTTGACGGCCCCGGCACCGGCTATACGCTCGGCGCCAACACGCACGCCCACCAGAACTGGGTGTTCACCGCGCCCGGCACCTACACGCTGACCATCACGATGCGCGTCACCCCGAACGGCGCGGCGCTCGCGGGCAGCGGCTTCGGCTCCGGCGGCGATCTCACCGCCACGGGCACGACCGGCCCCAATGGGCGACCCATGGTCTCCCAGGTCGTCGGCCGCACCGCCTCCGGCAAGGACTGCGACCTCTCCCTGGCCACCACCGGCGCCGACACTATCCCTCTGACCGTCGTCTCCCTGACGTGGGCGCTCACGGGCGCGGCCTGCGTGTGGGTGGGCGCGATCGGACGCCGCCGCAACCTGCGCCGGGCGCTGTGACCCCTCATTTACGAGGCCGACTCTCCTTCATCCCCCGCCTCCCCTTCCGTGGGTGGCGGGGGAGTGGGTGTGTGCTCGCAGCCTCGACGTTAGCGCTCACGGCGACCCTGGCAGGGTGCGCGCCCGCGCCCGACCCCGCGAGCGACGGTGAACTGCGCGTCGTCGCCACGACCGGCATCCTCGCCGACCTCGTGCGCAACGTCGCCGGAGACCGCGCCCATGTCACCCAGATGGTGCCCAACGGTGCAGACCCACACTCGTGGGAACCCTCCCTGCGCACCATCCGTGACGTCGCCTACGCGGACGTCGCCTTCTCCAACTACCTCATGCTCGAGGAGCACGCCCTCATCCGCGCCCTCGACTCCAACCTGCCCGCCGGCTCGCGCTCCGTCTCCGTCGCCGAGGAGGCCGCCAAGAACGGCGCCACCATCCTCCCCCTCGTCGAAGACCGCGCGCTCGACACCCCGTGGCTGGGCATGCGCGTGTGGGGCGACGGTGCCGACATGGGAGCCACCCGCGCCTCGCAGATCGACCTGACGACCACCGGCGTCGAGGGCCCGGGCGAGGCCGCCGCCTACCTCACCACGTCGTTCGGGCAGCCCGAGATCGCCTTCGCGACCTCCGACGGCTTCAACGCCGCAGGCGGATACGACACCGACACCGCGCAGCTGCCCGCCGACGCCCACCAGCACATGAGCTGGGCGTTCACCGCCCCCGGCGTCTACCGCGTCCACTTCCGCGCCAACCTGCGCACCACTCCTGGCGCCACGCCGGTCAGCGTCGGGGAAGGCACCGCCGTCTTCGCCGTCGGCACCCCGCCCGAGGACATCGCCGCCAGTGAGGGCCGCCGCGTCCTGTCCGCCGGCCACGCCGACATCACCGTCAACCTCACCACCAAGCGCGTCGAACTCGCCTCCGACGCCGGCGCACTCAGCGGGGACGAGGCCTCGGCTCCCTGCGTGGGCGCAGGAACCACGGGCGCGGCCGTCGCCTCGACCATGGAATGCACCGACCTCGACCAGGTCGTCATCGAAGTGCCCACCCGCGCGCTCACGACGATCCCCGGCGAGGCCTCGTTCCGCTTCATCGGCGAACCTGGCGCGAACGTGTACATGCTCCCGCAGGCCGTCCTCGGCAAGCACGTCCACGGCGACATCGACCCCCACCTGTGGCACGACGTCCACAACGCCCAGGCGTACGTGCGCGTCATCCGCGACTCGCTGATCTCCGTCGACCCTGACGGCGAGGCCACCTACCGGGCCAACGCGGCCGCCTACCTGACGCGCCTCGACGAGCTCGACGCCACCGTCGCCTCGACCATCGCGTCCATCCCCGAGGAGCGCCGCAAACTCGTCACCACCAACGACGCGTACGCGTACCTGGCGAATGCCTACGGGCTCACCGTCGCCGGATTCGTCGCGCCCAACCCCAGCGTCGAACCCTCCATCGCCGACCGGATCAAACTCCAGGCCACCCTGTCCGACTCCTCGATCCCCGCGGTGTTCCTCGAACCCAACCTGGCGCGCACCCGCTCCACCCTGCGCACCGCCGCCACCGACGCGGGCGTGGACATCTGCCCCCTGTACGGCGACACCCTCGACGACCAAGCACCCACTTACATCGACATGATGGAACACAACGCCCGCTCACTGGCACGCTGCCTGGGCGGCAAGGAGATGCCATGAAATCCTTCTCTTCTCGCCAGACTTCCGGCCGAGGCGTCGCCCGCCAGGGCGGCCGCCGGCTCTTCGCCCCGGGGGCGGCGGCCCGCCCGCGAGATCGCCACACGCGAGCTTCGCTCGGAGTGGTCGATCTCGAAGCCCGGCCAGGCCCCGCCGCCGCCCCCGGGGCTAGCCGGCTGTCCCGCCTCGGCATGTCGGTGTTCGCCCTCATCATGTCGGCCTTCCTCGTCATCGTGGGTGCCCCCTCTTCTTTTGCTGACCCGAGTCCCGACCCCGACCTCGCGCAGAGTGTTGCCGCGCACGAAGAATGGTCCAACGAGGCCAGCGAGATCAGCGTCGGGCACGTCGACCTCGGCCCCCGACTGATCGACGGACAGTGGAGGGCCGGCCTGCGCCACGACGCCGAGAGCGGCGCCGTGTGGCGCGACCCCAACCAGACCGTCCTGCGGGTCAATGATGCGGCCATCATGACCGCGCCCGACTCCGCCGACTACCCGTTCCTGGCCGACGTCGCCGGCAAGCCCGTGTACGTCGTTCCCCAGACGCAGAACCCGGGCGTCGTGTGGCTCGGCTGGAACACGCAGGACCCCGCCGTCACGGCCACCATCGACCGTGGCCTCACCATGCGCGTCGGCCCCGTGAGCGGCCCCGGCCGCGCGTGGCTGTTCCTGCAGTCCGGCACCTTCGGCAAGCCCCTCCTGCTCGCCGACTCGGGCGCGGCGCCTGGAGACGTGTGGATCGACTCGGGCACGCACGTGCACGCCAACTGGGCGTTCTCCGCGCCCGGCACCTACACGGCGACCGTGACCTTCCTGGGCACGACCACCGCCGGCGAGGCCGTCAGCGCTTCCACGACCCTGCGCTTCGCCGTCGGTGACGCCGCCTCCGCCTCCGAGGCCCTGGCCATGGCCGCGCCCGCCGCTGCCCCCGCCGATGGTGCTTCCGCTTCTTCTTCTTCCTCTGGCGCCGCGCCCGCTGCTTCCGGGGCCGCCCCCGCGTCCTCTTCCTCCGCTTCGGGTGCCGCGTCGGGCGGGCTGCCCGACTGGGCCTTCCTCGCGATCATCGCCGTCGCCGCGGCGTCGCTCCTCGTGATCGGTGCCCTCGTGGTGGCGCGCTCGCGCCGCAGCCGCGCCGAACAGGCCGCCGCCATCGCCGAGGCCGACTCCATCCTCGCGCCCCTGCCCACCGCTCGCGGTGAGGGCTCGGGCGAGGGCGGCTCCGGCCTTGTCGATCGGGGAGGGGAGCAGTGAGCCAGCTGCGCGTCACCGGACTGGGCGCGTCCCTGGGTGGGCGCAGCGTCCTCGAGGGCGTCGACCTGGAGGTCGAGGCCGGGGAGCTCGTCGGCCTCATCGGACCCAACGGCGCCGGAAAGACCACGCTGATCCGCTCGATCCTGGGGCTCATCCCCTCCAGCGGGCGCGTCGAGACCGACGGTGCGATCGGCTACGTGCCGCAGCGCCACGAGTTCGCGTGGGACTTCCCGATCAGCGTGCGCGACGCCGTCCTGCAGGCCGTCACCGTGCGGCGCGGGCTGCTGGGGCGCGCGCGGACCCCGCACTTCCGTGCGGTCGAGGAGGCCCTGTCCCTCGTGGGGATGCGCGACCTCGCCAAGCGTCCCATCGGCGAGCTGTCCGGCGGCCAGCGCCAGCGCGTCCTCGTCGCCAGGGCCCTCGCGATCCGGCCCGCCGTGCTGCTCCTCGACGAGCCCTTCACCGGCCTCGACATGCCCACGCAGGAGATGCTCATGGACCTGTTCCGCAGCCTCGCGGACGGCGGGCGGGCCCTCCTCATGACCACGCACGACCTCATCGGCGCGCGCGCCGGGTGCGACCGCCTGTACCTGCTGCGGCGCACGATCGTCGCCTCCGGGCGTCCCGACGAGCTGGCCGACGCCGACCCGTGGATCCGCGCCTTCGACGTGCGACCCGACAACCCGATCCTCGACGCCCTAGGAGTGCGCGCATGAGCACCGTGATCCACGTGGCCGGACGTGCCCTCGTCCCGGCGGCGGACTTCCTGAGCCCCTACGACTTCTTCCGCGACCTGACGAATCCCGCGCTGGCGTTCCTGCCGCGCGCGCTGCTGATCGCGGTCGTCGCCGCGCTCGTGTGCGGCAGCGTCGGCGTGCACGTCGTCCTGCGCGGCATGGCGTTCATCGGCGACGCCGTCGCGCACTCCGTGTTCCCCGGCCTGGCGATCGCCTTCGTGTGCGGCGGATCCCTGGTGCTGGGCGGCGCGCTCGCGGGCGTCGTGACCGCCGTGCTCGTGGCGCTGCTGGCGCAGAACCGGCGGCTCAAGGAGGACTCCGTCATCGGCGTGCTCTTCGTGGGCGCGTTTGCGCTGGGCGTCGCGATCATCGCGCGGGCGCCCGGGTACGCGGGGAGCCTGCAGGACTTCCTGTTCGGGTCGATCACGGGTATTCCGGCGTCGGATGTGCCCGTGGTGCTGGCTGGCGCGTTGTTCGTGCTGCTCATGCTGTTCCTGGCGCACCGGCCCATCGTGGCCGTGACTCTGGACCGCGAGAGCGCGCGGGCGGCGGGCGTGCACGTGCTGCTGGCTGATCTTTCCCTGTACGTCGCCGTGGCTCTGGCCGTGGTGATCTCCGTGCAGACGATCGGCAACGTCCTGGTGCTGGCCCTGCTCGTCACCCCCGCGGCCACCGCGCGGCTCCTGTGCGACCGCCTCGGGACCATGATGATCCTGTCGCCCGTGCTCGGGGCTTCCGGGGGCCTGGTGGGCCTGTACCTGTCGTGGGCGCTGGACGTGCCCACGGGTGCCACGATCGTCCTGGTGCTCACCGCGTGCTTCGTGCTCGCCTGGGTCTTCGCGCCGAGGCACGGCCTCCTCGCGCGGAGTCTGCGCGAGAGGCGGGGGTGAGGTCGGCGTTGCTGTGCGCGGGCCTGTGAGTGGGCCTGTGAGCGGGCCTGCGAGCGGGCTTCTTCGAGGACCCGGCCCCGGCCTCGTGAACCTCTGAATCGCTTGTTAACCTGAACAACTGGTCATATGCTTGGCGAGGTAGCACAGTGTTCTGTGGCCCACGTTTTGTGGGCCGGTTGATCAGGAGGTAGCGCGTGGTTGACGTCGGCTTCGATTCCGATAAGCATGCCCAAACGCGTGACGATATGAAGCGGGGAGGAGAGTCCCTGAAGGACTCGTCGGAGGCTCTCGGGCGGCTCATTGACGCGCAAGACCCCTCGTATTGGTCCGACGAGGGCGGGTTCCAGGCCATGCGCACGGCGATCATTTCGCTGATGAAGATGGAGGCTCAGCTGATCGGCAGTCAGAAGAAGAGCTTCACAAAGTTCGATGATCAGGTTGAACAGGCAGCCGAGGCCTTCGAAGCTGCAGAGACTGCGAATGCTGACCAGCTCGCTGCTATCCTGGCGGGCCTGGACCCAAGTCCGACGAGCGGTGGTGGGTCGACTGCCTATTCGACGTACACCGCAGCTCCGACACCGGTCGACAATGCCGCCCCGCCGGCGAATGCGGGCACCGACGCCGGTGCCTCGTCCTCCGAACCCGCCCAAAACGCGCCGTCGGCCATCTGAGAGTGAGGAGAGCGAATCATGGTTGAGAGCCCGATGTACGAGCGCGTCATGCAGCTCGTCGCCGCAATCGAGACGGCCTCCTCGCTGGACGCCTCGGACAACGAACACAATACGATCGTGTGCGGCCTTAACGAGGCCAACAACTCGACGTACCACATGCGCACGAACCAGGGATTCACCGGTGAAACCGGAGACCAGATCGACGCGTGGACCGATCGCGCGATGAAGCAGGTGCAGGCCATCAAGGATGGGCACAACACGGCGATGGAGTTCTATGCGGAGGCCCGTCGCGTCATGAAGCACGTACGCGAGGACGCTATGCAGCTCTCGCCCACCCTGGTTGACTCGAAGCTGCAGGCGTTGGCAGATGCAGCGCACGTTGTCATTCCTGTGACCGGGTATATGGGCATCGTAGGCCTGCCGATCAACGCGGTCGCTACGACGGGTGAAGCATACGTCCAAGGGCTCATCATGCAGGCGAACAACCAGCGTGAAGCCGCCGCGACGGACATCCTGCAGCGCGCGAACGACACGATGCAGGCCCTTGCGGATGGGACGAATGCGCAGCGTGACGCAATGAAACAGCGGGTTGAAAACGCGGGTGACTACGGCGAACAGAATCCGGGTCCTTCGAGTGGTAGCGTGCGTCAAGACATTGAGCGGGGATACCTGAATACCTCCGCTCACGAGGCGGGTGTGTACCCGGGCAGCCGCGACACGGACTACGGTCGATCTGATCTGCGAGGCTCTGGCTCTGGGCTGTATCCGGCGGGGTACGACGAGGGTGGTCCTGTGAGTGCTCGCGTTATGTCGTCGCCTCGCATCCCGAACCGCTTCGTGACCGAGGGCGAGGAGGGGTCGCGCCTGAACCCGATTTCCGACCCTCAGGACCTCATGGGTATCGATTTGCTGCACACGAGGGTTAATGGGGATTGGCATCGCAACGGCGTCGTTGGTGGATACACGCCGGCACCCCCGGTAGACCGCTACCACCCGCTGTGGAACGTGAACGGCGGCCCGGGCAGCGAGTCCGCTTTGACCGCCCGCTTGGGCGGAGCCGGCGTGCTAGGAGCGGGAGCCCTCGGCGTTGGTGGTGCCACCCGCATGGCAGGAGGTCTCGGCTCGTCGGCGAGTGCTCTTGGCCGTGGTGCTGCGGGTGCCCTCGGGCGAGGAGGGGCGGCAGGCGTCGGCGGAATGTCTTCGTTGAGCGCTGGGTCGTACTCCGGTCCGGGCTACGGGACCTACAAGGCGCCCTCTGGCACCGGAGGCCTCTCTGGTATCGTCGGAGCTGATGGCTCCCGCGGGGCGGGTGCCGGTGTTGGTGCCGCTGGCTCCGGGAAAGCCGGAACTCAGGGAGCCTCTGGCTTCATGGGCGGTGGTGCTGGTTCGGGCACCGGCCGTGGCAAGGACGATGAGAAGGCGAAGCGTCGGAAGTACACGCCTTTCCGCGTGGAGGAGGACGACGATGAGTTGCCAGAAGGGTACGTGAATCCAATGTCGCAGACATACGGGACCGACAAGGACATTGCGCCTGTTCCGCGCCGGGACGATGGATGGGATCCGCGCCAATGGTGAGGGCAATGAGGGGGCAGCGAGTGCGCGTGAGGAACAGCGTCGCCGTGGCTACGGTGGGCGCGCTCGCGGCGGGCATCGTGTCGATTCCCGCCGCCCCAGCGCACGCAGCCGACACGATCACCGCCGCCGATCAGGCGTACTTCTCGTACTACGGCCTGGATCGTGCTCGCGCGAAGGGCTACACGGGCGAGGGAGTCACCATCGCGATGATCGATGGTCCGGTGGACACATCCGTGCCTGAACTTAAGGGTGCAAAAATTACGGCTAAGGAAACCTGCACCATAACGAGTTCCAATGGATCTTGGAGGCACGGCACGGGTGTGGCTTCTATCCTGGTGTCGGATGTCTACGGTGTTGCTCCCGGTAGTTCCCTGCTGTCCTACAGAATCCCTTTTGGTACCCAGGATGATCAGGCGTCAGAAGACTGCTTCAATAACGATGGTTACGTGGCTAAAACAGAGCCGATCTGGGTGCTGAATCAGGCGATGAATGATGGGGCCCAGATCATCAATCTGTCCGCATCTAGCAATGATGGCAATGACCCAATGAAATGGACCGTTGCACGTGCGATGTCGAGTGGAGTAATCCTCGTCGCTGCTGCTGGAAATGACGGTTTTGACAATGATGATCTGTCTTTGTCTAAATGGTCGGGCGTTGTTGGTGTGACGGCGATCAGTACGGATGGGACGCGGCAGGAATACTCCTCGTGGGGCGAGGGAGTGGTAACGGCTTCTATCGGCGGTCCTGTGCTCTTCCGTAACTTTGACACTGGTGCTAATGACACTGTCTCTGCCACTTCGGTTGCATCGCCGGTCGTCGCGGGTGTTCTGGCGTTGGCGAAGCAGCGGTGGCCTGAGGCGACCAGTAATCAGCTGTTGCAGTTGCTGGTGAAGACGGGCTTGAATCCTGATCATGGATGGAACAAGTACACGGGGTTTGGCGGCATTGATCCGGGTGCGATTTTGAATACGGATCCGTCGCAGTTCCCTGACGAGAACCCGTTGGCACAGAAGCAGGGTGGATCGAGTCCGACGCCGGAGGAGGTCCAGCAGTACGCGGATGGCGTCGTGGATCCGACGGATATCGTGAACGATAGTTCGTACACGTATCGTGGCCTCGACGAGTCGAAGCTGAAGGATGGCTTGAACGTCTACCCGACGCACTTGGGCACGAGCCCGCGCTACCACCGCAAGTAGTTGTGGCGCCGCGCTCGAGGCCGCTTGGTGACTGCTCCCGCGATTGTTTCACGTGAAACATCTGTGCTGAGGCCCCAGCCCACGATGGTGGGCTGGGGCCTCAGCGTTCAGAATCCTGAAGATGCGGGATCACACCGCCTGCCTCATCTATGAATTTCTATGGAGTCAATCAAGGGTTCTATGAGATAGAAATGGGCTTCTATGACATAGAGGTGAGGGTCTATGAGATAGATGAGTGAGTCTATGGATCGTGTCATTGCCGGAGCAGATGTTCCTACTGCGTCATCGTCGACGATAGCGATGAGGAGGCCCTCAGCAACGGCGGTGTACGTGGAACAACAGCGAGTATCGGGAGCGCTTCGGCGTGAGTACGGAAGAAGCGCGTTCCGATCTGTGTGATCTTGCTTCGCGAGGCCTGGTACGGTCCACCGGACAGCGCCGTTGGGTGCGTTACGAGCTTGTTCAGGGGAACTGAGAGCTTCTTATTGCTGTCCTGGCAGTAATTGCACGTGAAACATCGCTGCTGAGGCCCCAGCCCACGGCGGTGGGTTGGGGCCTCGGCATATGGTGCGTTTGAGCTATGGCACCACGGATGCGTAGGTAAGGGTCAATGAACAAAGTTGATTCCGCATCCTGTTGTGATCAGTGACTAACGATTTTCGGCGGTTATTAGTGATACCAGATGTGGGTGACGACCCATGTGTCCCCCCGCTCTTCAAGAAATAGGACACGGAAGAGTGTTTGTTCGTTGTTGCTTTCCTCGTCGGTCACTGTGCTTATGGTGTCGTATTGTTCTGATGCCTTTTCTTCTGTTAGGTGGTGGAATCCTGCAGGTGTTTGCAAATATGTGAATTCGATACAAATTCCTTGAGTGCCTGCCTTTTGGAGTGAGCAGTCATAAATCTTATTTGTTTGAAGATACGTATTGGTGAGCGGCTTGACGAGATATGCATCTGTATGCATGCGTTCCAGGTCGTGCGCAAATGCATCGCAGTAGCCCTCAACCTGACATATCTTCATGAAGTCTTCTGTGTCTCCGGTATTGAATGCATATGCCCAGAGGTCGATGTACCACTGTGATGTCGCTTGGGCACCAATTTGTCCGCCTGCGTTGAGGTGTGGCGGGGGAGTGGGTTTTGGGACGTCAACGGGCGTCGGCTGCGCGGATTGAGGGGCGTCGCCCGATTGGGTGCCCGATTGCGCGGCAGTGTCAGACTGGGGTGACTGTGCCCCGGACTGAAGCTCGGCGTTGGCGTGGGCTCGAGCGTTGAACGCGTGGAACCCCAGGAATGACGCGGCGACAATAACAATGGCGGCAATGGTTGCGCCGATCCACTTGCCGATGGTGGAAAGTTTGGAGGTCATGGTGCATCACTCGCTTAGTGGCCTTGTTTTTCTTCTGCGGTGTCGGTGTTGTTGACAATGAGTTGTCCGAGCGGGAACGGGCCGGTCGTTTCGGTGGTGGTGACCAGTCCGTTGATGGTCTGCGTGTCGCCGGTGAAGGGGTTGGTGGCCGTACCCGCCCAGGTCGTGGTCAGGGTAATGGTGCGCGTGGCGTAGGGGTATGGGCCGTCCAGGAAGGACTTCCACCCGTTGGGAGCCGTGTAGTAGTGGCGGATGAGCCTGGGGTCCTTGTTGGGGTCCATACCTTTTTCGAAGGCCATTCCTTGGTAGGCGGTGATGGTGTTCGGGGTGCCGTCGCCCCAGTCCCATTCGTATTTGGTGGCCTTCAGCGTGATGGTGATGTCGTGTCCCAATAGGTTGATGACGTGAGTCTGGGTCGGGTTGGTGACTGAGACGAGCGTAGGAATGTACTTGTTCGTGTACGAGACATGTGGGGGCTGCTTGTAGATCCCTGCGCCATCCGCGTGAATTGTGGCAGCAGCGTGACGCAGAATCTTCTGGGTTGAAGGAGGATCTGATGGCGTTTCTACGGACGGCGGAGGATCGTCGCATCTCCAGTAGGTAGGGAACATCAGATGACCCGAATCGTAGGAAACTGGGTGTTCACAATGGTAGCCAAGCGCAAAATCCAAAGCGCTGTTCGTGGTTGTTGGTTCAGTTGCTCGAGGTGAGCCCGTGTCATCTTCTGATGGTTGAGAGGGGCTTCCTACTGTGCCAGGACTATCTTCGTTCTCATCCTCCCACATATCAGTGTTGACATCCCTATCGATTCCGTTGGCGTCAAAACCTGAACTTGGTGCGAGGGCTATCGCGGGTAGGCAATTTAAAATTAGTAAAGAAGATGAAGTGGCGGTGATTGCAAGGAAAATACGTAATTTATTCGTCATCATGATCGGTGGCGCTTCCTTGTACCTCTGTCCAGCGGTTATCTTTCCATGTCATGAATAAGGTAATTGTTGAACTATGCTCAGAATCGTCAACAATAATGCTCTGCCCCTTGCACCTTGTTCCATTATTTGCGCTGACACGAAAGCGAACTCCGACGGTATTTGGTGGAATCGTTCCATCTTGCGATGAAACTGCTTCAAGACGAAGCACCTCCTGTACTGTTACTGAGTTTCCAAATGACCAGCCATTTGTATACATTTCTTGAGTATTGGCAATGTGGTTCTTTGCAAAGTTTGATGACGGGTCAGACATATCGGGGCTCTTCGCATTTGAGGGTGTAGGTGTTGTGGGCGGGGTTGGGCGTGTCGTGGCTGGGTAGGGGTCGAGGTCTTCCGATGATGGGGGTTCCTACACCGTCCATCTGAAAGACCTCGACATGGCCAATACTATCTTTGATCGCCCTGATCTGAGCGTGTTCACGCGCCTGGATGGCCTGGGGTTGGAGGTGACGGGTCAGCGCGTTGAGGCAGACCATGCAGTGTTGGCGTGCCGTATTACGGGTGAGGACCGGTGGTGTCGACGCTGCGGGTGCCAGGGCGTGGCTCGTGACACGGTGGTCAGGCGCTTGGCGCATGAGCCCTGCGGGTGGCGTCCCACGATCTTGCATGTGAGCGTGCGCCGCTACCGGTGCGAGACGTGTGCTCACGTGTGGCGTCAAGACATGAGTCAAGCGGCCGATCCGCGCGCGAAGCTCTCGCGTGCGGCGGTGCGCTGGGCACTGACGGGCCTGGTGGTCCACCATCTGACGGTGGCGCGCGTCGCCCAGGCCCTAGGCGTGTCCTGGAATACCGCCAATACTGCTGTCCTGGCTGAAGGGGCGCGCCTGCTGATCAATGATCCAGCACGGTGTGAAGGCGTGCGTGTCATTGGCGTGGATGAACATGTGTGGCGCCACACCCCCTACGGCGACAAATACGTCACCGTCATCTTGGACGTCACTCCCGTACGAGACCGTCGCGGTCCCTCCCGGCTCCTGGACATGGTCCCGGGCCGCTCCAAGCGGGTCTTCAAAACCTGGCTGGCCTCCCAGCCCGACATGTGGCGCGAACGCATTGAGATCGTCGCGATGGATGGATTCACCGGGTTCAAAAGCGCAGCCGCTGAAGAACTCCCCGGCGCGAGGGCGGTCATGGATCCCTTCCATGTCGTGCGCCTGGCCGGTGATGCTCTCGATGAGTGCCGCAGGCGTATCCAGCAAGAACTCCACCATCGGCGCGGGCGTGCCACGGATCCCCTGTACAAGGCTCGCAGGATTTTACACACCCGCTCATGCCTGCTCACGCCACGCCAGCAACACCAGATCCTCGACCTGTTCGCCAGCGATTACCACGTCGCCCTCGAAGTCACCTGGAGCGTCTACCAGAACATCATCGACGCCTATCGTGATCCCAACAAAATCCGCGGTAAGGCCCTGATGCAAGCCGAAATCAACACACTGACCTCCACGCGCGTACCGAGGGGCCTAACCGAGCTCATCACGCTGGGCAGGACACTCAAACGCCGAGCCGGGGACATCTTGGCCTACTTCGATCATCCCCACACCAGCAACGGTCCTACCGAAGCGATCAACGGACGTCTCGAACACCTACGCGGATCCGCACTCGGATTCCGAAACCTCACCAACTACATCACCCGAGCACTCCTCGAAACAGGAGGATTCAGACCCCAACTACACCCCCAATTATGAAGAGCCCATATCGGCTAGTGGCTGAGTGTCGCCAGTATTCCAAGAATAGATCAGGAGCGCGAGGTAGTGTTCTGCGGCTGCTTCTGCTCCTCGTTCTGTGTTTTCTTTGGCTTCTTCGGGTAGCTCCGGTTTGGTATAGGTGTCCGCTGCGAACTCGGCGGGGCGTACGAGAACACCGTCGGGGCCGATCGCGTAGCCGCCTGACATCGGAGGTTCGCTGGATGCCGATGGTGCGGGCGCGGGGTGCACGGTGGGTGTTGCCGCGGTGCTGGGGCGATCGTTCCACGAGCTGATGCTCGCGCCCAGCGTGTAGGCACCAACAGCTGCCACAGCCACCAGCACGGTGAGGCCGATACCCATTGCCCATGGGCGCAGCGCTGCGCGCGTGGCTGCTAGGGAGCGCTTCTTGCGGCGCGATGTTGGGGTGGGGAAGTCTTGCTGTTCTTCCTCGGTGACGGGTCGCTCGGATAGGGGTGGGACCTTCATGGTGTGTGTGCCTCCACGGTGAGGTGTCCTCCGACGCGCCCCCACCCTTGGGGGTGCGTCCTTTCTCATCAGGGTACGCGCAGAACCGACACGAAACACCAAGAATGCTGCGCAACCATCACGCAAATCCTCCCACCCGTATTCCCAGAACCGCACGGATGTGCATGCCCGGCCCCGGCCTCGTCGGGAGATGCGGGTACGAGAGTTCTCCCGGATTGCCAGGGACCGACGATGTTGAGTTGCAGTTTTCCAAATGGCCGCGCTGTGCGGGTTCCGTGCGATATGGTTATCGAGAAATGAAGCGGTGTTGTTCATCGGCGCTCGGGAACGAACGGCGCATGTCGGCGCGATGCGGCGGCCGATCTCTCGCATCGGGATCAGCACCGCATAGGGAACCACTGAAACGATGCGAGCTCTCGAGGAAGCGAGGCTTTCCTTGGAGAATCAAGGAGAAAAGTATGGAAGCCATCGATGAGTTGATTAGTGCTGCGCAGACCTTCTACGACGACGCACGCGCGAATGAGAATGGGCGCTCCCGATCGTGGGAGCATTGCTATCGCGTGTTTCGAGATGCGCGGACCGACCCCTCCCCGGACTGCGACTATTTGAGCCTGCACCTCGCCTTCTACCTGGCGAGCTGGGGGATGTATCGGGGCTCGTCCTTCCTGCTGCAGAAGGACTACAAGGTGCTTGTGCCTGTCGTCGAGAAGATCCTGAAGCCCGAATATGACTGCCTGTTTGGGGTCGCTTGCGTGGGTCTGCGGGAGCCTGAGGTTCAGGGCAGTCTCGAGAAGCTGTACAAATACATCGCCAAGCATTTCCAGCCGATCCGCAATGAGGTCGCAGGGCGTGAGGTTCCGACTCCTGTGTCGCCGGTCCTCATCACGAAGATCCTCATGGGAACGCTTGGGTGCGTGCCCGCGTACGACAGGTTCTTTCAGGATGGCGTTGCGACATACAAGGTGACGACGCGGGAATATAGCCCGAATTCCGTCCGAAAGCTCGTGGACTTCTACGAGGAGCACAATGACTGCCTCGAGGAAGCGCGGCGAAGAATGCGGGTCGGCGACCTCACCTATCCGCAGATGAAGCTGCTGGATATGGGGTTCTGGCAGGTTGGGTTTGAGAAGAGCTGAGATACCCGGAGACCCTGATGTGCTTCTCATCAGGGGCAGCGCGTATTCGCTGCGTTAGCGCTGATGGTCGATCGGTTCAAATGTCGAACACTTTGATACTGAACAGCTTGCTATCGGATGTTCGTCGTTTGACACCTATGTGGGTGGAGTAATGTCTGGTGATAAAGTGCCTATGAGACTGTCGATGCGGACATGATCCGACTAGCGAAGGAGTAATTGTGGAGTGGATTGATTATGTTAAGGGTGCGATTGGTGTCCTCTTAGGGCTCGGTGCGCTGTGGGAGCTGGGAAGTAAATTATATGCAAAATTCAAGAATGGTTCTGAATTTAGATTTTGGTTTGGTCGTCGCCGTAAGGTCAAAGGATTAAAGTATGTGAGCATTTTCCAGAAACGCGGTGCTCTTAGCTCGAGGAATGAAACATCAAATTCAGTGAGACAGCAGCTCACGCGTGAAATTTTCAAAGATGTTGTTCATTCATACAGTCTCGAAAAGCGTGTAAGCAGATTTTCGAGGAGTGATAGGGAAGTAGCCAAAGTTCTCTTTACATTGTTCTTCCAATTTGTGGTCCTGACGTGCATTGCTGCGTTGCTGAATATTACAGAAGCTACACCTGCGCAACAGAAATTTATTGATGCTGGACAGTACGTGCTTTGGTGGTGTTTTGCTGGTGCTGTCGGATTGTCAGTATTGCAACTGATTCTTACTATGAGTCGCGCTTGTGAGGAATTTCGAAGTATGACCGAAGCCTCTCGACTCAATGTAGTGCGGGTGCCGCTTGAATCGATCCACTACTGCGTTGAGAAAGAGAACAACTACATCTTCGTTGATGCGACCATCCGAGAGCGCTATCAAGTCCCGTTTATGGGGAAAGCAGATGGTGTACAGATGCTTCTCGATCATGATGTCACGACCGATGGAGAAGTGGCTTTGAAGACGTCCGAGGCAAAACAATGCAAGGCTGATGACTACGAAGAAGTGGCCGGTAAACTCGTCGACTCTTTCCTCTCAAAGGATTCGGAACATGGCAGCAAGCCGGTCTGCTTCGTCTTCTCACAGGCAGGCATTACGGCAGTTCTCGTCACGCAGCTGTTGCGGAGCAAAGGGCTACGAGCGTTCTACATCGGCGCGACGAATGGCTACGAGTCTGAAGTAAGGGAGACAATTCGCGAGATTCGTATGCTCCGTGAGAGTGGGCTCCTCTAAGGATCTTCGGCGGCAATGCCTTGCGGCAGAATCGAGGATAGTCTTGCTTTGATAGTTCAGGCTATATTTGCATGCTGTTAAACAAAGTTTGGGACATGTTATCGTGTCGGTGGCCTAGTGTGGATTGAATAGTCCTCTGTTCCTTCGTTGGTCAGCTCCTCATGCACACGTTGATACAGTCTTGAAAAGTCGACAACATGCGCATTCTCGATGGTGAATTGATCTGGGTAAATCTGACTGAGGGGAATATTGATCCGTTTTTCGGCCGCGTTGATCACAATCATTGAAAACACTGGTGTCGTTAGCCCAAAAAGGAACTGGGATTTCTCGCGCAACTGCTCAGATAGTTTAGAAATTCCAAAACCAAATCCGCGCTCATTGAACTTCGTTTGCGTATCGAAATAAACTTTCAGGCCTTGGGGAATTTGATTGACACGCAGTTTGGGTAGCCAGTTTTGATCAACTATGGATCCAGCCGCAATGGACATTGTGATGGCGGTTTTTATTGACCATTTTGACAGTGTTTCAAAATCGATCGGCATTCTTTTTTGAAATATGTCTGCTACTGGTTGCTCAAGGTTCTTCCCAAACCATGAATTGCACGATTTACATAAAATTCTTGCTACTAGTGGCTCCACCGAGTAACTGTCAGCAAGCCACTTTGGAGAACAATGCTCACGTGTAACACTCGGTTCATTGCAGGCCAGGCAGCGTCCGCCCAGATTCACACTTCGTGGAAGCGAAACGGCTTGTTTTGTCGAGACATAAAAATCGTAGTCCGATGACGGTGCCATGCCAAGGTATGCCTCTCGCCAAAACGCTATCTCAATATTGTACTTGTGAGACCTTGCAATCTCTTTGGCGAGCGTTGAATCTTGCCTGTGGTTGAGGAGAGCGCCTGTACGTCCTGGGAACGTTGGAAGGATGGTCTGGGGAGGTGAGCTCACCCTTGCAAAGTAGTCACCTGATTGATGCTCGACGCCGATGGCTAGATTGTTGCATGATGCGATGATCTTCGCCGCTTGATCGTCATGCTCAAGGGTCAGCACATCGTGACCGACGACAATTTCTAGTTTGTTATTTGGCTTTAGATTGATTGTCGCCGATTCCGACGGTTCCAGGGGCATGGGTATACGACGACTTTCGTAAGGCGTGAAACCTAATGCTTGAAGATTGTTCCGGTCAGAGAAATAACTACCATTTTCCGGTTCGATTATGACGACGGGGATGAAGTATGCGAAGTCACTTCGTTTGTCCTGCCGTAATTCCTCCGCGTTAAATGGCGTTAATGCAATCTCCTTGACTAATACGTATGAAGAATATTCATAGCCGTCCCTAGAGCTATATGTCCGCTGCTTGACGAGTCGTTCCCAGCTGCTCGTTCGAAGGCTCTGCTCGAGTGACGCGCCCACTATGCTCCTTCCGGAATCTCAAGTTTCGGCAGCGTCGCCAGGAGCTCCTGGGTTCGCATCGAGACGGTCACCAGGCGCTTGATCAGGTCCACGACCGCGTCGGGGCGGCCCTGCTCGCGCAGGAAGTCGTTCGGGTCGTTGACGATTCCCGACGCCTTGTCCGTCTTCACGTGGTAGCGGTCGATGACCCACTCCAGTGGGCTACGGCCCGAAATCGAATAGCCCTGCGCCTCTGCGGGAATGCCCGTCAGAGTCACGTAGTCGTTGTACTCCAAGCGCGTGAAGTCCTTATCGCGGCGGCCCAGCTTCGGGAAACGCATCTTGCGCTCGCCGATCCGGTAGCGCTCCCACGGGTCGGCAGGCGCGTGCAAGCTCGCCTCCTCCTGCACCGATGGGTACGGCTCCACCCGCTCGTAGTTCACGTGCAGGTCCGCCAGCTCGCGGCCCACGCTCGCATACGTGTGGAAACCCGCCGCACGAGGAATGTGCGGCAGCATCTTCTTCAAATCATCCTCGTAGCGCTCCCGATACTCCGGGTGATGCAGTAGTGCGTACACGTAGAAGAAAATGTCCTCCTTCGTGATCCCCGCATCCTTGTAGTGCTCCCGGTACGAGGCCAGGGTTGCGTCCGTGACGTTATCGACGCGGCGATACCCGTCCAGGATCACGGGGATCTGGTTGCCGATCGGTCGCGAGAAATCCAGGGACGAGGCCGTGGCCTCCCCATCCGAGGTGGTCTCCGAGGAGGTCGCCAGGTCGGCGAACAGGTCGGGCTCACCATCGGAGGTGGGGGAGAGGGGCTCCCAGGTGTAGAGAGAGAAGGTCTGTGTGCTGACGCCTGCACCAAGAAGATGGAGATCGGGCAGTGTATTCAAAGCGAAAACAGAAAACTCTTTCGACGAGCCTTCCCCTGTCGCCGTTAGGGAAAGATTGATGTGTGTTGGTGTTGGGAAGAGCTGTGGGATCTGATAGATCATGTCGTTCATCTCCCGAGCAAAGTAAACACTCTGTGCACAGAACGGTCGGTAAACGCTCAAGCGGAGTGCTCCCTCGTTGAACAGATGATGCTTGCGGGCTGCAAGATCGCGTAGTAACTGACGGTTCCAGTTAATTTGCGTGGAATCTGTGTTGATAGCTTCTGCCGTAGTTCCAGCCTCGACCGCTGCATTGTAGTTGTCGATCATTCGGCGCATGTTCGATGCGACTGCTTCTCGGGAGAAGTTGTAGCACCAGGCATCACGGCTTGTTGCAAGTCCACGAGAGAACTGTCGGAATAGCGCGGGCGTTGATTCCTTGCCTTTGAGTGACTTGTTACCGATCTCCTGGAAGGTCGCGAAGCGCTCGTCGCGGGAGCTGATCCAGTCGCCGTGATCGTTCGGCGTGATGGAACGGAATGCGTCGGCTCCGCTGATTCCCTCGATCGATCCGTAGGCGCTGATCTGGTTGAGCTTCTCCTGGCGCGTCGCGTAGTCCTCCGCCTCTGCATAGAAGATCTCGGCGGGGCCCGTGTGCGTGGGGTCCTTGACGAGGACGGTGATGGCGACGCCGGTGCGCGAGCCGGACCCGAAGATCTTTCCTCCCTCTCGGCGGCTGCGCTCACCCGAGGTGCGCTGGTTGCCCTTCAGGTCGTAGATGAAGATCTGGGAGAACTCCTCCTGCAGCGACAGTCGGACGCCATCTGCGGAGTTGCCATCCACGAAAGAGCTGTTGGAGACGAAGGCGATGACGCCGCGCTCACCGATGCGGTCCGATGCCCAGCGCAGGGCGCGGAAGTAGGAGTCGTAGAGGCTGTTCTTATTGGTGCCCGACGACTGGTCCGCGTAGGTGTCCGCGATACGTGCGTCCAGGCGAGGGTACGCCAGGTTCTGGTTGTCGTCGTTTGCGCTGTTCTGACCCGATGAGTACGGCGGATTCATCACGATGACCGTGATCGCGGAATCCTTCTCCGCCTTCGCACGCTCGTTGTTGGCGGCCAGGCCCTCGAAATCCTCGGTGATCGTGCCGTCGCCCTCGTGCAGCTGGAAGGTGTCCGTCAGCGTCATGCCCGGGAACTCGACGTAGCCCTCGTCCACGCCCTGCTCGGTGCGCACCTGGTGGTACACCTGCTCGATGTTGATCGACGCGATGTAGTAGGAGAGCAGCACGAACTCGTTCGCGAAGATCTCGTTCTTGTACTTGTGTTCCAGGGCCTGGGGCGGGATGACGCCCAGCTGCAGCAGACGCGCCACGAACGTGCCCGTGCCGGCGAAGGGCTCGATGATGGCCACGCCCGGATCCCCCAGGCTCTGGCCAAACGCCGTGCGCATTGCGTCGTCTGCGCTGCGGATGATGAAGTCGACGACCTCGACGGGCGTGAAGACGATGCCCAGGCGCTCGCTCATGCGTGGGAACGCCTGCGAGAAGAAGCGATCGTAGAGCGTGCGCATGATCTCCTGCTTGCCCGCCAGGGTGTGCACGGCCTCGATGCGCTCGACCATCGCCCGATAGAAGGAATCCAGCTCGCGGCGCTCGTTCTCGAACATCGAGTGCGACGCCAGCATCTCCACAATCGTGTTCATCGCGCGGCTCACCGGGTTCTGCTTCGAGAACGAATGATCTGGGAACATCGCGTCGAACAGTGGGGCGGTGAGAATGTGCTGGGCCAGCATCTCCACCGCCGACTCGTTGTCCACGGCCGGGTTCAGCGTCGCGCGCAGCGCGTTTACGAACTCCTGGAACGCGTCCTGACGCTCCGGATCCTCCAGCAGGCGATCGATGAGGTGAATGTAGCGGTCCGCGACCGTCGCAATGTCCTTGGACCAGTCCTCCCAGTACAGGGACGAGCCCACCTTCTTCACGATCCGGCCGAACACCGACTCCTTCCAATCCGAGGGAAGAAGCGTCAGCTGACCCTGGATCCCCTGGGCCACCCCATCCGCGCCCGACCCCGAGGACCCGGCCCCGGCCTCGTCCCCATCGGGTGCACTGCCCCCGAGCGGATCGTCCTGCTTCTTCGCCTTCTCGAGGGAGACCTGCTCGACGATGATGTTCTCCGGCCCCTGGCCGTTGAGCTCCATCGAGTTGATCGCCGCATCCAGGCGCTCGTCGTGGGCGCGAAGGGCCTTGAGGACCTGCCACACGACCTGGAAGCGCTTGTTGTCGTCCAGCGCACGCTCCGGCGCCATGCCCGCCGGCACGGCCACGGGCAGGATGATGTAGCCGAAGTCCTTGCCCTCCGCGCGCCGCATCACGCGGCCCACCGCCTGGATGACGTCCACCTGCGACTTGCGCGGCGACAGGAAGAGCACCGCGTCCAGCGTGGGCACGTCCACGCCCTCACTCAGGCAGCGCGCGTTTGTCAGGATGCGGCACACCGGGACCTCGTCCGTGCCCGCGCCCTCGGTCAGCCAATCCATCTCGCGCGCACGCACCGCCGCGTTCATCGTGCCGTCCACGTGGCGGCACTCGACCTGCAGGTTATCCGATGCGTCGTCGTTGCTCAGGTCGCTCAGGCCAAAGGGGCCGTTCGCCAGGTCCGGGAACTGCGTCGCCACCGCCTTCGAGGCCTTGATGTCCTTGCAGAAGGCCACCGCACGGCGCATCGGCGCACGATCCTCGCCGTAGTCCACGTCCGATCCGCGATTCTTGCGCTTTGCTAGCGCGTTCCAGCAGCCCGTTAGCTTCGCGGCCGTGTCCAGGTTCAGCTCGCCGCCCATCTCCGCGATCGCCTGATAGTGCTGCGACACCTCCTCCTCACTGACCGTCAGGATGATGACCTTGTAGTCCGTCAGCAGGTTCTCCTTCACGGCCTGGCCGAAGCCTAGGTGGAAGAACACCGGACCGTAGGTCTCCTGGTCGTCCATCGAGGTCAGGATCGCGTCCTTCTCCGACGCCCTATTCTTCGCGTTCTCCGCGAAAATACGCGGCGTCGCCGTCATGTACAGGGTCTTCGCGCGGCGGATGAACTCGTCGCTGTGGATCTTCGTGAACGCGCTCTCGTCCTCGCCCGTCAGCGTCGCACCCGTCGTGCGGTGGGCCTCGTCGCAGATGATCAGGTCGAAATCGCGCCACTCATCGCCTGCGATCTCCTGCGCGCGGTGGATGACCTCGATCGACTGGTACGTCGCGAAGACGACCTGCAGGCCCTCCGTCGCGTTATTCGCGTTCAGGGAGTCTGCGAGGCGCTGGCCGTCCGTCGTCGCGGGGATCGGCAGGTCCACCGCCGACTCCTCAGCCGTGTCGTTACGCGCCGACGACGACACCTTCGTATCCGAACACACCGCCCACGCCGTGAACGCGCCGTCGGCCTCGGCCGCCCAATCGTCGAGCGTCTGCTTGAGGAGCGCGAGCGAGGGGACCGTGAACAGGATCCGGGCGGTGCCGCCCTCCTTCTCCACGAACTCGCGCGCGATCGTCAGGGCCGTGAACGTCTTACCCGTGCCGCACGCCATGACCATCGTGCCGCGGTCATGCTCCTCGAAGCCCGACATCACCGCGCTGCGCGCACGCACCTGATGGTCGCGCGGAACCTTGCGCTCGCGGGTCTTCGGAGCCTGCGTCGACCCCAGCGAATACGTGCGCCAATCGATGTCCGAATCGCGCAGATCCGCCAGCGTGATGCGAGAAACCGGGATCTGCTGGCCCTCGATCGCATCCTGCGCGTTCTTGCCCCACGGCGCGCCTGACGTGTCCACGACGATGCGGCGGCCGAAAGGCTCCTTGCCCGACGCCGACAGGAACGAGTCAATGTCCGCCTTCTGAATGCGGTGACCCAGTGCGTAGAACTTGCACTGAATGGCCACCGGCCCCTCACCGTCGCGGACCGGGATCGCCACCAGGTCGATGCCCGTGTCGCCCGTGCGGCGCTCCGGCCACTCGCCCCACAGGTAGATCTCCTTGAACTGGTGCGCGAAACGCGCGTCGTGGAGCAGGAACTGACGCGTCAGCTCCTCGAAGAGCGTGCCCTTCTCGCGCTCGCTCTTGGCGCGCGCACGGTACTCATCCAGCAGGGCGTCGAGCGCGGACTTCGAGGAGGCCGGGGCCGTCTCATCTGAGCGGTGTCGAGCCGTATCGTAGGCGTTGGAATCCGTTTCCATACCGGGCAGAGCCATGAAGTCGTCGTCGCGCGCAGCAGTCATGCGACCAAGAATAGCGGGTAATCTACGACACACAAGCTAGGTAGCGTGGTGGGTGGGGGTACAAGGGGATTGCTGCTCGTGAAGCCGTGGTGATGAGTCTGTCGCGTTGGCTGAAACTTCATGCTTTCCAGGGTGGACGCAGATGAGCATGCCCCTCCTTAACGTGTCGTTTGTCGGCTAGTGCTATGGGGATGAGTTATCGAAGACGGTGGCTCTCTCCAAGTTTCAAGGACAAGAGTCCTGTCCGCGCCGATTGACGACACAACATGATGACAACAAGTCGGAGGTGGCTACCACGATGAATGCGAGAACGATCGATTATCCCTGTGCTATTGCGGACCATACTGAAGAAGGTGTCAAAGCGGCACTGCGTTGGGCACGCCAGCATGTGCGTGCAGGGCAAATACTCACGTTATGGGTCGCGCAGAGGGGAATCCTCAATAACAACGAGTTCCTAAAGGAACAATCGAAACGTGACGGAGTGGATCTTATGATCGCGGTAGGGAAAGATGTGCACCGCGTGAATGGCCCTGTTCTTGCGATGTATCCCGATGCTGAGGATCTGGCGTATCCAGCTGGAGCAATGGGGGTGACGGCACTCGCAGTCGTCCAGTGGTCGAGTCCTTTAGAGACTTGGGCCCGGGAAGTAAACGCTGAAATCGTTCACACGTTTGAGCCGGTTGTGGATCGTGGCTCTCTCCCTGGGCTTGAGCCTGAAGCTGAGCTTACCCCGGCAATCGTTGATGCCCTCGAGCGAATAACTCAGATGATCAACCACAACAATACGATCACTGCTGGCCGTGACAAGACAGATGTGGTTCGGCCGCTGCTTCGTCTACATGACGAGGGGATCATTCTTCCTCCGAAGAAGATGGCTGAGTGGGCGGTTGCTCATGGATGGCGCCGAGGCAATCCCAAGGAGCTAATTGATTTGGCAAAGAAGATTAACAATGGCGTTCGTCCGCGTTGTATGCGGTACTAAACGTTTCGCGGGTAGGGGGGAGCGTCTTATCTGGCGTTGTAGCCGGTTAGGCGCTGCCCTTCGCCGCTCAGATGTGCACATATGACACGATTCACTGAACGGATGTGCAAGGGGTTTATTGTGTGAGTGTTGGACCGCACTCAGTGGATTCAGTCCGTGTCAATTTGGTGAGGACTATAGCCTCACTGGTCAGACAAATCAGCCCAAAACCGCCGCAACCACACCCCTAGAACCCGCCCCGACCTCGTCCCAGACGTACCTGGAAAGTGAACGCCACCACCCGCGTGTCCTAGGATTGGGGGCACGCCGACGCGCCCCCAAGGACGGGAGCACCCGGCACGCAGTAGCACCGCGCACGCGGCACCGCAGGGTGGGTCCAGCAACGAAGACGGACACGCCAGGCACCACCGCATGCCAACAGAGCCGCCGCACAACCACAACCTCAACACCGATGTTGACCCACACAGAGGAGACTCATATGAAGCCCCGCCTCGCAGCTACAGCCCTCGTCGCCGCATCCGCATGCGCTCTCGCACTCGGTGCATGCACCCCCGGTGACACCGCACAATCCTCGTCCAGCCCGGCCGCGAAGGGTGGCGGAGACGGCAACTACACGATCGCTGTCGTCCCCAAGGACGCCACCAACCCCTGGTTCGTCCGCATGGAAACCGGCGTCAAGAAGTACGCCGAAGACACCGGCATGAACGCCTTCCAGAAGGGCCCCGCTGAAACCGACGCCACCATGCAGGCCCAGGTCATCCAAGACCTCATCGCCCAAGGCGTCGACGCCATCTGCGTCGTCCCCGTCGACCCCGGCGCCATCGAACCCGTCCTCAAGCAGGCCATGGACGCAGGCATCGTCGTCGTCACCCACGAAGGCGCCTCCCAGCAGAACACGATGTACGACATCGAAGCCTTCAACAACAGCGAATACGGCGCGTTCATCATGGACAACCTCGCCCAAGCCATGGGTGAAGAAGGCGTCTACACCACCATGGTCGGCCACGTCACCAACGCCTCCCACAACGAATGGGCAGACGGCGCCGTCGCCCACCAGAAGGAGAAGTACCCCAAGATGACGCTGCTCGAAGCCGAGCCCCGCGTCGAATCCCAGGACAACGGTGAAACCGCCTACCAGACCGCCAAGGAAGTCCTCAAGAAGTACCCCGAAGTCAAGGGCATCCTCGGCACCTCCTCCTTCGACGCGCCCGGCACCGCCCGCGCCATCGACGAACTCGGCCTCAAGGGCAAAGTCTTCACCGCAGGCACGGGCATGCCCGCCGCCAACGCCCAGATCCTCAAGGATGGCTCCGTGTCGACCCTGACCCTCTGGGACCCCGCGGACGCCGGCTACGCCATGGCATCCCTGGCCACCAAGATCCTCAACGGCGAAAAGATCGAAGACGGCGTCAATCTCGGCGTCAAGGGATACGAATCCATGCACTTCTCCGAAGGCTCCACCAAGGTCCTCGAAGGCAACGGCTGGATCCAGATCACCAAGGACAACGTCGACTCCCTCGGCTTCTAACCGATTCACCGCACACGACCACCCGCGCGCCACGGCCTCGTCCCAATGAACGAGGCCGTGGCCCCGGGTCGGCACCACGCGTCGGAAAGGACACCACATGGACACCCCAGTGCTGGCGGTACGACACGTCAGCAAATCCTTCGCAGGCGTGCGAGCCCTGGTCGACATCGACCTCGACATCGCGCCCGGAGAAATCCACTGCCTCGCCGGAGAAAACGGGTCGGGCAAATCCACCCTCATCAAAGTCATCTCCGGAGTCCACACCCCCGAACAGGGCACGGTCTCCATCGGGGGCCGCGAGTTTACGCGCCTGACGCCCGCCGACGCCATCGACGCGGGCGTACGCGTCATCTACCAGGACTTCTCCATCTTCCCCAACCTCTCCGTCATGGAGAACATCGCGCTCGGCAGCGAAGTCGCCGCCGGACGCCGCCTCGTCAACCGCTCGCGCATGCGCGAAGTCGCCCGCGAAGCCGTCGCCAAAATCGGCTTCCAGGTCGACCTCGACGAACTCGTCGGCAACCTCTCCGTCGCCGACAAGCAGCTCGTCGCCATCAGCCGGGCACTCATGGGCGACGCGAAACTCATCATCATGGACGAGCCCACGACCGCGCTCACCAAGAAGGAAGTGCGCGCCCTCTTCGACATCGTCGCCGACCTGCAATCGCGCGGCATCGCGATCCTCTTCGTGTCCCACAAGCTCGAAGAAGTCTTCGAAATCGCGCAACGCTTCACCATCCTGCGCAGCGGACACAAGGTCATCACCTGCCCGAAGGAAGAGCTCGACCGCGCCAGCTTCGCCCGCCACATGACCGGGCGCGACTTCGACGAGGAGCGCTACCAGCCCGGCGACATCACCGACGCACCGATCCTCCAGGTTGAGGGCGCAACCGTTGCCGGCGCCTTCGCCGACGCCACCCTGAGCGTGCGACCCGGCGAAATCCTCGGCATCACCGGCCTGCTGGGCTCCGGACGCACCGAACTCGCCATGTCCCTCTTCGGGATGCTCCCCCTCGACTCCGGGCGCATCCGCGTCAAAGGCCAAGACGTCACCCTGCGAGGCGTGCGCGACGCGATCGCAGCCGGCATCGCCTACGTCCCCGAAGACCGACTCACCGAAGGCCTCTTCCTCTCGCGCTCGATCGGCGAAAACATCACGATCTCCGAAATGGAATCCTTCACTAAGGCCCTCGGATTCATCGACAAGAAAGCCATCCGCGACGAAGAGAAGAAGTGGGTGAAACGACTCGACGTCGTCACCCCCGACCCCGCCAACGCCGTCAACACCCTGTCGGGCGGCAACCAGCAAAAGGTCGTCCTGGCTAAGTGGCTCGCCACCAAGCCCTCCGTCCTCATCCTCAACGGGCCCACCGTCGGCGTCGACATCGGCTCCAAATTCACCATCCACTCAATCCTGCGCGAACTCGCCGCGCAAGGCATGGCCGTCATCATCATCTCCGACGACATCGCCGAAGTGCTCACCAACTGCTTGACCATCGCCATCATGCGAGCCGGGCACCTGAGCGACCCGATCAACCCCGACACCCTCACCGAGGCCGAACTGACCCGGCTCCTGTCCGAAGACCAGGCCCCGGCCTCGTCGACCGAAGGGGGAGAGAACTAATGCCCCGACTCATCACGAAAGTCCTGCGCGCCAACGAATTCTGGGTGTTCCTAGTTATCGCAGCGCTCACCCTCGTCATCCAGGCGCGCTCCGGACAGTTCTACACGGCTAACAACCTCGTCGACCTGGCCGGCGCGATGGTGGTGCCCGGCCTCTTCGCCGTCGCCGCGCACCTCGTCCTCGTCTCCGGCGGCATCGACGTGTCCTTCCCGGCGCTGGCCTCCCTCGCGGTCTACGTGACCACGAAAGTCCTCGTCGACAATGGGTGGAACGGGCCCGTCATCGTGCCCTTCCTGATCGCCGCCGCCCTCGGCGCGGTCCTCGGCGCATTCAACGGCATCTTCACGTCGAGGCTGACCGTGCCGACGCTGATCATCACCCTGGGCACCGCCAACGTCTTCAACGGCGTCATGCAGGGCGCGCTCAAATCCGTGCAGATCAACACGATCCCCGAGTCCATGCGCTCCTTCGGATCCGCGTCGCTCTTCGTCGCCCGCAACGAAAGCTCCGGCCTGCAGTCCTCGATGCCTGTGTCCTTCCTGATCCTTGTCGCGGTTGTCGCGGTGGCCTTCTTCGTCACCCGCTACACGATGTTCGGACGCTCCCTCTTCGCCCTCGGCGGCGACGAGTCTGCGGCTGCCCGCGTCGGCTTCAAGGTGCGCGCCACCAAGTTCTGGCTCTACGTCCTCGTCGGTGTCATCGCCGCCCTGGCCGGCATGGTCCGCACCTGCTCCATGGGACAGATGCACCCCACCAACCTGCTCGGCATGGAAATGATGGTCATCGCAGCCGTCGTCCTGGGCGGCACCGCCATCACCGGCGGCAAGGGCTCGCTGACGGGCGTCATGCTCGGCACGCTGCTCATCGTCATCGTCCAAAACTCCATGATCCTCATGGGAATCCCGACGTTCTGGCAGGGCTTCGCCCTTGGCCTGCTCATCATCGTGGGAACCGGCGTCTCCGCGCTTCAGGTCATGCGCGCCCGCCGCAATACACACTAGGAGGACCACATGTCAACGCTTCTCGCCTCCCCGCGCCTCGCTTTCCTCAAAAAGGACAGCTACATGACGCGACTGATCATCGTCTTCCTTCTCCTGCTCATCTTCTTCGCCGCCGTGCGCCCCGGCCCCTTCTTCGCCGTGCGTACCTGGCAGTCGATGGCCGTCCAATTCCCCGAATTCGGCCTCATGAGCCTGGGCGTCATGTTCACCATGTTCACCGCCGGCATCGACCTGTCCGTCGTCGCCATCGCCAACGTCACCTCAATCTGCGCGGCCCTCACGCTGCGCTCCATGCTCGGCCCGGCCGTCACCCCCTCGTCGATGGGTATGGCCACCCTTATCGCCCTGGGCGTCGCCCTGGTGGTCGGGGTCGTGTGCGGGCTCATCAACGGCACGCTCGTTGCGGTCCTCAAGATCCCACCCATCCTGGCTACCCTCGGTACCCTCGAGCTCTTTGGCGGCGTCGCCCTCATCCTTACCCAAGGCAAGCCCGTCTCCGGCGTCCCCGCAGCGTTCGGAGCCGTGTTCACGGGGAAGGTGGCCGGCCTCGTCCCCATCCCCCTCGTCGTGTTCCTCGTGTGCGCGGCCGTCGCCGGCGCCATCGTCGCCTTCACGGGCTTTGGGACCACGATCCTCATGCTCGGCACGAACGACACCGCGGCGCGCTTCTCGGGCCTGAAAGTTAAGAGCCTGCTGGTCCGCACCTACGTGCTCTCCGGCGTCATGGCCGCTATGGCCGGCATCGTCATGCTCGCGAACTACAACTCCGCGAAAGCCGACTACGGCGCCTCCTACACGCTGCTCACCGTCCTCATCGTCGTCCTCGGCGGCGTCAATCCCAACGGCGGATCCGGGCGCCTGAGCGGCGTGCTCCTGTCCATCCTCATGCTCCAGGTCCTCTCCTCCGGCCTGAACATGTTCCCCGACATCTCCAACTTCTACAGGCCCCTCATCTGGGGTGGCGTGCTGCTGCTCGTCATCTGCATGAACGAGGGCCTCTTCTCCTTCTCCAAACTGCGCAAACTTAGGAAAGGACACGCGCATGTTGACAGCTAAAGACAAACACGTCGTCGTCGGCGCCGACTTCGCCGGGTACCCCCTCAAGGAAGCCGTCAAAGCCCACCTTGAGGAGCGCGGATGGACCGTCACCGACCTGACGCCCGACCCCGACACCGCGCCCATGTACCACCGCGTCGGCTTCGCGCTCGGCGCCCAGATCGCCGAAGGCAAGTTCGAACGCGCCCTCGCGTTCTGCGGCACCGGTATGGGCATCCACATCGCCGCCTCCAAGTGCCCCCACGTACACGCCGCCGTGTGCGAGTCCGTTCCCGCCGCGCGCCGCTGCGCCGCCGCCAACAACGCGAACCTGCTTGCCATGGGCGCCTTCTACGTCGCCCCGCGCACCGCGATGGCCATGGCCGACGCGTTCCTCGAGTCGTCGCTCGGGTCCGGGTACGAGGACTGGGACGGCTTCTATGAGTACCACCGTATCGGGTACGACGAATGCGAAAACTTCGACTACGAGGCCTACAAGGCCAACGGATTCGAGGTCGTCAACCCGGGTTTCGCGGTGCTCGCCGAGCAGCCCAAGGGGTTGGCGTACTGAGGTTGTGATGCTGTGACAGAGGTGGGGGCTCCCGTTTGGGAGCCCCCACCTTATGCTGTGACGCTCAGCCCTCAAACATCGGAGCCGTCCGCCCCCGGGTCTGCCATGTTCAGGGCAGCCGCCTGCTTCGCCGCGCCCAGGGCGACGTACTCGGCGGGGGAGGGGACCTCCACCTCGGCCCCCAGGATGCCCGAGGCCAGGGCCCGCACCGCTCTCGACCGCGCCCCGCCGCCGACCATGACCACCCGCTCGATGGGCACGCCCTGCGCGCGCACCGCGTCCAGAGCCCCGCGCATGAGCGTCAACAGCCCCTCGACCGCCGCGCGAGCCACGTGCGCAGGGTCGCAATTCGCCAGCGTCATGCCCTCCAACGTCGCCGTCGCATCCGGCAGATTCGGGGTGCGCTCTCCCTCGAAGTACGGGATCAGCCGCAGCCCACCCGCATCCGGAACTGACAGGGCCGCCTCGTCGAACTCCTCGTACCCCAGGCCCGTCACCCGCCTCATCGCGTCGATAATCCGCGACGCGTTCAGCGTGCACGCCAGCGGCAGCCACCGCCCCGACGCGTCCGAAAAGCCCGTGACCAGGCCGGACGGATCCGACACGGCAGACTCCGAGACCGCCGCGACCACGCCCGACGTCCCCAGGCTCAGCATCGCCGCTCCCGGACCCAAATCCACGCCGAGGGCCGCCGCAGCGTTATCACCCGCGCCCGGACCCAAGGCAATCTCGCCCCAGCCGCGCGCCTCGTCCCCGTGAGCCACGACCTCGTACGGTTCCGCGATCCGCGGCAGCACGATGCGCTCGGCCCGCTCCTCGTCACAGCGCAGCGCCTGGGCGAGAATGTCGCGCCGATACGCCGACCCCGACCGATCCACGTACCCCGTCCCCGAGGCATCCGACCGGTCCGTCGCCAACCCCTCCAACCCCAGGCGCTCGAAACCGCCCGCGATCCGCCACGTCAAGTAGTCGTGGGGCAAGCACACCGCGGCCACGCGCTGGGCCGCCTCCGGCTCGTGATCCGCCAACCATCGCAGCTTCGTGACCGTTAACGACGCGACCGGAACCGAGCCCGTGGCATCGGCCCACCAGGCCTCGCCCGCCGACTCGCCCGCGCGCTCCGCGATCAAATCCTGAGCCGCGCCCGCGCTCCTCGTGTCATTCCACAGCAGGGCCGGTCGAATCACCTCGCCCCGCTCATCCAGCACGACCATGCCGTGCTGCTGGCCGCCCACGCTGAGCGCCCGCACGTCATCCAGCCCGCCGGCCGCAGCCACGGCCTCGTTCAACGCGTCCCACCAGGCGCGCGGATCCACCTCGGTGCCCTCCGGATGCGGGGCGCGACCCTCGCGCACCACCTCGCCCGACACCGGATCCCACACGACCACCTTGCATGACTGCGTCGATGAATCGACGCCCGCAACGAAAGGCCTCTCGCCCATCACACAACCCCTCGTCGAAGAGACGATCAGCCGATCAGGTGACGTATCGCCTGCTGGTACAGCTCCACGAAGTGGTACTCGCGCTCGCCTGCGGCCTGCGCGTCGAACTCCTCGTAGGAGCTGCGATCCGCCAGGAAGTCCTCAAGGGACTCGCCCGCGGCCAGCGTGGATTCGCCCAGCTCGGGAACCGACGCAGCCTCGAGCAGCTCCTGGGTGACCGGATCCTCGCGGAACGCGCGGGCCTTCTGGGCGAGAGTCAGGTACATCTCGATGTTCGCGCGCGCGGACTCCCACACGCCCTCCATGCCCTCCGTGCGGCTCGGCTTGTAGTCGAAGTGGCGCGGACCCTCGTAGCGCGGGCCGCCGCACGGGAAGCCGTTCTCCAGCAGATCGACCGTGAAGAACGCGCTAGCCAGGTCGCCGTGGCCGAACGCCTTGTCCTGGTCGTACTTGATGCCCGACTGGCCGTTGAGGTCGATGTGGAAGAGCTTGCCCGCGTTCAGCGCCTGTGCGAGCGCATGCGTGTAGTTCAGGCCCGCCATCTGCTCGTGGCCCGTCTCCGGGTTCAGGCCCACGATGTCGCCATGCTCCAGCTGCGCGATAAGGGCCAGCGCGTGGCCGACGGTCGGCAGGAAAATGTCGCCGCGAGGCTCGTTCGGCTTCGGCTCCAGGCCAATCTTCAGGTCGTAGCCGCGCGACTTAATGTAGGCGGCGACCGTATCCAGGCCCTCCTTGTAGCGGTCGAACGCCGCGTTCAGGTCTTTCGACGAGTCGTACTCCGCGCCCTCGCGACCGCCCCACATGACGAAGGTCGTCGCCCCCATTTCCGCAGCCAGATCCACGTTGCGCAGGATCTTGCGCAGGCCGAAACGGCGGATCGAACGGTCGTTGTTCGTCAGGCCGCCGTCCTTGAAGACCGGGTGCGTGAACGTGTTCGTCGTGACCATCTCGATGACGAGGCCAGCCGCATCGGCCGCCTCCTTCACCTTCATGACACGGTCGTGACGCTCCTGATCCGATGCGTCAAAGTCGAATACGTCATTGTCGTGGAAGGTAATGCCCCACGCCCCGACCTCTGCGAGCTTTTCCGTGTACTCCCACGGGTCCAGCACCGGGCGGGTCCCCGTGCCGAAGGGGTCGACAGCATTCCAGCCGACCGTCCACAGGCCGAAGGAGAACTTGTTGTCGGGGGTGGTTGTCATGGTGGTGTCCTTTCGAACATCGGTGTTCAGTTGGAGGGGATGGTGCTGCGTCGTCGGTGGCGCTGCGTATCGTTGTGTGGCGGCGGATGCTGGTGCGTGTGCCGGTCCCGCTTGTTTGGTCGCGCGGTCGTTGCCCACTGTGTTTGCGTCGTCACAATTTATTTGTTGTGGGGTAAAACTTAATACCTGTGTGCGCGTTCGTCAAGGCCCTCCGACAAGTCCGTGCGGCGGGTGGGCACCGCTACCCCGACACGGTAGCCTGGGTCCATGCCGACCCGTTCTGACAGTGCCAACGACGCCGGCCGCATCAGTTGCGGCCCGGTCGCTTCGCCGCGCCCCTCGGAGCGGGGGATGGGTGCTCAGAACCGTGGCGTGAAGTCGGAAAATGTGCGCGCATCCAACATGTCGACGGTGCTGCGCAACATCCTCGCTTCGCCGGGCGAGGTCACGCGCGCAGGCCTCTCGCAGCGCACCGGAATGACGCGCGCGACTATCTCGCGCCTCGTGGACGACCTGGTGGGTGCTGGACTCGTGCGAGAACTCGAACCCGGCGACGGCGGCGGCCGTGGCCGCCCGGCCAACCGCCTCACCCCCGCGGAGGGCAGCGCCGTCGCCCTCGGCGTCGAAGTGGATGTCGCGAGCCTCGATGTCATGCTCGTCGACATCGCGGGACGGGAGCTCGGGCACCGCCGGATTGAGCGCGATTTCGCCGATAGTGCGCCGGAGGAGACGATGGCGCTCGCGGCCCGAGAGGCCCGCGCTCTGTTAGAGGGCACCCTGCCCGATGGCGCCCTGTTCCTGGGGACGGGCGTTGGGTTGCCGGGCTTGGTGTCGCCGACCCGGCTGGCGCTTGCCCCGAACTTGGGGTGGCGAGATATCCCGCATGACCAGCTACTTGCCCCGCTCGCCGACCTGAACCCGGTGGTCGTCGCGAACGAAGCGGACCTGGCGGCCTACGCGGTTGCCTACACGCGACCGGGGGTGGCCGGTGGTCCGTCGACCTTCGTGTATGTGTCGGGCGAGGTGGGCGTAGGCGCTGGCGTCATCGTCGATCATCGACCGATGAGCGGGGCGCGTGCCTGGTCCGGCGAAATCGGGCACATGTGCGCGGATCCCAATGGGCCGCTGTGCCGCTGCGGGGCGCGCGGATGCCTTGAGGCCTACCTGGGTGTGCGCGCCCTCGCCGAGCATGTGGGCGCCCCCGCGGGGTCCGGAGCGCGTGCAATTCTGCGTCGCGCGGGCCTCGTCGACGAGGCCGGGGCGAAGACCTCCGGGTCTCTTGGTGTGGGCGCGGAGCAGGAGCGTGCCCGAGCCGTGCTGGCGGAGGCCGGGGCGGCCCTCGGGCGCGTGTTGTCGGGGGTCATCAATGCGATGGACATCCCTCACGTCGTGTTGGGTGGAGCCGTCGCCGAGCTGAGTGGCGCCCTGCTGGATCCGGCGCGCGAGGAGATTGAGACGCGCACCCTGCAGGCCCCGTGGTCCTCGCCGATCGTTGAGGTGCTGCCGGATTCTGCGTCGCTGACGGTTCGGGGCGCGGCGTTCCGAGTGCTGGATGCACTCGTGGACGATCCCGCTGCCTTCCTGGGTTAAGCGCGTTCTATCGGAGCGCTCACCAGTTGCCCAAGCCCAGGTAGTACAGCGGGTGGGTCAGGACTGCGACGACGCGGTCGCGGTATTCGAGGGGCAGCATCGGGAAGATGACGATCGCGGCCAGGACAGCGACGATCAGCGTCACGAGGATGCGTTTCTTGGTGCTCATGCACGGCTCCTTTGTGGGGTTGTGAGTGCTGCGCGGGCCTGCGCGAGGATGTCGTTGACGAGGTCGACGCCCTGCGGTGTGGCCAGGAGCGGCCGGTCCTCGGGGTGCTCGTTGAAGTGCCGGATGAGGGCGTCGAGGCCGGTGAAGGGAATGCTGATCGTCCGGCAGCACAAGCCCCATGGACCGTCATACGTGTCGGGGTCAGCGAAGAGATCAACGTGGTAGCTCGTCGTGCTGAGATCGTAGATCTTGACGTTCTGGTCCCACCGGAAGGAGGCGTCGCTGCCGCATCCGCTAGAGGCGGATTCCAAGTCTGCATCAACCGAAAGATGATGGGCCATATGGAAGGTGATTCCCTCCGGGGCCAAGGTTGTCGTTGACCTGTCCGACAGAGTGGCTGTGAAGTCTCGCAGTGGGTTCATCGAGCAAAGAAAATAGGCGAAACAAGCGGGAATCAAGGCGAAGTGAAAAGTGCGCACCAGCTCATGCGTGATGAACCCGGAAATGATGAAGAACATAGCGAAGGCCAAGAAAAGCATGTAGCTCAAGAGATGCCCAATGGAGGTGAGGCGCTCACCTCGTATTGCGACATGCCCGTCGACAAAGCTGATTCGTGGACGTAGGAAAGGCGCAACGGAGTCGCACACCATCTGGGGAAAAACTGCTGTCAAGATGAGTGAGACCAATATGACGCCTGTGCGAAAGCTCTGAAAGTGCGTGAGGCGGAAGATTCCTTCAACGATCGCTATCCCGAGAGTGACGATGACGGTCGCAACTAGTGCACGTTTCCACTCGTTGCGCCGCCATCTGTCTTCACCCACGAGCGACTCGGTGCGATTGGAAAAGATGATCGAGAGGAATCCGCCGATCCCCCGACGTCGCGATCGAGCCACGCTTACCACCCCACCTGGGCGCAGGTGACCTGCCTCCGAAGGGTGCAGAAAGGCTCGTTGTTCATGATCCGACGCTACCAGGAGTGTGACGGAGGCAGCAAGCATGAGCGCATGAAGCGACCCCGGCCTCGTCCCTGATAAGAGAAACGAGTCCGTCCCAACCGCGCCGTAACCGCGACAGTCAGCGGCCCGACGCGAGCGCCGCGCGGGCGACCTCCTCGAAGGTGAGCGGGTCGCGGCCCGTCACGTCGCGCACCGTCGTCGAGATGACATCCATCTCGCCGCGCGCGATCGACGTGTACGTTGACACCCACGAGTCGTACTCCCACTGGGCGGCCGGCCACTTCTTGCGGGACTCGTACGCCTCCTCGACGGTTTCGCGCACGTAGGTGACGGGGTGGCCCCACACGTGGGTGAGGATTGCGGCGATCTCGTCGAGGGTCAGGGCCTCGGGGCCCGTCACGTCGAGGGTCTGATTCTCGTAGCGCCTCGGATCCGCCAGGACCCCGGCGGCCACGCGCCCCGCGTCCTCGCGCGCGACCACGCCCACGCGCCCATCGCCCGCAGGCCCGAGGATGTGACCCTCCTCGTCCGGCAGCGCCACGAAAAAGTCCGCATAGAAGTTATCGCGCAAGAACGTGTACGTCATGCCCGACGCCTTGATGTGCTCCTCCGTGTGGAAGTGCGTGCGCGCCAGCGTAAACGTCGCGTCGGGCGCCGCGTTCATGAACGACAAGTACACGATGTGGCGCACCCCGGAGGCCGCGGCCGCGTTGACAAAAGCGATGTGCTTGTCTAGGCGGTCCTCGCTCTCGGGCGCGGACACCATGAAGAGGACGTCAACGCCTTCCAGCGCGACGCGCGTTGTGAGGGTGTCCTCGTAGGAGCACTTCACCGTGATAGCTCCGGGTAGCTCGGGCGCGCGCGACGGTGTGTTCGCGAGGAGTCGCAGGGGCAGGCCGCGCTCGGCGAGCAGCCGGGCGGCGGTGCCACCGACGTTTCCGGATGCGCCGGTGATCGCCAGGGACGGGAGGGACGAGGCCTGGGCCGGCTCGTTCGTTCGAGTGCGGGGTGCGGGGGCGTCAGTCATGTGGCCAGTGTGCCACCGGCGTCGCTGTCTTTGCGCACGCCACGCGAGATTTGAGCGGTGGACATAGCGTCCGGCAAGGGTGAAACCGGCGACGCCTTTGCGGGCGGAGAATGGCCTGAAATTGGCTATTTCGTGCGAGCGGAGGTGTCATCGGTTTCAGGCGAGGCGGTCGGCGGGTGGTGTGAGGTGGCTGCGGCACCCATCAGCGCGAAAAAACTCGCCCAGCAGGAGTGGATTCTGGGCCATACCGCGAAAAAGTTCGCCCTGCAGGCGAAATAGTGCTGATTTTGGGGAGTTTGGGCGGTGCTGGGCGAACTTTTTCGCGCGTGGACACTGATGGAGGCGAGCAGGGCGAGTTTTTTCGCGCTTGTGGGGCTTGGTCGGTGGTACCGGCGAGTGTTGGGGGCTTGTCACCGGAAAAGTCGCACGTAATTCGATTAGGAGAAGTTTCAATAAAGTCGGAAAACGTTGCAATTCCAACGATCTTATTTCAGAATTTGAAAGGGACGTGGGGGAATTACGTGCGAAATTGCGTGTGGGTTCAGAAATGTGGGAAGTCAGGGCCGGGCGTGAGGGCTGGGGGCGAGGGACGGGGTCCCAGTAGGGGCCTGGCCGGGCTTCAAGCCGACGCGTAGAGCTGCCGAACAGCGACCCGGTCCCACTGGTGTGGAGGGCGCCGGAGGGATTGGTGGGCCTGGCTGCGGTGCCCGTGGGTGGCGGCGGGGCCTGGCCGGGCTTCGAGGCGACGCGCCGAGCGAAGCTCGCAGCGCGGACGGCTCGCGGGCGGGCCGCCGCCCACGGGCACACAAAGCAGCCCGGCTCGCTCAAGCACCAGGTTTCACAGCTTCACAGCAACACTCCCAAAAGTCATATGAGAAATATGAGAGCTTCATAGGTTCTTCATAGGGTCGCGTGGGGAAATTGGTGCATCGACAAAAGGAGACACCAATGACCGCCCTGATTCTGATCGCCATTGACCTGGTTGCCATGGCCGCCCTCGTGTTCGGCCTGTACTTCCCACGGCACCGTCGCGCGGACCTGGTCGCAGCTTTCCTCGGTGTGAATGTCGGCGTCCTCGCCGTCACTGTCATCCTCGCGAACTCGACAGTGAGCGCTGGCCTTGGCCTCGGCCTTTTCGGTGTTCTCTCGATCATCCGGCTGAGGTCTGACCAGATCTCGCAGACGGAAATCGCCTACTACTTCGCTTCGCTGGCTCTCGGCCTGCTGACGGGCATGTCCTCGGCGGTGACCCCGCTGCTAGGAGGCCTCATCGCCCTGATCCTCGTGGCTCTGGCCTTCGGTGACTCGAAGCTGGTCTTCGGCCGCTACACCTCGCAGACCGTTCAACTGGACCGCGCGATCGCCGACCCCGCCGAGCTGAAGGCAACCCTCGAGCAGCGCCTCGGCGCGTCCGTCGCCTCGGTCAGCATCGTCAAGCTCGACCTCGTGAACGACCTGACGCTCGTGGACGTTCGCTCGAAGGTCGCCTGACCCGCCAGCCCGCCAGCCCGCCAGCCCGCCGGCCCAACAGCCAACACCCCCACAGACCACCACCAAGGACACGACTCATGAACGCCACCCTGAACTCGATTCTCGCCGACCTCGACTCGATCGACCTCGATGAACTGAATAAGCGCGCGGCGATGCTGACCCGAGTGGACCGCAAGTACGCGCTCGACGCCGCCACGGCCTCGGCGATTCTGAGCCGTCTCCCCGAGGATGTGTTGGTCCTGAACATCGACGGCCAGGTGTCCCAGGGCTACGCCTCCACCTACTACGACACCCCCGATATGGATTCGTACCTGCTGACTGCGCTCAAGCGTCGCCGTCGCTTCAAGGTCCGCACCCGCTCCTACCTCTCGTCCAAGGCCTCGTTCCTGGAGGTCAAGACCCGCGGCCCGCGCGGCGTGACCGTCAAGAAGCGCATGCCGATCTCTTGGGACGAGGCCGGGGCTCCTCTCGCGGGTGAGCGCCGCCAGTGGGTGGCCGGCAAGGTCGAGAAGACCGGATACGGCCACCTGGTGCCAGCCCTCGAGCCGGTCCTGGCTGGATCCTACGAGCGCAACACCCTGCTCCTGCCCGGTGGCGTGGGACGCGCGACGGTGGACACGAACCTGTCGTGGCGCTCGCTGCGCACGGACGGCACCGAGGTTGCCCGCCCCGACCTGGTCATTATCGAAACGAAATCGGGTGCGACCCCCTCCGTGGTGGACCACCTGCTGTGGGAGGGCGGCGTGCGACCCGTGAAGATCTCCAAGTACGGGACCGCGATGGCCGCCATGCACCACCTGCCCGCGAACAAGTGGCACCGCACGCTGGCTCGCTACTTTCACGAATATGTGGAGGCCCCCGAGCTTGCGCACTGTGCGCCCCTCGCGATGGCGGCCTAACAGACCTAACACCGGTGCCCGCGGTTTCGACAGCACACGAAACGAAAGCGCTGAGCATAAGAAACACAAGCTTTAACTGCATGAAAGAGACATAGACATGAAAGCCCTTCAGAAGATCTGGACCCCCGCCCGGACGATTGGCGCGATCGCCCTCGTTGGAACCCTGGCCCTGGGCGCGTGCAGTGCCTCGGGAACGGCCTCCTCGTCCTCGGCGACGACCACGGCCACCGCAGCCGTCGCGGCCTCGGGAACCAACGGCGACACAACCGCGCCGCCCACCGCGGCCGACGCCCTGGCCTCGAACGCGAAGGCCTCCTACGTGAAGGACAGCGACTGGAAGGCCTCGGACGCCGTCGACGTGACGCTCAGCGGCACGACCGCGACCTCCTCGTCCGACGCCGTGAGCGTGAGTGATGGCGTGCTGACCATCTCCAAGGCCGGCGTCTACAAGCTCAGCGGCTCCTTCACCGGCAAGGTCGTCGTGGCCGCCGGAGCCGAGGACCAGGTCGTCCTGATTCTCGACAACGCGACCATCACCTCCTCCACGGGCGCCGCGATTGAGGCGACCAGCGGTGACGACCTCGTCCTGTCTCTCGAGGGCGCCTCGACGATCACCGACGGCACCTACACCGGTACGGAGGACGCGAACGCGGCCATCTACGCCGACATGGACCTGACGATCACCGGGTCGGGCACGCTCAACGTGACCTCCGGCGCCTCGGATGCGATCACCTCCAAGGACGACCTGTACGTCCTGAGCGGCACGATCAACGCCACCGCCTCGGATGACGGCCTGCGCGGCAAGGACTCCCTGACGATTGCGGGCGGCACCGTCACCGTGAACTCCGGCGGCGACGCCCTCAAGTCCGACCAGGACAACGACGACACCAAGGGCTACGTCAACATTGCGGACGGCACCGTCACCCTGACCTCGGGCGGCGACGGCATCGACGCGTACACCGACGCGATCGTCACCGGCGGCACCCTGTCGATCACCTCGGGCGGCGGCGCCTCGGCCGGTAAGCCCTCCACGGGCTCGGCCAAGGGCATCAAGGCTCAGACCTACATCATCGTCGACGGCGGAGTGACCACCATCGACGCCGGGGATGACGCCATCCACTCCAATGGCGCCCTGCGCTTGAGCTCCGGCACGATCACCGCAGCCTCCGGCGACGATGGCGTGCACACCGAGGTCGCGGCCGTCCTGGACGGCGCAACCGTGACCGTCACGCAGTCGAACGAGGCCCTCGAGGGCGGCCTCATCACGATCTCCGACGGCACCGTCGACCTGACCTCGAGTGACGACGGCATCAACGCCTCGGGCTCGATTACTGTCGAGGCCGGCCTGGCCGCTACCGCGGAGTCCAGCTCGGACACCACCACCACCGACACGACCACCACCCAGCAGATGGGCCCCGGTGGCATGGGCCCGGGTGGCATGGCTGACGGCGGAGGCTCGATGGAGGACACCGGCGAGCAGCTCACCATCACCGGCGGAACCGTGACCGTCAACGCGAACGGCGACGGCCTCGACTCCAACGGCTCGCTGACCATCAGCGGCGGTACGACGACCGTCTACGGCCCGGCCTCCGGCGCGAACGGCTCCCTGGATTCCAACGGCGCCATGAGCATCACGGGTGGCACGGTCATCGCCTTCGCGACCAATGAGATGGTGGAGACGCCGACCACGACCGACGGCCAGGGCTGGGTCTCCGCCTCGGCGACCGGCTCCGCCGGATCCTCGGTGACGATCACCGACGCCTCGGGTTCGGTTCTGGGCACCTACACCTCGCTCAAGGCCTTCGGTAACGTCATCTACTCGACCTCCGGCATGACCAACGGCTCCACCTACACGGTGAGCGTCGACGGCACTTCCACAGAGGCGACCGCCGGTCAGGGCGGCATGGGGATGGGCGGACAGCCCCCGGCCGGCGGTGAGCCTCCGGCCGGAGGTCCAGGACAGGGTGGCCAGCCCCCGATGGGCGGTCCGGGTCAGGGCGGTCAGCCCCCGGCCGCACCCCAGGGCTGAGGCTTCCCAGTAGTGCGCCCCGCGTGATTGTCGACACGCGGGGCGCACGCCTATACCTGCGCTCACTCTTCCTCGACGAGGCCTGGGCCCGGATCTCACGGTCACGCTCTCACTCGCCACACCCGGGATCAGCGCAACTAAACTGGAACCGGAGGACGAGGCCCCGGCCTCGTCAATAAAGAACGAAAGGACCCCTCATGCTGCCCTCCGAGAAGCTCGCCGAGCTCGGCCTCGAACTGCCCGCCGTCGCCACGCCTGTCGCCGCGTACGTGCCCGCCGTCATCGACCGTGGCGTCGTGCGCACCTCCGGCCAGATCCCCGTCGTGAACGGTGAGCCCGTGTGCATCGGCGCGGTCGGCGAGGACGGCGCGGACCCCGAGGACGCCAAGGATGCGGCGCGCGTGTGCGCCCTCAACGCCCTGGCCGCGGCGGCTTCCGTCGCGGGCGGCATTGACAACCTCGCGGGCGTCGTAAAGGTCGTGGGCTTCGTGTCCTCGCGCCCCGACTTCTACGGCCAGGCCGGTGTCATCAACGGCGCCTCGGAGCTGTTCGGGGAGATCTTCGGCAGCCAGCACGCGCGTAGCGCCGTGGGCGTCGCCGCGCTGCCCCTCAACGTGAGCGTCGAGGTTGAGGCCGAGTTCCTCATTAAGTGAACGTGCGGGCGCGGCTGAGGCGCGCCTACACTGTATGAGGTTTACCGAAATGGCCCCGCGGGCCGGAGGATAAGGAAAAGACATGACTGACCGTCAGATGTTCAAGCTGGTCGACGCCAACACCGTCCCTTCCGAGGGCGGCGGCTGCGGTTGCGGCTGTGGTGGCGAAGGTAAGAAGGCGCGCGCCGAGCAGGCTCCCGCCGAGCAGGGCGGCTGCGGCTGCGGCGGACACGGCCACGCCGCCGAGGCTGCCGAGCAGGCTCCCGCCGAGCAGGGCGGCTGCGGCTGCGGCGGACACGGCCACGCCGCCGAGGCTGCCGAGGCTCCCGCCGAGCACGCCGGTTGCGGCTGCGGCGGACACGACGCCCCCGCCGAGCGCCCCCACGAGATGGCCGCCGAACCCATGACCTCCACCGCGGGCGGCTGCGGCTGCGGTGACGGTGCCCCCTCGGCGGGCAACGTCCACGCTGGCGGCGCCGGCGTCATCCACCGCCCCGGCGCGGACGAGCTGGTCATCCACTCGATCCCTCGCGTCGTGCGCCACGCGGTCCTCTTCGCCGCGGTCGACAACCTGCCCGTCGGCGAGAACATCCAGATCTGCGCGCCCCACCAGCCCGAGCCGCTGTTCGCGCACCTGCAGGACTCCGAGCAGCACTACCGCGTGGAGACCCTCGAGGTCGGCCCCGTGGATTGGCGCTACCGCATCACGCGTCTCGCCTGAGGCTCTTTGACACGCCGAGGCCGTGGCCGACTCTCGCTTCCCCGCGGGACTGGCCACGGCCTCGTCGTATGTGCGCCCGTTTCGGTGTCCATTCGCATGCCTGGGAGCGCCTGACCCGGTACCGTTGGTGTATGAGCTTCTTTGACATGACTTCTGACGCCGACGTTGAGGACGACCTGGATCGCGTCGAGACCGACGTGGTCGTGGACTGTGACATTGAGGCCGCGTGGGCGCTCGTGTCGGAGCCGGGCTGGTGGGTCAACGACGGCCCGCTGGGTGACCACGAGGTGAGTCTCGGGGACGACGGCATCTATCGCGTGAGCGACCCGGACGCTGGCGACTGGCTGATCGAGAAGGCCGACGAGGATCCGATGGATGTCGTCGCCTTCCGCTGGTACCCGCTGGCCGACGACGAGCTGCCGGACGAGTACGCGACCCGCGTCGAGGTCTCCCTGTCCGAGGAGCGCGGTGGCGTCGCCATCCACGTGGAGGAGTCGGGTCTGGCGTCGGTCTCCGACGACGAGGCCGAGGCCCGCCAGGCGTACGAGGATGCGATCGGCATGTGGGAGCAGGTCCTGCTGGCCGCGAAGAACCACCTCGAGGGTCGCTGAACGCCTAGGCTTTCGAGCTCCTGGCACCTGCCGGTGTCAGGGACGCTTTATCGTGTTGGCCTGCGGTATTCCGTCGTTTCGACCTCGGCTCTCGCCCCGTAATTTCGCACGTAATTCCCCTGCGGGTACTTCAACTTTTGAAGTCAGAACCTTGAAATCATGCGGTTTTTGAGGTGGTGCTGTGTGTGGCCGTTGGGGAATTACGTGCGGAATTGGTGATTGTGAGGGTGGTATCGGGCCGTTCGCCACGGTTGTGCTTGTAAGTGTGGGTGGTGCACCCGATCCGTAGGCAGTGCACCCGATCCGTAGGCAGTGCACCCCTTCTGATCGGGTGTAGTGTCCCGTAAGAGGTGTAGCGTCCCGTAACGGGTGCAGAGCCTACGGCGGCGTCGCACAGGGTCCCAGTAAGAGGTGCGACGCCCCTTGATGCCGCATCCCTTTTCAAAGTCGCACGTAATTCCCCTGTGACTGTTTCAACTTCTGAAGTTCAAACGTTGAAATCCTGCGGTTTTCGGCATGTTGTTGTGTGTTGTCGTCAGGGAATTACGTGCGGAATTGGTGGATGTGTGGACGGTGGTGGGGCGTAGGGAGCGGATCGTTAGCAATGGGCCGCCGGTTGCTTGCCGCGTTCGGGCTTGTTGCTAAGTGGTGTTACACCGTTTAGGGAGCATTGCACTAGCTGGGAGACGGTGTAATGCTCCCTAACTGGTGTAATGCTCCCTAACTAGTGCATCACCCTTCAGCGGTGCCCCGTTTCTAACGTCGATCACTGCGTGACTCGTATCGATGCGCGTGGGGGCTGGGTGTGTCCCCGGAATTTCGCACGTAATTCCCCTGCGGGTGCTTCAACTTTTGAAATTAGAACGTTGGAATTCTGCGGTTTTTGGGGTGCTGAACGGTATGGCCGCCAGGGAATTACGTGCGGAATTGATGGGGCCTGCCGCGGCTACTCCGCGTGTCCGGCCGCCTGCGCCGCCGCGCGCGCCGCCTTCTTGGCGCGGGCGTGTGCCTCGACCTCTTCGGGGGTGAGGGGGCCCTGCGTGGTGCCTTCGCTGCCGTCGGTGCGCTCCCACGAAATGGCGAGGCTGTCGCGCGCGCCGAAGCGCGCCAGGTGGATGCCGACGATGAATTCGAGGCGATCGGCGCGCTCGGGCTCCGTGCGCAGCTCGAGCCGCAGATCAGACGGCGACGCGATGACGTCGAAACGCCCCAGGACCGGGCCCTCGCGGTCGAACAGCAGGTATCCGCTGCCCGCCTCCTCGTCCCACGAGCCCGTGATCTTGTGTGCCATGTGGCTGACGAGCTGCTTGCCGTAGCGCGCGGCCCGCTCGGTGGGAACGGTGGCCACGGAGATCAGGGGGTACGAGGCCTCGGCAGTTGAGGGAGTGGCGGTCTCGCCCGTCGAAGGCGTTGGATTCTGCGTCATAAGGCAAACCTAACTTGAATGCGCGGCCTCTGCCATGCGTAGCTCTGGATTCGGTCATGGGCCTACCCGTGCGGTAGCGTTGGATAGTCAAGCGCGTCGCGAGAGTGCGCAAAGGCCGCGCAAAACGCCTCAGGTGGGGCGGGAGCTGGCGGAAGGAACAACGATGACAGTCGAGAACGTCGAACACGGTGAGCCCCATCAGGGCGGCGAAAAGCTTCAGCGCACGCTGAAAAACCGCCACATTCAGCTGATCGCCATCGGCGGCGCGATCGGTACGGGCCTGTTCATGGGCTCGGGTAAGACGATCTCCGTCGCGGGCCCCTCGATCCTGCTGGTCTACATGATCATCGGCGCGGTCCTGTTCCTGTTCATGCGCACCCTCGGTGAGCTGCTGCTCTCCGACCACAAGTACGCGACCTTCGCGGACATAGCTCGCGACCTCATCGGCCCGTGGGCCGGCTTCGTGACGGGCTGGACGTACTGGGCGTGCTGGGTGGTTACAGGCGTCGCCGACATGATCGCCATCACCGGCTACACGCACTTCTGGTGGCCGGACCTGCCCGCGTGGATCCCCATCGGCGCGACGACCCTGCTGCTCTTCGCCCTCAACGCGATGACGGTCAAGGCCTTTGGTGAGACGGAGTTCTGGTTCGCGCTCGTCAAGATTGTCGCGATCGTCGCCCTGGTCATCGTCGGTTTCGGCATGGTCGCCATGGGCACGGTCGACGAGGAGGGTACCGCGGCTGCGGTCTCGAACCTGTGGAGCCACGGCGGCTTCTTCCCGACTGGATTCACCGGCTTCCTCGGCGGCTTCCAGATCGCCCTTTTCGCGTTCATCGGAATCGAGATGGTCGGCACGACAGTCGCCGAGACCGACGACCCGGACAACACCCTGCCCAAGGCCGTCAACTCCATCCCCGTTCGCATCATGCTCTTCTACGTGGCGGCGCTCGCGGCCATCATGATGGTGACCCCCTGGGATCAGGTGAGCCCGGAGCGTTCCCCCTTCGTTACGATGTTCTCGCTGACCGGCCTGGGTGCCGCGGCGACGATCGTTAACCTCGTGGTCCTCTCCTCGGCCGCCTCGAGCGCGAACTCCGGCATCTACTCCACGTCGCGCATGCTCTACGGTCTGGCCCGCCAGGAGCAGGCACCCGGTGTCTTCGCCCGGCTCTCCAGCCACCACGTGCCCCTCAACGCCCTGTTCCTGTCGTGCGTGTGCTTGCTGTCGGGCATTGTCATCATGGGTATGGGTGGTTCGATCTCCGCGGCGTTTACGCTGGTGACCTCCGTGTCGGCCACGCTGTTCATGGGCGTGTGGGTCGTCATCGTCGTGTCCTACCTGGTGTACCTCCACAAGCACCCGCAGCTGCATGCGGCCTCCAAGTTCAAGGCGCCCGGTGGCGCGATCAGCGCCTGGATCGTGCTGGCGTTCATGGGCTGCATGGGCGTCATTCTGGCGATGTGGGACGACACCCGCCCGGGCCTCGTCTATTCCCTGATTTGGATCGCATTCATCGTGGGCGCGGCCTTCGCGAACCGCCACTTCCTGCTGCGCCGCGCGTCGCGTGGAGTCCTCGGAGACGGAGGAACGGGCGAGGGCCCGCATACCGGTCCCCACCTGCACGAGTAGCGGAACCCATAGTTAGTGACTATGCTCACCAGAGTGCCACGGGAGCTCGAAGCGAGCTGAGAGGGGACCACCCCCGACCGTAGAACCTGATCCGGATCATACCGGCGTAGGAAGGCTCTTCCCTCGTGGCCGCCGTGCAACACGAAGGGAGTATTTTCGCATGGCATCCACTGCTCCGTCCCTCCGCTGGAGGGTCATTGACATCGTCACCGCCGCCGTCCTGGGCGTCGCGTGCGGCCTTATTTTTGCTGTATGGAACCAAGTGGGCGGTGCCGGCTACGAGTTCCTCAAGACCATCGGCCCCGGCGTTGGTGGCCTGGTGACGGGCGTCTGGCTGCTGGGCGGCACGCTCGGTGGCTACGTCATCCGCAAGCCCGGCGCCGCGTTCTTCGTCGAGCTGATGGCCGCGACCGTCTCCATGGCCTTGGGCTCCCAGTGGGCCGTCGAGACCATCTACTCGGGTCTCGCGCAGGGCCTCGGCGCCGAGGTCGTCTTCGCCCTGGTCGCCTACCGCCGCTTCAACGCGACGATCGCGGGAGCTGCGGGTGCCGTGTCCTTCGCGTTCGAGTGGGTCCTCGAGCTCTTCCTCTCCGGTCACCTCGCGAAGGGCGCGCTCTACAACGCGATCTACCTCGTGTGCGGCATGGCGTCGGGCATCGTCCTGGCGGGCCTGCTCGCATGGGCGCTGACGAATGCGCTCGCGAAGACGGGCGCCCTGGATCGCTTCGCCTCCGGCCGTGGAGCGCGCGAGCTTGTCTGATTTCGAATCCATGGACGAGGCCCACTCCGCCTCCTCGCGTCCCGTTTCCTCCCTGGACGGCCGGGTGCCGCTGGGTGAGGGGACGGGCGCGCGCGTGTGCGCGCGCGGCTGGGGATGGCGTCACGCCGGGCGCAAGAACGCCGCGCTGTCGGACGTTGATCTCGATATCGCGCCGGGCGAGCGCGTGCTGGTGTTGGGCCCGTCTGGGTCGGGCAAGTCGACGCTCATGGGCGGTTTGGCCGGCCTGCTGGGCGGCGCCGAGGAGGGCGAGGCCACCGGCACGCTCACCGTCGATGGTGTCGCTCCGGCCGAGGCGAGGGGCCGCGTGGGCCTGCTCATGCAGGACCCCGAGGCCCAGGTGGTCCTCGCCCGCGTAGGCGACGACGTGGCCTTCGGCATGGAGAACTTGGGGGTTGCGCGCGAGGAGATCTGGCCGCGCGTGGAGAATTCGCTCGAGGCCGTGGGCCTGAGCGTCCCCTTGGATCATTCGACGACGGAGCTGTCGGGCGGGCAGAAGCAGCGCCTGGCTCTGGCGTCGATCCTCGCGATGGGCCCGGGTCTGCTGCTCCTGGATGAGCCCACCGCGAACCTGGATCCGAGCGGTGTCGCCGAGGTGCGCGCCGCCGTCGAAAAGGTCGTCGAGCGCACGGGCGCGACCGTGGTCGTCGTCGAGCACCGCGTCGATGTGTGGGCCTCCCTCGTGGATCGCGTCATCGTGGTCGCGGACGGCGCGATCGCCGCCGATGGCCCCCTCGACGAGGTCCTCGCACAGCAGGGCGACGCCCTGCGTGAGCGCGGCATCTGGCTTCCCGGCGACGACGTCGCCGCCGAGGTCGGCCCCGCCCCCGAGGTCCCCCCGGCCTCGTCCGAGGCCGCCCCGATCGCCCGCGTCGCCGACCTGACGATCGGCTACGACGCGTCCGCCCCCGTGCGCAGCGGCATCGACCTGACGATCGAGCGTGGCGTCTCCACCTGCATCGTTGGCGCTAACGGCGCCGGAAAATCGACCTTTGCGCTCACCCTCGCGGGCCTCCTGCCGCCTCTGGAGGGCGCCGTTGAGGTTGAGACCTCCGACGGCACGGCTGGCGACCCGCACGAGTGGAGCAGCAAGCAACTCCTGGGCCGCATGTCCATGGTCTTCCAGGAGCCTGAATACCAGTTCCTGGCCGCCACCGTCGCCGAGGAACTCGCGATCGGCCCGCGTGCCGCCGGCATGACCGACGAGGAGATCGCTCCCCTCGTCGACGAACACCTCGAGGCCTTGGGCCTGACCAAACTCGCGCGCGCCAACCCCATGACCCTGTCGGGTGGCGAGAAGCGTCGCCTGTCGGTAGCGACCGCGCTCATCAGCGCCCCCGAGCTGCTCATCCTCGACGAGCCGACCTTCGGCCAGGACCGCGGCACGTGGCTGGGCCTCGTGCGCCTCCTGCGCGCCGCCCTCGAGCGCGGCGTCACCCTGGTGTCGATCACGCACGACCCCGCGTTCGTGGCCGCGATGGGGCAGCGCGTCGTCGACCTCGGGCAGGTCGGGACGCGCGGCGCGACCCTCGCTGATCCCGCGGACGAGGCCGGGGCCGCCCCCGCCGGGAACGCTCACGATCGCGGCGCGCAGGCCGGTGCCCGAGGCCTCCTCGCGCGCACGAATCCCGTCGCCCGCGTGCTCGCCCTTCTGGTCGCCACGACCCCCCTGCTGATCACGATCGACCCGGTGAGCGCGGGAGTGGCACTCGCCCTCGAGCTCGCGCTCATGCCTCTGTCGGGCGTGTCGGCGCGCAGCTTCTTCCTGAAGGCGACGCCGCTGCTGCTGGCCGCGCCGCTCGGCGCGCTGTCCATGCTGCTCTACGCCTCGCCGGGTGGCACCGTGTACTGGCAGTTCGGGCCCGCGGCGATCTCCGACCATTCGATGTGGCTGGCGCTGGGTATCGGCCTGCGCATGTGCGCGATCGTTATTCCGGCGATCGCGCTGCTCGACCGCATCGATCCGACCGACATGGGCGACGGCCTCGCGCAGATCCTGCACCTGCCCGCCCGTCCCGTGCTGGCGGCGCTCGCGGGCGCGCGCATGACCTCGCTGATGGCGGCCGACTGGAAGGCCCTCGAGCGGGCTCGGCGCGCCCGAGGTGTGGGTGACGCCTCGCGCATCCGTTCCTTCCTGCGCGGCTCCTTCTCGCTGCTCGTGTTTGCGCTGCGACGCTCCGGCAAGCTGGCCACCACCATGGAGGCCAGGGGCTTCGGGGCGCAGGGAAGGCGCACGTGGGCGCGCGTCTCGCGCCTGCGCGCCGCCGACGCCGTCCTCATGGTTGTCGCCATCGCCCTGCCCGCGATCGCGCTGGCCGCGAGCATCTGGGCGGACACCTTCGCCCTGGTGGGCCGATGAGTGGCCTGACCTGGGAAGACGTGAGTGGGGGAGTGGGCCTGCCGGTCACCGTCCCCGTCACGATGGGCCCCGATGAGGGCGCCCGCGAGCTCGCCCCCCGCCTGAGTGCCCTGGCGGGGGAGCGGGCCCCGGCCTCACCCCACGGTGAAGCCGCGGGAGCAACGCGCGCTGTCCCGGTCGTCACGATCGATGGCTACTCCGGCTCCGGGAAATCCACGCTGGCCGCCGCGCTCGTTCGGCTCGTGAACGGCTGGCAGGTGCTGCACCTTGACGACTGGTACCCCGGCTGGGACGGCCTCGCGGCTGGAGCCGACATCGCTCGGCGAATCGCCGCCGACCTGCGGGCAGGACGTGCCTCCTCCTACGAGGCCTGGGATTGGGAGCACGGCATAACCGGGGCGACGATCCGCGTCCCCCTCGCCCCGACTATCATCGAGGGCTGCGGCGCCATCGAGGCCGAGGCCGACCTCGCCATCTGGATCGCTGACCCCGGCGAGGACGAGCGCCGACACCGCGCGCTCGCGCGCGACGGACAGACCTACGCGCCGCATTGGCAGCGGTGGGCCGACCAGGATCTGGGGCGGCCGGTAAAATAGGCATATGTTGCCGCCACATCCTGAACCGCCGCTGTGGGCGTGGCTCCTCTTCGGGGCCTTCGAGTTCGCGATCCGCGTCGTCGCGTTGGGTGTCGTGCCCAAGCACCGGCGCGCGTCCACGTCGACCGCGTGGCTGCTGCTGATCTTCTTGTGGCCGCTCCTGGGTGTGCCGCTCTACTTCATCTTCGGGTCCTGGTGGGCGATGGGCCGACGCCTCGACGACGATCCCGAGGCCAGTCAGCTGGTGGAGGACATCGTGGCCGGCTCGACCGCGCCCGAACCTGAGTCCTACGAGGTGCCCACGGGACCCGATGGCCTGCCTTTTGGCTCCGACGATGACACGGCCTCAATCATGCGCCTGGCGGGCAACCTGAGCGGATTTCCGGCCTCGGCGGGACGGGTTGGTCGCCTCTACAACGACACGGCCGAGACCTTCCGGGCCATGGCGGCCAGTATCGATACGGCCACGCACCACGTGAACGCCCTGTACTACCAGACCTCGTGGGATGAGTACACGGCCCCCTTCTACGAGGCCCTTGAGCGCGCCGTCGCCCGCGGCGTCACCGTGCGCCTCCTGGTCGACCACCACGGCATGCGCACGATCCCAGGTCACAAGAACTTCCGCCGCCGCCTGAACGCCATGGGCATCGAATGGCACGAGATGCTGCCCTTCGCGCCGCTGCGCGGGCAGATTCGCCGCCCCGACCTGCGCAACCACCGCAAGATTCTGGTCGTCGATGGGCGCGAAGCCTACGTCGGCTCCCACAATCTCGTAGCCCCCGACTACGACACTCCCTCGTACACGAAGGCCGGCATGCTCTACGACGACACGAGCGTGTCCGTCACCGGTCCCATCGTCGCGCAGATCCAGGCGGTCTTCGCCGTGGACTGGTACTACGCGTGCAAGCAGGTCCTCACTCCCGAGGTCCTCACTCCGCCGGCCGCGGAGGTTGCGGCAGAGCGCGAGGGGGAGCAGGCCTCGGCGATGCAGATCATCCCGTCGGGCCCCGCGTTCAAGGGCGAGCCGAACCTGCGCGCGTTCATCCACATGATCTCCTCGGCGCGCACGCACGTGTCGATCACGAGCCCGTACTTCATCCCGGACGAGGCCCTCATGACCGCGCTGACAAACGCCGCGCTGTCGGGCGTCGAGGTCGAGCTCTTCGTCTCCGAGCAGTTCGACCAGTTCCTGGTCGGTCACGCGCAGCGCTCCTACTATGGGCCGCTCCTGAAGGCGGGCGTGCGCATCCACCTGTACCACAAGCCGCGGATGCTCCACTCGAAGTACATGATTGTCGACGGGAGTCTGTGTTTTATCGGCTCTTCCAACATGGACGTGCGCTCCTTCGGCCTCAACTACGAGATTGTGCTCGTCGCCGACAGCTCGCGCCTGGTCGAGATGCTGCACGGCAATGACGACCGCACGCGCGAGAAGTCTCGCGAGCTCACCTACGAGGAGTGGCGCGCCCTGCCGTGGCACGTCCATTACATCGACAACGTGTGTCGACTGGGGAGCTCGCTCCTGTGAGCGCCCCCGACAACGAGGCCGTGGCCGGGCCCGCTGACACCACTCCTTTGTGTTCTCAGAACACGGATCGTGTCGCGATGTCGAACACTGTGTCCGCTTCGCTCGACGTCAACCCCTTCGTCGGTGAGGGCGGCGCCTACGACTCCGTGCGCCCCGCCTACCCGCACGAGGCCGTGGCCGCGTTGATCGACGCCGCACGTCGCGCGTGTGGTGCCAGTGAGACGGGTCGGGGCGGCCCCCTGCGCGCCGCCGACATCGGCGCGGGCACCGGCAAGATGAGCGAGCTCCTGGCCCGCGGCGGCCTCCTCGTGGACGCGGTCGAACCCTCCGAGGCGATGCGCGCCCAGGCCTCGGCGATCGAGGGGGTCACGTGGCATGACGGCGTCGCGGAAGACACGGGGTTACCGAACGGCGTGTATGACATCGTCGTGTTTGCCCAGTCATGGCATTGGATGGATCCGGAGCTTGCGGGCCTCGAGGCCGCTCGGATCTTGGCGCCCGGGGGCGCGCTTGCGATCGTGTGGAACCAGATGGCCGTGTCGATCCCGTGGGTGCATCGCCTGACGCGCATCATGCGTTCTGGCGACGTGCATCGCCCCGACAGGCCGCCCACGCCGGGCGGCGGCTTCGCCCCGATGACCCTCACCCAGGTTGCGTGGGAAGACCGCATGACCCCCGAGCAGATCCTCACCCTGGGAACGACCCGCTCCTCGTACATTCGCTCCTCCGAGGCGGGGCGGGCTCGCATGCAGGAAAACCTGCGCTGGTACCTCTACGACCACCTCGGGTATGCGCCGGGGGAGCAGGTGACCATCCCCTACGCGACGCTCGTGTGGCTCACCCACCTGTGAGAGGCGCGCGAGCCGAGCACATGGCGCGTCAGTGAATGGGCTCCAGGAACCGGTCCGAGGACCCCTCGGGCATGGGGAGCGGGCGCTCCCGTGCAGTGCGAAGAGCGGGGTCGAGGACGGCCAGGACCGGGTCCCAGGTGCGCAGTGGATGAGCGATCGTGAATCCAGCGGAGTCGCTGTTCAGAACGATTTCCTCGTAGACCTGGATGGTCACGCCGTTGTACTCGTGGGCGACGTGCTGGAGGAAGTAGGAGTTCGGGAGGTAGGTGACCTCCTGGAGGTTGAAGTTGGGAGCCCCCTGAAGGATCGGGGTGAGGTCGCGCCCGTTTGCGCCGACGACGATGGCGACCTCCGGTCGTGCCAGGTTGTTCGTCGCGATCTCGAGGCTGTGCGTCGTGGCGGTGAGCGCCGGCGAGCCGACGACCCGCACGCGGTCCACCGTGCGATCGACATAGCCGCGGAAGGTGATCTGCGGCTTGGGGGGCAGCTTGTTGAGGAGCTCGAGGAGTCCGCGGGTCTTTTCGGCGTAATTCTCGGTCATCGGTATTCCTGGCTTGTTGGGGGCGCATCGTGGGTCCGTTGCGCCATTGTCTCAACCGGCCTCGATGGTGACGAAGTCGATGGTGATGTGCCCACGGTATCCGATTGCGTCCGAGGAGTGAAGCCGAATGATCGCGGCGGTGTGTGGCCGTCTGGGCGAGGCGGAGGACGCGCTCGTGTGTCTGCCTTGGTGCGTGGGGGAGCTGGTCACCATCCCGTACGCGACCCTCGTGTGGCTCACTCACCCGTGAGGGCGGGGCCGCTGCGTGAGTCAGCGGAAGGAAATCTCTTTCTCGGTCTTGTTATCGAACCATCGCCGACGTCCGTCAGGTTCGACGACGAGTTGAATGTCGGAGCCGATCGGCAGGTCGTAGATGCCGATGCAGGCGGGCTCAAGGTTGCACAGCTCGTTGAAGTCAACGACGGTCATGTTTTTTGGATCATCCAGGTACTCGGCGGTGTCGCGGTCGGATAGCACGCGCCAGCCGGAGTCCTGAGGGGCGAAGGGTTCCTCGCGGGTCAGCCACTTGATGTTGCCTGTGCGCTCAACAATCTTGCGAGAGACGATGGCCGCGCCGGCGCCGCGAATGTAGGTGGGGCGCATCATTGCTCCTGTCAGTGGGTGTCATCCTGCGCGCGCAGGTAGGCGTCGATACGGTCTGCGAGGACTTGCCGGTCCTCGAATGCGCGGACGAGTTCATGGAAGGGCTTTCCCCCGTCAACGACGGTCGTAAAACCCGGGTCGGGGGACGCGAAGACGACGTCGTAGATGGGAGCCAGGTCCTCGTCGGAGTAGCGGTGGAGGGGGAGTAGGTACTGGAGGGGGAGGCGCTTGCGATTATCGAGGCAGTTGAAGGTCTCCCCGTGGTCGACCAGGACCTGTGCGATGGCGGCGTCGCGCGCGGGGTCAGGATCGCTGCTGCTCAGCAGGATGTGCAGGAGTGACGCACCATCACCGGACTTGTGGGCGAATGACGGATTGCGTTCGAGCAGGAAGTCGACGATCTTGTATCGCTCCTCCGCTTCGCAGTTCCCGAGAGCGTAACTGAACAGGGAGCGCCCCCGGTTCGCGCGTGCCTCGTCCCCTGGTGCATAGAGCGCGACGAAGTCCTCAAATGTTTCCATATTCGCCGTGAGAAAGATGTTCATGTGCCGGGGCATACCTTCCTGTCATGCCACTTGGTGGGGATGATACATCCAACTTATCTGATTGTTGCCTCTCGGAGAAGCTGATCGTGCACGGTGGAGCTCGGCTCGGTCGTGAGGTGCAGGAAGCGACAATAAGGATTGGCCTCATGTGCCTGGAGGTCCGGGCCTCGTGCCCCTCCTGAACGGGCAGGCCGCGCCTGGCACAATGGGGTCCATGGGTGTGTCGTTTCTGGGAGTGATCGCTGCCCTCGCCATGTACGCGGTGAGCGTGGCGCCGTCGCTGATGGCGCGTTCGTGGGCGTGGCACGCGGTCGCCTCGGGCGTCCTCGTGTCTTGCGGGTACGTCGCGGGCGTGGTCGTCCAGAACGTAGGCGCCCGCGTCATCGCCATGACCGACCTGACGATCCGCGCATCCGAGCCTGTCGAGATCGGCTTCCGCGTCTGCATCGCCGCCCTTTTTGCCATCTGGTGGCTCTACGCGGTCATCCAGTCCTACCGCCGGGCCCGCGTCGCCGCCAGGCTCGTGAACATGCCGGGGGAGACCTTCGGCGAGTACCTCCTAGGCACGGCCGGCACGGTCGTCATCGCCTGGTGCCTCATCGCAATCGTGGCCGCCATGAATCGCGTGGGACGCATGCTGATCGGGGCGCTCGGCGGCTACATGCCACACCCGGCGGCGGTCGTCGTGGGCGTCGCGATCTTGGCCGTCATCGTTTTCTTCCTGACGTCCAACGTGATCCTGCGCGGTGGAATCGGCTTCTTCCGCCACCGCGCCGAGCAGATGAACACGCGCACCGCGCGCGGCATTTTCAAGCCGTTCGTGCCCGAGCGCTCCGCATCCCCGGCCTCGCCCGTCACCTGGGAATCCGTCGGCGGTCAGGGGCGCGTCTTCCTGGGGCGCGGCCCCTCGCGCCTCGATATCGCCCAGGTCTGCGGCGGCGAGGCCATGGAGCCGATCCGCGTCTACTCCGGTATGCCCACGGGTGGGGTGGGCATCGAGCAGGCCGCTGCGACGGTGGTGGCCGAGCTGCGCCGTACGGGCGCCTTCGATCGAGCCGTCATCCTCATCGCCGCGTCGACCGGCTCCGGCTGGGTCGACGAGTGGCAGGTCCAGCCCCTCGAGTTCCTGACGCGCGGCAACTGCGCCACCGCCTCGCTCCAGTACTCCTACGTGCCCTCGGCCCTCAACTGGCTGACCGGCCTCGAGCCGGCGCAGGAGGCCTCGGCCGCGCTCTTCCGAGCGGTGCGCGCCGAGCTCGACACCATGGACGAGGCCGACCGACCTGCGCTCTTCGTCTGCGGCGAATCCCTGGGGGCGTTCGCCTCGCAGTCCGTGTTCTCCTCGGTCGAGGAGGCGCTTTCCCAGGTGGATGGGGCCCTGTGGGTGGGCACCCCGGCCTTCACGCCGATGCACGCCGAGCTGACGAGCGCCCGCCACAAGGGCAGCCCCGAGGTCGCCCCCGTCGTCTACAACGGTCGGCGCGTGCGCTTCGTCAATGAGCCATCCGACCTGCGCACAGACCTGTACGGGCGCGAGCTGGGGCCGTGGGGTTTCCCGCGCTTCGTCTACGCCCAGCACGCCTCCGATCCGGTCGTGTGGTGGAACCGGAAGCTCCTGTGGACCCAGCCGGATTGGTTGCGTGAGCGGGCGGGCCGCGACGTGTCTCCCTTCGTCGAGTTCACGCGATTCGTCACCTTCATTCAGGTGCTCGCCGACCTGCCCGTCGCGGGCACCGCCCCCGGCGGCCACGGCCACACCTACAACGAGGAGCTGATCCCCCTGTGGAGGGCGATCCTCGGCTTCGATCGCCTCTTCGACGAGGCCCCGACCCACCCGCGCTTGGCCGCCCTGGATGGTGAGTGGGCGGACGAGGAGATGGTCGAGCGTATCGGCATCGTCGTGCGGGCGAACCTGGAGCTGTCGGACCGCCAGTAGGGTCTCTGCACGCACCGCGACTTGTTTGTCAAGATCACGGGCCTGGGAACGCAGCAACGCGCTCCCGGGCCCGGCGCGTTAGACACTTCAGCTGCGCTTCATGCATCGGTAAGCAATACCGTGATTGTCATGGGGGTCGCGTGAGGTATGTTGTGAGGAGACGGCTGGTACACCGACGTACCGGGTGCCACTGGCACTCCGTCCCCCAACATATCGGAGAAGGCTTATGTCAACGAAGAAACCGGCTGCCCTCCTCGCTTTCGTCGGTGCGTGCGCGCTCGCGGTGACTGGGCCGGCCACCCTGGCCTCGCCCGTGCCCCCGGGCCCGTCCGGCGTCCGTGACGGTGCAGCGGCCCTGCCCGTGGGTGACATCGACACGGCGCTGACCTCGAAGAGCGGGCAGTCCGCGCCCTCCTCGACCGACACCGAGGCGGACCCGGCGCGCGTCGTCGGAGTCATCGTCCAGCTCGAGGATGGCGCGTCCCGCGAGGGCGCGATCAGCGAGATCAACGAGGCCGTGGCCTCCCTCTACCCGGGAACGCAGGCTCAGGTGGAGCGTGAGTACGACAACGTCATGTCGGGCTTCGCCCTCAAGGCCCCCGTCGGTGCGCTTGATGCGATCCGCCGTGCCCCGGGCGTGCAAGCCGCGTTCCTCGAGCGTGAGGGTCGCGTCAGTGATGTGGCCACGCCCGATGCCGAGGGCGGCATCGAGTCCACGCAGACCGGCGGGCAGGACCCCGCCAACCTGAGCGCCCACCTCATGATGCACATCGACCAGGTCGCCCAGAAGGGTGAAGGAAAGGTCATCGCCGTCATCGACACGGGTGTCGACATGGCGCATCCGGCGTTCACGGGCGAACTCGCGGGAACGCCCCCGCTCACCCCGCAGAAGGTCGCCGCGATGACCTCTCAGCTGGGTGAGGGCAAGACCGGCGTCTACGTCTCGCAGAAGTTCCCCTTCGCCTACGACTACGCGGATGGCGACAACGACGCGTCGCCGTCGAAGACCCCGTACGCTTCCCACGGGACGCACGTCGCCGGCATCGCCTCCGGTAACGCCGACAAGATCGTCGGCACCGCTCCGAACGCACAGGTGATCGTCGCGAAGGTGACGCGCAGCGAGGACGACGCGCTGCTGGACTCGGCGCTGCTCGCCTCCCTCGACGACATGCTCGTCCTGCATCCCGACGTCATCAACCTGTCGCTCGGCTGGACGGCCGGCATGGATAACGAGGCTGACTCGGTGTACGCGACCGTGTACAAGAAGCTGCAGGAAGCGGGCATCACTGTCAACGCGGCCTCGGGCAACGCCTTCTCCACCGGGTACGGTAATAACTCCGGCAAGGGCCTGCCCTACGCCTCGGACCCCGACTCCTCGGTCATGGACGAGCCGGCCACGTATTCGTCGGTGGTTGCCGTCGCCTCGGTCGAAAATGCCCTGCTTCGTAACGCCTTCACCGTCGATGGGAAGGACATTGGATACCAGCGCGCGCGTGGCCTCAACGGTGAGAAGGTCGCCTTCTTCTCCGACCTGCCCGCCGGCACCTACGAGTATGTCGACGCCGGGTTCGCCTCCGAGGAGGACGCGGCCGCGCTCAAGGCCAAGTATCCGGACGGCCTCGCCGGCAAGATCGCGCTCGTCTCTCGCGGCAACATGACCTACCAGAAGAAGGTCGAGAACCTCTACGACCTCAAGCCCGCCGGAATCATCGTCTACAACAACGTGTCGGTCGGATCCCTCATCGCCATGAATCTGACGACGCAGGACATGCCCGCCGCGTTCATCTCCCAGGCCGACGGCCAGGCCATGCTGGACGCCCCCGAGCACACGCTCTCGATCGCCGAAGGCCAGGTCCTGCCGCAGTCCACCGTCTACGAGGCGTCGGAGTTCTCCGCGTGGGGCGTGTCCCCGGACCTGCGCCTCAAGCCCGAGATCGCGGCCCCCGGTGGCGAGGTCTTCTCGTCGATTCCGGGCGGGGCGTACGAGCAATCCTCGGGCACGTCGATGGCCACGCCGCAGATGGCCGGCATCAGCACGATCGTCCTGCAGCGCGTCCAGTCCGACCCGCTGTTCGCGTCGATGAGTGCACGCCAGAAGGCCGACGTGGTCCAGAACCTCATCATGGGCACGGCCCGTCCGCTCACCGATGCGGCCCAGACGACGGGCGCGCTGTACTCGCCGCGTAAGCAGGGTGCGGGCCTCGTTGACGCGTTGGCGGCCACGACCTCGTCCGTGTACCCGACGGTCGTGGGTGCTCCCGAGCAGTCCCGGCCTAAGGCGGACCTGGGGGACGGCACGAAGGGCTGGCACTTCGACGTCACCCTCCACAACCTCTCCGGTGTTCCGGCCACCTACGAGCTGAGCTCGCAGGCGCTGTCGGAGATCGTGGATGGAGGCTTCTTCACGCAGCACTCGTCGGATTGGCGAGGCAAGGGCGTGGAAATCACGTACTCGGGCGCCGCATCCGCGTCTGCCGAGGGCGCGACGGTGACGGTCCCTGCGAGCGGCGAGGCCACCGTCGGTATCGACGTTGCGCCCGGCAGTGAGTTCGCCTCCTACGTCGCACAGAACACGCCCAACGGCACGTTCCTCGACGGTTTCGTGCGCTTCGCGTCACGCACCGCGTCTCAGCCCGACCTAGCCGTGCCCTACCTGGGCTTCTACGGCGACTGGGGCAAGGCGCCCATCTTCGACGCACTCGCCTCGGACGGCGGCGCACACACCCGGGCCTCGGTCATCGTGAACGGCAAGACCAGCGACTCCCTCGGCTACAACCCCCTCGTCAAGGCGGCTGACCGCACCGGAAACCCCAACCCGCGGCGCTACGTGATCTCGCGATCCACGGCCTCGGGTGCCCCGACGATCCTCGAACCCCGCACGGGTACGCTGCGCAGCGTCCACTCGCTGACCAGCACCTACACGAACGAGGCAGGGGAGACGGTGTTCTCGGTGACCAACCATCGGAACTGGAAGTCCCTCTACCAGACGAGCACCGAGGAGAACACTTGGGTCGAGGCCTACCACGAGTCCACGTCCTTCGATGCGAACGCGGATCCCTTCGCGCAGCTGCCCGACGGAGAGTACACGCTTCGGATCGCCGCATCCAACGACGGGCCGTCGTCTGCCCGGCAGTCGATCTCCTACGACTTCCGCCTCGACACGACGGCACCGGTCATCTCCGATCTGGTGTACTCCGGGAAGGATGAGGGCTTCGTCGTCACCTTCGATGTCACCGACGACTCGCCGCTGGCGGCCGTCGACCTGCACGACCCGGCTGACGGACTGTGGTTCTACCGTCATGTTTTCACCGAGAGTGAGGGCAGCGTCGGTCCCGACGGCCGGTACGTGTACCACGTTGAGATCCCGCTCAGTGCCATCGAGCAGGCGTGGACCGACCAGGGTGGCACTGGTGACGTCATCGCCAACCCCTACATCCTCGCGTGGGACTACGGACTCAACCCTTCCGAGATCTTCCCGATCGACCTGCCTAGCGGTAACCCGGGCACGCCCAGCCCGTGCGTGAGCCCCGAGGGCGGCCACTGGGCGAAGGATGGAGTGGGCTGGTGGTACGTCTGTGTCGGAGGTAAGCAGTACCTCAAGGGAGGCTGGTTTACCATCAACGGTTCGGACTACCTGTTTGGCCCCTCCGGCTACATGGCGACCGGCTTCCTCAAGCGCGCCAACGGTGACTGGGTGTACGCCGACCAGGATGGAGCCTTCGTGGGCGGCTGGGTGCGTGACGGCGGCCAGTGGTACTACCTCGATCCCTCCTCCAAGGTCATGAAGACCGGGTGGCTCGCCGACGGCGGCTCGTGGTACTACCTCACCGCTTCCGGCGCGATGGCGACCGCTGGGTCAATGACGGTGGTACCTGGTACTACCTGAATGCCTCGGGCAAGATGGCGACCGGGTGGGTGAAGGACAGGGGCTCCTGGTACTACCTGTCTCCCTCGGGCGCCATGCTGACGGGCACCCAGGTCATCAATGGACGCACCTACGTCTTTGACGATTCGGGAGCCTGGGTGCGATAAGTCCCCCGTCTCTCATTCTGTCAAGACCATGAGCCGGGCCCGAGAACGTTGCTATGTAATCGTTCTTGGGCCCGGAATTCCTTACTGGGTAAAGTGATCGTCAGGTGTTTCTCTTCGTGAAACAAAGTTTGTCACAAGACTTGTCTGCGGTATGTTGATAAAGGCGGCCAATAGACGTGGCCCCCTCCTCGTTCGAACACGACCGCCCGTCAACACATTGGAGTTACGCACATGACAACGAAGAAACCAGCGACGCTCCTCGCGCTGGCCGGCACCGCGGCGCTCGTGGTTGCTGGCCCCGCGACCCTCGCATCCCCGCCCACCGGCGCGGACACCCAGCCAGACGCGGGCGCCACGGCCTCGTCCCTGCCCGTCGGTGACGTCAATACCGCGCTGACCTCGAAGAGTGGGCAGACCACCCAGGATGCATCGGCGCCGACAACCGACGAGGTGGACCCCGCCTCCGTCGTGAGCATCATCGTCCAGCTCGACGACGGCGCAGACCGCGCGGCAGCTCTCGCCTCGATCAACGAGGCCGTGGCCGGCGCGTTCCCCGGCTCTTCCGCCCAGGTGGAGCGCGAGTACGACAAGGCCGTGCAGGGCTTCGCGCTCAGCGCCCCCGCCGGCTCGCTCGACGCCATCCGCGCGGTGAGCGGCGTCAAGGCCGCATTCCTCGATCGCGAGACCCACGTCGAAGACGCCGACGACCAGGTCGCGGGAGAGGGCGCGACGAACTCCTCGCGCATCTCCACCCAGGACCCCGCAAACCTCAGCGCGCAGCTGATGATGCACGCCGACCAGATCACCCAAAAGGGTGACGGCAAGGTCGTCGCCGTCATCGACACGGGCGTGGACATGACGCACCCGGCGTTTACCGGCGCGCTTGGCGGAACGCCTGCGCTTTCAGCGGACAAGGTGGCGTCCTTGACCCCCCAGTTGGGCAACGGCAAGACCGGCGGCTACGTGTCGGAAAAGTTCCCCTTCGCATACGACTACGCGGATAACGACCCGGACGCCTCGCCGACCGGCGAAGCTGGATCGCACGGCACGCACGTCGCCGGCATCACCGCGGGCAACGCGGGCGAAATCGTGGGCATCGCCCCCGACGCGCAGATCATCGTCGCCAAGGTCGCCCGCAGCAGCAACGGCGGCATCCCGGACTCGGCGCTGCTCGCCGCCCTTGACGACATGGTGGTCCTGCGCCCGGACGTCGTGAACCTGTCCCTCGGACAGACCGGCGGCATGGATAACGAGGCCGACTCCATGTATGCGACCGTGTTCAAGAGCCTCCAGGACGCCGGTGTCACCGTGAACGCGGCCGCCGGCAACGAGTACACGGCCGGATACGGCAACCTGTCCGGTAAGAACCTGCCCTACGTCTCCGACCCTGACTCCTCGGTCCTGTGCGAACCGGCGTCCTACTCGTCCGTCGTGTCCGTGGCCTCGGTCGACAACTCGCTGGCACACAGCGCCTTCACGGTCGGCGACCGCAACATCGCCTACCAGCGCGCCGGTGGCGCCGACGGCCAGAAGATGCCCGACCTGTCCGACCTGACCGGTGGCCCCTTCGAGTACGTCGACGGCGGCATCGGTTCGCCCGAGGACGGCCAGGCGCTGAAGGCCAAGTACCCCGAGGGCCTCGCGGGCAAGATCGTGCTGGTCAAGCGCGGTTCTCTCACCTTCCAGGACAAGTTCAACAACATCGCCGGCTTCAAGCCCGCCGGCTTCATCGTGTACAACAACGTGCCCGGTGACTCGCTCGTGGTCATGAGCCTGGCGACGGACGGCGTGCCTGCTGCGTTCATCTCGCAGGCCGACGGCGAGGCCATGCTGGCCGCCGCCGACCATCGCCTGAGCGTCGCCCCCGGCAAGGTCGTGCCCCCCAGCTCGAAGTACTCCATGTCGAGCTTCTCCTCGTGGGGCGTCACCCCGGACCTGCGCCTCAAGCCCGAGGTCGCCGCCCCCGGCGGCAACATCTACTCGGCCGTGCCCGGAGGCACCTACGAGTTCATGTCCGGCACGTCCATGGCAACTCCGCAGATGGCGGGTGTCAGCGCCGTCGTCCTGGAGCGCGTCCAGAACGATCCGCTGTTCGCGTCCATGAGCGCGCGCGAGAAGATCGACGTCGTCCAGAACCTCATCATGGGCACGGCGACCCCCGTCGTCGACCCGCTCCAGGACACTGGCGTCTTCTACTCCCCGCGCAAGCAGGGCTCGGGCCTGACGAACGTCCTGGCTGCCACGACCTCGTCCGTGTACCCGACCGTCGTCGGCGCCCCCGAGCAGTCCCGCCCCAAGGCGGACCTGGGTGACGGGACCAACGGATGGCACTTTGACGTCACCCTGCATAACCTCTCCGGTGTCGAAGCCACCTACAGCCTGAACACGCAGGCCCTCTCGGAGATCGTCGACGGCGGGTTCTTTACCGGCCAGGACTCCGACTGGCGAGGCAAGGGCGTGAACATCGCCTACTCTGGCGCGGCGTCCGCCTCGGGTGAGGGTGCAACGGTCACCGTGCCTGCTAACGGTGAGGCGACCGTCGGTATTGATGTCACCCCTGGTAGCGAGTTCGCTTCCTACGTCGCGGACAATACGCCCAATGGCACCTTCCTCGACGGTTTCGTGCGCTTCACCTCGAAGACCGAGTCCCAGCCCGACCTGACCGTGCCCTACGCCGGCTTCTACGGCAACTGGGGTAAGGCGCCCATCTTCGACGCCCTTGCCTCTTCGGGTGGCGCCCACACGCTCGCCTCCTGGGTCTACAACGGATCCACGGGCCAGCAGCTGGGGTACAACCCCCTGGTCAAGGATGCTGATCGTATCGGTCTGCCCAACTCGAGCAAGAACGTCATCTCTCGCTCGGACGCCTCGGGTGCCCCCACGGTCCTCCAGCCCCGTACCGGCACGCTGCGCAGCGTCCACACGATCAACGCCGCGTACACGAACGCCGCAGGAGAGACGGTCGCTTCCTTCACGCGATTCATGAACTGGAAGTCCGCGCTCGATTCCTCCAGCGGCAAGATGACGTGGGTCGAACAGGGGCATGATCCGATGACCCTGGACACGCGCTCCGACGCGTTCAAGAACCTGCCTGATGGCCAGTACAAGCTGACGCTATCCGCGCACAACGATGGCCCGTCGCAGGCCGAGCAGTCGATCTCGTATGACTTCCGCATCGACACCGTCGCCCCCGTCGTCTCCAACCTGGAATACAAGGGCGAGGGCGCTGACACGGTCCTGTCCTTCGATGTGACGGACGCGTCCCCGCTGGCCGCGATCGACCTGCACGATCCGGCTGACGGCCTGTGGTTCTACCGCCACGTCTTCACGGACGCCGAGGGGACGGTCGGGGCCGACGGTACCTACGCCTACCATGTTGAGGTCCCCTTCAAGGACATCGCCCAGGCGTGGACCGACCAGGGTGGCAACGGCGACGTCATCGCTCACCCCTACCTGCTGGCCTGGGATTACGGCCTCAACCACTCCGAGGCTGCGACCTTGAACCTGCCCAGCGATAACACCGGGACCGTCGACGCGTGCGCGAGCACCGAGGGTGGCCACTGGGTCAAGGATGGTGCCGGCTGGTGGTACGCCTGCGCCGACGGCACGAGCTACCTGAAGGATGGCTGGTTCACGATCAACGGCCGCGACTACCAGTTCGGTCCCTCCGGCTACATGGCGACCGGCTTCCTCAAGCGCGCCAACGGTGACTGGGTGTACGCCGACCAGGACGGTGCCTTCGTGGGCGGCTGGGTGCGCGACGGCGGCCAGTGGTACTACCTCGATCCCTCCTCCAAGGTCATGAAGACCGGGTGGGTCGCCGACGGCGGCTCGTGGTACTACCTCACTGCTTCCGGCGCGATGGCGACCGGCTGGGTTAACGACGGTGGAACCTGGTACTACCTGAATGCCTCGGGCAAGATGGTCACCGGATGGCTCAATGTGGGTGGTGCCTGGTACTACCTGGGACCCGATGGCGCAATGTTCACCGGCACCCACGTGATCAACGGACGCACCTACGTGTTCGACGCCAATGGCATCTGGGTCGGCTGACGCGCGGCTCTTCTGAATCACTGATTCGCTGATTCACGAGGCCGGGGCCCGGGAACGCTCACTGCGAGCGCTCCCGGGCCCTTTCTCATGCCAGTACGATTGCCGCATTCCCGGCGGCCGCTGCGGTATGTTGGAAGTAGCGACACGCCTTGATGTCGCCTCGTATCTGCGTCGAAGGTAGGGGAGAGCAGTCCATGAAGAAGCCAGCCGTTTTCCTGGCAGGTGTTGGCACGTGCGCGCTCGCGGTCGCGAGCTGCTCTCCCGCCTCCACGACGACGTCCTCGCAGCAGTCCAACCCGGGCAGCGACTCGGCCCAGTCCGCGCCGGGTGCCACGGCCTCGCCGACGATCGACCCCGATACGGCTTTGACATCGAAAAACGGGCAGAGTGGACCAAGTGCGCAGTCCGGCAGCCAGGACGGAGACACCTCTGTCGTCGTCATCGTTCAGCTCGAGGAGAGTGCCGACGGCGAGGCGACCCTCGCCTCGATCAACGAGGCCGTGGCCGCGTCCTTCCCGGGTGCCTCCGTGTCTGTCGAACGCGAGTATCGCAACGCCCTGCGCGGCTATGCACTGCGCGTGCCAGATGGGTCGATCGACGTCATTCGCTCGGTGAGCGGCGTCCAAGCGGCATACCTGGACGGCAACAACAGCCTCCAGTAGGCGAACATCCGGCTGCCACGCGCCGGGGCATGGCAGCCGGGGTAAGTGCCATTTCTCGAACTAGGAAGGGTGCGACTCAGGGTGACTGTGTTTCTACTTGCTTCAAATTAAGATAAAATTAGAAGTAATTTGAAGTTTGTGTGAACGGAGTAGTCATGAAGACTCCTGTCCCTCCGCCCTATCGGCTTGGTGAACTGCGCGAACGTATTATTGCCAGTTTGGCGAACGCGGATGATGAGCGGCATTTCTCTGTTCTTCGTACCCTCGCTGGCGGACTTGATGATCCGGAGTATCGGCCATGGGGGTATTACTGTCGGGCCGAGCCGGTGCCCGAGGGGCTCACCCGTGAGGCGTGGTGGTGTGCGGTTCGCAGTGCTCGAGCGACCACTGCTAGACCGACGCCCTTCACGATGAAGGACGCAACGCCCTTGACCTTTAATCTGCCCGATGTCCTTTTGAGCCTGAATGAGGATATTACCGCTCAGGCGCGAGGTCAGGTCGAGCTCCCAGGAGAGGTTGCGACAGAGGCTGCGAGAGACAGGTACCTCATCAACTCCCTGTATGAGGAGGCGATCACCTCCTCCCAGATGGAGGGAGCCTCCACGTCGAGGCGCGATGCGAAAAAGATGCTCCGGGAGGGCAGACGTCCGCAGACGCGGTCGGAGCGGATGATCCGAAACAACTTTCTCGCCCTTGAATTTGTGCGGGGGCGCCTCACGGATAAGCTCACTCCTGAGTTTGTCTGCGAGGTGCATCGGATCGTGACCGAGGGGACGCTCGATGATCCGGGCGATGCTGGCCGCCTCCAGCGGGAGGGGGAGGGTAGGGTTCGAATTTACGGGACAGAAAATGAGGAGCAACTGCTCCATGTTCCGCCGTCCGCATCGGAGCTGCCCGAGCGCCTGGAGCGTCTGTGTTCCTTTGTGAATGGCGAAGGTGAGTATGCGACGCAATATGTGCCGCCCCTCGTAAGGGCGCTCATTGTTCACTTCATGATGGGATACGACCACTACTTCGTTGATGGTAACGGTCGCACGGCCCGCGTCATTGCGCAGTGGGTGATGCTGCGTGAGGGCTTCTTTCTGATGGACTTCGTTCCGGTGTCCCGACTACTGCACAGAGCTCCCGCACAGTACGCTCGCTCATTCCTTGAGGTTGAGCAGGATGAGGGCGACCTTACCTACTTCCTGATCTGGCATGCGCGGATAATTCTGCGTGGAATCCGCGAGCTGCACGATTATCTGGCAAAGAAATCCAAGGAGCTGGATCAGGTGAAGCATCGCCTGCGGGCCACGACGCTCACGAACCGTCAGATCGGCGTCATCGAAGAAGCCTTGCGTGATCCCATGATGACAGTGACAGCGGCGGCGCATGCCAACAAATACAGGGTCACTCCTCAGACTGCGCACGCCGACCTGCGTGGACTCGAGGATGAGGGCTATTTGAGGCGTGTTCGGCGCGGCCGGAGTTTCGAGTGGTATCCGGTGCCGGATCTTCAGCGGCGGGTTGATTGTGCCCTTGAAGGGGACGGTGACTGACAAGAGGGGAGGGGTCCGAGGGTTGCCGCAATGCGGTGGCAGTCGTCAGGGTGCGACTGTGGATATGTTCGTCGAGAAGGCATTGCTTCCATTTGCTTCAAATTTAGTCTTAATTTGAAGCAAATGGATAGTGTTACTGATCCGCGCTCGCCTGTCCGCGCCCTAGATCAGGTCTCTCTTCTCCATGTACTTCATGGCCAGCCAGCCAAACGGGATGCGGCCGTAGAAGGTGACGAGACGGTAGAGCAGGGCCGTCGCGATGGCGACCGACGAAGAGATGCCCGCGACTGTCAGGCCCGAGGTCAGCGCCGTTTCGACGGTACCGATACCGCCCGGTGAGGGAATGAAGGAGCCGGCCGCGTTCGCCGTCAGGTAGGTGAGCGACACCGTGGAGAAGTTCAGCGAACCGCCCATGGCGAGCAGCGCCGTCCAGAACGAGCCCACGTAGCCGATGTTCATCAGCAGGTTGCCGCCTAGGACCGCGGCGAGGCGGCGAGGCTGGCCGATGATCCACAGGAGGCGCGGGTAGACCTGCTGCCAGGTCGGCTGAATCTTGGACCAGATCCAGCGGCGCACCTTCGGCACGGCCACGATGACGCCGACCGCGACCATGACGAGTGCGACGACACCCAGGATCGTGCCGTAGGGAACCGACACGGACAGGGAGGATCCGGCGATCACCATGACGAGTAGCAGGAGGATGATCGTGACGAGAGCCTGAGAGATCTGCATGAGCGTCACCGTCGTCACCGCCATGGCGGTGGGAACGCGGCGCTTGCGCAGGTAGCGCAGGTTGAGGGCAGCGGGGCCCACGCCGGCGGGCGCCACAATCGTGATGATCGAGGCCGCGACCTGGGCGATGAATGTCTCCCTGAAGGGCAGCTTCTCGGGCGACAGGGCAACAAGGGGGACCGCGGAACCGACCCAGATGAGGCAGGCGAGCACCGCAGAGGCGAGCATCCACCACAGGTTAGCGCTCTTGACCGTGGTGACGATGTCGCTGAAGTTCAGCGAGCCGAGGACGATGAACACGGCGATGAACGCGATCGCGACCGTGAGGATCGTGCGCGGGCGGAATCGCTGCAGGTCGGCGGTGGGCGCGGTTTCAGCCTCGGAGTCTCCCACGAGGGCGGCGCGCAGGTCGCCCAGCAGGTCGGAACGGCGCAGGCGCTGATTGATCTGTGCGGGAAGGACAGGCTTCTGGATAACGGGGGCACACGCGATCAGCGTCTCCTCACCGACGCAGCGTCGACCGGCCTCAAGCGCGCGTTCGGGGCCCACGGCCAGCGCGGTCAGGACCAGCATCTGTGCGATGTCGATCGACTGATTAAGCTCGGTCGTGGCGACCTCGCCCGAATCCCAATCGAGGAGCCACACGTCCGACGACTCATCGACGACGACCGCCTCGGGGGTGAGAGCGCGGTGCGAAATGCCGCGCGAGTGGGCGAACTGCAGCTGCTCCCACGCGCGGTCCAAGACCTCATCCGTTGCATCCTCGCCGAGCTCCGTCAGCGGAGTCGTCGGCGGCAGCGCGGACATGACCATGATGATGGAGTCCGCGGAGGAGGCGATGCCGATCGGCTCCTGCGTGAATACGCCGGCGCGCAGTGCCTGCAGCGTCGTGAAGGATGAACGCTCGGCCTGCGCCTTGAGCGAAGGGGAGACCCATCGGCTAATGCCGCGCAGACGCAGGTTGTTCCACATCTCGACGAGCGTTCCGGTCAGCTCCTGGCCTGGATCCATGGCGATGATCTCGTAGGCCAGGCCCGTGTCGCTCCACGCCTGGTAGTGGCGGTGGTAGTCCTGGTTCGGGCGGCGAGTGACCGTGACGCCCATGTCGCCCAGATCGGCGGGCATCTGGGTGAGGTGGCCGCGCGAGTTCTCTGCGACGGCCCACGTGGCTAGCGGCTCCTCGGTCGTGTCGAGGTCGGTGCGCACGATCCGTGAGGGCGTGATGCCGATGCTGAGAAGACCCTCGACGAGCTTGGCACCCTTTGCCCTCTGGTCGTCGTAGCCCATGACCCACCGCGAGCCGGAGCCGAAAGCGCGCCCCAGGAACACGGAGATGAAGGCGACGGGCAGGGTCATCGAGGAACGCAGAACGCCCAGAACGAGAATGATCCACAGGCCCGTCCAACCCCACTTGATTGCCTTCATCGACTGGGCCTCGCCTGCGGAGGTGAACAGGGCGCACAGGGTGACGATGACCAAGTTGATGGCGATCACACTGCCGGTCTGCGAGCCCTGCGTAGCTATCGCGCGGTCCACGCTCAGCGGTGCGGTGAGGTAAGCGGGCAGTAGCCCGGTCAAGAAGGCAATGATCCATCCGCCGACCGCCGCAACGACACTGGTAACGAGGGCCTGGATGATCGCCTGGAGGCGCTTGCGCAAGGCGAGGGAGACGATCACGAGGATCGGCGTGATCAGGATGATGAGGCCCTCGACCAGGCTGACGGGCAGGATCAGGATCTTGCGGATGAGCTGGAATTGTAGGACGTCCATGGTGACGCCGTGTGTAGTGGCACTGGCCACCGAGCCGATCGTCCAGATGATGAGGATCGCGATGAGGGAGAGGACGACGTCGACGAGGTCTTCGCGGCGACGGCGCATGGGCAGGATCCGGTCGGCGATGTAGACGGGGCGGGGCAGGCGCATGCGGCGCACGGGCAGGTTCGCAGCGATTTCGCCAGTAGCCGGGGACGGTGCGGATTCAATGTCCGCGTCCTTGTCGTCGGTGCTGGCCTCTGCGTCGGTCTCCGTGGTGGCCTCCGGCGCACTGTCCTCGGCCTCGTCGGCGGGTTCCTCGGGGCTGGTGGCGGCGTCATCGGTCGTGGGCGCGGGCGGGGGCAGCAGGGGATCCGCCGCGCTCTCGTCATTCGACGACGAGGCCGGGGTTCCCTGGTCGGCGTCCGCGTGGCTGGGAGGAATGCTGGGCGGCATGGCTACGGGCGCTGTTGAAGCATCGGGCGTGATGACGGGCTCCATGACCTCGGTGCGCGCCTCCGAGGAAGGAACCTCCGGTGGCGCGGGAGTCTGAGGGGGCGCCCCGGCCTCGTCGATCATCCCCATGAGGGCATCCACCCCGGATGCTGAGGGGTCGGCGGAGGAACTGGGGACGAAGAGGATGTTCGTGTCCCCGACCGGAGAGCCGTCGTGTGAATCCTTGCGCTTCCTCATGCCGCCTATCCTATATTCGCGGTCAACAAAGGTAGGGTTAGGGTGATACATTCCCGGCAGAAAAGGGCCCTATCGTGACCTGGTCGACACTCGTGACCGCATCGGATCCGTCGATGCTGCACACCGTTATCGAGTGGTTTAAAAATCCCGAGACGCTACTCGTCGCCATGGGGCCGTGGGTGCTGTGGGGAACGATGCTCATCGTCCTCATCGAGTCGGGTGTCCTGTTTCCGGTGCTGCCCGGCGAGTCCCTGTTATTCACTGCAGGCCTGCTCCACGACCGCCTCGGCCTGCACCTGCCGACGCTCATCCTCCTCGTCGTCGTCGCGGCCTTCATCGGTGCACAGATCGGCTACTTCCTGGGCGCCAAGTGGGGGCGCCGCTTCTTCAAGCCCGACGCTCGCATCCTCAAGACCGCGCATCTGGAGAAGGCGGAGCACTACTTCACGAACTACGGCGGCCGCTCGCTCGTCATCGGACGTTTCATCCCCTTCGTGCGTACCTTCATCCCGATCGCCGCAGGCATGGCCCGCTACCCCTACCCGAAGTTCCTGGCCTTCAACACGCTCGGTGCCACCGTGTGGGGCGCGGGCTTCATCCTCGTCGGAGCTCTCCTGGGCAACGTCCCCTTCGTGCACGACAACCTGACGCTCATCCTCGGCGTCATCATCCTCGCGTCGGTCCTGCCCGTCATCATTGAGATCGTGGGCAAGCGCCGCGCTGCTTCCGACAAGGAGTAATCCATGCTGGCCTGGTGGATGCTGCTCCCGACCCTGCTGGCCATGATGGTCGCCCTGGTCTTACCGGGGTTCATGTGGCTGCGGGCGGGAGGACGCTCATCGCTCGTCGCGATCGGTGCGGCCCCCGCGTTCACCTTTGGCCTGATCGCGATCCTGTCGGTCGCCTACCCGGCTCTCGACATTGAGTGGGAGCCCTCGACGGTGCTGCCGATCCTCGGCATGAGCGCCCTCGGCGGAGCCGGCGCGTGGAGCCTGAGCTTCTTCCGCCGCAGCAACGACGGGTTTTCTCTGAGGGGAGTTCCCCTGCGCGAGGCCATCGGCGTGCGCAAGCCGATCGGTGGACGCCAGGCCGCGATCCGTGCGGCCACGTGGGGCGCGATCCTGGTGGGCTTTATCCTCGCGGCGCTGCCCCTCGTGATGAGCGCGGTCCCATCGAACCCCGTCCAGCAGTGGGATCCGACGTTCCACCAGAACGGTGTGCACGCGATCCTGTACGGCAAGAATGCCAGCCCCTTCGGCGGCCTCCACGAGCTGTACGGCGGCCGCAACGTCTACTATCCGACGGGCTGGCACGCGTTCGTTGCGCTGTTCGCGCGCTACGACTCGGTTGTCCAGGCCTCGAACGTGTCCTCGCTGGCGCTCATGGCCGTGTGGGTGATTGGCCTGGCGGCGCTCGTCTCGGTGCTGACCGCCTCGCGCAGCGCGATCATGGCGGCACCCCTGATCGGAGGCATGCTGCTCAACATGCCCGCCGACGCACTCACCATGTACAACCAGTGGCCCAACTCGACGGGCACCGCTCTGGTGCCGGGTCTGGCAGCCATCGCGATCGTCGCGGGACGCCGACTTGTCACCGACCTGCGTGCGGGCGATGGGCTGCGTGCGGTCATGCGCCGTATTCCGCAGGCGATATTCCTCCTCATCGGCGCCATCGGCCTCGTCGGCGCACACCCGAGCGCCGCCTTCTCGATCCTCGCGTTCCTCATCGCGCCGCTTCTCGTCTCCCTCGCGTCCCTCGCCCGACGCGCCTACGGTCGCGGCGGACGAGGCCAGCTCGTCGCCCTCGCGTGGGGGGCCATCGCGCTTGTCGTTGTCGCGGCGCCGCTCCTCGCGCTGTCGTCGTCGAAGATCCGGGCCATGGGTAGCTACAACCGCAAAGGCAGTAACTGGGGCGAAGCCTTCATGCACGCCTTCCTGCCCTACCCGCCCTTCTCGAACACATCCGGCAACATTCAGTGGACGATCGTCCAGTTCATTCTCCTGCTCGTCGGCGTCGCGGCGACTGCGCGCCTGTACCTGCTGTTCCGTCGCCCGGATCCCCTCGAGCTTGCCGCCGCGAGCGCCGGACTCACCGATGACGTGGATGTGAACACGGAAGAGGGTGCCCTGGCCTCGGCTAACGAGATCGAGGAGTCCGAGGAGGAGGCGCAGCCCCTGCCGTTCTGGCCCCTGTTCTCCTACGTGATCCTTGGGGCCCTCACCGCGCTGGCATACTCGCCCGACTCGGCGCTGCGCAGCTACCTGTTGGCCCCCTGGTACAAGGACGCCCGTCGCATCATGGGGGTCGAAGACATCGCGCTGACCATCCTCATGGCGGTCGGTGTCGCCGCCATCGTTCGCGTCATCCACGCCGCGTGGACAAAGTCCCTGCAGCGGATACTCGCCGAACGCGGAGCCGACGACAACATCGAGGCGCCGCGCTGGCCGATTCAGTTGAGCGTCGGCCTGCTCGTGCTCGTCCTCTCCGGCTTTGGTGCAATCGACGCGCGAAACACGGCGGTCGCCCAGGTGTATGACCCCGCGCACCTGGGCAAGCCCGGCATGGCCACCACCGGTGAACTCGCCATGCTGCGCCGCATGCCGTACACGACCGCCCCCGACGCACTCATTCTGGGCGACCCGATCGCGGGCGCGGCGTACTCCGAGATGATCGGCGGACGTAAGGCGGTCTTTCCGCAGCTGAGCACCGCTAATGCGGACGTGGTCTCGCAGAAGCTCCTCATCCAGCATTTCCACGATATCGGGACCGACCCCGAGGTGTGCGAGGTCGTGCGCAGGCTCGGCATCACGCACTTCTACGAAGAGGAAGACGGCTACTACTACAACTTCACGCGAGCCTCCCGTAACCCGGGCCTCTACAACGTCGACACGTCCACCGGCTTCGAGCTGGTCGACGCGGGCGGCACCGCGAAGCTGTGGAAGATCACCGCGTGCGGCGATGTGACGCCTGGCGGCGGGCGCGAGGCCTTCGTGACCGGCGTGACCGGCGACCGCGACTGACGCTCGGCATCTGAACCCGCGCGATTGGCCACAATGCACCCTCTGCCCTGAAACGAGGCCGCGGAGCGAGCGCCGCTCTCGTTACCCTTGACACCATGACGACGAACATTCCCGGCCCCGCGCCCCTCGGTGACAAGCTTCGTATCGCCTTCCTCGGTCCGTTCGGCACGTTCACCGAGCAGGCCGTCCACCAGGTCGCTCCCGCCGGCGCGATCCTCATGCCGATGACGAGCGCCCCGCAGGCGCTCGCGGCCGTGCGTCGAGGCGAGGCCGACCGCGCCGTCGTCCCGATCGAAAACTCCATCGAGGGCGGCGTGAATGCGACGCTCGATTCCCTCTCGCACGGCGACCCCCTCGTCATCGTCGCCGAGATGCACGTGCACGTTGTCTTCCAGCTGGCCGTCCTGCCGGGTACGCGCCCCGAGGACATCCGCCGTATCGGCACCCACCCCCACGCGTGGGCGCAGTGCCGCGGCTGGGTCGAGGAGACCTTCCCCGGCGCGATCCACGTGCCCGCCACGTCGACTGCCGCCGCCGCAGAGCTCCTCTCGGACGGCGATGCGTCCTTCGACGCTGCCCTGTGCAACGCGGTCTCGGTCAACACCTACGGCCTGGAGGCCCTGTTCACCGACGTCGCCGACAACCCGGGCGCGATCACCCGCTTCGTCCTCGTGGCCCGCCCCGGCGTGGTGCCCCCGCCGACCGGCGCGGATAAGACGACCATCCAGGTGGCTCTGCCGGTCAACGAGTCGGGCGCCCTGCTGACGCTCCTCGAGCAGTTCTCGGCGCGCGGCGTCGACCTGTCCCGCATCGAGTCGCGCCCGAGCGGCGACGGCCTCGGCAATTACACGTTCAGCATCGACATCGTCGGCCACATCCGTGAGGAGCGCGTCCAGGCGGCCCTCGTCGGCCTACACCGCTACTCGCCGGAGGTCCGCTTCATGGGCTCCTACCCGCGCGTCGACGGAGTGCGTGCCTCGGTCGCCCCCGGGACGACGGACGAGGCCTTCCGCGCGGGTCGCGCGTGGGTCGCGGACCTGCTGCACGGCGGGGACGGCACGGGCGAGTCCACGGGTAGCGCGCCGTCCTGGCCGCTGGCCTGACTCACGTCGCCTCGGGAGTGTGCTGGATCAGCCGGGCAGCAGCTCCATCCACGTGCGTTCGGCGGGGACGGCGATGTCGAGGGCACCGTCCTGCATGCGAACATGCATGGTGTGCGCGAGGCCGATAACGTCGCCGTCCACCTGGCACACCTGGGCCTCCTCGGCCGTGACGGAGGCGCCCTTCGCCTGACGGAACGCGACCTTGCCGGTCGAGACGGGTAGGTTGATGGGACGCAGGCCAATGAGCTGGCCGAGCATCTTCCAGGTCACGTCCGCCCAGCCGAGCAGGCCGGCGTGCGCGTCGACCGCGATGACGTCGATGAGGCCGTCCGACAGCTCCGCATCGGGGGCGAGGACCAGCATCTTCATCTCGCCCGCGTTCGCGAACATGACGGAACGCGCCTCGACGCGGGTGATCTCATCGGCGGGTGAGCGCAGGGGTCCTGCGCTCGCCGAGGCGGCCTCGTCCAGGGCCTGGCCCGCGATCTGGTCGCCGACACCCAGGGGGTCCGCTACTCGAGCGGAGGGGGAACGCAGGGTCAGGCGCGCCTTCATGCGCGGCACGCCCATCGCACCCAGGCCGGCCCACACGTAGGCGATCCAGCCGATCCGCTTTTTCAGCTCGGGGTCCGTGTCCGCCATCGTGGCACCGTCGTAGCCCATGCCTGCGATGACGAGGCACGCGTACTCGTCCGCGCGCGGCTCGATCGACGAGGCCGGTTCCTCCTCGCTCTGAAGAGTGACCTCGGGGTGCAGAGCAGCCCGTGCGGCGAGGCGCAGCCCGCCCTCGGTGGGCTGATCGGATTCCTGCGTGGCATCTTCGACGCGCACCCACGCCAGGTCGACGGAGCGGTGGTTGCGGTCGAGCGCGACGGTGAGGGCATCTTCGGGGGCGTCCGGGATGGATAGGTTGCCGGCCAGGACGTTGCCGGTGCCCACGGGGATGATGCCCATGCGCACGCCGGATCCTGCCATGCCGGCGGCGACGGCGCGCACGGTCCCGTCTCCGCCCGCGGCGATGACGACGGAGGCTCCCTCCTCGAGGGCGCGTACGGCCTGCCCGGTGCCTGGATCCTCGCGGGTGGTCTCGCGCCAGTGAACGTGGTCGATGCCGAGTTCCTTGGCCTTACGGTTGATGCGGTCCTTGAAGGCCTGGGGGTCCTCGTGCTTGGATGGGTTCATGATGATCCAGGGACGCGGCCGTCCGCGCGTCGGGTCGTCCACGGAGGCGGGAACCGCGAGGGCGCGGCGGCGGCGATGCCTGCGAGTCAGGGCTGTTGTGAGGCGCGCGACCCCAATCGCTCCGGCTCCGGCGACGGCGGCGAGTACCCACGGTGTTGCGTCCATGGGCTTAGCGTATCCCGCTTTGTGCCTGTGGACGGGTTGTGAAGTGGCTTTTCGTTGCACTTCGTGTCATACGTGTCGGCCTGACGTGTGCTCGCTGTCATCTTGTCCACACGGTTATGCACCAAAGGTGGATAACTTTCAGGGTTTTGAGGACCTCAGGGGTGTAGTTTGTGTATAACCCTGACCTGCTGTGTTGAATTCAAAGTCGGGTCGGTAGGGGACACGGCGCGCCCACCTGGCATAGGATGGGACGCATGATTGATGTGCGTGCCCTGCGTGAAAACCCCGAACCCGCCCGCGCCTCCCAGCGTGCCCGCGGAGCGAACCCCGGCCTCGTCGATGAGATTATCGAGGCCGATGCCGCCCGCCGCGAGGCCCTGCAGGCTTTCGAGACGCTACGAGCCACCCAAAAGGAGGTCTCCAAGTCCGTGGGTCGCGCCTCCAAGGAAGAGCGTCCGGCGATCCTGGCTCAGGCCAAGGAGCTCGCCGAGCAGGTGAAGGCCGCCGAGGCCGCCGCCAACGCCGCCGACGCCGAGGCCGACCGCCTCGCGCGCCTCCTGCCGAACCTCGTTCTCGACGGCGTGCCCGTCGGCGGCGAGGAGGACTTCGTGGTTCTGCGCCACGAGGGACCCGCCCCCCGCGACTTCGCGGCCGAGGGCTTCGAACCCCAGGATCACCTCGCGCTCGGCGAGGGCTTGGACGCGATCGACACCAAGCGCGGCGCGAAGGTCTCCGGCGCCCGCTTCTACTACCTCAAGGGCATCGGCGCCCGCCTCGAGCTGGCCCTCATGACGATGGCCATGGACCAGGCGCTGGCCAACGGCTTCGTGCCGATGATGACCCCGACCCTCGTGACCCCGCAGGTCATGGGCGGTACCGGCTTCCTCAACGAGCACTCCGACGAGATCTACTACCTGCCCGCCGACGACCTGTACCTGACGGGCACGTCCGAGGTGGCCCTCGCCGGCTACCACGCCGACGAGATCCTCGACCTGTCGGGTGGCCCCAAGCGCTACATGGGCTGGTCCACCTGCTACCGTCGCGAGGCCGGCTCCGCGGGCAAGGACACGCGCGGCATCATCCGCGTCCACCAGTTCAACAAGGCTGAGATGTTCAGCTACTGCCGCCCCGAGGACGCCGCCGAGGAGCACCAGCGCTTCCTCGCGTGGGAAGAGGAGATGCTCGCCAAGGTCGAGCTGCCCTACCGCGTCATCGACACGGCTGCCGGCGACCTGGGTACTTCTGCCGCCCGCAAGTTCGACTGCGAGGCGTGGCTGCCCACCCAGGAGCGCTACATGGAGGTCACCTCGACCTCGAACTGCACGACGTTCCAGGCGCGCCGCCTCGGCATTCGCGAGCGCCGCGAGGACGGCATGACCGCGGTCGCTACCCTCAACGGCACGCTGGCCACGACCCGCTGGATCGTCGCGTTCCTCGAGAATCATCAGCAGGCGGACGGCTCGATCTACGTGCCCGAGGCGCTGCGTCCCTACCTGGGTGGACTCGAGGTTCTGAGCCCGGTCGCTCGATGAGCCAAGAGCGCTTCCTGACGGTCCCCTCCACCGGGGAAGTCGCTCGCCCCTTCGAGGTTCTTCTCGACGAGGCCTCGGCCGCCCTGCCCGCCGACTTTCCGACGTCGGCGGGCCAGGTCCTGGTCGCGCTCGACATCGACGGCACGATCCTCACCCCCGCGGGGGCGACCCCGCGTGTCCTCGAGGGGATCCACGGCCTCGCCGAGGCGGGCGCGCAGGTGCTCATCGCCTCGGGTCGCGCGCTCGAGGGCGTGATTCCCGTTCTCGATGCCCTGGAGTTCACGGACGGGTGGGCGCTGTGTAATAACGGCGCGACCCTCGTGCGCGTGAGTGGCGGGACGTGCGAGATCGTCGAGGAGCGCACCTTCGTGCCCGGCCCGATCCTGGAGGAGATCGCCTCGGCCGTGCCCGGCTCGGTGTTCGCGTCGATGCCGCACCCCGACATCCTCCTGTCCGCTCCCTTCCCGAACAACGAGATCGAGGGGAGCGATCATCGCATCGTGTCGATGGAGGAGCTTGCCTCCACGCCCACGCCGAAAATCGTCGTGCGCGCCGCCGACATGGATCGCGAGGAGTTCGATCGGACCCTGTCGTCCCTGGACGTGTCGCGCACCCACGAGGTCTTCGTCGGCTGGACGTCCTGGGCGGATATTGAGCCGCTCGGGGTGACCAAGGCGAGTGGCCTGGAGTCTCTGCGTCAGCGTCTCAGCCTGCCCGCGTGTGGGACCGTCGCCGTTGGGGATGGTACGAACGACATCGCGATGATCGAGTGGGCGGCTTTCGGCGTCGCCATGGGTGGGGCCTCCGACGAGGTGCGCGCCCACGCCGACCACGTGACGGCCGCCGTCGAAAACGACGGTGCTGCCGCGGTCATGCATGGCATCATGCGCCGCTGCGGGGTTGCCGGCCGCTGAGCCAGTCGCCCATGATCGCGAAGGCGCGGTCAAGGTCCCCGATCTGGCAGTGCTGCGCCATGTCCGTGTCCTGCGCGTGATGGAACGCGTGTACCTCCAGTGTCTCGGCGTTTCTCAGGGCGCGACGCACGTCGCCCAGGCGCTCGAAGGGCACGTACTGATCCGCATCCCCAGCCAAGACGAGGCACGGCTGGGTGATCAGCCCCTCGAGGGGTTCCATCGTATAGTCGCCAAACGCGCGCAATACCTGGCTGGGCCGGTGCAGTCCCGTGAGGTGTTGCGCCTGCTGGAGCTTCCACGACAGGTCCGCGCTGAAGCGCTGTGCGATCCCCATGAGACCATCGATGAGCCACGCCGGGCGAGCGCGACTGACCACGGCCTCGGCGATGGGGCGAAGGGGACGAGGCAGTGGCATCGTCAGGCCGTCCAGGAGCCGGTACATCATGTCGAAGGCGATCACGTGCGTGATGCGCGGGCAGTGGGCGGCCGCGCGCGTGACGAGGTAGCCGCCAAAGGAGACGCCGAGCGCGGCCGCGCTGGTCACCCCGAAGTAATCCAAGACCGCCTCCGTCGGGTGCTCCCACTGGGGCTCTAGCGGCATGCCAGCCAGCGCCGTGTGCCCCTGGCCCGGGCCATCGAAGGCGATGATGTCGAAGGGACGGGTCGGGAAGTGGGACGCGAAGTTGATGATCCCCTCCGCGTACCCGTCGAAGCCGTTCATCATGACAAGCGTGCGCGGGGTGCCCTCGGGGGCCTGCGCGCGGTCCGTTGGATCGGCCTCCCAACGCATCGCGGTGAGCTGCCCGCCGCGGTAGGGGATCGCGTGACGGGTGAGCGCGAGGCCACGGTGGGCCTCGTCGAAAGAGCGTGACATTGCGTCGATGAAGCGATGCTTACGGGGGTCGTCGGCCCCGAGGTAGAAGGCCGCGAGCTCGTAGAGGCGCCACGCGGCATCCGCATCCCCCTCGGATGAGAATCGCTCGGCGAGGTGCTGGGCCAACGCCGTGATCTGCTTCGTTGTACGCAGGCGGGGGAGCGTGGTGGCTGCGATCTTGTCCATTCCGGGGCGATCGAGGATCGGTGCGAAGGTCCGGTTGAGCTGCAGGTCGAATTGGCGATTGCCGGTGTATTCGGTGAACATGCATCGACCGTATCGCCGGTCTGCGTACGGTGGGGTGCACAATAACAAACGGAGTGTTGGATACTGGACGGCGCGGCCGCTATGCGTAGGATAAGCCTATTGATAGCGGAAAAATGATCGGAGAGACATGTTCCTGCGTGGCGCAGATAAGCATGGGCGTGAGTCCGAAAAGAACCTGGACCTGCGCATCCGGAAGACGCGTCGGGCGATCCGCTCGGGCCTCGTCAAGGCGTGCCAGGCCAAGCCGTATGCACACGTCAGTGTCACCGACATCTGCGCCGCGTCGATGGTGTCGCGCACGACTTTTTACGACCACTACACCGACAAGGACGCCCTCCTGGCGGAGGTCGTCTCCTTCCTCCTTGAGGAGATCACCCCGGCGCTCGAAGGCCTGTGGTTCGCCGAAGAGCGTGACGCCCGCGCCGTCGCCCGCCACCTCGCCGACGTGTACGCGCGCAACGGCAATGCCCTGAAGACTCTGCTGGCTATCCGCGTGGGCGGCGACGGCGACCTGCACGAGCAGCTTTATCGCACGTGCTGTTCGGTATTTACCGATTGGGCCCGTGGTCGCGTGGACGACGAGGTGCTCCCGCTGGCCGCGGACGTCTATGCGTCCGTCGTCCTGACCTTCATTGAGCGCAGCGCCACCAAGCCGCTTACCGACAAGGAACTCGCCGCCATCGACCGTGCGCGTGAGCTCTTCATCGCGGGCTTCGGCACCCGGTAGGTCAGCGGTAGACGCGTGACCGATGATCGATGTTGATGGCGAGGATCAGTAACTCATCATCTTCGATGGAAGCAATGATCCGGTAGTTGCCGACGCGGTATCGCCAAAAGCCGGCCAGGTTGCCGGTCAGTCCCTTCCCTCGTGAGCGGGGATCCTCGCCGCTCGCAGTCTCGCGGAGGTAGTCGATGATACGGTGTGCGGTTGGCTTATCGAGCTTGCTGAGCTGCTTCAGTGCACGCGGTGACAGCTCAGCCCTCCAGGCCAAGGGTCTTCACCGCCTCGTCAAGGCTCACTGATGTGGCTCGGCCGCTGCGAATGTCCTCGAGTTCCGCCTGTAGTGAGTAGGCCAGCTCGATCTCTTCGAGCGCTGACTCGATGGCGCGATTCATGTAGAACGACTTCGTTCGTCCCGTCCGCTCGGCGAGGGCCGTGAGGCGGGCGTCGATCTCGGGATCGAGCTTGACGGAGCGTGCAACCCGTGCCGTAGACATGTGTCCTCCTCAAAAGCGACTACGCGTAGTCTATCGCGCTTTGTAAATAGTTGGAAGAGTGTGTGATACGTGATGAGTCGGGAAGTGAATGCTCGTCGACATGCTATCAACGCCAGATAATCTGGGATCAGACACTAATAGTGAACAGAGTGTCCGATAAAGGACTAAAGGACGCTGTCGTGGCGCGCACGAAAGTGTTATCGTTAACGCAATCCCGGCCCCGGCCTCGTCAATGAAGACCCAAGGAGCACACGTGAGCACCGACCCCCGCGCCGCCATCGCCTCCGCCGACACCGCGCTCGGCATCGAGTTCGGCTCGACCCGCATCAAGGCCGTCCTCATCGGCCCCGACCACGAGGTGCTCGCCACCGGCGGCCACGGGTGGGAGAATCACCTCGCGGGTGGCCTGTGGTCCTACACTCTCGACGAGGTCGTCGCCGGCCTGCAAAGCGCCTACGCCTCCCTGGTGGCTGACGTGCGCGAGCGCTACGACGTCACCCCCACGACCTACGGTTCGATCGGCATCTCCGCGATGATGCACGGGTACCTCGCGTTTGATGCCGACGACAACCTGCTCGCGCCCTTCCGCACGTGGCGCAACACCAACACGGGTCGCGCGGCGGATGAGCTCACCCGACTCTTCGGCTTCAACATCCCCCTGCGCTGGTCGATCGCGCACCTGCACCAGGCGGTCCTCGACTCCGAGGAGCACGCGCCGCGCGTCGCCCGCCTGACGACCCTGGCCGGCGGGGTCCACCGCCAGCTGACGGGCCGCCACGTCCTGGGCGTCGGCGACGCCTCGGGCATGTTCCCGATCGACTCCGAGAGCGGCACATACGTTGAGTCCTACCTCGATCAGTACGAGGCCCTGGTCGCCGGCCGGGTCCCGTGGCGCCTGCGCGACGTGCTTCCCACGGTGCTGAGCGCTGGTGAGGACGCGGGCACGCTCACCCCCGAGGGCGCGGCCCTCATCGACCCGTCCGGCACGCTCCAGCCCGGTATCGCGCTGTGCCCGCCCGAGGGCGATGCGGGCACCGGCATGATTGCGACCAACGCGATCGCCCAGCGCACCGGCAATATCTCGTGCGGCACCTCCGTCTTCCTCATGGCCGTCCTCGAGCGTTCCCTCAGCGAGCTGCACACCGAGATCGACATGGTGACCACGCCCGACGGCTCGCCCGTCGCCATGGTTCACTCGAACAACGGCGCTTCCGAGATCGACGCGTGGGTCGGCTGGTTCGCGGACTTCGCGCGCCTCGTCGGTGCCGATGTCAGCATCCCCGCGATCTACGATGCCCTCTACATTCACGCGCTCACGGGCGAGGCCGACGCGGGTGGCGTCATGGCCTACAACACCCTGTCGGCCGAGCCGCTCGTCGGCCAGGAGGCGGCGCAGCCGGTGTTTACCCACACCGCCGATGCGCGCGTGACCCTGGCGAACGCCGTGCGCGCCCAGCTCATGAGCATCTTCGCGGCCGTGCGCATCGGCGTCGACATCCTCAGCGGCGAGGGCGTGCGCCTCGACTCGCTCTTTGCCCACGGCGGCCTGTTCAAGACCCCGGGCGTCGCCCAGCAGATCCTCGCCGACTCGCTCAACATTCCCGTGTCCGTCGGCGATACCGCGGGCGAGGGCGGCGCGTGGGGCATCGCGGTCCTCGCGCGCTACCGCGCCGTTCTCGCACGGGACGAGACCACGCCCGCGCTGCCGGAGTATCTGTCCGAGCGCGTCTTCGCGGGCGCGTCTGTCTCCACCCTCGAGCCCACCCCCGAGGGCGTCGCTGGGTACGAGCGCTTCCTCGACGCCTACCGCGCGTCCCTGCCCGGCGTGGAGGTCATCGCCCGGGGCGCCTGCTGACGAGACGCGGGGGGTGAGCGGACCGGCTCGCCCCCACACCTCGTCGATTGAGCGAAACCCGCTACGATTACTCCCATGGGTAAAGCTAGCCGCCGTAAGAAGGTCACCGATCCCGCCAAGCTCAAGGCGTATCGCCCGCCGATCCCCTTCGTCGCGCGCCCCTACGAGGGTCTGCCGAAGGAGATCGAGTTGGTCGCCATGCGTGAGCTCATCCCGGCGGCCACGCTGACCGCACGCACCGACGCCGACCACGGCGCCGTCGAATTCGACTTCGTCACTCTCCTGCCCGAGGGCCACCCCGCGATGGTGCGCCCCGACGGCCGCATCCTCGTTGCACTGCAGACCCGCTCAAACTCCGCGGACCTCAGCCACGACGCGGGCGCCGCGCTGCTCGCGGCCATCGCCGCGAAGGAAGCGGGCGACGAGGGTGTCATCTCGATCGACGTGCGCGAGCCTTCCGAGCGTCTCCAGGACATCGTCGACGTCGACAGCTTCACGGACATGAAGCTCGAGGAGGACTTCTCCTTCTGGTTCGACCCCGCCGAGGAGATTGACGACCAGACGCGTCGCGCCCTCGAGCAGAACCGCGATGAGATCATCCCGACCGAGCCCGTGCCCGGCGTCCCCGGTGCGTACTGGTGCGAGATGAACCGTAACTTCGTGCGTTTCCTGACGGACAACGACGAGGCCAAGCTCTTCGACGCGCTCGCCCGCCTGGCCGCGCGCGGCGAGGCTCACGTCGGTGAGGGCTCCCGCTACGTGGGTTCCTTCCGTGCGTGCGGCCTGATCGTCCCGGTCTTCGAGCTGCCCGAGGGTGCCAGCGCGGCCGACGTCGCGCCCGGCACGCAGGCCCTTGCCAAGGCTCTCGAGGAGGCCCTGAAGGTCACCGAGCGCCTGGATGACAAGGAGCGCCGCGCACGTCAGGGCCTCGTCTCCCGAGCTGTGACGATCCGCTAAGCACATTTTTACCTGTCGTTTAGATAGGTTTGTCGCTCACATTACGGGCGGCGGGACGCGATTGCGCCCCGCCGCCCGTAGACTGTTAGTCGTGAACTATCCCGCCGGATCTAGAGGTTCCCAGCCGCAGCGCGTCGCCGCCGTCATCGCTGCACACAACGTCGGACGCGCCGTCGCGGCCACCGTGCGCGCGTGCCGCGCGATACCCAGCGTTGACCTCCTCATTGTCGTCGACGATGGTTCCACGGATGACACCGGGCGTGCCGCTCGGGCCGCCGGCGCCGTCGTCGTGCGCCACTCCGTCGAACGCGGGCGCGCCTCGGCGATCGAGACCGGCGTGAAGGTCGCCGCCATGCGCGACCGCCCCGACGGGCCGCCCCGCCATATCCTGCTGCTCTCTCCCGACCTCGGAGAGTCCGCGGTCGAGGCCACCGCCCTCGTCGAGGCCGTCTTCGCCCGCCAGGCCGACATGGCGATCGCCGTCCCGGCGACGGGGCGCGAGTACTCGGGCTACGGCCCCGCCGTGGTGCGCCGCCTCATCCGCCGCAAGACCGGCTGGTACTGCCACTACCCTCTCAGCTACCAGCGGTGCCTGACGCGCGAGGCCATCGACGCGGCCATGCCCTTCGCGGGACGTTACGCGCTCGAGGCCGCGATGACAATCAGCGTCTTGCGCGCGGGCCTGTCCGTCATGGAGGTCCCCTGCAACTTCGCGCACTCGGGCGCGGACCGATCGCTGGGCTCCCTGAACCGCCCGGCGCGCATGTTCGACGCGGTGCGAGCCACCGTCAGCCAGGTCTTCCACTCCGACGCGCGCTCGAAGCGCCGCGCCGACCACGAACAGGGGATCGGCGTGCCCTACCCGGCCCCGGCCTCGGCCCGCGACGAGGCGGAGGAATCTGACTCCTCTGACGTGCGCCGTTCGGAGATGGTCGGGTGAAGGGGCTGGATCGACTAGCCGTTGGTCGCCTGGTGGCGACCTGGTGGCTCCCCACCCTCATCGCCTGCGCGGTCGGCGCGCTCTATGTGTGCTACTCGGTGGCGCAGTGGCGCGCGCTCGTCGCCCCCTCGTGGGACCTGGGTATCTTCACCGAGGCCGTTCAGGCCTACTCGCGCTTCGAGGTGCCCATCGTTCCTATCAAGGGGCCCGGCTACAACCTGCTGGGTGATCACTTCCATCCGATCCTGGCGCTCCTGGGTCCGATCTTTCGTCTCTTCCCCTCCGCGCTGACCCTGCTCGTCGTCCAGGACCTGCTGATCGCGGCGTCGGTGTTGCCGATCGCGCGCCTCGCGCAGCGTCTCCTCGGCCGAGGCGGCGCGCTCCTTGTCGGGCTTGCCTACGGCCTGGGGTGGGGGCTGCAGGGTGCGGTCGGCGCCCAGTTTCACGAGGTCTGCGTGGCCGTCCCGCTGCTGGCGCTCGGAGGCGTCGCCTTCGTCGAGCGGCGCTGGGGCGCGTGCATGGCGTGGCTGACGCCCCTCGTCCTTGTCAAGGAGGATCTCGGGCTGACGGTGTTCATGGCAGGTCTCGCGATCGCCTGGCGCCGCCGACGCGAAGGACGGTCTACTGTCCTGCGGTCGATGGCGTACGCCCTGTTCGGAATCGTCGCGTTTGTGCTGACGGTGAAGGTGCTGCTCCCGGCGATGAACCCGGCGGGCACGTGGGCCTACTCCCTCGATGGGGCCGCGACCGGGGCGGGCACGCCGACCGGCGGAACTACCGCAGCGCACGCAATCCCCTCCCTCTGGGATATCTTGACGACCCCCTCTGTCAAGCTTGTGACCCTCATCGTCCTGGCGGCCGGTGCCGGCTTTGTGGGCACGGCCTCCCCGTGGTTCGCGCTGGTAGCTCCGACGCTCGCGTGGCGCTTCGCGGGCTCGGTCGAGGCCTACTACGGCTGGAACTCGTGGCACTACAACGCAGTGCTCGTCCCCATCGCGGCTTGCTCGTTGCTCGACGTCATCGACCAGTGGCTGGCGCCCGAGCGCGCTACCGCCGACACCGGCGCGGAACCCGGCGACGAGGCCCCGGCCTCGTCGAACCTGGGCTGGCGCGTCGCGGCCTGGGCGGTTGCGTGTGTGCCCGCTGCGTCGCTGGCTCTCACGGCCTCGTCGCTGCCGCTGTGGCACCTGCCCGACCTCAAGGAGGACCCGCGCATGGCCGCCGCACTCGGCGCGCTCGACGCGGTGCCCGAGGGGGTGAGCGTCGAAACCGACACGACGCTGCTTGCGCGCCTCGTGCCCGGTCGCGAGGTCTACTGGGTGGGCACGACTGGCACCTTGGATACCCCTCCGGAGTATGTTGTCATCGACGCGCGCTCCTACGCGTGGGGCGGCCAGGAGGTCGATGCTGAGTCGTGGGGGAGCGCCGCCCACCCCGGCCACTCCTACGAGACCGTCTACGCCAAGCAGGGCTTCCGCGTCGCGCGCCGCACCTCGTAATACGACAGGCGTTGCACGTTCAATGCGGCTGGGTTCGCTAGACGAATGACAGCTTTATTGCGCTGAGTGAGCGTCGAGTGTGCATAGCGCCACGGCGTCCTCTTTCTCGCATATGATTGCTTCGTCTGAAGGTAGGAGAAGATATGTCCTCTCTTGTGTCTCGTCGCGTCGGTGCGGTCGCCTCGTCCGTGCTGCTCGCTGCCGTCGTACTGTCGGGCTGCTCTCCCTCTGGTGGAGGTGGCTCCAAGTCGACCGATATCAGCAAGTTGCCCAACATTCCCCAGGGGCAGAAGCAGCAGCTGGTGCAGCAGATGCAGTCCGCGTCTGGCGAGCAGAAGAAGCAGATCGCCGACAAGGCCGTCGCCTTGAACAACATGGTTGGCGCGCAGCTGGTGGGCGTGGAGCCCAGCCTGATTGCTTCCCAGCAGTTCAAGCTGGATCCCAAGGGCCAGACCGTGGTTAACAAGAACGACACGGTCTACCAGATGATGTCGGCGACCGACTTTTGGCGACTGGGCGATGACACCTACGACCTGTGCGTGGAGCAGAACTGCGAGTACTACTCGTCCTGGACCGTGGACGTGGAGGGTTCGGGCTCTGACCTGACCTACGTGTGGACCCTGAAGATCGAGGGCTCCGACCAGCCTGATAAGCCGCTGGTCCGCCGCTTCAAGGTCGCCAAGTAAGCAACCGGGCGCATCGCAGCGCTCTTTCATCTTCCATCGACAGTTAGGAGCTACAAATGACCGGAAATGCCAATGCTGGATACGACGGCGAACGTCAGGGACAAGCCGTCTCAAACGTCACTGAGAGCTTTGAGGCGGTGACGGGTTCGCGTAAGCACACCTCCGCTCTGAGATCAGCACAGAACTCCTCGTTCTGGGGACACGAAGAAGGACCCGTGAGGATGCAGAATGGCGCAGCCGGCTTGTTCGATGCATTGTCTGCGCTTCTTGTGTTCGAGTCTGAGATGCTCAAGAACTTCGAAGCGAAGATGCATGTCGCCATGACACGTTTCACCGGCACCGAATACGAGAACGAATTGGCGCTCAAGAAACTTCAGGCTGACGAGCAGGCGGAAGCAATTCGATCTCAGAAACCCGGTCAGCTCAACGCGATGATTCGCAGGTTTGGTCTGACCTTTGCGGATCTTGGTTTTGATGCAGCACTCTCTTCTGCTCCGCCGGCCGCGCCCTCGACTGCACCTGGAGCTCCTTCGGGAGTCGCATCGAATACCGGACCCGTCACCCAAGACGCACAGCCTGAAGCCTGAGCGTGTAAAGAGCGGATCGAAAGGACCTTTCTCATGGTTAAATCACCAAATTACGAGCGCTTGAAGGTTTTTATGGGGTACGCGCGCGCCAACAGGGGACTGGAAGCGTGGGACAAGGATCATGAAGACGCTTTGAAATGCCTTGATGACGCTGTTGAACGTCTTCGCGCCTATCGAGCAGGCCACGGCTTCACCGGTGCAACTGGTACCGCTATGGAGCGATGGGTTGATGCGTCAATCAACCGCATCACGAAGTATAAAGAGGGTTACGAACGCGGCTATAAGACCTATCTTCGGGGACGTGATGTCATGGCAACTGCGCTCGCTGAAGCCGAGAAACTCTCACCCGACCTCCTCGACGCTGAGACTGCAGCCATGCGCGATGATCCGCTTGTCTCGGTTTCCGCTGACAAGCCCGGAACGGGTATCCGCTTCATGGGCAAGCTGTACACGACGGGTGCTGCCTACGTCGGGGCAGTCGAAGAACAGGCGAACGAACAGCGTGAAGCGGCAGCGCACCGCATCATTGAGATGTTGAAAGACCGGGGCTCAATGATCGCCTCAATATTGCAAGATCAAACCAAGAAAGACCCCGATGATCCGGGCACTGACTTGGATGAATACGAAAAGCAGGAGAGGGAAAAGAATCCGGGCGGCGGTGGCGGCACTAGCGGTGGCGGCACTAGCGGTGGCGGTGGCGGTACCAGTGGCGGCGGCACTAGCGGTGGCGGCGGTGCTGGGGATCGCGATTGGGGTTACAGTAGGCACGATGACTTCGGTCGCGCTGCAGATCGGGATCCCTCATCCCCCAACTATCCCGGTGGTTTTGATCAGCCGTGGTGGAGCGAGGCCGACGCGGCAGCAGCCCGTAGGCGCATTGTGTCTTCGGGTGCCGTGGAGACGCGCGAGCTTCCCTACGGCGAGCTCGGCTCGCGTACCAACCCCATCACGGATCCTCAAGAGCTGATGAGCAGGGATCTGCTGCACACGCGTGTCAACGGCACCACTTACCGCAACGGCGTCGTTGGCGGTCACACCCCGGCGCCCCCCGCGGATGTGGATCATCCACTGTGGCGTCTTAACGGCGGTGCTGCCTCCGACGCGAGTGCCGCTGGCCGACTCGGTGGAGCCGGTGCGCTTGGCGCGGGTGCCCTCGGCATGCGCGGTGCTGCCCAGATGGCCTCCAGCGGAGCCGCGGGAGGCTTGGCCGGCATGCGTGGCATTACCGGCACGACCAACGGCCTGGGCGCCGCGGGTGCCTCCGCCCTCAAGGTCGGCTCCTACTCCGGTTCCGGCTTCGGCTCCTATACTCCCCCCGCGGGCGCAAACGGCGGCGCTTCTGGTGCTGGAGGTGCTGGAGGCGCTGCAGGCAGGGGATCCGGCGGATTCATGGGCGCTGGAGCCGGCGCTGGTGCTGGAGCGGGCAAAGAAGACAAGAAGCATCGCAGGCGCCAGTACATGGCCTTCAAGTTTGAGGACGATGAGGACGAGCTGCCCGCAGGCTACGTGAACCCCATGTCCCAGACTTACGGCACAGACAAGGACATCGCGCCGGCCAGGCGTACGGACGACGGATGGGACCCCCGCCAGTGGTGAGCATTTCTTCTCACGTTGCGCCTCGTTCTCCCTTCCCCCGTGAGGGGAGGGCGGGGCGCGCCGCGCGCGCCCTGACCACTGCTGTTTCTGCTCTTGCTCTGGCCGTTGGTGCCCTGACGCTGGGGCCTACCCCGGCTCTTGCTGACGATGCGGTGCCTTCACAGGATTATTTCTCCTACTATCCTCTGGATACCGTACGTGCCAAGGGCTACACCGGTAAGGGCGTCACGATCGCAGCTATTGGCGGTCCAGTTGATACAAGCGACCCCGCGCTCAAGGGAGCTAACATCACCGACAAGAGCCGATGCACGGTGGAGGCGACCCCCGATGGGAAGCGTCATGGCACCGACATGGCGATTATCCTTGTTTCCCCCAAGACCGGTGTGGCACCCGACGCGACCTTGTACACCTACCAGTCGTCGACGGCATCGACGACGTCGAACGGAACATGCAGCTCCGATGGTGGGCGGCTCAACACCTTCGCCAGCCTTATCAACCAGGCCGTTGAGGATGGTGCTCAGATCATTTCCGTCTCGCAAAGCGTCTCGGAGGAGAGTCCCGAGCTGAAGTGGGCGATCGCCAACGCGATCAGCAAGGGTGTCATCATCGTCGCCTCTGCTGGAAATGGCGCCAGTGACGACAATGTGACGCACCTGAGTAGGTTCTCTGGCGTCGTTGGTGTGTCCGCGATTAACGCCGATGGTACGTTCGCGTCATACTCCTCCTGGGGTGATGGCGTGGTCACAGCTGCTTTTGGCGGGCCCTTCAACACTTTCGACCCTGCGACAAACCAGCCGCAAACGGTCAATGGCACATCTGTGTCTGCGCCGCTTGTGGCAGGCATGCTGGCTTTAGCGCGTCAGCGGTGGCCCGAGGCCACTACCAACCAGATCCTCCAGCTCCTGGTTCGCACGGGCCTGAACCCCAATCACAACTGGGATAAGTACACCGGCTATGGTGCGGCGGCTCTGGGGTCTTTGGTTAACACGGATCCGTCGCAGTACCCGGATGAGAACCCCATTATTCCAAAGCCCAATGGATCTTCCCCCAGTGCCCAGGAGGTGCAGGACTACATGGACGGGATCGCAGGGGACACGCTGACAGATTCCTTCCCGTCGTCCTACGTCTATCGTGGAACGGACGAAGGAGTCATCTTGAACGACAACAAGACGATCACCGTCCACCTGGGGACCAGCCCGCGCTACCACCGGAAGTGACCATGACATTCGCGCGATCGAGCGCGCAGCCCGCGCCCCGTTCTCCCTCCCCCGTGAGGAGAGAACGGGGCGCACCGCTTAACGCACCTCGTAATACGAGAGTGCCGCGCAGCCGGATGTCCGGCCGCGCGGCACTCGTGCCGTTTGTGCGACTACTTGGCTGTGCGCAGCCGCAGCGAGTTGAGGACTACGAACACGGACGAGCACGCCATCGCGGCGCTCGCCAGCATGGGGGAGAGCAGGCCCATGATCGCGAGGGGCACCATCAGCACGTTGTAGAAGAACGCCCAGAACAGGTTCTCCTTGATGATGCGCAGCGTCCGACGCGACACTCGGATCGCGGTTGCCGCCGAGGTGAGCGAGGAGTTCATGAGCGTCATGTCCGCGACCTCGATGGCCACGTCCGTGCCCGAGCCCATCGCGATGCCCAGGCCCTTCGCGCTCGCCTGCGCGAGGGCGGCCGCGTCGTTCACGCCGTCGCCCACCATCGCGACCGTGCGGCCCTCGGCCTGAAGGGAGGCGACCGTGTCGCGCTTGCCGTCGGGCAGGACTCCCGCGATGACGCGCTCGATGCCCACCTGACCTGCGACGTGGCGGGCCGCCGCCTCGTTGTCGCCCGTCAGCAGGATCGGCTCGATACCGAGTTCGCGCAGCTGAGCAATCGCATCAGCCGACGATTCCTTGACCGTGTCACGCACGACGAGCGCTGCGATCGCTTGGCCCTCCACGCGCTCGGGGATCACCAGGGACGAGGCCGGGGCCCCCTCGCGCTCGCCCGCGCCCGGGGTGGTGCCGGGCTGGGAGGGGGTACCGGTATCCCCGGTCGCGCTGCCGCCAGCCGCGGGTGCGCCGTTGGAGGATGCGGCCTCGGAACGGGAGGTAACCGTGCCGTGGTAGCCGGCGGCGTTCACGGCGGCCTCGAGTTCCTCGTCGCTGTGAGGGGCGGTGAGCGTGATGCGAGCGGATTCGGTGGCGAGGTTGACCTCGGCCTTCACGCCGTCGAGCTTGCCGAGCTTGCGTTCGACGCGGCGCACGCAGGATGCGCAGGTCATGCCGCCTACGCTCATGGTGAGCGTCGCGAGGGGCAGCTTGGCGTCGGGGCCGGGCAGTGTGATGGACGCGGGCGCCTTGGGCGTGGCGGCTGCCGGCTCTGGGGAGGAGGAAGCCGCGGAAGTCAGGTTCGGCGCGAGGGCCGCGACGACGGCGGAGGCGCCCGAGGCCTCGGCCTCGCGCACGGCATCGAGGAGGGAAGTGGGCACGTCGATGCCCAGGGATGCAAGCCACGACGGGCGGCCGACCAGCACGCCGCCCTGCGCGGTGATGCCGACGACGCCGAGCCCGGGCTGGTTCGCGAATGCCGTCACGGGGACGAGCGACAGGCCGCGGTCTGCGGCACCCAACGTGATGGCGCGGGCGACGGGGTGCTCGGAGAGGGACTCGACGGAGGCAGCGAGGGACAGGGCCGAGGCCTCGCCCGCGCCGGGCGCGACCGCGACCGACTCGAGGGACATGACGCCCGTCGTGACCGTGCCCGTCTTGTCCAGCAGCATCGTGTCGATCGAACGCGTCTGCTCGAGAATTTCCGCGTTCTTGATGAGGATGCCCAGCTGCGAGGCGCGACCCGACCCGACGAGGATCGCGGTGGGCGTGGCCAGGCCGAGCGCGCACGGGCACGCCACGACCAGAACGGCGACGGCCGCCGTGAACGCGGCCTGCACGCCGCCGCCCGCGAGCAGCCAGCCCCCGAGCGTCAGCAGGGAAACGACGATGACGATCGGCACGAACACGCCGGAGATCTGGTCCGCGAGTCGCTGGACGGGCGCCTTTCCGGCCTGGGCCTCGGCGACCATGCGCCCCATCTGCGCGAGCGTCGTGTCCGAGCCGACGCGCGTGGCGCGCACCAGCAGGGACCCCCACGTGTTGACGGTCGCACCCGTCACCGCGTCGCCGGGGGCGGCGTCCACGGGCACGGACTCGCCCGTCAGGAGCGAGGTGTCCAGGGCGGAGGAACCCTCGACGATGATGCCGTCGGTTGCCACCTTCTCGCCCGGGCGCACCGTGAACAGGTCGCCGACCTGCAGGGACGAGGCGGGCACGACGCTCTCCGTGCGCTCGCCGGTCGCGGGGTCGACGCTCACGAGCGTCGCCTCCTTCGCGCCCATGCTCAGCAGCGAACGCAGCGCGTCGCCCGCGCGGTAGCGTGCGCGTGCCTCCATGTAGCGTCCCGTCAGCAGGAACACGACGATCATGCACGCGCCCTCGAAGTAGATCTCCGCGTGGCCGGCGTGCGCCGTGCGCGGGATCAGGCTCATGTGCATGCGCATGCCGAGCATCCCGGCGCCGCCCCACAGCAGCGCCCACCAGCTCCACAGCGTCGAGGAGATGACGCCGAGGGAGACCAGCGTGTCCATCGTCGTCGATCCGTGGCGGCCCGCCGCGAAGGCCGCCCGGTGGAAGGGCCACGCGCCCCACGTCACCACCGGGATCGAGGCCACCGCGACGACCCACTGCCACCCCGTGAACTGCCAGGCGGGCACCATCGACAGAATCATCGCGAGGATGCCCAGTGGCGCGGAGACGATGAGGCGTCGGCGCAGGTCGGCGGCGTGGGCGTGGGTGCCCTCGCCCACCTGGGGAGTGGGGGCCGAGGCCGGGGTGGCCTCAGGGGAAGAAGGGGCGGCTGCGGGAGTGGTCGTCACGGAGTCGGTGGACATGGGTACCCTCCGGGGGTATGTATCGGGTAAAAGGAAACGAGGCCGGGGAAGGTGCCCCGGCCTCGTCGGGGAGGTGTGGAAAACCTCAGAAGTCGCGCGAGATGCCGACCAGCGTGTAGCCGGCCTCGGAGACCGCGTCGCTCAGCGCCGCGTCGTCCAGGGGGGTGTCGGTCAGGACGGTCACCTTGGAGGTGGCGCCCGAGTTGAGGATCACGTCGACGTTCTTCACGCCGGGGATCTCGCTCAGCTCTTCGCTGACGCTCATCACGCAGTGGCCGCAGGTCATGCCGTCGACGGACAGTTCAATGGTGCGATCGATCTCGGTGGTCATGGTTTCTCCTTGGGGTTAGGACTTGATGAGGCGCGCGATGGCCGCGGCCGCCTCGTCGACTTTGGCCTGCGCGGCCTCGTCGGATTCGCGCGCCGCCGTGACGACGCAGTGATTCATGTGGTCTTTGAGCAGATTAACTGCAACGGAGTCGAGTGCGGACTGGACGGCCGAAACCTGGGTGAGGATGTCGATGCAGTAGTCACCCTGCGAGATCATGCGCTGCAGGCCGCGCACCTGGCCCTCGATGCGGCGCAGGCGCGCGAGATGATTCTCGGTGTTGCCGTGGTAGCCGTGTTCGTTGCTCATGGAACTGATAGTACCCCTAGGGGGTATGGGTGTCAAGGGGTGTCGACAATCGAGCGCTTCAAAGCCGACCTCGACGCCTACATCACGCACTGGAACACAACACGACGCCAAGTAAAGCTCAAGGGCCTGACCCCGGCAGAATACCGGGATCAGGCCCTACGGGAAGCCGCATAACGGCAACCATTAAACGCGTCCAAATTTCGGGGCGCAGTTCACAATAACCCCCTGGGCAAACTCCACGGCCTGCTGGTGATGGGGGATCATCATCTGGGCAAACATGATGTCCGCGTCGTTGTAATCGGCGGAGATCTCCCCGTCCGCCTCAGTCGTCACCATCGTGGTCTCGGTCGTCTCAGCGGTAGTCGTCGCAGTGCTGGTGGCCGAGGTGGTGGATTAGTGGACGGCGGTGGATGCCGGAGTAGGCGTGGTGTGTTCCTCCTTCGGACTGGTGGGAGCCAGGTGGGCCGGGTCCAGATCAATCCGGCGCAGCAGCTGAGCGTTAAGCGCCACCACAATCGTCGACAGCGACATCAACACCGCAGCAGCAGCCGGGGGAAGCAGAATGCCGCTAGAGGCGAGCACGCCGGCGGCCAGGGGCACGGACAAGATGTTGTAACCGGACGCCCAGATGAGGTTCTGGATCATCTTGCGGTAGCTGGCCTGCGAGAGCTCAATCATCGACAATATTGCCCGGGGATCGTCACTGGCCAGGACCACTCCGGCGGATTCCATCGCCACATCCGTGCCGGCCCCGATGGCGATGCCGACCTCGGCGCGGGCCAGGGCCGGGGCGTCGTTGACACCGTCGCCGACCATGGCCACGCTCAGGCCACGCTCCTGTAACTGGGTGACCTTGGTGTCCTTGTCCTGGGGCAGGACCTCGGCAAAGACCTCATCAATCCCCAGGTCCTGGCCAACCGCATGGGCCACCTGCTGCGCGTCACCGGTGATCATCGCGACCTTCACCCCGCGGTCCTGCAGGGCTTTCACAGCGGCGCGGGATTCGGGGCGGATCTTGTCCTCGACGGCCACCGCACCGATAATCTGACCGTCGCGGACAATATGGAGCACACCGGCCCCACGCCCGGTCCAGGCGCTGGTGGTGTCGGTGAGCTCGGCCGGGGTGGTGAGGTTGAACTCGCGCAGCATGTTCGGCCCGCCCACGAGGATCTCAGCGCCATCGACAGTGGCCCGGACCCCCCGGCCGGAGGCGGCACTGAAACCAGTTGCACGGATTTGCCGACGAGAGGCCTCGGGATGGGCGGCCGCGGCCGCCACGATGGCGCGGGCTACGGGGTGCTCGCTGTCGGCCTCCGCGGCGGCGGCCAGGGCCAGCAGCTCGCCCTCGGTGACGCCGACAGTTGCCGCGACACCGGTGACCGCGTGCGCGCCCTCGGTCAGGGTGCCGGTTTTATCGAAGAGCACCACGTCGATGGTGCGCATCCGCTCGAGCGCCATCCGGTCCTTGATGAGCACCCCGGATTTCGCGGCCCGCTCGGTGGAGATCGCAATGACCAGCGGAATCGCCAGGCCCAAGGCGTGCGGGCAGGCGATGACCAGCACCGTGACCGTGCGCACCACGGCATCGTCCGGGCTGCCGATGATGGTCCACACCACCGCGGTGATCAGAGCAGAGATCAGCGCGAACCAGAACAACAACGCCGCCGCCCGATCCGCCAGGGCCTGGGCCCGGGAGGAGGACTCCTGTGCGTCGGCAACCATGCGTTGGATCCCGGCCAAGGCGGTGTCCCCGCCGGTAGCCTCCACCCGGACGCGGACGGTGTTGTCGGTGGCCACGGTACCAGCGACCACCTTATCACCGGTGTCGCGGAAGACGGGACGGGATTCGCCGGTAATCATCCCCTCATCGAATTCGGCGGCTCCGTCGATGATGGTTCCGTCGGCCGGCACCCGGGCACCGGCCCTCACCAGCACGACGTCGCCGACGACCAGCTCGGAGATGTCCACGGTGCGGGTGGTCCCATCGACGACTTTCTCGGCCTCATCCGGCAACAGGGCAGCCAGCGCGTCAAGCGCGGAGGACGCACCCCCGAGAGCGCGCATCTCCAGCCAGTGGCCCAGCAGCATGATGGTCACCAGCAGGGCCAGCTCCCACCAGAAGTCCAGGTCAAAACCGCCCAGCCCCAGAGTGGTGACCCAGGAGGCGACAAACGCCACGGTGATGGCCATGGCAATCAGGAGCATCATCCCGGGTTGGCGGGATTTCACTTCCTTCCATCCGCCCTTGAGGAAAGGCGTTCCGCCGTAGACGAAGATAATCGTGTCCAGTACCGGGGGAACCCAGGTGGATCCGGGGAATGCCGGGAGGGGGTAGCCGAGCAGGTGGGCGACCATGGGGCTGAAAATAACGACGGGAATGGACAGAATCAGTGACCACCAGAAGCGTTCCCGAAACATTGCGGTGCTGTGCCCGGCGTGTTCGCCGTGACCATGAACCTGGTGGTCTTCGTCCAGGGCAGAGTGCGGGTGACCGTGGTGCATCGCCTGGCCGTGGGTGTCGGCGTCTGCGTGGTGTTCGTGGCTGGCATGATCCGGGTGGTGGGTGTGGTAGCCGTGCTCGTTGCTCATGGAAGTGAGGATACCCCTAGGGGGTATGGGTGTCAAGGGGGTGTCGCCAACGAGCGCTGTGGGGGTGGCGACACGCATCCCCCAATGCGGCGCGCCCAGCCCCGGCCCGCCGTAGGGTGGAGGCAGCACACAGGTAAGGAGGGGACATGAAGCGACGCCCGCGTCGGCGCTACCGCGCGATCCGCCGCGTCCCTCAGGCCTACCCCGGTCTCTACCTGCGCCTCAAAGTCGCACCCATCGTCCCAGCCCTCGCGGCCACGGTCGCCGTCGGCGCCCTCGCCGAAATCTCCGCATTGCCCGAGGACGTGCGCACCCGCGCGCGGTCTCTTTCCGACGACATGGGAACCGCGATCAGCGAACAATCGCAGCGCATCTTCTTCGACAACCCCGGCCTTGACACCCTCCTCATCCGCTCCCTCTCACACGTCGCGCGGCGCACCGCGACCGTGGGACGCGCCTGGGCGCAAGCGGTCGTCGCCGTCGGCGCGGACAAGGACGGGCGCCTGGCCCGCATGCTGCCCCTCATCCCCAGGCGCGGATACGACGCCCTCATGACCGGCATGCTGACGATCGGCACGGCTGTGGGCGCCCTGCGCGGCGGCGAGGTCCACGTCGCACTCCTGCGCGACTCCGACGCCGACCCCGCGTTCCAGGACCCGCTGCCGGGCCACCCCGAGGCCCAGATCCGCCGCGTTGACGCCCCCGCGCTCCTCTCCGACATGTGCGCCGATATCGACGAGCTCTACTGGTCGCGCACGATCGGCCCCGCCGTCAAGATCACTCGCGTCGGCGACGGCGAGGCCCGCCGCTGGCTCCTGAGCCTGGTCGGCACCGAGTCCATGACGTGGCGCTCCACGAACAACCCGGCCGACGCCGAGACGAACATCCGACTCATGCTGGGCCTCGAAAGCGCGATGAGCGTCGGCGTCGTGCGCGCCCTCCACGCCGCCATGGAACGCGACGGCGTGCCCACCGAGCGGTGGCCGCGCGAGCCCGTCCTCATCTGCGGCCACTCCCAGGGTGGGATCGTCGCCGCCGCCCTCGCCTCCGTCCCCCCGCACGAGGCCGGGGTCAACGTCGCCGGCATCCTGTCCACGGGCGGCCCGAACCGGCGCATTCGCGTGCGCCCCGACGTTGTGACCGTCGCCGTCTACCACGATCAGGACGTCATGCCGAGCCTCGATGGCTCACCCGACCGCGCCCCCGACCGGCGCGTCACCGTCGGACGAAGCCTCGTGAGGCCTCGTACCCGCCCCCTCTACTACGCGCACTCCTCCTCGACCTACACCGAGACCGTGCGCCTCCTCGAGCGCAAGGTGCGCGTGACCCCGTGGGGGCGGCTGGCCTCGTCGATGGCGGCCCTGCAGGATTTCCTACCCGCGCCGGGCGAGGACACCCGCGTCATGCACTACGAGATCTGGCAGGACATCCTGACCCCCACCTCCGAGAGCACGTGGGACACGGTCGCCGCGCTTGAACGCGTGGGCTCCTTCGAACCCGCCACCTACCCGATCGACTACGCGGTCACGGCCCCCCGCCTGCCGCGTATCGCCCGAGCCAGGCGTCGCGCGGCCGTCCCGGCGCGCATCGCTTCCGCCCTCTCCTCCCTCAGAAAGGACAGGTCATGACCGACCCCAACGCCCCCCTGCACGAGGTGCGCCGATGGATGCGCGTCTCGACCCCCGTCAACAAGGCGGCCTCCGCGGGCCTGCGCGGGCGGCTCCCGCAGATCGCCGGGCCGCTCATGATCGGCGCGCTCGGCGTGGGCGCCCTGGGCGCGGGCATCGCGTGGCGCGCCCTGTCCTCGACGAGGGGCACCGGGCGCACGCAGCGCTTCGTGGACCTCGCGACCGCCGCGCTCGAGGCTGACTTCCCGCTTCGCGCGGACGAGGCCGGGGAGGTTGACGGATCGGCGCAAGAGCCGCGCCGCGTCGTCCACGTCGAGGTCGGCGAGGG
>OKWY01000008.1_pt1 | contig 175870 bp, 155 predicted proteins | sample 1607041 | NCBI WGS metagenome assembly OKWY01 (sample SAMN07501038, study PRJEB24779) | human gut metagenome | isolation source: stool | host: human infant | place: USA: Pittsburgh, PA | reverse complement strand
CTCACAAGCTCGCGGCGACAGGTGAATAATCTACTCACCCCCACACCCAAAGTCAAACCAAAACACCGTGACCCCCAACACACACCCCACAAACCCAACAAACACAACGAAAAGAGGGTGTCCGACGATTGTCGGGCACCCTCTTATTCGAAGCGATCAGCTCAGTTCGAGAACAGCAAGGTTCTTGCGGCCCTTACGAATGAGAGCCAGTCCACCGGCGAGAACGTCTTCTTCGCGCAGAACAGCCTCGGGATCCTCGACCTTGACGTTGTTGATGGAGGCGCCACCGGATGAGATGGTTCGCCGCGCGGCGGTCTTGCCCTTCTCAAACCCGAGAGCGACGAGAGCGTCCGCCACGGTCGACTCCCCGATGGTGAGAGATGCGCGCGGCAGGTCTGCGGTCGCAGCGGCCAGCGTTGCCTCGTCGAGATCACGGATGTCGCCGCCACCCCACAGGGCATCGGTCGCGGCGAGAACACGCTGAAGCTGATCGGCGCCGTGCACGAGCTCGGTGACGGAGGCGGCCAGTGCCTTCTGCGCGGCACGCTGATGCGGACGCTCGTCGACCTCCACGGCGAGCGCCTCGATCTCCTCGCGCGACTTGAACGTGAAGATCTTCAGGAAGCGCACGACGTCATCGTCCGCAACCTGGAGCCAGAACTGGTAGAAGGCGTAGGGGGTCATCATCTCCGGGTCGAGCCAGATGGCGCCGCCCTCGGATTTGCCGAACTTGGTACCGTCGGCCTTGGTGATGATCGGAGTCGTCATCACGTGGGTGTCGACTCCCTCGACCTTACGGATCAGGTCGACGCCGCCCACCATGTTTCCCCACTGGTCGTTACCACCGGTCTCGAGCGTGCAGCCGTTGCGGCGGTAGAGCTCGAGGAAGTCGTTGGCCTGGAGCACCTGGTAGGAGAATTCCGTGTAGGAGATGCCCTCGTCCGAGGCGATACGGCGAGCAACGATGTCCTTGTTGAGCATGGTGCCCACGCGGAAGTACTTGCCGATCGTGCGCAGCAGGTCGATGGCGCTCATCTCCTGCGTCCAGTCGAGGTTGTTCACCATCGTGGCGGCAGTGGGGCCCTCGAAGTCGAGGAACTTCGAAATCTGCGAATGCAGGCGATCCGCCCAGCCCTTCACGACCTCGGTCGACTGCAGCTGACGCTCACCGCTCTGGCGCGGGTCGCCGATCTGCCCGGTTGCGCCACCCACGAGCGCGAGCGGACGGTGGCCGGCGAGCTGCAGGTGACGCATGACGATCAGCTGAACCAGGTGTCCATGGTGCAGCGAGGGCGCGGTCGGGTCATAGCCGCAATAGAAGGTGACAGGTCCGGCGTTCAGGTGCTCGCGGAGCGCCTCGAGGTCAGTGTGCTGCGCGAGCAGCCCACGCCACTGCAGTTCGTCCAGAATGTCTGTCACGAAAGTTGTCCTTCCTTGCGGATTCGACGGGTGAATACCGTCTTAGTGTATCGGCTTGCGTCTGCAGCCGTTAACGCAGCGCCGTGGCCGCCCACTCGCGGGCGTCGGCGAGGCTCACCTCGGCCTCGGCGATCTGCTCGCGGACACGCTCTGGGGCGGTGCCGCCACGGCCGCGGCGCGCACCCACCGAGCCCTCGACGGTGAGCACCGAGCGAACCTCAGGCGTCAGGGCCGACGAGGCCTGGGCGAGTTCCTCGTCGGTCAGGTCGGCGAGCTCCACTCCCCTGGCCTCGGCGAGGCGCACGCATGCACCCGAAATCTCGTGCGCATCGCGGAACGGAACCCCCTGCTTGACGAGCCACTCGGCAATGTCGGTGGCGAGCGAGAAGCCCTGGGGGGCCAGCTCTTCGAGGCGATCGAGATGAATCGTCATCGTGTCGATCATGCCGGCGACGGCCGGACACAGGACGTCGAGGGTGTCGATCTGGTCGAACACCGGCTCCTTGTCTTCCTGAAGATCGCGGTCGTAGGCGAGCGGAATGCCCTTGAGTACCGAAAGCAAGCCGGTCAGATCGCCGATGAGGCGACCGGCCTTGCCGCGGGCAAGCTCCGCGACGTCGGGGTTCTTCTTCTGCGGCATGATCGACGAACCCGTGGAGTACGAGTCGTCCAGCGTCACGTAGCCGAACTCCTTCGTATTCCAGATGACGATCTCCTCCGACAGGCGCGAAATGTCGATGCCGATCTGGGCGCAGATGAAGGCGAACTCGGCGACCACGTCGCGAGCGGCCGTGCCGTCGATCGAGTTTTCGACGGAGTCGGAAAAGCCGAGTGCAGCCGCAATGCGACGCGGATCCATACCGAGCGTATTGCCGGCGAGAGCGCCCGAGCCGTACGGGGAGATAGCGGCGCGCTTATCCCAGTCGCGCAGACGCGCAACATCGCGCAGCAGCGGCCACACGTGTGCCATCAAGTGATGTGCGACGAGGACGGGCTGCGCGTGCTGCATGTGCGTGCGGCCCGGCATGACGGCGTCACCGGCGCGCACAGCCTGCCCGACAAGAGCCTGAGCGATATCAAGAACGCGACCGGCCAGGTGACGCGCCTCCTCGCGCAGGTACACACGAATGAGCGTGGCGATCTGATCGTTACGGGAGCGGCCGGCGCGAAGCTTGCCGCCCAGCGTTGCTCCGGCTCGCTCGATGAGGCCACGCTCAAGCGCGGTGTGGACGTCTTCATCGTCAGCGGCGGGCACAAACGCACCGGAGGCGACATCTGCGTCAAGGCGTGCCAGCGCGTCGTGCATGTCGGCGCACTCCTGGTCGGTCAGCAGTCCAACGCGATGCAGCTCGTCAGCATGCGCATGCGAACCCGCGATGTCCACGTGCGCCAGGCGGAAGTCGAAGTGCGTCGACACGCTCAGTGCAGCCAGCGCCTGCGAAGGCCCTCCAGAAAAACGACCACCCCAGAGCGAGACGTGCGTTTCGGACTGCGACATGAGAATCCTCCTGGATCGGGGACGACGATGATCTACGTATATTTTAAGAATATTCGAGATGTTGGCGGGCCGCCGACGGCCACACCACGGGAACCTCGCCCCGGACCTTCACCCACGTCGCGATCATGACGAAAAGCATCCAGTTTCCCTCGAACAGGAGGCGCGACTCGGTAAACGACTGAATGAACATCGCAATGATGATGACCGCGGGAATGACGTCCCACAGGTTGTCGTCGATGTGCGCAACCGCGACCTTGACGACGCGGTAGAGCGTCCACACGATCGCGACGGTGATCATGGCCGCGCCCACGAAGCCGGTCGTCAGCGCAGCCTCAACGTACACGTTGTGCGCCTGATTGGTCGGCGTCCCATCGGGACGGATCACGAGCGACGCAAAGGGCTCCATCGACGTGGGCCAACCAATGAACCAGCCCCACCCGCCGATCGGGCGTTGCCTGACGAGCGGCTCGACCGCGTGCCAGATGACGGACCGCCCGCTCATATCAGGACTGCGACCGAAAGCATCGGCGATCGTGTGGCGACAGAAGAACGCAGCGATCGCGGTAAGAACGCCGACGCCCGCAAAAATACCGACGACGCGCAGACGCAGATGCACCGGAACGCGGCGCTGAACAACCAGGCCCGCGATAACAAGCAGGCACCCGACCGTCGACAGAACGACCGTCGCGGACTGGGTCAACAACATGACGGCGCCGCATGCCGCCAGCCAGAGCACCGTCGACAGGCGCGCCGAACGCGTCTGCATGTATCGCAGAATCAGGCACACTGCCAGCAGGAGTGCCACAAAAGCAAGGGGGTTTCTGTTGCCGGGGAAGCCCTGAATTGGCCCTCCCTGAAGGAGGTTTCCGTCCACCCAGTAGTAGGAGGCAGGAAGCAGGCCTCTCCCCCACATGATGGGAGGGGCGAGCGGACCGTGGCCGAAGAAAGCAACCAAGGCCTCGAGCACGAACGAGGATCCGATAATCCACTGGAAAGCCAGGATAAGGGCGCCCACGAGCTCGGTCAGTGGGAGCGCAACGGCCACGGCTATCGACACCAACGTCAGTGCTACTGACAACACGGCGTATTGCGCGCTCGTAAAAGGAGCAACAGACCACGCGCACGACAGGGCGCACCATGCAACAAAGAGGCACGTGGTGGTTGGAAAGCGACGCAGTAACAGCGAGCGCCCGGAGGTACGGAAGAGCACCACAAAAGACACAAGCAAGATCAGCATCGGCACAAGCGAACCGATGTCCCCGAAGATGCCACGAATACCCTTGCCGGCAAAGCCGACAAAGAACATCGCAGCAACCGTGTAGCGCATCATTCGCGTGCGCAGGGCATCATCACGATCGCTCCCCACGGCATCGCTCACAGCGCTCGCCTCATACGTCATACACGAAACAGTAAGCGAGGCGGGAGCAGCCTTCTCGCCGCTCCCGCCTCTTGAAACCCAACTGAGACATTCTCTGTGAGAACGCCCTCAACCTATCGGTCAGTACCCCATGTTCACGCCGAAACGCACATCACGGGCCGCTGCGAGCTTCGACTGCAGACCGTAGATGTCGATGAATCCGCGCGACGACGACTGATCGAAGGTATCGCCGGTCTCGTAGGTTGCAAGGTTGAAGTCGTACAGCGAGGACTCGGAGCGGCGACCGTTGACGGTTGCGCGACCGCCGTGCAGAACCATGCGAATGTCGCCGGACACGTATTCCTGCGTGTGCTCGATGAAGGCATCCATCGACTTCTTCAGCGGCGAGTACCACTGAGCCTCGTACACGAGCTCTCCCCAGGTCTGCTCCAGCTGGCGCTTGTAACGACGCTGCATGCGCTCCAGCGTCACCGACTCGAGGGCCTGGTGCGCCTCGATAAGCGCGACGGCACCAGGGGCCTCGTAAATTTCGCGGGACTTGATTCCGACGAGGCGGTCCTCGACCATGTCGATGCGGCCGATACCCTGAGCGCCCGCGCGACGGTTCATTTCCTGGATGGCCTCGAGCGGCGTCACCGGACGGCCATCGATGGCGACCGGGATGCCCTTATCGAAAGTGATGACAACCTCGTCCGGCAGGGGCGGGTAGGTCGGGTCGTCGGTGTAGTTGTAGACGTCCTTCGTGGGGGCGTTCCACAGATCTTCGAGGAAGCCAGTCTCAATGGCGCGTCCCCACACATTCTGGTCGATCGAGAAGGGGTTGTGCTTGGTGGTCTCAATCGGCAGGTTGTGCTTCTCGGCGTAGTCGATCGCGACGTCACGCGTCAGAGCAAGGTCGCGAACCGGCGAAATGCAGTCCATGTCGGGAGCCATCGAGGTAATCGAGACCTCGAAACGAACCTGATCGTTGCCCTTGCCCGTGCAGCCGTGGGCGACGGTCGTCGCGCCAAACTCGCGAGCTGCCTTCACCAAGTGCTTGGTGATGACGGGACGCGACAGGGCCGACACGAGGGGGTACTTGCCTTCGTACAGAGCGTTGGCCTTGAGCGCGGGCATGCAGTACTCTTCTGCGAACTCATCGCGTGCGTCAGCCACGTACGCTTCCACAGCGCCACAGTCGAGGGCTCGCTGACGAATGACCTCGAGATCCTCTCCACCCTGGCCGACGTCAACGGCCACGGCGACAACCTCGCGACCGGTCTGCTCGCCGATCCATCCGATGGCGACAGAGGTGTCCAGGCCGCCTGAATACGCCAGGACGACGCGATCTTTGCTCGACATGTGGGTTCCTTCCAATTGTTGGGTTCGTGGTGCCCGGGGCGTGTCTCAGTACGAGGCCGGGGCTAGTTTTCGGGGAGTGCGCCGGGTTCGGCGAGGGCCAGCAAGGTGCGTTCGACCTCGGCCGCGCCTTCTTCACTGCGGCAGATCACGAGGATCGTGTCGTCGCCGGCGATTGTTCCGGCGATCTCGTCGCGCCTCACTGCGTCGATCGAAGAGGCAAGGAGGTTGGCCGCACCTACCTGCGTGCGCAAGACGAGCTGGTTTCCCACCTTCACGGAGGTGACGAGGAGAAGCTGGCACCACCGCGCCAGACGGACGTTGGCGGCTTCGGTGTCGTGGGTAAGACCGCCATCGTGGTCGGGCACCGTGTAAATGAGTGCGCCGGACGCATCGCGGATCTTCGTCGCGCGCAGGTCCATGAGATCGCGGGAGAGTGTCGTCTGGGTGACCTCGATTCCCCGCTCGGCGAGGCGGCCACGAAGCCCCTCCTGGCTACCGATGGACTCGGAGGCCAGGAGATCACGAATCATCTCATGCCGCGCACTCTTTGTGCTCGGAAATGCGGGTGTTGCACTCATATGCATGATTATACACATGAATGCATATAAATTAGCAAGCGGACGAGGGATGTCCCTCACCCGCTTGCTATCAATGCTCTCAGGCGCTCAACTGAGCCGCGATATCGTCTGCCCATGCGTTGATCGCATCCCAGTCACGGAAGTCGCCCTCAACGACGCCAGCGAGGCGCGCAACCGAGCGCTCGCGCAGCGACAGGAGCTCCGGCTTGTAGCGCCCCGGGAACGTACGCAGCTCGCGGCAGTTGACGTGGGTCAGCAGCGGGCCGACACGATTGCCATCCTGCTCCGAGTGCTTCGGCACGCCATTCATGCCGACGGAGAAGGCCCAGACGGGCTTGTCGCGCAGATCGTCCTTGAAACGCTCCATAAAGTCGTGCGCCTCGGGCATCCACTGGAGAATGTAGACGGCAGAGCCGACAACCACGGCGTCGTAAGGTTCGACCGCGGTCACGTCAGCGGGCGCGACGCGATCGACGGTAAAGCCCGCCGCCTCGAGGCGCTTCGCGATGGCATCGGCGACCTCATCCGTCGCCCCGTGCTTTGATGCTGCAGTAACAAGGATGTGCATGTACCCATCGTAAAGCGAAGACCGGTCGAATCGATGGGCACAACGCCCCAAATGAGTGGGGTGCCACACCGCCGATTCGACCGGCCTACCGCATCGTGGACCTTAAGCGCGCAACGAAGCCCCCAGGACCTTGGACGCCTTCGCGACGACCTGTTCGCGAACCTGCGAGGATTCCTTCGCGGTCAGCGTGTGGTCGGCCGCGCGCAGACGCAACGCAAAGGCGAGAGAACGGTAGCCCTCGGGCACCTGATCGCCCTCGTAGATATCGAAGAGCGTCACGGACTCCGCGAGCTGCCCGGCACCCTGGCGCACGATCTGCTCGACGCGCGATGCGGGAATATCGGAGGGCACGACAAGGGCGATGTCTTCCTTGGCCAGCGGGAACGTCGAAACACCCTTGACCTGAATGGGCTGCTCGCTCATCTGAGAGATCAGCGCATCCATGTCGATCTCAAACGCGCACGACCGGGCCGGCAGGCCGAATGCGCGGCACGCGGCGGGCGACAGCTCGCCGGCAAGAGCTACGTCGACGAGGTCACGGCCCGCACGCACGAAGACGCGCGCGACGCGTCCGGGGTGGAACGGCGCAACAGCATCGGGATCCGTCGCCGGAGCGGGCATCGGAGCACCCTTGTGCGTGGGCACCTCGTCCATCCAGGCGCGGGTCACCTCGACGCGAACACCGAGCCCCGAGGCCACACGACGCACGTACTCGAGGGCGTCGGCCCAGTCGTAAGCGCGAGCGTTTGCGAGGACGCCGGCCGGAACAGCCTGACCGGTGAGGACGCCACCGATGTGCCAGGGCTGCGCCGGAATACCGGCCTCAAGAGCCGCAAGCATCTCATCGGAGGGACGCTCGTCAGCGCCGGGCAGGTCCGCAGGAACGGTTCCTGCAGGACGGGCGACCTTGGCGACCTCGAAAATCGCGACATCCGCGTTGGAACGCGACACGTTGCGACCGGCGACGTCGAGGAGCGTATCGAGCACCGTGGTGCGCAGCCAGGGGGCATCATCTGCCATGGGATTGCGTAGGCGCAGGGCCTCGCGGCGCGGATCGTCAGCGGGAATACCCTGACGGTCCCACGTGTCGGACACGAAGGGGTAGGACTCGACCTCGACCAGTCCCCCGTCAGCCAGCGCAGCGGCGGCCAGGCGGCGAGCCTTTTGCGCGGTCGTCAGGCCGTGGCCTGCCGGTGCGGTCGGCATGATAACCGGAATGTTGTCGTAGCCGTCGAGACGTGCGACTTCCTCGACCAGGTCAGCCGGCAGCGTGAGGTCGGGACGCCACGAGGGAGCCGTCACCGTGAACGCGCCGTTGTCGGGGCCTTCGACGACGCAGCCGACCGTGCGCAGCAGATCGGCGATGCGTTCGGGGCTGTGGGCCACGCCCGTCAGGCGCTCCACTTCACCGACGGGCAGCGAGATAACGACGGCATCGCCGCGCTGATCCACGTCGGTAACACCTTCGTCGACGGTGCCTCCGCCGTATTCGAGGAGAAGCTCGACAGCGCGCTGGGCGGCCACGGCGGGAAGCTGCGGGTCCGTGCCGCGTTCGAAGCGCTTCGCGGCCTCCGAGTGCAGCTTGTGTCGGCGCGAGCTACGGGCGACCGACACAGAATCGAAGTGCGCGGCCTCGAAGAGGATGTCGGTCGTGCGTTCTCCGACCTCGGAGTAGGCACCGCCCATGACACCGGCGATACCGATGATGCGCGAGCCTTCTCCCTCGGGCGAGTCGGTGATGAGCAGATCCTGCGGGTCGAGCTCGCGCTTTTCCTCGTCCAGGGTCACCAACGTCTCGCCCGCACGGGCGCGACGCACGACGATCGGGGCAGCCAGGTCGCCCAGATCGTAGGCGTGCATCGGCTGACCGAGATCGAGCATGACGTAGTTCGTGATGTCGACCGCGAGGGACACCGATCGCATTCCCGCAGCCTCGAGACGCTCAACCATCCAGCGCGGAGTCGGAGCGTTCGGGTTGGTGCCGCGCACGATGCGAGCAACGAAACGATCCACGCCAGCGCGCCCACGGATGGGTGCGTCATCGGAGAAGACGACGGGGAAACCGTCGCCGTTCGCGGCCGGCGGCTCAGCTGCAATCACACCGGGCAGGCCGGGATCGCGGAAGGAAGCGCCCGTCGAGTGCGAGTACTCGCGAGCGATTCCACGCATGGAGAAGCAGTAGCCGCGGTCCGGGGTCACATTGATCTCGAGGACTTCTTCGCCCAGGCCAAGCCAGGTCACGATGTCCGTGCCGACGGCGGGAATCTCACGGTCCGGGAAGTACTTCGGCAACACGATGATGCCGTCGTGATCCTCGCCCAGTCCGAGTTCGCGCGCGGAGCAGATCATGCCGTCGGAAACGTGACCATAGGTCTTGCGCGCGGCGATCTGGAAGTCGCCGGGCAGAATCGCCCCGGGCAGAGACACGACGACCAGGTCGTCCACGTCGAAGTTGTGGGCACCGCAGATAATGCCACGGCTCGGCAGATCCGAGGGCTCCTTGCCGGTGCCGGGGGCATCGTTGTGCTCACCGACGTCGACGCGGCAGTAGTTAACGACCTTGCCGTTCGAGGCCGTCTCCTCCACGCGTGTGAGAACACGACCCACGACAAGCGGGCCGGTGACACGCGCCGGGTGAATCTCTTCCTCTTCCAGGCCGACCTTCACGAGGGCGGCGGCGAGAGCCTGCGCGTCCGTGCCCTCAGCAACGTCAACGTGATCGGACAGCCAGCTCAGCGGAACCATAGGCATGTCAGTTACCCCTTCCATTCACTCCGAACTGCTGGGAGAAGCGAACGTCTCCCTCAACGATGTCATGCATGTCGGCGATGCCGTGACGCAGCATCAGCGTGCGTTCAATACCCATGCCGAACGCGAAGCCCGAGTAGACCTCGGGATCGATGCCGTTGGCGCGCAGCACGTTCGGGTTGACCATGCCGCAGCCACCCCACTCGATCCAGCCAGGGCCGCCCTTCTTTTGGGGGAACCACAGGTCCATCTCAGCGCTGGGCTCGGTGAACGGGAAGTAGGAGGGACGCAGGCGGGTCTTCGCCTCGGGACCGAACATGGCCTTGGCGAAGTGGTCGAGAACGCCCTTCAGGTGAGCCATCGTCAGGCCCTTGTCGACGGCGAGGCCCTCAACCTGGTGGAATACCGGCGTGTGGGTAGCGTCGAGCGCATCCGAGCGGAAAACCTTGCCGGGGCAGGCCACGTAGAGCGGCACGCCGCGGGACAACATCGCGTGCGACTGGACCGGAGAGGTGTGCGTGCGCATCACGAGGTGGGCGCCGTCCTCGGTCTCGGCACCGACGCTGCGCCCATCGATGTAGAGCGTGTCCTGCATCTGGCGCGCGGGGTGATCGATATCAAAGTTCAGGGAGTCGAAGTTGAACCACTCGTGCTCGATCTCCGGCCCCTCGGCGATATCCCAGCCCATCGCCACGAAGAAGTCGGCGACCTCTTCCATCAGGGTCTCGAGCGGGTGGCGGGCACCCGCCGGGCGACGCGTGGTTGGCAGCGTCACGTCAACAGATTCCTCGACAAGCATGCGAGCCTCGTGCTCAGCGGCGAGGACAGCCTTGCGTTCCTCGAGCGCTTCAGTCAGGGCCTTGCGCGCCTGCCCGAGGTTCTTACCGGCGAGACCGCGCTGCGCGGGCTCAAGCGAGCCGATCGTACGATTCGCGGTCACGAGCGGCGCCTGATCGCCAAGGATCGCAGCTCGGACAGCCTTCAGGGCATCAAGCGAATCCGCTGCTTCGATATCGGCGAGGCCGGCCTCGCGAACTGCGTTGACGGCTGCCTCGTCAAGAGGATCAAGGTCAGGGGCATTGCCAGCCATGTCCTGCTTCCTTCTTCTTTCCATCTGGGGTCATTCCTGCGCGCATCACGCGCACCGCCCACCATCCTACCTGTTCGCCTATCCTGACAGCTCACCGGATCCACGGGCGCGCTACCCTGTAAGACGTGAAAGCGCTCTTGCGCTCCATTCGCTCACCGAAGGATTCCCGTGTCCCACATTACGCAACCGGAGGGCGGGGCCCCGGCCTCGTCGCAGACGCCAGCCTTGTTTTCTGCCAAGCGCGTGCGCATCCAGCACATCGCGCGTGCCAAGGCCGAGGGCATTCCCCTCACGATGCTCACCGCCTACGATGCGCTCACCGCGCCCATCCTCGAGGCCGCGGGCGTGGACATGCTGCTCGTCGGCGATTCACTTGGCAACGTGATTCTTGGCCACAGCTCGACGCTGCCCGTCACCCTGGAGGACATGGAGCGCGCCACCGCCGCCGTCGCTCGTTCGACCTCCCGCGCCATGATCGTCGCCGATCTGCCCTTCGGCACGTACGAGGACACGGTCGAGCACGCCTTCGCCTCCGCAACGCGCCTCATGAAGGCCGGTGCGCACGCGGTGAAGCTTGAGGGTGGGCGCAGCCGCGCCCACATCATCGCGGGCCTCGTCTCGGCCGGCATCCCCGTCTGCGCACACCTGGGCTACACGCCCCAGTCGGAAAACACCCTGGGCGGGCCCCGCATGCAGGGCCGAGGAGACGACGCCGACGCGCTGCGCCGTGACGCCGAGGCCGTCGAAAAGGCCGGCGCCTTCGCCGTTGTCTTCGAGATGGTGCCCGCTGCGATTGCCACCGAACTGACCCAGAGCCTGCGCATCCCAACCATCGGTATCGGCGCAGGCCCGAACACAGACGGCCAGGTGCTGGTCTGGTCCGACATGGCCGGCTACTCCGACTGGACACCGTCGTTCGTGCGCAAGTTCGGCCAGCTCGGAGCTGCCCTACGTGAGGCGGCGTCCGACTACGTGGAGGCCGTGCGCGAGCGCTCCTTCCCAGGCCCTGACAACTACAAGAACGACTGACGCCACCCGCTGAAAAGAGGACAACACATGGAAGCATCTGCACTCGCACGTCGCGCGCCCCTTGGCACGCTGAAGCCGGGCCACGTCTCACCAATGCGCGCCGTTCCCGAGCACATCGAGCGCCCCGAATACATGTTCCACGACGGCCCCGAGCGCGTCACCGCCTCGGAGATCAAGAGCCCCGAGACCATCGCGAAGATCCGTGAGGCCGGGCGCATCGCGGCGGGCGCGATCGAGGCCGTCGGTGCAGCCATCGCACCCGGCGTCACCACCGAGGAACTCGATCGCATTGGCCACGAGTTCCTTATCGCGCACGACGCCTACCCCTCGTGCCTGGGCTACATGGGCTTCCCCAAGTCCATCTGCACCTCCATCAACGAGGTCATCTGCCACGGCATCCCGGACGATCGTCCCCTCGAAGACGGCGACATCATCAACATCGACATCACTGCCTACAAGGACGGCGTCCACGGCGACACGTGCGCAATGTTCGAGGTTGGGACTGTCGACGAGGAATCCCACCTACTCATCGAACGCACGAAGAACGCCATGATGCGCGGCATCAAGGCCGTTGGCCCGGGCCGCGAGATCAATGTGATCGGTCGCGTCATCGAGGCCTATGCGAAGCGCTTCGACTACGGCGTGGTGCGCGACTACACCGGACACGGCGTCGGCGAGGCCTTCCACTCGGGTCTGATCATCCCCCACTACGACGCTGCCCCAGCCTACGACACGGTCATGGAACCCGGCATGGTGTTCACGATCGAGCCGATGCTGACCCTCGGCACGATCGAGTGGGAGCAGTGGGACGACGACTGGACGATCGTCACCGCCGATCGCTCCCGCACGGCCCAGTTCGAGCACACGATCGTCGTCACCGAAGACGGGGCTGAAATTCTCACCCTTCCGTGACACTCATTCTCCGAGGCCCGCCTTTGACTCTCACAGTCTGAGGCGGGCTTCGCTATTAGTCGTGACATCCCATACAATTCGGTTACGACGGGCTTCAGGGGCCCGCGGACAACAGGATTTCATTACCCGAGGAGGGGTCATGGCTCAAGTCGCATGCGGCATCGATATCGGCGGATCGGGCGTCAAGGGCGCGCTCGTTGATCTGGAGACCGGAGAGTACATCGGCAATCAGGTTCGAATCCCCACCCCAGACCCCGCGACGCCCGACGCCGTCGCTGCGGTGTGCCGCGAGGTCATCGACCAGCTCGGCGTGAAGATCGGCGTTCCGATCGGCGTGACTTTCCCCGCCCCCGTCTTTAATGGCGTCATCCCCTATATGGCGAATCTCGACCAGTCGTGGGTCAACGTCGACGTTGACGAGCTCATGGAGCGCTACCTGGGCCGCTCCGTCGTCGCACTGAACGACGCCGACGCTGCGGGCATCGCCGAGGTCGCCTACGGCGCGGCCAAGGGCCGCGACGGCGTCATCGTGTTTACGACCCAGGGCACCGGAATCGGTTCGGCGATCATCGTCAACGGCACTCTCCTCACCAACACCGAGCTCGGCCACCTCGAGATCGACGGCACTGACGCGGAGAAGAACGCCTCCTCGGGTCAAAAGACCCTCCAGGGCCTGGATTGGGAGCAGTGGGCGCAGCGCCTCCAGCGTTACTACAGCCACGTCGAGTTCCTGCTCAACCCCGACCTCTTCGTGGTCGGCGGCGGCGTGTCTGAAAACCACGAGAAGTTCATGCCGCTCCTGGATCTGAAGACCCCGATGATCCCGGCGAAGCTCCTCAACACCGCCGGCATCGTCGGTGCCGCCTACTACGCGGCGCAGCACAGCGCCTAATCGCGGGCGCACCGAGCACGCAGAAGGACCCCGACGCGAGTCGGGGTCCTTCTGGCATCTGTCGGCCTATACGCCGGGTTCTGTCACGCACGCCGTTACCGGCGGTGCGGTGGCGACCATCTATCTAGGACCGTCGTTACCGACGGCCTCCAGCAACCTACCCGCAGGCATCGGACGGGCCGCCCTACCTGCTGCTCGGTCTTGCTCCGGGTGGGGTTTACCTAGCCGACGCGGTCACCCGCGCCGCTGGTGAGCTCTTACCTCACCTTTTCACCCTTACCGCCGCATACGCGCCGGTGGTTTGTTTTCTGTGGCACTGTCCCGCGGGTTACCCCGGGTGGCTGTTAGCCATCACCCTGCCCTGTGGAGCCCGGACGTTCCTCGAGCGTTTCCGCGCGCGGCCGCCCGGCCGGCAGATCCGCATCGATCATAGCGCGCATGGCCGCGACCCCGCGATAGGGTGGTCACCATGCTGATCTGGTTGCCCCCGTCGGAGGGGAAGAACGCGCCCGCGCAGGGCCCGTCGTTGGACGTGAATGCGCTGTCGCGCGCCAGCCTGGCGACAAGCCGTCGCACCGTGTGCGACACGCTCGCTGCTCTCGGGGACGGCCCCGAAGCGGCCGCTGTCCTCAAGGTGGGCGCGAGGATCGACCTGTCCGTCAACACCGCGCTCGATTCCGCTCCCTGCGCCCCGGCCTCGTCGCTGTTCACCGGAGTGCTCTACGAGGCGATCGAGGAGTGCGCACCGAACGCCTGGGCAAGCACAGGCGCGGCGCACGTATCGATCTTCTCTGGACTCTTTGGCGTGCTCTCCCCCACGGACGTCATCCCGGACCACCGCCTTGCGATGGGCGTGTCCCTGCCTGACCTCGGTGTCCTGTCGACCTGGTGGGCGCCCCGACTCGACGAGGCTCTGTCCGCCGAGGCATCGGAACGCATCATCATCGACGGGCGATCCGGCCCGTATCGCGCCGCGTGCAAGGCCCCGTGGGCGCGCGTCTGGGAGCTGCGCGTCGAGCGCGAGGCGGACGGCAAGCGCTCGGTCATCTCCCACGACGCGAAGCGTTGGCGCGGCGCCATCACCGGCTTGCTGCTCGCCTCCGACGGCTTTCGCGCCGAGGAAACGGCGGTGGCGCAGAAGGCCCTGGAGGAGGCCGCGTACTCACTATCGCTGGGGGACGCGAAGGGCAACGAACACCGCGTGACTGACGTGGAATACGGACCCGAAAAGCAAACGAAAAAGGGCGGATCGACACGCACAGTAACGTTGGTCATGCACTGATAGGTAGGCTATCCTTTTTCCGGAACCTGCAGGGTGCAGGACCGGCCGATGCATCGGCCGTCAAGCGGAAACCATAGGCATGATCAACGAGGACTACCTGGCCAACATTCGGCCCACCCACCGTCAGCTCCAGTGGCAGAAAATGGAGATGTACGCGTTCATCCACTTCGGTATGAACACGATGACGGACCGCGAGTGGGGTGAGGGCCACGAGGATCCGGCCCTGTTCAACCCGGGCAACGTCGACGTCGATCAGTGGATGCGCGCCCTGGTGCGCGCCGGAATGAGCGGCGTGATCCTCACGTGCAAGCACCACGACGGGTTTTGCCTGTGGCCGTCGGCCTACACGAAGCACTCGGTGGAGTCTTCGCCGTGGAAGGGCGGGCGTGGCGACCTCGTGCGTGAGGTGTCCGACGCGGCCGCGCGTCACGGCCTCAAGTTCGGCGTGTACCTGTCCCCCTGGGACATGACCGAGCCGACCTACGGTCAGGGCGAGGCCTACAACGACTTCTACATCAACCAGCTCATCGAGCTGCTCACCCACTACGGCCCGGTTTTCTCCGTGTGGCTGGACGGCGCGTGCGGCGAGGGCCCCAACGGCAAGGTGCAGGTCTACGACTGGCAACGCATCTACGACACGGTCCGCGCGCTGGCGCCCGAGGCCGTCATCTCCGTGTGCGGCCCGGACGTGCGCTGGTGCGGCAACGAGGCCGGCTCCGTTCGAGCCAACGAGTGGTCGGTCGTTCCCGCCTCGCTGCGCGAGGCCGAGCGCACCGCAGAGAAGTCCCAGAAGGCCGACGACGGCGAGTTCTCCCGTCAGGTGGCCTCCGGCGACGAGGATCTCGGCTCGCGCGAGGCGTTGGCCGACTATTCCGGCCCCCTTGCCTGGTACCCGGCCGAGGTCAACACCTCCACGCGCAAGGGCTGGTTCCACCACGACGCCGAGGACTCCCAGGTGCGCAACGTCGACGAGCTGTTCTCGATCTGGAAGGGCTCGGTCGGCGGTAACGCCACTTTCCTCCTAAACGTTCCCCCGAACCGCGACGGCCTCCTCGCGGACGCTGACGTCGAGGTCCTGGCACAACTCGGCGAGAAGATCGCTCACTTCCGCTCGCGTCGCGTCGAGGCATCCCGCAAGGACGAGGGCGACGTCGTGTCCCTGCGCTTTGACGCGCCGCACACGGTTGGTGCCATCGTGCTCGAGGAGGACATCGCCCAGGGGCAGCGCATTGACGAGGCCGTGGTGACCGCGTGCGTCGACGGCGACGTTGAGCAGGAGATCGCTCGCGTGCGCTGCGTGGGTTACCGGCGCATCGTCACCCTGGAAAAGCCCGTGACCGCCACCCACGTGCGGGTGACGGTCACGAAGAGTAGGCAGGGGTTCTACCTGGCGGACGCCTACGTGATCGAGGCCTGAGCCTCAGCGCGGCGTGTTCGCCGCCGTGCGCACGACGATCTGCGCGGTGTCCTCGGTCAGGTACAGCTCGTCGGCGGGCGTGAGGCGAATGCGCTCGAGCTCCATCGGGCTCAGGTCGGCGGCGACGCCGATGCCGTAGCCGTCGCGGACCTCGATGACGGCGAGAGCGCCGTTACGACGGCGGGCGTCCTCGTACTCCTCAAGCAGGTCTGCGGGCAGGCGATCGGCAAGCTCGCGACGCGCGGCGATGACGCGGCGCAGCTCGTCATCCGCGTCGGCGACGTCGGCCTCGAACTGGGCCTTGAGCGCCTCGATGTCGGCGGCGATGGCCTGAACCTCGGCCTTCATCTGGTCCTGGGCCGCGCGGGCTGCCTCGACGCGCTCCTCGGCCTCCACCTGATCGTCCTCGAGCTTGGCGAGGCGGCGGTCCATCTGGGCGATCTCGTGTTCCATGGCCGAAATGTCCCGCAGCGGCACCTGGTTGTTGTCGATGCGGCTCTGCTGGCGCTTCCGGCGCTCAGAGACCTTCGCGATCTCGTCTTCGATGCGGGTCACCTCGCGCATCGTGTCCGCAATGACAGCACTCTGGCTGATCGCGGCGCGCTGCAGGTCAGCGACACGTCCGGCGAACTCGCGAACCGTCGCGTGCGCGGGATGAGAATCGCGCTTGTGGCGCAGCGCCGACTCCTTCTGGTCGAGCTTCTGGAGCTCGAGAAGCTCGAGCTGGTCGGTGTGCGATGCTTTCACGCTAGTTCTCCCTGAGTGACTCGGTGACTGGTCCATGGCTCGGTGACAATCGTAGAGACTTCCACGCGAAGTTCCACATCGGCGCTACGAGCGGCCTGACGAATCTTACGTGCGAGCACGGGGAGCCACGGGGACTCCGTCGCCCAGTGGGATCCGCACAGGAGCGCGGGAGCACCGCCTTCGAGGTGCTCGGAGGCGGGGTGGTGACGCAGGTCTGCCGTGAGGTACACGTCAACTCCCGCGGAGCGAGCCGCCTCGAGCGCGCTATCCCCTGCGCCACCAAGGACTGCCACGCGTGTCACCCGGGCACTTTCATCTCCGCCGACCAGGAGACCGGAGGGGCCTGCAGGCAGCACGGATGCGACGTGGTCTGCGAAGGCTCCGAGAGTCGTCTCGTCGACGGTGCCGACGCGCCCGAGGCCGATCTCGTGTCCCTCGGCGTCGGTTCCACACGGCTCCAGCGGCACGGTATCGCGCAGACCGAGCAAGTCGGCGAGTGCCGTCGCAACGCCGTCGCAGGCGACGTCCGCGTTGGTGTGCGCGTTGAACAGGGCGATACCGGAGCGGATCAGAGTCGTGACGACGCCACCCTTGGGGTCGTTCACAGGCAGGAAGGACGCGCCGCGCAGGAGCAGCGGGTGGTGCGTGATCACCATGTCGTAGGGCTGCCCGTCACCGGACGGACCGGCAACGGCCTGCTGAGCAATAACCGCGGTGGGATCAAGCGCGAGGAGAATCGACCGCACGGGGGATGCCGGGTCGCCGACGATGAGTCCAACGCGATCCCAGGACTGCGCGGTGGCCGCCGGGTACCACGTCTCCATGAGTGCCATCACGTCGCCGACGGTCCACTTCGATGCGGACGTATCGGCCGCGGTCGTCGGGCCGTTGAGGTGAGACGAAGACTGCATACGTCAAGCATACCGGACCCCCATCTAGCAAGGGACCCTGCCCGCGACTATGATCACAACGTGCAGATTTTGAGCCTACTCGACCAGGGGTTGGTCGATTACACGCAGGTTGACGCGCTCCAGCGCTCCCTGCACGAGGAGGTCCTCGCCGGCGGCGAGGACACACTCATCGTTTCTCAATTCACGCCGACGTGGACGGCTGGCCGCCACACGAAGCCGCAGGACATTCCCTCCACGACGATTCCTGTCATCCGTACCGATCGTGCTGGTTCCGCGACGTGGCACGGACCCGGACAGGTCGTCGTCTACCCCGTCGTTCGCCTGCGCGAGCCCGTCGACCTCGTACAGTGGATCCGCGCGGTAGAGGCCTCAGTGATCGATACCGTGCGCGAGGTCTGGGACCTGCCCGTCCACCGCGTCGAGGGCCGCGCGGGCGTGTGGCTAACAGAAGAGGGACGCCGCGACCGCAAGATCTGCGCGATCGGCCTGAAGGTGGCGCGCGGCGCGACCCTGCACGGCATTGCCCTGAACGTCGACATCGACCCGGCCCACGCTTTCGAAGGCATCATCCCTTGCGGCCTGACGGATGCAGACGTGACCTCCCTGTCGTGGGAGGGTGTCCACACGACGGTTTCCGACGCCGCATCCGAACTTCTTCCGCGCATGGTGGAGCACATCTCCCCCTGCCTGGCGACCACCCCCACTTCCGTTTCCTACACGACGAGGTCAACGCTATGAGTACCCTGCCCGATCCCGAAGGACGCAAGCTGCTGCGCATCGAGGTGCGTAACTCGCAAACTCCTATCGAGAAGAAACCCGAGTGGATCCGCACGACCGCCAAGGCCGGCGAGAACTACCAGGACATGCGCTCGCTCTCGCACGCCAAGGGTCTGCACACGGTGTGCGCCGAGGCTGGCTGCCCCAACATCTACGAGTGCTGGCAGGACCGCGAGGCGACCTTCCTGCTCGGCGGTGCGCTGTGCACGCGCCGCTGCGACTTCTGCGACATCGCGACGGGCCGCCCCACCGAGTACGACAAGGACGAGCCGCGTCGTATCGCCGAGTCCGTGCGCGACCTCGACCTGCGCTACGTGACGATCACGGGCGTAACCCGAGACGATCTGCCCGACGGGGCCGCGTGGCTCTACGCCGAGACCTGCCGCCTCATCCACGAGCTCAACCCGGGCACGGGCGTGGAGCTCCTCGTTGATGACTTCCGCGGCCAGGCAGAGTCGATCGACATGGTCATCGAGGCCGGCCCGCAGGTCTTCGCGCACAACCTCGAGACGGTGCCGCGCATCTTCAAGAAGATCCGCCCCGCCTTCAACTACGACCGCTCGCTCGCCATGATCAAGCGCGCCCACGATGGCGGCATGGTCACCAAATCGAACCTGATTCTGGGCATGGGCGAGACGCGCGAGGAGATCAGCGCCGCCATGCGCGACCTGCACGAGTCGGGTTGCGACCTGCTGACGCTCACCCAGTACCTGCGTCCCTCTCCCCTGCACCACCCGATCGACCGTTGGGTGCACCCCGAGGAGTTCGTCGAGCTGGCCGCCGAGGCCGAGGAGATGGGCTTCGCGGGCGTCATGGCCGGCCCCCTCGTGCGATCCTCGTACCGTGCCGGCCTGCTGTGGGCCAAGGGCATGCGCGCTCGCGGCTTTGAGATCCCCGAGCAGCTGCGCCACATCGAGAACTCCGGTTCGACGCTACAGGAGGCAGGCTCCGTCCTGGCACGCCTGAAGGAGCGCTCGGAGCGTCACGCGGCCATGGCCGCGAAGGCTACCCAGGCCTCGTGATCCACGACTATTCGCCCGCGCGCGCCCTCCTGGCGGCGGCGCGTCGCCATCCGAACCGGCTGTCCCTGGTGGACGCGGCCACCGGCGAGGAGTGGCGCGTGCGCGAGGCGGCCGACACTGTGGCTCGCCTCGCCGCCGCCTTTGAGGATGCCGGTATCGGCGAGGGGACACGCATCGGAGTCATCGGGGCGAACTCGCCGTGGCACTACATCGCGTTCGTCGCGGCCTCGTGGCTGCGCGCGGTGACGGTCCCGCTGTCCCCGCGTATGCCCTCGGCTGCGCTCGCCTCGATGTGCGAGCAGGCGGGCGTCTCGTGGGTGTTTCTCGACGAGGCCTCTTTCGCCCACGCTCCCGCCCTGTCCGGCGCGCGGGCGCAGGTCGCGTCCTTTGCGAACCTGGCGGCGTGGGCGGATCGCACCGCGCCCATCGAAAAAGCTCCCGCGCGCTGCGGGACCGAGCTCGCCGCCATCTTGTTCACGTCCGGGTCTACGGGCACCCCGCGTCCCGTCGAGCTCACCCACGAGGTCATGTGGTGGGGGTCGACGAACTTCCGCGAGGGCTTCGACTACGCACCCACGTCGTCGGTCGTGGGCGTGTGCGCGCCCGCGAGCCACATCGGGGGCTTCAACGGCACGTCGATGGACGTGTGGACGCACGGCGGCACCCTGGTCACGCTCGGTTTTCCGGCTTCGTTCGACGCGCGCGGCGTGATCGACGCGATCGAGCGCTACGGGATCACGATGATGTTCGCTGTACCCGCGATCATGCGCGCAATCCTTGACGAACATGCGCGCGGCGGAGGGGACCTGTCGTCGTGGGTGCGTCCCCTCATCGGCGGCGACGCGATGACGGCGGACCTCGCGGAGGCGATGCGCGCGGTCGGCCTGTCCCCCATTCACGTGTGGGGCATGACCGAGACCTCCGGGGCTGGCACGGTCGCCACCCCCGATTCCTCCGCTCCTGCCGGTTCGCTGGGGGCTCCCTTCCCCTACGTGGACCTGCGCGTCATGGCCACCGACGAACGCGAAGCCGGCGTCGATGAGATGGGCGAAATCTGGGTCCGCGGGCCCGGCGTCGTCAGCGGCGAAGAGTGGCTGCGCACCGGCGACCTGGCAACGCGAGACGCGGACGGCTGGCTGCACATGGTGGGACGCGCCCACCGCATGATCAACACCGCCGGTGAACTCGTCGCTCCCCCGACGGTCGAGCGGGCTCTACGCTCGATGGATGTGGTGTCGGATGCGCTTGTCGTGGGACTGCCGGATGAACGATGGGGGCAGGTCGTCGCCGCGCTGATCGTGGCTTCTCCGCAGGGCCGCGCCCAGGCCTCGTCGTTGAGTGCCGACGCGCTGTCCGAGGCCCTGCGAAACTCCCTCGCGCCGTGGGAGAAGGTGCGCCGTGTCATCGTCGTCGACGCGCTCCCAACCACAACGACAGGCAAGCCGGATCCGGTCGCGGCGGCCCGTCTATTCGACTCGTAAGAACGACGGCTTAGGTGCGCCTGACCTCACAATGCATGCACACCATAATTATGTAAGATTAGCCTTGCTTAATTGAAGGAGAGTCTTATGTCCCGCCACCGCATCGTCATCATCGGTTCCGGCTTCGCAGGCCTGACGGCAGCTCGTCGACTGAAGAATGCCAACGCCGACATCACCATCCTGGCCCGCACATCGCACCACCTCTTCCAGCCCCTGCTGTACCAGGTGGCCACGGGCATCCTCTCCGAGGGCGACATCGCCCCCACCACGCGCGAGATCCTGCGCGGCCAGAAGAACGTAACCGTCCTGCAGGCCCTCGTCGAGGAGATCGACGTTGAGGCGCGCGTCGTCAAGTGGCGCAACCACAACAAGCACGAGCAGACCGAATACGACACGCTCATCGTCGCGGCGGGTGCGGGCCAGTCCTACTTCGGCAACGACCACTTCGCGGTGTTTGCGCCCGGCATGAAGACCATCGACGACGCCCTCGAGCTGCGCGCGCGCATTTTCGGCGCCTTCGAGCTGGCCGAGATCGAGACCGACCCGACTGCGGTCGAGAAGCTCCTGACCTTCGTCGTCGTGGGCGCGGGTCCCACCGGCGTCGAGATGGCAGGCCAGATCCGCGAACTCGCCTCTCACACGCTCAAGGGCGAGTTCCGCAACATCGATCCGACCAAGGCGCGCGTCATTCTTGTGGACGGCGCAGAGCACCCGCTCCCCCCGTTCGGCGAGGAGCTCGGCATCAAGACCGAAGAGGCCCTGGCCAAGCTTGGCGTCGAGATGAAGATGAACGCCTTCGTGACCGACGTGGACTCCGAGGGCGTCACCCTCAAGTACAAGTCGGGCGAGGAAGAGCGGATTGAGTCCGTATGCAAGGTGTGGGCCGCCGGCGTCGCCGCGAGCCCGCTGGGTCGCGCGCTGGGCGAGGCCACGGGCGCCGAGGTGGACCGCGCGGGACGCGTCACCGTCAACAAGGACCTCACCCTGCCGGGGCACCCGGAGATCTTCGTGCTCGGCGACATGATGGCCTTCCCGGGCGTCCCCGGCGTCGCGCAGGGCGCGATCCAGTCCGCGCGCTTCGCCGCCGACACGATCGCCGCTCGCCTGGCGGGCCGCGCCCCGAAGGCCACCGAGTTCGTCTACAACGACAAGGGCTCGATGGCGACCATTTCTCGCTTCCAGGCCGTCGTGAAGATGGGCAACAAGAAGCTCACCGGCTTCGTCGCGTGGGTTGCCTGGTGCTTCCTGCACCTGCTGTACATCGTCGGCTTCAAGTCGCAGGTGGGCACGCTGGTCAGCTGGTTCTTCAGCTTCCTGTCCGGTGCGCGCCCCCAGCGTACGACCACGAACCAGCAGCTGGTGGGCCGCCTCGCCCTGGAGCAGCTCGGCGCCGGCGCATCAGGCAAGCTCGTCGTCGGTGAAGACGTCGTCGAGGAGCGCGAGGAGGACTGACGCGCGTCGCACGCGCTGCTCGCAGCAAACACTGAGGGGCCGGAAGCATCAACTTCCGGCCCCTGAGCATTTTGTGGGCCTTCCCAAGCGATTCTCAAACAAGCGTCCGGCGCTGAAATCGTTGATTTCCCGTGTTCTCAAGGGCTCCGAGCGACGCGGACCGCGGAACCGAACCCCTAAGAGACACGATTCGCGGGGCGCAGTCGCGAAGAATCCGGCGAAGTCTCAAACACGATTGACCACCGAGCAGCGCGTAAACCTGCTCGCGGACTATGAGGCCGGGATCCCCGTCCGCGCGATAGCCGCGAAGTACGGAGTGCACCGTGGCACGATCCCGAAGTTCGTGCTTGGTTCTGGCGGTACTTTACGGACTCCTGGCCTCGATGAAGCTGGCCGTGTCCGCGCAACAGCTCTCTATGCCGACGGGCTCACCTTGAAGGAGGTCGCTGAGAAGCTTGGTGTTGATGACAAGACGGTTCGCAATGCCGTGGTCCAGGAAGGTGGCAGGCTGCGTCCGCGCGGTCGTCGGCCGGCTCACGCGAACACGAAGTAGAACGAAATCACGTACAGCGACTTGAGCCACACGCGGAGGGATGCGAGGGCTGCGACCCCGATCCTGAGTCCGAAAACGGACACGAAGTGGAGACGCCCCTCAGAGTCAGCGTGCAATCTCTCGGTAACCAGCCGGAACGAACCGCAGATCATCTGGATGGTGATAGATATTGTTGATCGCGTGAGCGGCAGTGTATTCGTTCATCATTTTCTCAATTGATGTGGTGCCTACTATCGCATCGTCCAGTTCTCCTGAACGCGCTTGCGCAACCAAGCCGCTTAGGTCATCCTCTGAGCCAACGTTTTCTAACGGGTCACGCATGATAATCCCAATCCGGCGTGTCATCGGATACAGAACAAAGCGTGCATTGCTCACGCCAACACCCATCCAGGTGCCAGGTTGCTCGTACGCGACCAGGGACACAGGCGAGTCCGATGTGATGAGTGACCGTCGGGTGAAGCGAACTAAGGTCCAGGGTCTTGCCGCGATAAATCCAGCGACAGGTTCGGTCACCTGACCCATCATGTCGATACGGTCCCGGGCGGTGTACGGAATCACTACTCCGTCGTCCTCCGTTACCAATTTCAGTAGTTCCTCGGCTTCTTCGTCGGTAATCGGCTGCCCGGCAGTGTCAGATGCCCAGCGTGTCATTCCATCCATGCCCAGATGGGCGACAGCCGACTTGACCAGTCTGGACGCCGTCGATTCCATAAGTCGGCGTTGCTCGGGCCCTCGAATGATCTGCAAAGCAATAAACTCCGCAAGTGTGTTTCGGTCTAGCTGAGGGAGCGGCCACTCGCCCTTCACTACTCGCTCAAAGAGGAGGGCTGTCTCGGTCTCAATACCTGCACCGAGTGCCTTTTCAAAAACGTCAGAGCCATGTGGATGGCCTGGCATCGAGTACAGGTGGTTTTCTGCCCCTGTCTCCCGCACGCGCGAGGTACGGCTTCTCCGCTCTGGCTGGCGAATCGTTGTGATTCGTCCGTTCTCGTCCGCGAAGCACCGCAGGACGAACTGCGGATTGAAATGATGGAGCTTCGAAACGGTCATAGTGCAAAACCATCTACAGGCTTCGGGCTCGAACGGCACTGCTTAGGCAGCTACGCGTAGTCTTCAGCGTTCCAGTAGATAGCTTGATCAACCGAATCGGAACCCAAACAGGCCGCCAGCGTCGGTTTCATCAGTAAGTCGGGTGCTCAGCATGTACGGATCGGCGTCGAAGGCGCCGTCGCTCTGGGCTTCCACAGACGCTAGGAAGTCTGAGTTGAGTGTCACGATGTACTGGAAACCGTAATGTTCGGCGAGCCGGGCTCCGATGTTCAGGCATGAGGCAACCTGACGTCCATCGATTGCATCAAAGAGATGGCTGTCATGGACGAGTATTCGAGGTGCTCTCCCCACTTTGATCGCCGCGATCGTGCAGACCGTATCGAGCATGAAAGTCTCGACGCTTCGGACTCCTGTGCTCGCGTCTCCGGATATGCGTGGAGTAACCCCGAGCAATCCTTTGACAGTTGGTGTGACCAGGAGCGAGGCTTCCCGGTCTGTGTATATTTCGGCACCCAGTTCGCCAAACAGAGCGATTGAGTCTCCAAGAGAATCGCCTCTCTCGTTCAGTTCGGTGCGGACCGAGGCGACTAGTTCCGCGGTGCGCAACTTGATGGTGTCGCCGATGGTGCTGATTGAGTTTGCCGCTTCGAGGCGCCGTTCGAGGTCGGCAACGTCGGACTCTTGCTTCGCGAGATCACGTTGGAGGCTGAGGAATGTGTCTAGCGCGACAGTCTCGTTGAGTAGGCGCATGACTTGCGATCTTTGCTCATCTAGGCTGCGCCGTTCCGCATCGATTGCTTCAAGTCGTTTGCGGACGGCACCAAATTCTTGCTCCAGAAATGATCGTCTGTTGCGCACAACGGATTCGTGAAACGCTTGGACCTCGCTGTAACGTCTGCTCACTGTGTCGGGGAGTACGAGGCCGATTTCTGCGTAGACACGTTCGAGACGTGCTGCCAGATCATTGTTCTGGATGCTGGCAATTTCATCCTGCAGCGCTTCCTCGAGTTCCCGCAGTCGACGTTGAAGGGAGAGCGCCTCGTCGTTGATCCGCTGAATCGAACCGCTGAGGCTGTCAGCGTCGCGCTGGTGGTCGGCGTACTGCTCATCTACCTTGAACGAACGCAAATCATTCTGAGTGCGGTCGCGCTGCCGACGCGCTGTCGCGAGTTGCGCCCGCAAAGCTGATTCATCGAGTGAGAGATGCGCGATCGCTCCCTCTTTCACTGCTGCGCGAATCGCTTTGCCTTGTTTGGTCAAGCGATCAACATCACCTGCTTTGCCAAGTATCTCCGGTGACAGGCCGAGCATGAATCCGAGCTTGACTCCGGATTCCCAGTCTGCCTCTGATTGGTGGCCTTTGATTGGATTCCCGAAATACGTCCGGATGAGTTGGCCCCAGATTTGTCCCGCTGTCGGGCGACTAGCATCCTCTGGGATGCGGAAGACACTGCGGCTAAGCAACTCGCGCCATTCATCTACATGCAGGTCAGTTGCCCCGCCGGTGGCGGACCAGCCCAAGACTCGGACCCGTGTCGCAGGCGACACAGCACGAGTGACTGTGACCTCGTCTACCACCTCGTCATCGGCCGAGGGTAGTGACAGAGTTGCTGTGAACGAGTGCTCGGCCAGTTCGGGCACTTTGAACTCTGATGCGAGGTCGCCACCGAGAACGTACTTCAGCACCTTGACGAAGCTAGTTTTCCCAATGCTGTTACGACTATCGCCCTGCTCCGACGTTTCTGTGCGGTCTGCAACCAGAATGTTCAGACCTTCACGGAAGTGCAGGGTCTTGAATCGCGGGTCGGACGAGGTCAGGGAACTAAGAAACATGAACGCGCCTGATGAAGCGGTCTGCCGAGGTGTCGATGAGGTTCATCGTGTACAAGGTGGACAGAGCCAGGGCAAACCAGTCGAACGTGATTCGTCTTTCCTTGGATGCGGAACGTTCGCGAACGCTGAATCTCTCCCACAAAGTGGATACAGACGAGGGGTCGTGAAGTTCGTCCAGAATCTCCGCACCGATGGTGATGAGGGCACGGTCGGACGAGACACCTTTAGTGGGTAGCAACATCGGGCACCTCCAGAGTTACTTCGAGATTCTCTTCGGGCGGCGTCTCAAATATGTGACAGGAGTCAAAGAAGTAAGACACCACAGCAAACGCAGCATTCGCCCGCTTACCGTCCATTCGGAAGTTAGCACCAGCCACTGACACGTAAAGTCGCTCAAGTATCTCAGCAGGAACTTCGGTCACACTGCGGGCCTCTTGATACAACGCCCGGAACCTCTCTCCATGAGCGTCGTAGAGACTCGGGTCAGATGACTCCGCGTACCATCGGTCGATCCGAGGCGCCAGGACCCTGCCAGCATTGAACTCAAGTCGGCTGGCCGCCGGCATTGCATTGAAATCCATCTTGGTTGCCGGAACCGGGCGAACATCGCCGCCGCTCTCAACGACCACACTGGAACTGTCGAGCGCGTCGAGTAGAGGTAGGAGATCAGCGAGTTCAACGTTCGCAGTCCCAGGCGCTCCAGGGAAGATCTCGTTCAGAATAGATGTCTCAAGGGTTCCAACAACCTCGACCCAGAGGTCTTCGGACTTGACAAGACGGATAGTCAGCGGGCGTTCGACTCCTAGTCTGTGCGCCTGTTGGAGTCTGGTAAGAACTTTCAGAGATTCGGGCCCCACGGGGGCGTTCGTCACGAACTTCCAAGTGTGGAAACTGTTCCACTGAGATAGTCCACGCGCGAAGTCGGAGCCGATCTTTGCAGCGAGTTCGCGTTCGGCACTCCGAGCTGGGCGTTGGCCGTAGCAAGCGTAGAAGAGCGTTCCTGCTTCAGCGAGGCCGTCGCACCCTCCGTCGCCGAGCCTTCCAGAGGGGTCGGGGTTCACAAAGTCGTCGTGAAAACGCCCAAGCACCAGTGAGACGTAGTCCTCGAATGCAGTGCCGGACTTGAAGCATTCCTGTTGATGGCGGAAGTGATACCAGTCACGCCAGTTCGCAGTGAGTAGCATCGTCACCTCCGTCGTCATCAGCGTCGACCGGGTGGCCGCTCACTTCCAGACAATCCTATCGAGTGGCCTGTTCGGGTGACCGAGGGCGAGCGCGTGGCCGAGACTATCGAGAGCTTGCGAAAACTTCGCGCACGCGGATTCGTGCGAGCAGGATTAGGCTGACGGGTCCCATGATGATGAACTTCATCGTGTTCCACAGGCAGAGGAGGACGAGGAGGTTGAGCCATCCGGGTCCGCCGTTTGCGATGAGGGTGGTGAAGGTGCTCGCAGCGAGGAGATAGGGCGCGGCGAGGAGCATCGCGGGTACGCCCCATTTGAGTCCTCGGCGGGTGCGGATGGCGTCGAGGAGGATGTTGGTGGGCATGTAGCGGCGCAGGAATGCGCGGGTGTGGACGCTGAGGGTCCAGAGCTGGCGGATCATGACGGGGTTTCCTCTCACATGCACGACGGATCGTCGGAGGCGGTGCGTGTGTGAGTGGCCTTGCGGCCTGCCCCTAGGAGCGTCATATCAAGGAGAAATCCGCCTCACCGTCAAGGGTACGACGCACCGGCGACATTCGGAAGGGCAATCGATCACAGGTCGCGGCTCGCACCTTCGCGCCGCACCGTTCGTGCCGGGTCATTGCTGCCCTCTACACTGGTGAGGTCGCGGAGCCTGGCGAGGGCGGCTTTCGCTCGTGCCGCGTCGATCTTCTGTGCATCGCTATCGGGTGCTGGACCGAGCGGGGTGCGTGTGGTGATGCCGTAGCGGTCGCGGTATGCGGCGACCGTTCGCGCTTGCCGTTTCCACGCTGCTGCGGCTCTTGCATCTGCCGGTGTGTCTCCGAGCGCGAGCGACCATTCCTGCCGTTCGGTGAGGGCTTGGTCGAGGACGGCTTCGGCACGTTGTTGGATTAGGTCGCGCCGGTCCGTGAGTGCCTTTCGCATCTCGGTGGACATGGGCCCGGTTGCTTCGGGGATGAGGCCGGCGATTAGGCGGGGTGCCTTGCGGGTGCGCCCGGAACCAGCCGGCCTCTCGGTGGCGCGGGCGAGGCGGTGGTGAAGGACGGAGGCGATGTCGTCGGCATCGCCGAAGCCGCGGGCTGCGACCAGGCGTGGCATGAGGGCGTCGATGTTGTGGTGGTTCGCTTCTGCCCGGCGGAGTTCGGCGGTGAGGGCGCCGAATGCGTCGGAGTGGATTGTGTCGTTTGCTTCGTTCGGGGTGAGGCCGGATTCGCGGATGAGGGTGGCGAAGCGGTCGTGTTGGGCGGCTTGCGCGATCGTCTCGTACTCGGCCGCGAGCTGTCCCACTGACCCCCAGGCTTCGTGTTCGGCGGTGATGGTCTCGTGCGCGGAGAGTTCGGCGCCGACGTGCTGCAGTACCCCGTAGAGCACGCTCCGTGTGGTCGCATCAGGGTCGTCCGCAGGGTGCGGGGTGGTGTGGTTGTCGTCGGGGCGGTCGGTGGCGACGTAGACGAGGTTCGCCTGTCTACCGCGGGTCATCGCGACATACAGGTTCTCCCGCGTCGTAGACGGATCAGCGAGCGCATGGGAGGTGTCCGTGGTGATGCCTTGCGCCCTATGGCCCGTTACTGCGTATCCCAGATCAACGTGATCGGAGACATAGTCAGCGGGGAGGATCACGGTGCCGCGACTGTTCGCGCGGCGGGCGGTGAGTGATCCGTCATCGCGAATGTCGGTGACGGTCCAGCGCTCCCCGTTGCGCACCCATCCTCGCGTGGTGTGGAGTCGGCGGTCGTTCTTCCTAGTGATGATCGTGTCACCAATCCCGGCGCGGGCGTCGCCTTGGAGGGCGACTTCGCGGCGGGCGTTCACCGTGCCGTCGAGGATGAGGTCAGCGCGGGCACGCTGATTCAGGGCGTGGACGGATTCGGTCGAGTCCGCGATCAATACCGTCGAAAGCCTGGCGAGAGTATCGGTACGCCAGGCGGTGTAGGCGGCGTCGATCATCGCCTCAGTGTTCCCGCCGGTGATGCGACCGTGGGTGGCGTAGGCGTCGATGGCTTCGGTGTGGCCGTGGCGAAGGTCGAGGGAGGCGGTCTTCTCCCAGTCGTTTAGGAATCGGTGCACGTCGAGCAGTTCGGGTGCGTCGTTTCGTTCGTGGACGAGGAGGGAGAACGCGCCGCCGGCGGTGACGGATTGCAGTTGCGCCCAGTCACCCACCAACAGCGCCTTCGCGCCCACTTCGGCCGCGTGCTCTGTGATGCGGTCGAGTGAGAGGGTGCCGGCGAGGGAGGCTTCGTCCACGATCACGAGCTGCCCCTTGCGGAAGGACGCGCCGGCGTTCTGGTGGTCTTGCCACCACTTCGCGGTGTTCTCCGCCCGTATACCGAGATCGTCAGAGAGTACCTGCGCAGCCACCGCCGACGGTGCTAGCCCTACGACGCTGCCGCGCCCATGCTCTCGTTCCCACGCAGTCCGCAAAGCACGCATCGCCGTCGTCTTCCCGGCCCCGGCCGGACCAACAAGCACATCCACTGCTCGACCTGAGATCGCAATGCCGGTGAGGGCGGCGGCTTGGTCGTCGGCGAGGAGCCGGCCGTCGCGGTCCGGGCGACGGGTGACCTTCTCGATCACCTCAACCGGAACTGTGGGTGCGGTCATGGTGCGGGCGTGCTCGAGGAGTCGGTCTTCCGCCGCAAGGATGTCAGGCGATGAGTAGACCGTCGACGCGATTGGTCGGAATCTGCTGCTGTCGTCAGCCCGACGGAACACAGTCGGGCTGGACGCGAGTTCGGGCGGGGTGAGCTGGATCGACGCGTGCTCGGCGGCATCGACCACCATCCCGACGACGGCTTCACGATCCTGAGTGGTGGCGAACCGGTACGGCATGGTCTGTCGTCCGGCTTCGGCGGTGAGGTTCCAGCGCCGCCAGGTCGACCGCTTCTCACCGACCGCCTCCACCACGCTGCGCCCGAGCGAGGCGATCACGTCCAAAGGGACATCGTCCGCGCGGAGCAACATCTGGGCGTCGTTGGCGGTGACGGTGTGGGCCCAGCGGGTGGCGTCTTCATTGAGAAGGTGTGACGCACGTTCCCGCCACTCGCCGGTGAGGTCCGCGAGGGAGCGGACCTGCTTCTCCGGCCGGGTCTCCAACGTCGCCTGCGCACGCAACTTGATGACCGTCGCCAGCGACGGCTGCCTGCCGTGACGGGCGACGTACTCGGCGATGAGACGGTTCTTCTCCTCGTCAATCTGCCGGGACCTCGATGAGAACTCCGCCACCAGCCGCTCGGGAACCGTGGTGATCGCCCATGCAGGGTTGCGGTCGCGTCCCATCTCTCGCGCCTCCCATGCGACGCCGAAGGTACGGGTGAGGTGGTCGGCGAACACGGCTTCGTGGAGTTCGGAGAGGGCGACGGTCGCGGCGTGGAGGGGGCGACCGTCGAGGGAGCGCCATTTGCCATCATGGACGGTCTGCACCTTGTTCGAGATCACCACATGCGTGTGCAGATGCGGGTCACCCGCTCGCGAGTCGTAGTGATCGAACGCCGTCGCGATCACCCCGGACACATCCGCCTGCGCAACCGCCCCATTGCGCCCTGCCGCGCCGACACGGGTTGCGGCAACCTCACGCTCGATGAACGCAACCATCTCCGCAACCGCCGCGTGATGCGCGTCCGCAATCAGCGATTGCGTGCCCGCGTCGGACACCGCCCACAGTACCGATGCGGACTTCGGAATCGAGAACGTGAAATCGAACCCCGCAACCGCCTTCCGCACCCCACGAGCACGCTCCTCAGCCGCGATTGCGGCGACCGCCTCGGCACGCTCGGTCACGGGAAGGTCGGCGTCGAGCCTCGACGTGCGGTGTTCGATGCGCTCGGTCACGGTTGGGTAATTCCGATACTGGCTACCGAGCGCCTGATCGGTCACCGGGTCGCGGCCCTGTCCAATCAGACGTTGAAGCTGCAGCTCAGAGACCTCGTCGCCAGTCGTGATGGTTCCGCCGCCGAGTGCGATGACGGCTGATCCGAGCCATCGGCCCGGTGGTGTTCCTTCCTCCGTGTAGTACCTCGTCAACGGTGTGGAGAGCACCCGATCACCGTCACCAGTAGCGACGGTGCGCAGGAGGTACTTGTAGCCGTCGCCGGCGGACATCACCCGCATCGAAACTGTCAACAGGCACCGCCCTCTCCTCACCACGAAGGTGAGCTCCGCGGCCCGCGGGTGTGGTGACTTCTGCGGTCACTTTTGGGAGGTGGCGGACCTCGCTTGCAAGACGCGTGACAACCCGTTCGAGCGAACCGCGAGGGATCGGCAGCGCTGGGCGCCGACGGTGCTGGAGCGAGGTGGGAGGCGTCGGCTGAGCGGCGGCGCGTGGGCGGTTCGTGCACCTGGTTGGTGACCAGCTCGGAGTAGCAGCACGGCTCCGGGATCACCGCTCTAGGAGGTTTACCCGTGGCCGACCAGACACTCACCGACCGGGTCGCTCTGCTGCGTGTCGGGTCGCTGTTCTCCGGCTACGGCGGACTCGATCTCGCTGTCGAAGAAGTCTTCAATGCCAGAACGATCTGGTTCTCCGAGATCAACGAGCCCGTCGCCCGCATCTTCTCCCACCACTGGCCCGAGGCCCCGAACCTTGGTGATATCACCGCCATCGACTGGAAAACCGTGCCGCCAGTGGACATCCTCTGTGGCGGGTTTCCCTGCCAGGACGTATCGACCGTCGGGAAGATGGCCGGTCTGAAGCCCGGCACCCGTTCCGGCCTCTGGGCACATATGGCGGCAGCGATCGACGCGCTGCAACCCGACTGGGTCGTGATCGAGAATGTCCGCGGGCTGCTTTCTGCACCAGCTATACGCGCAAACTTCGAAGGAGTCCACGATGAGCAACGCAACATCGCAAATGCAGCCCCCGACGGTGCAACCCCTCGCGATATGGAACGCGACCCGTGGCATCTGGGAGAAACCACAGCTCGACCTCTTCGAGCAGCAGGAGCAGTTTTGGGAGACCTGGCCGACCTCCGGTATGACGCGCAATGGATCGGTCTACCCGCTTCCGCGGTCGGCGCACCCCACCCCCGATACCGGGTCTTCATCCTTGCCCACCGCACTGTTTCGCACTCCACTGGCATCCGACGCAGCTCGCGGGGGCGAGAGCTTGCAACAGGTGAAAGCACGCCGCGGCACGATTGCGCTCAGCCACCAGATCATCGACCTTGCCTTGCACGGCCCGAATGGGTACCCACGTTCCGAGGAGTCAGAGAGCCTGTGGAGGTTGATCGAGGAATTCTTCGACGATGGGGACGTTACGCCGTGCCAGTGACTTACTGGACGCAGATCATCGGTCGCCCGCACCGGCGCCTGCAATCCTGACCGACGCGACTGGCCCGCGGCCCGCACCGGCATTCGTGGAATGGTTGATGGGTTTACCGTCTGGTTGGGTGACTGATGCGCGTCACGAACTCACCACGAATAGTCAGATCACGGCGCTCGGGAACGGAGTCGTCCCCAGGCAAGCGGTTTCGGCCATCTCCAGTTTGTTAAACACCTGGCTGGAGGAGCATCGACCGAGGTCATCCGATCGAGCGGTAAACCCATATCAAGCTGTAGTAGATAGAACCGGGGTGGAGACGGGGGTAGCCGGGAGTTGAGTTAGGGTTCGGCCCGGTTCTGGGACCGACGCAATCAGCGAGCGAGTGTACGGGTGTTGGGGATTTCCCAAGACTTGTGAGCTGGGTCCTTGCTCGCACGCCTCACCGCGGTACAGCACCAATACACTCTCGCAGAGCGAACGCACCACGCTGAGATCGTGCGAGACGAACATCAGTGCCGTTCCGTGCTCCAAGGTGCTGCGATGCAGCAGGTTGATGATCCCAGCCTGTACCGAGACATCCAGCCCCGAAACTGGTTCGTCGGCGATGAGTAGCGCAGGTCGGGCGAGCAACGCCCGAGCGATCGCGACGCGCTGAGCCTGACCTCCACTAAGCTGGCGTGCGCGCCGCCCACCGAAGATGTCAGGTTCTAAACCCACATCCGCCAGAGCTTGTGCGGCAAGTTTTCGGGCATGTTGCCGCGAAGTTCGTGTGATTGCTAGAGGTTCAGCAACGATGTCCCGCACCAGTCGATGCGGGTTCAGCGACGCGATCGGGTCCTGGAAGATCATCTGCACGCCCCCAGGCCCTGGGCGGTGGTGAACTGATCCGCCCTGGTATCGGACAGACCCTTGAGCTATCGGTACGAGTCCCGCGATGGCTTTGGCGGTCGTGGACTTACCTGAACCGGATTCACCGACGATGCCAATGGTGGTGCCGGCCTCCAGCGTGAAGGTGACTCCGCGTACTGCATGGACGGGGTCCCGTGGCGAGCCGAATCGTACGTGGAGGTCATCGACTTCGAGCACTGTGGCATTCATGCGACACCCGCCGCGAGAAGCGCACTGTCCCGGCGAGTCGGGTCATCTGGTGTGGAAGCGGTAAACGGTTGCCAACAGGCCACCGTGTGATCAGGATCGGAGCTGACGGGTGCCACGGGTGGGCGAGTTGTGTGGCACACCTCGCTTACCCGTGAGCAGCGCGACGCGAACGGGCAGCCTTGGCGGGGTACAGACATGTCCGGTAGGACGCCAGGGATCGTGGGTAGTGGTAGAGGCACCGGCGTGCTCAGTTTCGGAGTGATGTCCAAGAGCGCGCGGGCGTATGGGTGTGCCGGCGCAGAGAGCATCCGTGCAGAAGGACCCGATTCAACGATCCGCCCAGCGTACATAACAGCGATACGGTCGGTGCGGTCCGTGAGTACGCCAAGATCATGGGTGATGTGAATGAGGCTCATCCTTCTTTCGGTGCGCAGTCTGTCGATGAGGTCAAGGACGGTGCGTTGCATCGTCACGTCCAATGCCGTGGTGGGCTCATCCGCCAGCAGAAGTCGTGGGTTGGATGCCAGCGCCGCAGCGATTCCGATGCGCTGACGCTGCCCCCCGGAAAGGGCAGCAGGAAAACTACGAGCGATGCGCGCTGCGTCGCTGAGTCCTACAGCTTCCAACAGTTCGTGCAGGTAGGCGCGGCGAGAGGCTCGGGTGCGACTGCTGTGCTGTGTCGCTCCTTCGAGTACCTGCTTACCTACGCGTACTAACGGATTGAGTGTGGACGAGGGGTCCTGGAAGATCATCGCCATTTGCGCGGCGGTGGTTCCGCGCCGCTCTCGGGGGGAGCGTCCTAGGATGTCGCGGCCTTCAAAACGGATACTGCCGTTCGACTGGGTTGTGACACCCTGCGGCTGCACCCCGACGATGGCGCGAGCCAGCACTGACTTGCCCGATCCAGATTCGCCAATGATGCCGAGGCTCTCGCCTGGCGCGACCGACAGCGATAGATCCTCAAGCACATGGGAGTGACCAGAGGCCGACGTGAGGCTCATCTGGAGGTCTCGGACCTCTAGCAGTGCTTCCTTCTGGGTGGACATTATGTGTCCTTTCTGGTGAATCGCTCGCCGAGAATGTTGACGGCGAGTACGGTGAGGCACATCACGATTGCGGGGGCGAGCATGATCCATGGGGCACCGGCCAGATGTGTTCGACCTTCCGCGATGAGGCTTCCCCATGACGGGGTGGGTGGCTGTAGCCCGTAGCCGAGGAAGCTCAGGGAGCCTTCCGCGACGATCGCGACGGTGATGGCAGTGAAGGAGTATGCGAGCACCGAGGGGAGCACGGTACGCGCGATTTCCTGGGTCATGAGGCGCACCCGGCTCGCGCCCAGCAGCCGGGCGGCCTGGACGAACTCACGCTCGCGCACACTCAATGTCGCAGAGCGCGCGATTCGCGCGAAGATCGGAATCGTGAGCGTCCCAATCAGAAGCCCAATCGTCCAGTAGTCCGAGCCGACAAGAGACACGACAACCATGATCAGTATCAGTCCTGGAAGTGCGAGCATCAGATCGATAACTGTTCCAATGATCTCGTCGACAATCCGGCCGAAGAATCCCGCGACAATGCCGATGAACGAGCCCACCACGAGCCCTACTGCCAGCGTTAGGGCCGCCACGACGAGCGAGGACAAACCTCCGGCCATTGTCCGAGCGAATATATCGCGACCCGTCGCATCCGTCCCGAACCAGTGGGCAGGACTTGGTGGCTGCATGGCCGCACTGAAATCAGCCCGGAGTGGATCAAACTGCGGGATGAGCATCGACGCGACTGCGCCACCGATCACAATAGTGAGAACTACGGCAGCGAAGATGATCGAGCCGCGCGAGTCCAAACGCATGCCTGGCGTTCTTACCCGGGAGCGGCTATTGCTGAGTGCCGGGCGGGTGTCAGCTTCTTGCGTGAGCACGGCGTGTCCTTGGATCGACGAAGGTGTACAAGATGTCTACGGCTAGCGCGGCGAGGAAAACCGCGATTCCAGAGAAAATGACGATCATTTCAATCACTGGGAAATCGCGTGCGCCTATCGCTGTCACCGCCAGGCGACCCATTCCAGGGATAGCGAAGACTGTCTCGATGAGCGCCGAGCCACCGAAAAGTGCCCCGAACCCCAAACCGACCAGCGTCATGGTGGTGAGCGATGAAGGGCGTAGCACACGCGTGATCATCAATCGCGCGGTTCCCATGCCGCGGGAGCGCGATGCGAGCACATAGGGTTCGCGCATGGTCGTGATGAGATCCGCCCTTAGCACTCGGACCAGGACAGCCGCCTCCGCGAGGCCGATTGTGAGCACCGGGAGTACGAGGTGACGGAGATGTCCTATGGGGTCGATTCCGAACGGCACCCATCCAGTTGCAGGCAGTAGCCCTAGCATCACCGAGAACAACATGATGCCCAGCAGTCCGAACACGAATGTCGGGACGGAGAGGAGGACGAACGCTGTGACAGTCGCGATGCGGTCTAAGAGTCCACCGGGCCGCCAGGCTGAGGCCATTGCCACGGGCAAGGTGAGCGCGAGCGCGACGACCTGCCCGAGGAGCAGCAGTTCGATGGTGATCGGCAGTCGAGCGGCCAGTTCATCGGTTAAAGACCGTCCTGTTACTAGTGACGCTCCGAGGTCGCCACCAGCAGCATTTGATAGCCACTCCCACAGACGCTCCGGCGCGGGTCGGTCGAGGTTGAGAGAAGCCATGAAGGCCGCGATCTGATCCGGGGAGGCGTTCACTCCCAGAACGGCAAGGGCCGGCGTTCCCGTCATCAATGCGGGCAGACTCATCGTGAGCAGACCGAGGAGCGTGAGGACGATGAGTCCTCGCACTCCCCGGTGCACCCACGCACGGATTTCTATTTGATCCACCATTCTCCAGGTGAGACAGAGATGACATTGCGGTCGCTGACATCGGGGAGTCCGCCGATCTTCGGGCTTGCGATGAAGCCGCTGGGGCTCTCAGTGAAGAAGAGCACTGCTGCCTCAGCTACGATCAGCTCGCTGGCCGCGTTGTACAAGTCGCTACGTTCCTGGGGTGTGGTCGCGGAACGGGCCTGATCGATCAGAGCGCTGACTTCGGCATTGGCGTATCCGCCGAAGTTGGAGAAGGAGTCGGCTTCGAACATCGTCATTGCGGAACCCGTATCGCCGTAGCCGCTGGTTACGAACTCGATCACGTGGAAATCTTTCGCAAAGAGCTTGCTCGCCCAGGTCGCGGCATCCGCCACATCGATCTCCATCTCGATACCCACGTCACCGAGCATCTGCTGGATCGCGGTCGCTCGCGCCATCGCCTCGGGCTGCGCGTCTGTGGTGTATGCGAAGGCGAGCGGCTGCCCGTACTGCTCCAGCAGTGCGCGCGCGGCATCCGGGTCGAACTCTGGATAGGTGGAACCAGTCTGATATTCGCTTTGCGACGAGATTGGTCCGTGAGAGAGCGCGCCCTGTCCTTGGTTGGTCACCTGTAGCAATGCGTCCCGGTCGATAGCTGTCTGAACGGCTCGTCGCGCGAGGGGATCATTGAAGGGTGCCTGCTCGGTATTGAAAATTGCCGTGGCCGTTGTTGCATTCGCCAAGGCCAGCTGCAAACCGTCTGTCTCAGCCTGAGTCATCAAACTTGGCGTCTCGATCCATACGACATCGACGGTCCCCGCTGCGAGGGTCTGGTAACGGGAGTCGGTATCGGGCAGGAACTGGAAGACGATCTCATCGGCGTAGGCGGGTGTGTTCCCGGCATATTCCGGATTGCGCTCGACGGTCAACGAGGATCCTGCCGACAGCGAAACCAGTCGGTAAGGTCCAGCGCCCAAGGGGCTGCCCTCGGGGTCGGTCGCTGTGGTGCTGCCAATCATGCCGAGGTTGCGTGCGAAGTACCGCGGGAAGGTCGCGTTCGCTTCGGCTAGCGTCATCTCGACCGTTGTTTCGTCGACCTCGGCTATTTCAATGATCTCCTGCGCACCTTGCGCTACCGCGGACTCGGAGTTCTGTGCCCGCTCGATATGAGCGATCACCGCGGCAGCATCTAATGCCGTGCCGTCAGAGAACGTCAGATCTGGGCGAAAAATCAGCGTCCAATCAATCAGGTCGTCGCTTTCGAGCGACTCGGCCAGCACCGGAACCAATTCGCCGCGCGGGCCATCCATGAGCAGCGGCTCATAGATTGCATTCGCCAGCACCAGGCTTGACTGCTGGCCGATGTCGTTGCCGATCGGGTCGACCGAAGAGACCTCAATGTCAAGTCCGACACGGATAGTACCGCCGGAAACGGCAGACTCATCACCCTGCGAGGTGCCGGGGTCCGCGGAACATGCCACGAGTGCTGTGGCCATTGTCACGGCGAGAACTACCGTGCCAAGGGTCTTGCGTTTCATGCTGTTACTTCCTTCTGTGAGGGGGTGGTGAGCGGAAGCGAAGAGTCTGAAGGATCGGGGTCCACGCCCAGGCGGATGCGGATGCTCGCGACCAGCCGGTCATATTCCTCATCGGGGAGGTGGCTGCTCAGGTACTCCCGAACACCGCCGAGAGAAGCGAGGTAATCGATCGCTTGGGCGATGTCTTCCCTGCGACAGACGAGATCGAGTGCGGCGAACAACTCCTGCGTTTGCTCACCTCCGGGCTGACGTTGAAGATTCTCGTGCAGATCGTCATTGGTGCGGATGTAGTCGTCAACTGCAACGTGGGGGTCTGCCCCCGCTGCTAGTAGGAGGATCGCTGAGATGAGCCCAGTGCGGTCCCATCCCCCTTGGCAGCCGATCACGATCGGCCCCGAAGTTTCCCCGATCGTCCGCAGTACCTGGGCGATGTTCGCAACGGCAACGTCCAGCATGCGACAGTAGTGATCGCCGAAGGTGGCACTCCCGTCAATCAAGCCGTCGAGAGCTTGGGCTTCTTGGCCGGCCTGAACATCCAGTTCCATGAAGGGGGCATGCACATGCTGCCACGTCGTTGGCAAGTGTTCCCGACTTTCCTGCTCAAGCTCGCCGCGGGTGCGCAGATCGAGCCATGTCAGCTCATCTGGACACTGTGCGAGTTCAGCGCGGGTGGCATGGCTGAGCGCCGCAGCGCGATACAACCCGTTGTTGGGAGAGACATGCGGGCCGAGAAGAGGAAGTGGTCGCCAGTTCGGCGGGGCAAGAGCGGTCATGTGATCCATCATGCATAAGTGGCACATATGCCAGTTTGCGTGAGGGTGAACAAGGGATGAACATGCCCCATGGCGGCCATAATGGAGGCGATGACGAACCAAACCGGAGCGCGTGCGCGACACAAGACCACTACGCGCCGCGCGATCCAGACAGCGGCGATTGAGCTGTATGAAGAACGCGGGTACGACGAAACGAAGGTCGAAGACATCGTTGAACGCGCAGGAGTATCTCAGCGAAGCTTTTTCCGCTATTTCCCTTACAAAGAACTCACACTCTTCAGCGACGATCACACAGAGCATCTCGCTGAGCTTGTACTTACAGCGCCTTCACACTTCAACGCGATCGAGACGCTTGACTGGGCGACTGCGCAACTCTTCTTGATCCCGACGACCGAACTGGACAGGCGACGACAGGCGATTCGCAATCAGCTTGGCGACGATGCGCGCGTTCAGCGCCAACTCGCCTACCTCCATGAGTCACTTAGCATCCGGCTGCGCGATGCCTACGTTCGCCGCCTCGGCATAGACCCCGCCGACACATCTGACTTGCGTCCACAGATTCTCGTGGGGCTTTACCTCTCTCTCGCTACTGAGGTGTCGGGCCGGTCACAATCACCGGAAGAGACGCGCCAGCGGTGGCTTGCGTCGCTTCGCAGTCTGCTTTGAGAGGTCGGCACTGCTATCGACACTTACATGCTTGGTTGCGGAGGTGGGGACTGAGCGTTGCCGACCTTATGGGGTACACTGGAAGCATGCATTTGTATTTCCTGTGACGGTTGAGTAGGCCTACCGCGCTCGTTGAGCAACTCCGAGCTAGCGACGGCCGCTCGTTCTGACCCTGGAAGGGTCCCCGTCATTTGCGTGCCCGCTGGCTGTTTGGCTCGTCGCGGTGCGCCTTGCTGAAGGATTTGAATGCTTACCCCTACTAACCGTCATCCGGCGCGCCATCGCGCGCAACTCACCGCTTCCGACGTCTCCGTAATGCGAGGCGTAACCCCGGTGCTCAACCATGTCGATCTCGTCGTCACTCCCGCGTCCCGTGTGGCGATCGTCGGAGAGAACGGGCGCGGAAAGACCACACTTCTGCACGCGCTCGCGGGCACGCTGGTACCTGATAGTGGAACGATCCAGCGCATCGGCACGCTCGGGCTCGCTGAACAAGAGATGGACTCCACCGACAACCGAACCGTTGGGCAGGCCGTCGCGGAGGCCATCGCCGAACCGCTCGCAGCGCTGGCCACACTCGACGACGCCGCTGCCGCTCTCGCGGAAGGGAGTAGCGAGGCCGCAGAGCAGTACGCTGCGGCCTTGGAAGATGCGGAAGCGCTCGACGCTTGGGATGCCGAGCGCCGGGTACAAATCGCGCTCGAAGCACTCGACGCCGAAACCGACATGACGCGGTTGCTCGCTGATCTGTCTGTGGGGCAGCGATATCGAGTGCGGTTGGCCTGCCTGTTGGGGGCTGAAGATGATTTCTTACTGCTGGACGAGCCCACCAATCACCTCGACCGCAGCGGACTTGATTTCTTGACCATGCAACTCCGCACGCGCAACGGTGGTGTCGTCATCGTCAGCCACGATCGCGCGCTGCTCTCTGACATTGCGGAGACGGTGGTCGACCTCGATCCGACACCTGATGATCGCCCCCGCATCTACGGCAACGGGTACGCGGGATACCGAGAAGGGCGCGTGGCCGAGCGGGAACGCTGGGAGCAGGAGTACGACCGCCAGCAGCAGGAGCAAGCCCGGCTGCAGGACAGTCTCAGCGCTGCACAGAACCGACTCGTATCGGGTTGGCGACCGGAGAAGGGGTCACCGAAGCACGGCCGCGCGACGCGCGCGGGCGGGCTGGTGCAGAGCGTGCACCGACGCCAGGAAGCACTCGAAGCACACGCGGTGACGGTACCTGAACCACCGCAGCTATTCCAGTTCCCCGACCTGCCCACACGAAAAGGGGCGGTGCTACTAAACGTCGACAACGTGAGCCTTGCCGGGCGGTTAGCGCAGCCAGTGTCGTTCGAACTCTCGCACCGCGGCAGGCTCGTGGTCACCGGCTCGAACGGGGCCGGAAAGTCGACGCTCCTGAGTATCGCGGCGGGCGAACTACTGCCAGATACGGGAACAGTGCGGACATCCCGTGGCACGCGTTTGGGTTTTCTTCGTCAGGAGACGATGCTGCCGCCTGATCGCCGGGCGAACGAGGTATACGCCCGACACCTCGACGAACTCGTCGGTCAAGGAACGCTTCAATCATCTGAGGCGGTCGGTCTCGGTCAACTTGGACTGCTGCGATCGCGCGAGGCAGGCAAACGAGTGGGTGAACTGTCGATGGGTCAACAACGACGCCTCGATCTGGCGCTCGTACTCGCGGCACGCCCGCACGTGCTACTACTAGACGAGCCCACCAACCACCTCTCCATCGCGCTCGTTGACGAACTCACCGAGGCACTCGGGGCTACCCAAGCGGCCGTCGTACTGTCGACCCACGATCGGCAACTCCTGCGCGATGTCGCCCAATGGCCTCATGTACATCTGATGGCGATGGCTGAAGGCGAGGCACTGGTATGAGCAACACCATCAAGCTACGCGCACTCCGCCCATTGGCATCACGTGATTACCGTCTCCTGTTTGCCGCCGTCGGCATCGAGGTATTCGGGACCGGTATGTGGACGATCGTCATGGTCTTCCAAGTACTCGCACTCGATGACAGCCCACTTGCCTTGTCGGCGGTTGCAACCGGAATGAGTCTTGGCCTGTTTGCGTTCTCCGTTCTCGGTGGGGTTGTCGCAGACCGGTTCTCCAAACGGCGGATTCTCATTACAGTGCAGGGCTCAACGGCCGCGATCATGACCGCCGTGGCGGTCCTGTCGCTCACCGGGAATATCGAACTTTGGCACGTCGCCGCAGCCTCGTTCGCGATGGGTGCCGGGAGCGCCTTTTTCTACCCTGCGTACAGCGCTTACCTACCTGTGGTCCTTCCGCCGGAGCAACTCCTGGCCGCGAATGGGCTCGAAGGGGCGCTCCGTCCATCGATGGGGCAAGGGCTGGGCCCGGCCCTCGGTGGAGTCATCGTCGGTATGTTCTTCCCCGCTATCGGAGCGGTCATCGTCGCGGCTTCGTACGCGATTGCTTTCGTCATCACGTTGTTTCTTAGCCGTCGTGACGAACACACTGAGCCCACTCCTCCCGAGGATCGCCCGAGCGTCTGGGGTGACCTTCGTGCGGGGGTTGCCTACGTGGCTCGTACACGCTGGTTGCTTTGGACGCTGATCTTCGGGTCTTCGCTTGCGCTCATTGTCCAAGGCCCGATCGAAGTTCTCCTCCCGTTCCTCACCCGCGACCGATTCGAGGATGCTGAAGCTACTTTCGGGTTCCTTCTGGCCGCCTATGGGATAGGTGGGGCTGTCGGTTCGCTGATCGTGTCGTCGTTGAAGCTTCCTCGTCGGTACTTGACGTTTATGATCCTGTGCTGGGGTGGAGGAACACTACCTCTTGTGGTCATTGGCGTTGCCGACAATTTGATCCTCATGCTCTCCGCGCTCTTTGTCGTCGGTGCACTCACCGGGGCTGGCGTTGTCGTGTGGGGAACATTGCTGCAACGGTTGGTGCCGCTCGACATGATCGGCCGAGTCGCCAGCCTCGACTTCTTCGTTTCGATCGCGTTCATGCCGGTCTCAATCGCCATCGCAGGGCCGCTCTCACTGTTGGTTCCCATCCCCATCATCTTTGTGATTGCGGGAGTCATTCCGCCAGCTCTCGCGTTGATCGCATTGCTGGCCGGGCGCATGCGCCAGACCGAGGACAGTCAACCACTAGACGCAGACTGACCTCGATGGCTCTGGGAATATCCCGGACGTTCGGCTTCGAGCCTTTAGTGGCTCGAAGCCGAACTTTTCGTACCGCTGGCCCGATCTCCGCAGAAGACTGCGCGAGGCTGATCTTCGTGCGTGCCGGATCGGTTCTGTTGCACAACGAGCTGGGTGTGCAACAGGCGAACGTTGGAGACGTCATCACATTGGGGTCAAATGCCATGTTCGGCTATGAACCGGAAGGCTTCGTGACCGTGACAACGATCTGCCTTGATCTCGACTACGTTATCGACCAAGTGTTCTGGCAACATGCCGCCAAGTTCACCGACCGGCTGGAGGCAAGAACCTTTTACGAACTGGAGTATGTCAAGCCTGCTCAACTTCTTCGGATTGGCGAACATCGAACGGAAATGCTCGCGCCTTGGCTGGACAACCTTGTTGCGTTGAGTCTCGACGGGTTGTCGTCAGACCGCTTTCACCGGGCGCAATCGTTGCTTTCCGCAATCCTCGACGTCGTCTTTACTTACCACAACATGGAGACTGAACCTGTCGGCGCCGTCCGGCCTGCGCGTCGCGAAGCCCTACATGTTTCGGGCCTACTCGCCTCTGATCTCTCGCGCCGCTGGTTAGCCTCTGAACTTGCTGAGGCGGTGTACCTCTCAGAATCACAGCTGCGACGGGTGTTTTCAGAAGCCTTTGGGAAACCACCGCTTGCATACTTGACGACACTCCGAACGCTCAGAATGGCGCAGCTGCTGAGAGACACGGCTATGCCGATCGCAGAGATTTCTTTCACGGTGGGGTGGAGTGATCCTGACTTCGCTGCCCGTCAGTTTCGTCGGTATGTTGGGCGTTCACCAAGTGAGTACCGACGATTCGAGCAGAGCCGAAACTCGCAACCGTACCCGGAGTGAACACGCAATCCCGCACGGCGAAACGATCGTACTTACAGAGTGGCTCAGTGGGATCACCGCTTATGCGATAGACCAAGTCTGACCACGTCGGGTTCAGTGATGCACCTGGCGGTCGCACACTTTAATGTCCGTCGTCCGTCTCGATTTCGTTTCCTGAGCTCCTTCGCGCACCTTCTGGTCGCAGAGGTCACCCGTCGTGTGTGGGTGTCTGCGGGAGGAGGATGCAATGACAACGGTCGAGGAGGCGCGGGCGGCGCGGGATGCGAAACTCGACGCCCTGCACGAACAGCTCACTGGCGCGGTGGAGTCGTTGGTATCGGGCGAGGATTGGAAACGAGCGTTGGAGTTCGCGGCTCGGTTCCGTGCCCGGTCGTTCAACAACACGCTGCTGATCTTCGTGCAGCATCAGGCGGCGTTCGAGTCGGGCCGGGTGCCGGAACCGGTGCCGTCATATGTGGCGGGCTTCAAGCAGTGGCAGGCACTTGGCCGGCAAGTCTCAAGGGGCCAGTCGGGGTACATGATCCTCGCCCCTGTGACGGGCCGGTTCGCGTCGTTCACGCCGAAGGTGGCGGAGTCGTGGCGCAGGCTCGGCCGGTTCGAGAAACCGAAACCGGGTGAGGCAGTGCGCTCCCGCATGGTCGGCGTCCGCCCCGCCTACGTCTGGGATGTCTCCCAAACTGCCGGCGACCCGATTCCCGCGCCGCCATCACCGCGGCTGCTGGAAGGCGAAGCGCCCGACGGGCTGTGGGAGGGCATCGCACGTCTCGTGGAGGCGGAGGGTTTCAGCGTGTTGCGGGTGCCGCATGAGGGCATGATCCACGGTGCAAACGGTCTCACTGACTTCGGTGCGCGGTCGGTGGCGGTTCGGGAGAACATGCCCGAGGCGGCACAGGTGAAGACTCTCGTGCACGAGCTCGCCCATGTGCTGCTGCACGGGCCGGACAACGTGGATGCGACGGGGCATCGCGGGATTGGTGAGGTGGAGGCGGATTCGGTGGCACTGATGGTCGCCGCAGCGCACGGCATGGACACCAGCGACTACACGGTCCCGTATGTGTCGGGGTGGGCGGCGACAGTGCCGGAGAAGTCTCCGGTCGAAGTCGTCCAGGCCACCGGCGAACGAGTCCGAAAAACCGCAGCTAGCATTCTTGATCAGCTCCCCACCGTGCAGATCGGCAACGGTGACCCTCCTGGCCTCACCCGGGACGCCCCAGCGAACAAACGCTCCGATCCGGTGGTCGAGGCGACTGCTGATCCGTTGGCGGAGGGACCGCGCCGCGCGGTGGCGTCGTCGGTGAGGAGCCTGTGATGGGTGCCGTCGATCTGTTCACCGAAGTCGGCGGGATGCCGTTCTCGGAGGCAGCGGCGCGGTTCGCTGCGGCGGGGGTGCCGGTGTTCCCATGTGTGCCTGGTGAGAAACGCCCTTTGGTGCTCCGCGGGTTTCATGATGCCACCGCTGATCCGGCGCAAGTCGCGGAATGGTGGTCAAGGTGGCCGTCCGCGAACATCGGCATCCCCACCGGTGCCGTGTCCGGGGTGGAGGTTGTCGATGTCGACGTGCATCCGACTGGCACCGGATTTCCTGCTTTCCGCGAAGCGCACCGTCAAGGCCATGCCGCGGGGTGGGCTGCGCTCGTGCGCACCCCCTCCGGTGGCCTCCACGCTTACTACCCGGTGAACCCTGACCGTGCGCAGTCGTCCTGGCAGGCCGCGCGGGCGCATGTTGATTTCCGTGGTGACGGCGGCTACATCATCGCGCCGCCGTCGAAGGTGCTGCGCCCCGGCGGGGTGCGGGCACCGTATCGGCTGATCGTCGCATCAGGTGATACCCCGGTGCCAGTGGATGCGGTGCGGCTGCGCGAGTTTCTGGACCCGCGCACTCCGATCTCTATCGACCGTGCGCGTGCTGCTCGGTTTGAGCGGCGGGGGTCGGATGCGAAGGTGCTCGCCGGCTGGGTGGCGGGGCGTGGTGAGGGTGAGCGGAACCGGGGCCTGTTCTGGGCCGCGTGCCGACTCGCAGAATCCGGCACCCCACTCGACGCAACCCTCGACGCCCTGGGCCCTGCGGCGGAGCACGCGGGACTGGGGCCGCGGGAGATCATGGCGACGATCCGCTCCGCCTACCGCACCACCCACCTCGCGCCCCGCACATCCGTAGAACCCGTGGAGGATGAGCGGCGTGTGGTGCGCGGATCGCCAGGGCGGGTGATCTCATGAGCACCACCGAAACTGTCTCGCCCCGGGGTCGCCGGTTGGCGGTGGTGACAGCGATCACCGGCACCGTGTTCATCGCAGCCGGCGCGTTCTGGCTGTCCTTCACGGCACTTGCCGATCTTGCCCGACGGTCTGGGATCGATGCGGGTCAGGCGTGGGCGTGGCCGCTGATCGTGGACGGCATCATCGTCGTCGCGACCGTCGCCGTCGTCGCCCTCGCCAGCCAGTCCCGCCCGACGTGGTACCCCTGGACGCTCCTTGCAGCGGGGGCAGTGGTGTCGGTAACGGCGAATGCGATCCATGCGATCATCGCCGCCGACACCGATGTTCCCAGCCTCCTGGCTGCGTCGGTTGCGGCGATCCCGCCGCTGGTGCTGCTGTCGATCACGCACCTCACCGTCATCCTCACCCGCACCACCACACCGGACGCAGGCGTGAATGCGATCGAGGATGCTCCGGTCGAAGCCACCACTTCCTCGGGGCCGGTCGTCGTGCCGGAAGTTGAGCAGGCGCACGCAGTGGAGTTGCCGGTGGTGTCGGTGAGCGAGCGGCGGGCGGAGGCGACTCACTTGCGGGAGGTGGAGGGGTGGTCGAACAAGCAGATCGCCCGGCACCTGGGCGTGCACCCCTCCACCGTCGGCCGTTGGTTCACCCCGGCTATTAGCAAGGAGAAGACCTCGTGAACGAGAACGCAGAGACGAGCCGCACGGAACTACCGGAGACACGGCCCGAGATGGTTGAGGGTGGGGAGGCGGAGCGATCGGCGTTCGCCGTGCACCGCGACCCCTCCCTCACAGGAACTGCTACTGACCCTGGTTCGCGGGTGGGGCGCGGGATCGCGTGGGTGCGTCCGACTGATCTGATCGCGTCGAGTACCGCCAGGTTCGCGGGCCGCGGCATCAACTTTCAGACAGAGCTCGCGCACCGTGCCCGCCGCGCGCCGGGTCAGACCTACCGGATGACCCGTGACCGTGCCCGTGACATCCGGGATCGCCGAGCGGACCGAGCTGTAGCTGCGGGGCCTGCGGTGTTCGAGTCGTTCGATGTGTTCGAGCCGCAGGATCGGCCCCGCTCGTCGTCGTGGGTGCGGCCGTCCGGGATCGGGCTGGGGTGAGTCGCCATGTGCAGACGACAGTGGCGCGACGGGGTCGGTGGGGAGCCGGTGCGCACCTTCCTGTCAGGAGGTGCCACTATGCCACAACGAAACACTCCACGCCGCGACCCTCGCGGGCGTGGGTTTGAGAACTCAGAACGACTCCGCGAACTCCTCACCCGTCTCAACACTGCGGGCCCCGATGCCTGGCGGACGGACCCCGAGGCGGCGGCACTTATGCAGCACGCCGCCCAGAAATACGGCTCCCTCGCACGCAAGCACGGCCTCGACCCGTGGGAGGCAGCGACCGCGGCGTTTGAGGCGATGCGCACGGCCTCGGTGCGGCGGGCGGATGAACCGTGGGCGGTCGTCACCCGCGCCGTGCAGATCACCTGCATCGCAGAAAACCGTGCCAACGGACTCTTGTGCTCCGTGCATCAGGCGCGCAGACCCAGGTACTCGAGTTTCCATGACGCCGAACGCTTCTCCGACCGCGAAAACCCTCTCACCGACTACCACCCTGCATTCCGCGCCGACCCTTTCGCAAGTGATGGCGAGGATGACGCCGACGACGAGGTGGAAGTGTCAGGGGCGACAGGCGTGGAGTCGGCGGTCGAGGACACGATCGCGCTGCTGTGCTGGTACGGGTGGGAACCAGAACTCGCCCGTGCCGCGGTCGAGTGCGTCTGCGCCCGTCTCGCAGAATCCGTTTCACGAGCAGGGGCATATGAATCGCTCCGACGCGATCGGCACGCCCGAGCCCTGCTCGATATCCCCGCCCCGTCCTGGTACCGGCTGCTGCGCATCATCCTCGGATCACCGGACGCAAGTCTCACCGGCACGAATGCGAGCCGTGGCGTGTTGCTGCGTCTCCTGATTGGCGAATCACTCCGGCACCTGCTCGCCGATGTTGACCTCGCGGTCGCCGTCACGGTTGCCGCGCCCGGGGTGATGCGGGGCCGATCATGAGCGAGCCGGGGCATATCGAGCTGGAACGGGCCGTCGAGTCGATCTGGGCCGGTCGCCGCCACCGTGAAGACTACGGCGACCTCGATCCCTTGGTGGAGTCGATCGCGCGGGATGGGCTATTGCAGCCGATCACGATCACCCCGGACGGGATGCTGATCTGCGGCGCCAGACGTTTGGCCGCGATCCGCCGGCTCGGATGGAAGACGGTGAATGTGTGGGTGCGCTCCGGCATCTCCAGCCACCTCGGGCAACTCCTCGCCGAGCAAGACGACAACCTCCTCCACAAGCCGCTCACCCGCACCGAAGAAGCTACTCTCTACGCCGAACTGAAAGCCCTGCTGGTCGAGGACGCGGCAGGTCGACAGGAAGCGTCACGGTTCACCTCGAAACAAGAAAACCCCAGGTCACACGGTGGGGCCACGGTGGCCCCACCGTCAGCCGGGAGTATCGGGAAGACCCGCGAGCAGGCCGCGATCATGGTCACAGGCCGCAACGCGTACACGTCGATGGAGCGCATCAACGAACTGCAACGCCTCGCCGCTGACCCCGGCCAGCCCGATGACGTACGACAGCGGGCGCGGGAGGAACTTGACCGGATTGACGCGGGCGGGTCAATCACCGGAGCCCGGCATCGCATCCGCGCCGCGCAAGCCCTCGCCGAACTCGACGCCCTCGCCAGCGACCCTGCACAACCGGTAGGCATCCGCGACACCGCAGCCGCAGGAGCTGCGCGTCTCCGGGAGCTTGAAGACACGGCACGACCGACCGACCTGGAACGTCTCGCGGAACTCGCTGTCGAGCGCGCGAGAACGGCGACGAAGAAGCGCCCCGCCCAGCTCGCCTCAGCACGGCTCCACGCGGTTGAGGAGCAGCCCCGGGAGTTCCTACCTGTGCGGTCGTTCGTCTACCTCTGGGATGAACTCTCCACCTGGACCGAACGCTACCACCCCGAAGCCATCGGCCCGGCCTTATCGGGTGAGCAGTGGGCGGTATTCGAGGCCGCCGTCACCGCGACGGTCGCTTTCCTGGATACCGCCCGCACTGCACGAAACATGCGCCGCGAAACAGCCTGACCCTCCGCCGTCTCCCTGCCTCTGAGTGCCGTGGTGCACCTGTCTGGTGATCCGAATCTCGTCGGGAAGGACACCAGGATGGACCCCACCGCTCGCCGCCGCCGCACCGTACTCATCGCTACCATTGCCGGCGGCCTCATCCTGCTCGTCCTCATCGGCGTCGGCCTCTACGGACTCATCCGCGGACCCCAAACCACCGAACCCGCTGAACGTACTCCGACGGACGGCCCGACGGCCACGAGCCCGGCACTCGTCCCGGCAGAACCGGAACCTGTGGTCGCGCTCGGCGGGCCGGAGGAGTTCGCGGCAGCGGTCGCGGAGGCGCTGTTCGTGTGGGATACGACCAGCGGGTATGGGCCTGCCGATTACGCGCAGATGCTCGCCGATGTCACCACCGACACCGAAGCCGACGCCGCAGCATCCGATGTCCGTGCCTACCTGCCGACGCCGGAAGCATGGGCGCAGCTCCGCACCCACCAAACCCGGCAGTGGATCACCATCGACACCATCGAAATCCCCACCGCGTGGGAGGACGCGGTGGCGCAGGCGGCGCCGGGGCAGATTCCTGACGGTACGGTCGCGTACACGATCACTGGCACCCGCCACCGCACCGGCTACTGGGGCACCGACCCCGTAACGGCAACGCACCAGGTCGCGTTCACCGTGTTCCTCACCTGCACCCCCGAACAAACCTCTGCACCGCCGCCCGCTGATCCGGCCACCGGCACCTGTCTCTTGTTGCGGTTGTCGCAGCTCGACAACCCGCTGCGGTGACCAGCCATGCTCAAAAAACTCCTCGCCACCCTCGCTGTCGCCGCCGTCTGTTTCGGCCCCGCGACCGTGCTCCTCTCCGTCGCCGTCCTCGCAAACCCTGCCGTCGCCGCGTGCGCGCCGGGGTCGTTGATCGTCGGGCCGATCCCGGACTCACTGACCGCAACAACGAAGAACGGTGAGACGGTGACGCTGAATCGTCAGCAGCTCACCCACGCCGCAACCATCATCACCGTCGGCAGCCAAACGGATGGGGTGGGGCGTCCGGGGGTAGTGATCGCATTGATGGCAGCACTCACCGAGTCGCACCTGCGGATGCTCACAAACACCGGCACCTACCCCGAATCCGCCGAATACCCCAACGATGGAGATGCCTCCGATCACGACTCTCTTGGCTTGTTCCAGATGCGGCCGCAAGCCGGGTGGGGCACCGTCTCCGAACTTATGGACCCGAACTATCAAGCCCGCGCGTTTTACGGCGGACCGGCCGGACCCAACTACCCCTCACCGAGAGGGTTGCTCGACATTCCGGGGTGGCAGCAACTTGACCCAGGCGAAGCAGCTCAGGCCGTTGAGGTGTCGGCATACCCGGATCGCTATCAGAACTATCAGCCCGTCGCTGAAGCGATCCTCACCGCCCTCACCCGCCCCGCACCATCAGGCGGCGGCAACCGTGGTGAGGTGGTGGTGCCGGAGACCACCAGAGTCGTGTTCCCGTTGCCGGAGGGCACCTGGGTGCGGACCAGCCCGTTCGGGTGGCGGATCGATCCGGTCACCTTCGAGGAAGCATTTCACTCCGGCAGCGACTACGGGGCCGCCGACGGCACCCCGATCTACGCCGCTGCAGATGGGATCGTCACCCACGCTGGCTACACCGGCAGCTGGGGCGGACTCATCATCATCGAGCACACCGTCGGTGGAGAGCGCATCGCCTCGTACTACGCGCACATGTGGGAACACGGCATCTACGTCACCGAAGGCATGACCGTCACCGCCGGGCAACACATCGGTGATGTCGGCTCCTCCGGGAAATCCACCGGCCCCCACCTGCACCTCGAAATCCGGCCCGGAGGCGAAGGGCAGCCCGCGATCGACGCCGACCAATGGCTCACTGACCAAGGCGCCGAAGGCATCACCGGCGGCACCACCTCGCGCGCATCCTGCACCTTGACTGGTGGTGGGCGCTGATGGGCGTGTTTCCTGACTTCGGTGGCGTCGGTGCCACCGGCGACCTCCGTACGGTGATCGGTGCGCTGCTGATGTTCGTGCTCATCATCGCGGTGCTCATGCTGATTGTCTCCGCGATCGTCTGGGCCATCTCTTCATCGACCGGCAACCCGCATACCGCGACGAAGGCACGGATCGGGGCCTGGGTTGCGCTCGGAACCGCAGCCCTCGCCGGAGCCGGCGTCGCCTGGGTCAACTTCCTCCTGGGCGTCGGTGAGACGCTATAGAAGCAAGCTCTCGTCTCCGGCTATGCCCGTTGAGTCAGGAAGCGCGTAGGTCTCGCCAAGGCTGGCGAGAGACCTGACCGATCACGTCGCCGCTCCTTTCGAGCAGAGCGGCCATTGATCGATATCTCGAAGCGAATCCCTCGGGGTCAACGGTCGGATTAGCGCTCTTCCAACTGGCCATCGCTTGGTTGAAATCTCGCTGGATGGACGGCGATACACCCGGCAGATAGTTTTCAGCCAGTCGGCACTCGAGTTGATTCCACAGATCGATGTACCGATGTTCAAGATCGCCAGCCTTCTTCGCCAGGCCGCCCGGATCATCGTAGACGCCGAAGTACATCATCTTGCGACGAGCGTGCGGGATCGATTCGACCTTCGCCTGTGCTGCTTCCATCTCACTCTTAGCCTGCGCCAGATCCTTGAAGTCTCTGTCGAGGAGATGAGGGATCAAAGGCAAGGCGAGGTCATGAGACGGGATAGCGATGCGCTGGACAGCATCGATGGTTTCGGGGCGGATTGCGAGCGACAGGACACCTGTTCCTTCGTGGACGTTGAGGTACCGGACGGCGTCGAGGTCATCGCTGTCGAGGTCGCTGATGCTCAGCTGCGCTGCCTCATCGTGGTTTTCGTCTCGATAGCCCGGGTTGATGCGGCCTGGTTGGAGTTGAATCGCGACACGGTAAAGGTAGAACTGGGAACCGCCGTCGTGCTCGTCGTGCATGCGTCGGAGCATGTTCTCGATTGCTGTCTCGTACGTGCCAAGGTGTAGCGCCTTCGTCGTGTGAAACGAGACGTAGTGATCCCGCTTTATCGGACGATGGTCGTTCTGTTCCATGTCCTCGACAAACCGGCGTGCGTAATCCGGCGACGGCCATTCCGGCTCAGTGCTCGTGTGGTACCACGCAAAGCGGCTCACAGCCTCATCATCAAGCGCAGGATCGTCTTGATCACGGAGTGCGGCAACGGCGATCCCGAAGTGGATGCTGGCGCCACAGTGCGCGCACATCATGTGAGCCCCATCGGCCTCCGCGAAATAGTCCTCCGCTGACAGAACCGAAACGCTCCCGCAGACGCAGTTCATTGCGTAGCCGTAGTCGAAGCCGTCACTCCGCTCTACAAGAACTGATTTATCAAGGTTCCCCATCCAACACAGCGTATCGAGGGACGCGGGGTGCACCTGGCTGACAAGTCCGCCATTCCCCGGCGCTTATGAGCAGAAGGAGCACCCCTGTGATTGATATCGATCCGAACGGTACCGGGCTTCCCGGTATCGAGCAGTTGCGCATCATCGTCGGCGCGGTCATGACCATCGGCCTGATCCTCTCCGTCCTCGCCCTGATCGTCTCCGCGATCGTGTGGGGTTTCGGCGCGAACAGCAGCAACCCACACCTCGCGTCGCGCGGGAAGGTCGGCGTGCTCGTGTCTTGTGGGGCGGCGATCATCTGCGGCGCGTCGGTGACGCTCATCAACTTCTTCTGGGGCGTCGGCCAAGCCGTCTGACCCCATCGCGTACGAGGGAAGGACGATGCGGTGAGTGTGTGTGATGTGCCGGTGATCTCGGCCGTGTGCGACACCGTCGGGCAAGGAGCAGCGACGTTGATCGCGGCCCCGTTCGACTGGCTCGCCCAGGCGATGGGCGGGGCGGCGGCGTGGCTGTTCGAGGCGGTCTGGGCGGTGTTCGACACCACCACCCTCGTCGACGTCACCGACGAAGGCTACGTCGGGGTCTACAACATCCTGTTCGGGGTCGCGGTGTTCATGGTGCTGATCTTCTTCTGCCTGCAACTGATCACCGGCCTCATCCGCCGCGACCCCACCGCCCTCACCCGCGCCGCCCTCGGAGCCGCGAAAAGCATCCTCGGCTCGTTCGTAGCCATCGGCCTCACCGGGCTGTTGCTGGAGATCACGGATCAGCTCGCGGTCGGGATCGTGCAGGCCACGGGGAACACGATGGAATCCATTGGCGACCGCATCACCCTGCTCGCAGCGGGGTTCGCGGGGATTAACATCGCCGCCCCCGGTGTCGGGGCGATCGTCACGATCTTCCTCGCCGGCCTCGCCATCAGCGCGGCTGCGATCGTGTGGTTCTCGCTCCTGATCCGCAAAGCGCTGCTGCTGGTGGCGATCGTGTTCGCCCCGATTGCTCTCGCCGGGTTCTCGTGGGATGCCACCAAGGGGTGGTTCGGGAAATGGGCGACGTTCGTGATTGCCTTGATCCTGTCGAAGCTGGTGCTGGTGGTGATCTTCCTCGTCGCGATCACCCAGGTCTCTGCTCCGATTGAGCTTGATCTGGCGTCGATCAGCGACCCCATCGCGGGTGTGGTGTTGATGTTCATCGCTGCGTTCGCCCCGTACATGACGTACAAGTTCGTCACGTTCATCGGCTTCGATATGTACCACTCGATGAGCGCGGAACAAGAAGCCAAGTCCGCCGTCAACCGCCCCGTCCCCGTGTCGTCACCGCCGAAGACGGACGGGGCGAAGAAGGTGCTCGACGGCGCGGGAGATAAGGGCGGTGGTGCGGCACCATCCGGTGGAGGCACACAGTCTGCAACGACTGCTACGCCCGCTGCAGGAGGGGGTGCAGCGGCAGGTGGTGGTTCCGGTGCCGCGGCCGGTGCGGGCGGCGGGAGCTCGGGCGGCGGTGCTGGCGCAGCCGGTGCCGGAGCTGGCGGGGCTACTGCTGCTGCGGGGCCTGCGGCAGCGGTCGTCGTTGGGGCTCAGGTGGTGGGTGCGGCAGCGACCGCGGGGCCAAAACTTGGCGGCAAGGTCGGTGATGCTGCGGAAGGGCACGCGGCAGGGGCCGGTGAGACCGTGCAACCCGCACCACCACCGCCCGCACCGAGTCACACGCCGACCGCACCACCGGCACGACCGGCACCATCGCCGCCGCCTGCGCCGTCGCCGAAGCCGTCTGCCGGGAAGGAGTAAGAACTGATGTCGACTCAACAGAACACGAGCAGTGCAGGGTTCGGGTTGCGGGCGGTGCAGTTCTCCCGCCTCACCCGCCGCGGCATCCTCCTCGGCCTCTCCCTCCCGCAACTCATCGTCCTCGCCACAGGTGTCCTCTCCATCGTCGGTGCCCTCTACGCCGGCGGCGGGATACTGCTGGCCTGGACCACACCCATCTGGCTCCTCTCCGCCGTTCTCGCCTGGACCCCGGTCGGGGGCCGGAAACTCATCGAATGGGTGCCCGTCACCTTCCGGTGGGCGGCGCGCACGCAGGCGCGGCAGACGGTGTTCCGGCGGAGCGTCGTGAAGCCTCGCCCTGCGGGCACGCTCGCCCTTCCGGGTGATGCGGCGTCGCTGCGGGAGTGGGAGGACCCGGAGACGGGTGCAGCGATGATCCACGACCCCCATCACCAGACCCTCACCGCGATCGTCGGCGTCTCACATCCCGCGTTCGTGCTCCTCGACCCCGGCGAGCAGGAACGCCGCGTCGCCACCTGGGGTCGGGTACTCGCCACCACCTGCCGGTCCGGGCGGATCGCCCGCCTGCAAGTGTGCGAACGCACCCTTCCCGATGGGGGTTCCGGGCTGGTCGAATGGTGGCAACGCCACGGCACCGATGACGGCTCCTGGACCTCCACCGTGTACCGGGAACTCATCGACCGTGCCGGTCCCGCCGGGGAACGCCACGCCACCACCATCAGCCTCGCCCTCGACCTCAAAGCCTCAGCCCGCCAAGTACGCACCAACGGCGGCGGCATCAAAGGTGCCGCCGCCGTCCTCCGGCAGGAGATGACGACGCTCGTGACGGCGTTGCGGGCGGCGGAGCTCACGATCACCGGGTGGCTCACCCCCGCACAGGTCGCGGTGATCCTCCGCGCCGCCTACGACCCCGCTACCGCCGCGATCCTTGAACGGAATAGCGACATCGGGCGCTCCCTTGCGACTGCGGGACCGGTCGCGGTCACCGAGTCGTGGGATCGGCTCAGGTCGGATTCCGCGCACCATGCGGTGCTGTGGGTGTCGGAGTGGCCGCGGTCGCAGGTGTATCCGGGGTTCCTCGCCCCGGTGTTGTTGTCGTCGGGGATTCAACGTTCTTTCTCGCTGGTGTGCACGCCGATCCGGTCGGATCAGGCAGCCCGTGACATCAGGAAGAAGAAGACCGAACTGATCTCGGACGCTGCGCAGCGGCAGAAGATGGGGCAGATCGAAGACGCCTCCCAAACCGCCGAATACGGTGACGTACTCCAACAAGAAGCCGACCTCACCGCCGGCCACGGCGTCCTCCGCTACACCGGCCTCATCAGCATCTCCGCCCCAACCCCGGAAGAACTCGACACCGCGGTCGCCGCAATCGAACAGGCCGCCATCCAAGCCTCCTGCGAGACCCGGCGCCTGGTCGGGCAGCAGGCACAAGCCTTCACTGTCGCAGCGTTGCCGCTGTGCCGCACCGTCTGAACGACAGGAGCCCGTCATGTCGACTTTCCAGAACCCGACCGTGGACGCCGCCGAAGCGTCCGAAGCGCTCCGTGGGCTCGCACACGCCTCCCGGGTGTTCGAGGACCCCGCCGACACCTATGCCGTGCTCGGTGATCTGCTTGCTGGGGTGCGCTCCCTCCGGCAAGTGCTCGACCAGCTCGCCACCGCCCACCTCAAGCACCGGGTGCGCGCGCACGACGACGCCGGGGATCAGACCGCCGGTGCGACCGACGCTCTCGCCGCGACCGCTGAGCTGCAGCAGGCCGCGGCGTTGCTGGACGGGGTACACGACCGGGTGGATACGGCAATGGCTGCCTCGGGGCGGATCTCCTGGTATCCCGCCCCTACAGCACCGGGGCCGGTGTCGCGGTGGGTGAGCGTCGTGTTCTTGGAAGGCCAGGACGCCGACGAGGTGCTGACGATCATCGACCGCGACGGCGCTGATACCGCTATCGAGCACCTGGCCGGGTTCGACATGGGCGAAGAGACCACACAGGCTGCACTCGTCAACGGGTACGTCTACGACACCATCCCCACCGGCCCCCTCGACCGCACCACCACAGGTACTTACACGCTGACGTACAACCATGACCACGGGCACGTCTCCCTACACCGCGCACACCCGGAGGCTCAGGAACCGACCGCTGAGGCTCCGACACCGAGGCGGGCACCAGCACAGTCGCGGGCACGTCGGCCGGCCCCACGGGTTGAGGAGGATGATGACTGGTTCGCGCCGTCGCAGTCGCAGTCGTCGTCGGTGTCTCGGGGGCGGGCGCTGTGAGCGAGCCCCAGAAGCTCCATACTGCGGCGTTGGTCAAACCGGCCGGGGAACGCCGCCGACAGCGGAAAGCGCGGAAGCACGCCGCTGCGAAGATCGAGACCAACGCCCGCAGAGCCGAGCAGACAGCGGAGCGTGAACGGGTCGCGGCCGAGCGTGCAGAACACCGCAACACCACCTACCTGCCCGCCGCCGGCGAACCAGGCGCGGCAGCGCTGCGAACACCGGGGCGGTTGCGGTTGCCGCGGCACCAGGACACGTCCGCGACACTCGCGGGCGCGTACCCGTTCCTTGCCGAAGGTGGCCTCGGCGCCGACGGCGTGTTCATCGGCCAAGATCTGTACTCGGGCGGATCGTTCGTCTACGACCCCTGGACCCTGTACGCCCGTGGTGTCATCACCGCACCCAACATCGTCCTGGCCGGGATCGTCGGCTCCGGGAAGTCCTCACTCGCCAAGAGCCTCTACACGAGGTCGATCCCGTTTGGTCGTCGCGTGTATGTGCCTGGGGATCCGAAGGGTGAGCATACGGCGGTTGCGGAGGCGGTTGGTGGGCGGGCGATCGTCCTCGGGCATGGGCTTCGCAACCGGCTCAATCCGCTTGATGAGGGCCACCGCCCGTCTGGGGTGAGTGATGTGGAATGGGCGGCGCAAGTCGCGTCGCGGCGCCGTGAACTTATCGGTGCGCTCGCAGAGACTGTGCTGGACCGGGTGTTGTCGCCGTTGGAGCACACCGCGATCGACCTCGCTCTGAGAGATACCGTCCGTTCCAGCGACGTGCCGATCTTGCCGATGGTGGTCGACCGCATCCTCGGCCCCGACTCTGCGACCGACACGGATGGCCGGCTGGCGGAGGATGGCCGGCTCGTCGGCCACGCCCTCCGCCGTCTCGTGGCGGGTGATCTTGCGGGGTTGTTCGATGGGCCGTCGACGGTCAGGTTCGACCCGTCACTGCCGATGGTGAGTTTGGACTTGTCGCGCGTGGCGGAGAACAGCACGTTGATTTCGGTGTTGATGACCTGCTCCAGCGCGTGGATGGAGTCGGCGCTGATGGACCCGAACGGTGGGCACCGGTGGGTGATCTACGACGAAGCCTGGCGACTCATGGCCTACCCAGCGCTCCTGCGCCGCATGGACGCGCAATGGCGGTTGGCGCGGCATTACGGGATCGCGAACATGCTGATTTTCCACAAGCTCACCGACCTCGACAACGTCGGCGACTCCGGCTCCGCGATGCGCGCCCTCGCGAACAGCCTGTTGGCGAATGCGGAGACGAGGATCATCTACCGGCAAGAACCCGACCAGCTCGGAGCCACCGCCGCAGCCCTTGGACTCACGGGCACCGAACAGAAACTCCTCCCCGGGCTTGGCACCGGGCAAGGACTCTGGCGCATCAAAGAACGTTCCTTCGTCGTCCAGCACCAACTCCACCCCGCCGAGCTCGCAGCATTCGACACGACCGCGAGGATGAAGGGCTAAATGCTTAGGTTCAGGATTTCTGAACCTTGATTCCGCGTGATTCGGCGAGTCTCAGCCGATTGGTGGGGCGTTGTGAGGGTGTAAGTTCCGGCGCCCTCCGATCCTCTCGTGATGACTGTTTCGGCGTGCTGGTTCGTACCTATCCCTCGATTGATTCGCCATGAACGAGGGAGCAGCACTAATGGATACGATCAACGAGCTGGCAGCAGATGAGCGCACAGCGAGGATCATCCTCGCGGTCGCGTCCGAACCAGGTGACGCGGTGACGGGGCGGATGATCCGCACCGTCGGCGCATCCGAGACCATCGCCCGCGTCCTCGCCGATGAAGTCCCACCCCGGCCGGATGGTGACACCTGGCAGCGGCGCCTCGCACCACGCATCGACCTCGCGCAGACGCGACGGGTGCTTGCTGAGACGGAGCGGCCTGGGATGCGGGTGTTGATCCCTGGCGATGCTGAATGGCCTGCCGGGGTCGACGCGCTCGGTGATGGTGCACCGGTGGCGTTGTGGGCGAAAGGTGACATCGGGCTGCTGAGCCGGCCGGTGTGGGATTGCCTCACCGTCACCGGGGCCAGGGCGTCCACCGCTTACGGGGAGCACGTCACGACGGAGTTGGTGCAGTCGGCGGTCGCCGACTCCCGTGTGGTGTTTTCGGGCGGCGCGTATGGGATCGATGGTGCCGCACACCGTGCCGCACTCGCCTCCGATGGTTCAACGGTCGCGGTGCTCGCAGGCGGCCTGGATCGGCCGTACCCCGTGGGGCATGCTGATCTCTTTACTCGTGTCGGCAAGGACGGGCTGTTGCTCTCGGAATTGCCGCCGGGTGCGGCTCCGACGAAGTGGCGGTTCCTGCAACGCGGCCGGCTTCTCGCCGCGCTCTCCGGGAGCGTCCTCATCGCGGAAGCCGGATACCGTTCCGGCACCCTCCACACCGCCGCCCGTGCATCAGAGCTCGGCCGTCCGGTCGGTGCGATTCCCGGGCCGATCTCGAGCGCCACGTCCACGGGGTGTCATCGGTTGCTGCGTGACGGGCTCGCCGCGGTGGTGACTGGCTATGACGATGTGCGGGAGTTGCTGCATGGGGTTCGTGATCGGGCTCACCGTGCCGTGCAGGAGCGTGCGGGGCTCGAGTCCGACCCCCTCGATGCTGGGCCGCCGGCGCAGGGTCGGGATTTGCGGGGGCCGGTGTTGTGAGGCGGGTGGTGCACCTGGTGTGAAGGCGGCCGGCTCGTGTCGCTGATGAACAAACACCAGGAGGTATCTCGTGTCAGGATCACTCGCCCACATCACGCAGCCGGAGGCTGCGCCACCCAGAACGGGGGTGCGTCGCTGGCTGTCAGCACTGCTCGCGCTCCTGGTCATCGCGGGTTCTTTCGCGCTCGGCCCCCAGGCTGCCCATGCTGGCAGTGAAGGGGTTGGGTACTGGTCAGATGGTGCGTTCCTTGGTGCGTACAACACGGATGTGGATGGCCGGCAGGCGTACTGCGCGGACTTGGACGCGGACCCGCCCTACGGCAACACATCGGGGCCGGAACGGATCACGTCACTGGATTCGTTGTCGCGGCAGCAGCTTGCCGAGTTGAACTATGTGATGGATCGGTGGGGGCAGTCGGGCGATCCGAATGTCACCGCCGCGGTCGCGCTGCATGTGTGGTCGGTGGCGAGCCCTGGCCGGTATAACTCGCACGGCATGTCCGGTGACGATTACTACATTGCCCGCGCCCCTGCGTCGGAGCGGGGAACGATCCTCGCGAACCTCGCCGCGATGCGGCAGGAGGCTGCTGCAAACGCGGTCACCGACCCGTCACTGTCGCTATCGCTTGAGATGTCGGATCAGTACGCGGGCACCCTCACCGTCGCCACCCACCCCGCAGGACTCACCGGCGCGGCGACCTTGTCGGATGCGGTCTTCGCTGACCGTTCCTCGGCGCGCACGATCGGCACCGGAGCGCACCCGATCACCGGCACCCCCGCAGACGGTGTCCCGTCCTACCGGGTCGGCGCATCGATGAACATCGATGCAGCCGGATATGGTGCAGCCCTCGATCTCTACACGACCCCAGGGAAGCAGCGCCTCATCGCCGCCGTCACCGGGTCATCCACCGGGCTCTCGGCGTCGGCGGAGTCGCCGCTGATCGAGCTTGATTTCCAGCCGGAGATCACCACCCAGGTCACCTCCCGCTACGTCGCTGAGGGTGATGCGTTCGTGGATGGGCTCACGGTGTCGGTGTCGAAGGGCACCTGGATTCACCTGGGCGGCAACCCGATTGAAGTGACGGCGACCGGCACCCTGTATGGGCCGTTCGATGAGCAGCCGACCGAAGCCGACACCCCACCCGCCGGAGCCCCCGTCGCAGGCACCGAGACGGTGACGTTGACGGGTACGGGGTCGTATACGTCGCCGGGCACGATCGTTGCGCCGGAGTCGGGGGTCTACACGTGGGTGTGGAGCATCGACAAGGCCGCGCACGGTGAGAACGCGAAGTACCTCACCGACTCATTCACCGACCGCTTCGGCCAAGTCACCGAGACGTCAGTGGTGCCGTTCCAACCCGACGCTATTTCGGAAGCAGACCAGCGCCTCGCCGTCCCCGGCGACGCACTCACCGACACGATCACCGTCAGTAGCAGCAATGGTGCGTGGTTGAAGAAGGACGGCGCTTTCATTCCGGTGGTGTTCGAGGGCACCGCCTACCAGGTACCCGGCACGCTACCCCCGGCACAGAACGCCGCGATCGACCCGAACGCGGTGCCGCTCGGCACCGTCACGGTCACCGCCGACGGCCCCGGCGTCTACACATCGCCGCCAGTCATCGCACCAACGGGCGGGTTTGTGACCTGGGTGTGGGAGGTTCGGAAAACTACGCAGCCGGAGTGGGTGCGCGACTACCTCGCCACAGACTGGGCCGACGAGTACGGGATCAGCGTGGAGACGACGTCGGTGCGGTGGCCTGTCACGGTGACCTCGCTGATGCGGGAGTACAACGTGCACCCCGGCGGACGCGCCTTCGATATGATCACCGTCACGGGGTTCCCGGCGAACCACGGCGATTTCGCCGGCGACGGCTACTGGAATGCCGACGTTGACGAACTGCATCACACCGTCTACGGCCCCTTCGCCACCGACACTGAACTCACCGACGATCTCGACCTCACCAGCGCGCCGGTGCTGGCGGAGCTTGTGACGCCGGCACGGAATGGGGTCTACAAGCTCGGGTACACGGATGAGGACAAGATCGTGCCGACCGAGCCCGGCTTCTACGTCCTCGTCACCACCTTCACAGGCGATGACCGGGTGCAGCCGTATGCGTCGTCTCCGGCGGATGTGCTGGAACGCTTCTACGTCCCACCCACCGGCACCGACGTCCCCGTGTCGGTGGTGACGCAGGCGACATCGGAAGCGTTCGTCGGTGAACCGTTCTCGGATACCGCGCTCGTGCAGGGCACGAAGATTCCCGACGGCGCCTATCTGGTGTTCCGCGCCTACGGCCCCCACCCGGCCGACGCCGGAGCCGTGTGTGAGGTGCCGTTCTACGAGAGCGAGGAGATCCCGGTCACCCAGGCCGGTGTCTACCGCTCCGGCACCACCACCGTCACCGAGCCGGGGAACGTGTACTGGGTCGAATCCCTCTACAACGCCGACGGCGAGATCATCGCCGAGGGTGTGTGCGGTGCGCCGGGTGAGACGACGGTCGTGAAGGATCAGCCAGAGGAGCTGACCGTGAAGACCAACGCTGTCTCGACCGTGGAACTGGGTGATCCGGCGCATGATGTCGCGACCGTCACCGGCACCGTCCCCGACGGGGCACGCCTGGTGTTCGAGGCGTACCGGCAGGACAGTGACATCGCGAGCTGCACCCCGAAAGAACTCGTCTTCACCTCCACAGTCATCGAGCTAAATGGTCCGGGTGAGTATCGCTCCGACGAGGTGATCTTCGAGACGGCGGGCACCTACTACTGGGTGGAGACCGTCACCGGCAAGGACGGCACGATCCTGCACCGTGGGGTCTGCGGCGCACCGGATGAGACCACCACCGTCACCGACACCCTGGAACAGCCAAGGACTCCGGACACTCCGGGTGAGCTTGCGCACACCGGCGGCGGCGGCGACTGGTGGCCGATCGGACTTGCCGGTGGGCTGATCGCCGCGGTCACCGGTGGGGTGCTGCTGTTCGGGCGTCGCCTCGCGATCGCCCGCGAACGCACCGGATACGTCTGTGACGAGGACCTGTCGTTCGAGGAGTTCAAGGCCCAGTTCGAGGGAGCAAAGGAGGACTAACCACAGACTGCTGACCTGCCGGCACCCCCATGGCGGGTCGGCACGGGAGGGCACGAACCACCCCCAGGTTCGTGCCCTCCCACCTGCGTTCCCGGGGGCGGTGCGGGCGCACCTGCATGGCGACACCACTGCACTCCACGGAGAGGAACCGTTCTGTGACGCCGAAGCCCCGCTACCGCCGCACCCACCCCGACCACCAGCCCCCACGCACGGTGAAAGCATCGAAGTCTGAACCAGGAGGGCCGGTCGTCGTGCCGGTGGTGGAGTTCACCATCACCGCTAATGGTTCGATGACAGTCACCGTGGACGGAGAGGCGTATCAGCCGGAGCCCTTCGCACCGGGCTGGCGGCGCGAAGCGTTCCCGACAATCCTCGACGCCCTCACCGCCCAGTATCGGTCGCCGCTGCGGGTTCAGGTACACGAGGCCGACGGGTCAACGTTCACCGACATCATCACCCCGCCCCGCGAACGCCCGACCCCGAAACCCTGGCAGCCCACAACACCTGCGGCGGTGTCGCCTCCGGTGCCAGCCGCGCAGCCGGTGCTGCATCAGGTCGCAGGGGCGGGGTTCGTGCCGGGTGAGGATGTCGCCGTCGCGATCATCCACGCCCACACCGACGCCAGCACCGACGGCACCGCCCGCACCCTCCTCACCGCAGATCAAGCAGCCCTTGCGGTGACGGGTGAAGTGATCCTCCTCGGCCGCATCTCCGGCACCCTCAGCATCGGGCGAATCCGATGAGTACGCCGCGGCAGGGTGGTGCGTTTGGGGATGAGCTGGCGAACTTCGGCATCATCGCCCTCATCGCCGCCGCCGTCATCGCCGTCCTTCTCCGCGTCGCAGGAACCGTCACTGCCTGGGTCACCGGGGCCGTGCAGCCGGCGGGCGGGGTCGAAGCCGGCCTCGGCGTGCTCCTGCACCCCGCAGACCCCGGCAGCGCCCTCGGCACCGACGGGCTGAACCCGGTGGCCTACTGGATCGTCGCCGGCATCCTCATCATCGCGGTTGGGAGTGCGGGGTGGTGGGTGTGGCGGTTCTTCCGTGAGCAGTCGCGGCAGACGAAGGTCGACCCGTACCGGATCGTCGGGATCGCCACCCGCACCGACGTCACGACCGCAGCATCTGAGAAGGCGCTGTTGCGGCGGGCCGGGCAACTCCGACCCTCCATCCAGAACCCGGCCGTCACCGATGTCGGCTACCTCCTCGGCGCATCCAGAAACGTAAACGTGTGGGCGAGTGTGGAGGACTCGATTCTGCTGATCGGGCCACCTCGTTCAGGGAAGGGGCTGCATGTGGTCATCAACGCGATCCTCGACGCCCCCGGAGCCGTCGTCACGACCTCCACCCGCCCCGACAACCTCACCGCAACCTTGAAAGCGCGGAGCGCGGAGGGACGGCCATTGGCGGTGTTCGACCCGCAGCACCTCGCCGAAGGTGTCCCCGCAGGACTCCGATGGTCGCCAATCCGGGGATGCGAGGATCCGCTGACGGCGATGATCCGCGCCACCGGACTCGCCGCCGGTACCGGCCTTTCTGCTGGCGGTGTTGAGGGTGGGGACTTCTGGGAAGGGAAAACCCGCACCGCTCTCCAAGCTCTCCTCCATGCCGCTGCTCTCGATCACCGGACACCGGCTGAGTTGTTCCGGTGGACCCTCGATCCTGCCGCAGCGTCCGATGCGGTCGCGATCCTCACCGCGAACCCGAAAGCGGCGACGGGGTGGGCGGATTCGTTGCAGGCGATGATCGACGCAGACCCCAGAACCCGCGACTCCATCTGGCAAGGCGTGTCCCTCTCCCTTGCCGCCCTCGCAGACCCCCGCGTCCTCGATGCCGTGAGTCCCGGCCCGGAGGAGCGCTTCGATCCGGAGGAGTTTCTGCGTAAGCGTGGCAGCGTGTATCTGCTGGCGACGGGTGCGGGGGCGAACAACAGTGCCGCGCTGGTGTCGGCATTCGTGGAAGACCTCGTCGAAGCCGCCCGCCGCCTCGCCGCCAGATCACCCGCAGCCCGCCTCGACCCACCCCTGCTACTGGCGCTGGATGAGATCGGAAACCTTGCTCCGCTACCGTCGCTTCCGACGTTGATGGCAGAAGGTGGGGGTACGGGGATCACGACGATGCCGGTGCTGCAATCGCTCGCGCAGGCGCGGGAGAAGTGGTCGGATAACGCGGCCGGCGCGATCTGGGACGCCAGCATTGTGAAGATCATCCTTGGTGGCGCATCCAACTCCCGTGACCTTCAAGACCTCGCCACCCTCATCGGGGAACGCGACGAGATCACCGACTCCACCACGATCGGTGACCACGGCTCCCGCACTGCACAACGCTCCATCCGCCGGGTGTCGATCATGCCGCCCGACGTGATCCGCACCCTTCCATTCGGTACCGGCCTGATCCTGCTGCGCGCCGCACCGCCGATCGTCGCGAAGCTGCGTGCTTGGACGCGCCGCAAGGACGCGAGTGAGCTGCAGACGCAGCGGCGGTTGGTGGAAGAGCTGCTGCAAGTCGGCACCCCGAACACCTGAAAGTGACGAGGGGCCGGTGAGTGCACCTGAGTGACAGAGCACCCCGACCGGGGCTGCCGCTGTCACGAGGAGTGTCCAATGGCTATCCACACGCAAGAGTCTCTGTCCGGGTTCATCGCTTCCGAACCGCACCTGTCGTTCACCGAGAAAGGCGACGCGCGACTGTTCGTGAAGATCGGGCAGGAACACTACCGCAGGGAAGACGATGGCTCGTTCACGCAGACCGAGACTACCTTCCATGATCTCGTCGCGTTCCGGAAGACCGCCGAACGCGCCCACCAGCGTTTCGCGAAAGGCGACAAGTTCGTCGCTGAGGGCTACACCCACCACTACGACCGCACTGGCGACACCGGACAGACGGTCAGAGCCGAGGAGTTCGTTGCAAAGAAGATTGGGCACGACCTCGCCCGCACCCGCTACACCGTCGATCGCCCCCGACGCACACAGGCAACGGACTCGCTCGATGCCGGACTTGAGGACGCCGCACTGTCCACGGATGCCCCGCGCCGCGCGTCCGCGGGTGCCGCAACGGTCGGAAGGTGAGAGCGGATCATGGTCGATGAACTGCCCGACACGGGTGATAGCGACGCTGGTGAAATGGCGGAGGACGAGTTCGATGAGAGCTACGATCCCGACACCGACACCTCTATCTCTGACGACGACACAGCGGGTCCGCCTGGACCGGTGAACTGGAACCTCCTCACCGCCGATGCTGCGGAAGAAGAATGGCTCGCACTCAACGAATGGGTGCACTGGCTGCGCCACACCTACGGCCTCCCCGTTGCCGTCTGCCCGCCGTTCTGGCACCGCCACCCAGCCTTGGTGTGGGAACTGTCCGCGTTGCACATCCACTGGCTGTGCGCGATCCACCCCGAAGCGAAGGGCAGCGCGATGCTCGTCTGGCACCGCGACTTCACCGAAGCCCAAGAACGCCTCCGGCACTGGACCGCCGCCTGCGGCACACGCCTGACCACTGACCGCCCCACTCGCCGCATCGCCTGGCCCGGCGAACCGGATACAGGCCCCATCGAAGACATCGTGATCTCGAACCGAGAGGAAGACTTCGTTGAGTTCATGCACGCCGATGTGGAAGCGCGCCGGCGTGCCGAGGATCAGTTCATCGCAGGGCTCGTCCTGAGAACGGGGAAAGTGCCATGAGCAGGGGTGACCGCAGGCGGGGTGAGGACAGACGCTTCACCGTCGAGGCAGTGCCGCGCAGTCAACCTGACTTGCATAAGCTCGCGCAGGTGTTCCTCGGCATGGCCGTCAGCAGATCGAAGACGAACGACGCGCCCACGCCGGATGCCACCGATCCTGGGCGTTCTGAGCCCGACAAAGTAGAATAGAACCGACGCCACGGCCTTACCGGGCCGGGTGCGCAGTCTCTTTGCCCTTGTGGCTTACCCCGGTTCCTTTCCGGCGGACGTGTTTCCCATTTACGAGTCGCACCGCGTGACGCTTCGCCGTCGCGTTGGCTCCCACCCATCGGTGAGAGGAAACACGACTCATGACTCTGGCACCCCCAGCACCACCCACCAGCATCGACCGGCTCGGCGAGACCACCACCCTCGCTGTCTCCTACCTTCGTGTCTCCACCAAGGAGCAGGCAGAGCGCGGTGGCCGTGACGAGGGATTCTCGATCCCCGCGCAACGCGACGCGAACCTCCGCAAGGCCCGCGATTTGAACGCGATTGTCGTGGAGGAGTTCATCGACGCGGGTGAGTCCGCGCGCAAGGCCGACCGGCCAGAGCTGATGCGGATGATCGAGTACGTCACGACGCACCAGGTCGCGTACTGCATCGTCCACAAAGTCGACCGGCTCGCACGCAACCGTGCCGACGACGTAGCGATCCACCTCGCGCTCAAAGACGCTGGAGTGATCCTCGTGTCCGCAACGGAGAACATTGACGAGACCCCGTCAGGGATGCTGCTGCACGGCATCATGTCCACGATCGCAGAGTTCTACTCCCGCAACCTCGCCAACGAGGTGGCCAAGGGCATGACCCAGAAAGCCGCCACCGGCGGCACCGTTGGTCGTGCCCCCATCGGCTACCTCAACGTCCACAAGCGTGACGAACTCGGCCGCGACGTTCCCACCGTAATCCCGGACCCCGACCGCGCTGCTTTGGTGCGGTGGGCGTTCGAGGCGTACGCGACGGGGAACCACTCGACCTCGATGCTGCACAGCGAACTTGTTGACCGTGGCCTCACGACCGTGCCGACCCCGAAGCGGCCTGCGAAGGCTCCGGGGCTGTCCACGATCCAGCAGATGCTCTCCAACCCCTACTACAAAGGCGACGTGATCTTCCGTGGCGCCCGCTACGACGGACTCCACGAACCGCTGGTGAGCGCGGAACTTTGGTATCGAGTGCAGAACGTCCTCACCGCACGCCAGGTGTCCGGGGAGAAAACTCAAACGCACGAGCACTACTTGAAGGGCTCCGTCTACTGCGGTGACTGCGGTTCCCGACTGATGGTCACTCATGCGAAGAACGGCAAGGGCGTCGTCTACCCCTACTTCATCTGCGCAGGCCGGCACTCCAAGCGCACGAACTGTGTCCGTCAGGCGATGCCGATCGAGCACATCGAGCGACAGGTCGAGGACTATTACCGGCGGGTGCAGATACCCGAGCACGTCGTCACCGCGCTGCGGCACATGCTCGTGCGCCAGTTCGATGACCTCCACGCCGCAAACAAAGCAGAACGGCACACCCACGCCGTCGAGCGTGACCGGCTCCGTGACGAGCGCCGGAGCCTGCTCCATGCCCACCACGCCGGTGCCGTCCCGCTGGACCTCCTCAAAGAAGAGCAAGACCGCATCGGGCGCCGGCTCGCATTCCTCGATGCGCAGATCGACGCGGGGCAGATCGAGTACGACCAGGCCAAGGCGCACCTTGAAGACTGCCTCACCCTGGCCGGTGACATGCACGTGATCTATATGAGTATTGACGACTCATTGCGACGCATCTGCAACCAAGCGTTCTTCGAGCGCATCCACGTCTACGAGGTCGAGAACGCCGACCGGGTGGAAGCGGAGCCGGGTGAGCCGTTCGACACGCTGCTCGACCCGGCAGTCCACGCGGCAGCGCTGGCCTATGAGGCCAGCGTGCGCGCGGGTGAGGATGTCAAACCTGCAGATGTCGCATGTTTGAACATCGACACTTGGGTGGGCCCTACCGGGCTCGAACCGATGACCTTCTGGGTGTAAACCAGACGCTCTAGCCAACTGAGCTAAAGGCCCCACGCACGCGCCAATCTACCAGAACTGGCACGCACGGTCACATCCGAGGCTGAGCGTCACAGCACAGAACAGCGCTGGCCCGCCCAGGCCTCGTGAATGAAACTAGCGGCGCGACCGCGGACGCGCGGTCAGGCGCACGCCCGCCCAGTTATCTCCCAGCGCCGTCGACGTCGTCGCGTGCAGGCCCGCGATCTCCGCGGCCTCCTCCACGTCGCCAACCCGTACAGAATTCGGCCGACCCGGCTTAGGAATCAGCACCCAAATCAGGCCGCCGTCATCCAGGTTCGACATCGCGTCCACGAGCACGTCCGCGAGGTCCTCTTCCTCGGCATCGTCCGCGCGCCACCAGACGATCGCGCCGTCCACGACGTCCGCATAATCGACGTCAACGAGCGGATGCCCCGTCTCCCCTTCAATCGCATCGCGCACGGCCTGATCGACATCATCATCGACGTAGAACTCCTGCACGATCGCATCGGACGCAAAACCCAGGCTCACTGCCATCACGCAGCACCGCCCATCAACGAGCTGGCGCTCAGTGTCATATCAACGTTCACGCCTTCATCCTAGGGCATTGGAGCTACTCGAATGCAAGGGATGGACCACGATAAAAGACCCCTACGAGCACTGCCCCGTCTGAGCTGGGCAATTACCCGACGGTAAGCGACCAGGGTTCGGTGATACGCACGTCATAGTGCTTATCCAAGGCAAACACTCGCAAAGACTCCCCAATAGTGGGACAATGGTCCCGATATGTGCGGTGTCGCCAGAGGACACCGCTCACGCACGCTGCGCAAGCAGCACCGAGTCAAGCGAGAAGGTACACCGTGAGCCAACTCCACGAGTCCCACCCCGTCGTCAACGGCCTGATTCCTCAGGTTCCCGACAACGATCCCCAGGAGACCGCCGAATGGGTTGAGTCCCTGTCCGGGCTCATCAACGAAAAGGGCGGCCCCCGCGCACGCTACATCCTGCTGCACATGCTGGACGAAGCGCGCCGCAACGGCGTTCAGCTCCCCCAGGAATACACGACCCCCTACGTCAACACCATCCCCGTTGACCAGGAGCCGTACTTCCCCGGCGACGAAGCCATGGAGCGCGAATACCGCCGCTGGATCCGCTGGAACGCCGCCGTCCAGGTGACGCGCGCCCAGCGCCCCGGCGTCAAGGTGGGCGGACACATCTCGTCCTACGCCTCGGTTGCCACCCTCTACGAGGTCGGCCTCAACCACTTCTTCCGCGGTAAGGACCACCCCGGCGGCGGCGACCATGTGTTCTTCCAGGGACACGCCTCCCCCGGCCCCTACGCCCGCGCCTTCCTCGAGGGTCGTCTCTCCGAAGAGCAGATGGACGGCTTCCGCCAGCAGGTCTCGACCAAGCACGGCCTGCCCTCGTACCCGCACCCGCGCCAGCTCGAGGAGTTCTGGGAGTTCCCCACGGTCTCGCTCGGCCTGGGTCCCGCCGAGGCCATCTACCAGGCCTGGTTCGACCGCTACCTGCACATGAACGGCATCAAGGACACGTCGCAGCAGCACACGTGGGCCTTCATCGGCGACGGTGAGATGGACGAGCCCGAGTCCCGCGGCATGCTCCAGCTCGCCGCCCAGCAGCGCCTGGACAACCTGACCTTCGTCATCAACTGCAACCTGCAGCGTCTCGATGGCCCGGTGCGCGGCAACGGCAAGATCATCCAGGAGCTCGAGGCCTTCTTCAAGGGCGCCGGCTGGAACGTCATCAAGGTCATCTGGGGCCGCGGCTGGGACCAGCTGCTCGCCGCCGACAAGGACGACGCCCTCGTCCACGTCATGAACGAGACCCTGGACGGCGACTACCAGACCTTCCGCGCAAACGACGGCGCCTACGTGCGTGAGCACTTCTTCGGCCGCGACCCGCGCACCAAGGAAATGGTGAAGAACTGGACCGACGAGCAGCTCTGGGAGCTCAAGCGCGGCGGACACGACTACCGCAAGGTTTACGCCGCCTACAAGGCCGCCATGGACCACACCGGCCAGCCGACCGTCGTCCTCGCGCACACCATTAAGGGCTACGCCCTGGGCACGCACTTCGCCGGCCGTAACTCGACGCACCAGATGAAGAAGCTGACGCTCGAGGACGCCAAGCAGCTGCGTGATCGCCTGCAGATCCCGATCACGGACGAGGAACTCGAGCGCGATCCCTACATGCCCCCGTACTACATGCCGCCGGCCGACCACCCGGCCCTGCAGTACATGAAGGAGCGTCGTGAGATCCTCGGCGGTTGGGTGCCCGAGCGCCGCGCCGACCGTCAGCCCAAGCTTCCCGCCCTGCCCACGCGTCCCTTTGAGGCGCTCTCGAAGGGCTCTGGCAAGCTCGAGGTCGCCACGACCATGGCCCTCGTGCGCCTCATCAAGGATCTCATGAAGGACAAGGAGGTCGGCAAGTACTTCGTGCCGATCATCCCCGACGAGGCCCGTACCTTCGGTCTGGACGCGATCTTCCCATCGGCGAAGATCTTCAACACGACCGGACAGTCCTACACGCCCGTCGACGCGGACATGATGCTGTCCTACCGTGAGTCCGAGCAGGGCCGCATCCTGCACACGGGCATCACCGAGGCCGGCTCCGCTGCGGCCTTCCAGGTCGTCGGCACGGCGTACGCCACGCACGACCTGCCGATGGTTCCGATCTACATCTTCTACTCGATGTTCGGCTTCCAGCGCACGGGCGACCAGTTCTGGGCGGCGGGCGACCAGATGACGAAGGGCTTCGTCATCGGTGCCACCGCGGGCCGCACGACGCTCGCCGGTGAGGGCCTGCAGCACATGGACGGCCACTCGCAGGTCCTGGCTGCCACCAACCACGCGTTCGTCTCCTACGACCCGGCCTACGCCTACGAAATCCGCCACATCATGGCAGATGGCCTGCAGCGCATGTACGGCGACGCGGCCGGCCGCGACCCGAACGTCATGTACTACATCACCGTGTACAACGAGCCGATCCACCAGCCGGCCGAGCCGGAGAACGTCGACGTCGAGGGCATCGTCAAGGGCATCTACAACCTGGATGAGCACCAGAACTTCGGCGGCCCCAAGGCTCAGCTGCTCGCCTCCGGCGTGGGCGTGCCGTGGGCGCGCGAGGCCCGCGAGCTGCTGGCCCGCGACTGGGGCGTGGACGCCGCCGTGTGGTCCGTGACCTCGTGGAACGAGCTGCGCCGCGACGGCCTGGATGCCGAGGAGCACAACTTCCTGCACCCGTCCGAGCCGCGCCGCACGCCCTACGTGTCGACGAAGCTCGCGGGTCGCGAGGGTCCATTCGTGGCTTCCTCCGACTTCGACCGTATGCTGCCCGACCAGATCCGCCAGTGGGTCCCCGGTGACTACCACGTGCTCGGCGCGGATGGCTTCGGCTTCTCCGACACCCGTCGCGCGGCCCGCCGCTGGTACCACATCGATGCCGAGTCGATGGTCGTGCGCACGCTGGCTGCCCTGGCCGACAAGGGTCAGGTTGACCCGTCCGTCGTCCAGCAGGCGATCGAGAAGTACGACCTGTTCAACTACTCGATCCAGGGCAACGACCACGCTGGCGAGGAGTGATCGTCGCTAGGCCCGCGCTCCTCCATCGCGGTGCCCAGCGGTCATGAGAACGAGGCCGGGGATCCCCACGCGGGGTCCCCGGCCTCGTCGTTTGTGCCAATCGGTGGGATAGCTTCTGACTACCACCTGTCGCCGGCACACAATGGATGCATGCATGTTCCCTACGAAACAGAGAAGTTCTACTACGGCTTTCCGGTCTACATCCTGGCTTACCCGGACGAGGCCGTCGGCATCGGCATCACGACAGGCTCATCCTCATATTCACTGGGACAGATGGTCATGATCGGCTGCGACTCCACCACGCACGCCGCCCGCTCGATCAAGCGCTCCGGCGTCTGCTCCCTCAATCTGTTTGGAGCCGAGGCCATGGGTCTTTTCGAATACGCAGGAACAGTCTCGGGCGGCGACAAGCTCGGACACGCGCAGCTGGTGGCGAGCGACCACGACGGCATCCCCGTGCTGGACGGCTCCCAGATGAGCCTGCTGTGCCGCGTCCTGGAGACCACGGACGACGGCACCTACACGCACTTCCGCTGCGCGGTCACCGGGCGCCTGGTCGACTCGGCGCTCATCGACGAACGGGGCCGCTTCCGCTATGAGGACCTGCGCACCGTCGAGTACGTGGGCGACGCGCGCAGGCGCATCTACCGGTACTTCTCCGACCGCGTCGAGCGATTCGGCACCTTCGTGCGCTCGTTCAAGGAGTCCCTACTCCCCTAGCGGCGCCAAGCACAACGAAGGCCGGGAACTCCACGCGGGGTCCCCGGCCTCGTCGTTTGTGCGTCAGGCGCTCACTCTTCCTCGGTTCCCGCGTACTTCGGGTGCGCGAGGTTCTCCGGCGAGAGGATGCGCTCGACCTCTTCCTCCGACAGCAACTCCATGTCGTGGATGACCTCGCGGACAGTCTTTCCCTCGGCTGCGGCACGCTTGCCCACGACGTCGCCCAGGTGGTGGCCAATGACGTCATTGAAGTACGTGACGATACCGATTGAATTCTCCACGTAGCGTCGGCACACCTCTTCGTTGGCCGTAATGCCGGTGACGCAGCGCTCGCGCAGCGTATCGCATGCATTGACGAGCAGGTTGATGGACTCGATGAGCGCCTGGGCGATCACGGGCTCCATGACGTTGAGCTGGAGTTGGCCGGCCTCGGCCGCCATGGTGACGGTCTGGTCGTTGCCAATGACCTTGAAGCACACCTGGTTGACGACCTCGGGGATCACGGGGTTGACCTTGGCCGGCATGATCGACGAACCCGCCGCCATCTTCGGCAGGTTGATCTCGTTGAGGCCGGCGCGGGGGCCAGAGGCCAGCAGACGCAGGTCGTTGCAGATCTTGGAGAGCTTGACGGCGCTGCGCTTGATCGTGGCGTGCATGGACACGTAGGCGCCCGTATCCGACGTGGCCTCGAGGAGATTCGGCGAGCCGACGACGCGGGCACCCGTGATGCGGCGCAGGTGGCGCACAACGACCTGCTGGTAGCCGTCCGGCGTGTTCAGTCCTGTACCAATGGCGGTGGCACCCAGGTTGGTCTCCAGGAGCAGCTCGGCGTTGTTGACGAGGCGCTCGTCCTCCTCGCGCAGAGTGTGCGCGAAGGCGGAGAACTCGCTACCCAGCGACATGGGGACGGCGTCCTGCAGCTGCGTGCGGCCCATCGTGAGGATGTGACGGAATTCGGCACCCTTCTCGTCGAAGGAGTCTGCGAGCTCGTCGATGGCCTTGCGCAGGCGATTCACCTTGCGCCACAGGGCGATGCGGAATGCCGTCGGGTAGGCGTCGTTCGTCGACTGAGAGCGATTGACGTGATCGTTGGGGTTGATGATGTCGTAGCGGCCCTTCTCCTCCCCCAGGATCTCAAGCGCCAGGTTCGCGATGACCTCGTTCGCGTTCATGTTGACGGAGGTGCCGGCGCCACCCTGGAACTGGTCCACCGGGAACTGATCCATGCAGCGGCCGTTCTCGATGATCTCGTCGCACGCGGCGATGATTGCCTCGGCCTTGGAAGGCTTCATGGCCTTGAGCTGCATGTTCGCCATGGCGCAAGCCTTCTTCACCTGCGCAAACGCGCGAATGAGCTCGGGTGCTTCATTGATCGTGCGCCCCGAGATCTGATAGTTCTCGATTGCTCGCAGCGTGTGGATGCCCCAGTACGCGTCCTCGGGTACTTCGCGGGTGCCGAGCAGATCTTCTTCGGTGCGGGTCAACGTCGTTCCTTCCGTCTGTTCGCCGGTCGGTTCATTCCGGCAAGTGCGCCTCCATGGTAGGCCCTGTAGGCCTGAAATTCCGGCACTTTACGAACATTGGAAGCGTCGTTGAAGCTCCGCTGACACGGCCTTTCGCTAGTGATTGGACGCGGCGTCAGAAACGGCGTCAAGCAGGTCCGCGAGCGTCACCCATTCCTCGACCTGAGTGTCATTCAGCGTCACCTTCGCCTCGCGCTCCACGCGCGCAACGACGGCGTACAGGGACACATCGTCCATATCAAGATCGCCGCGCAGCGTGAGCTCTCCGCGCGCATCGGCGGGATCGAGCTCCGCCTCATCGAGCACGGCCTCCATCGCTGCCTCGCGGGCGCGGTCCTGGGCGGTCTCAACGGCCCTTTCGGACGAGGCCGGGGCCGCGTCGGGCGCCTCGTCGGACGCATCGGGGTCGACCAGCTGTGCTAAGCCTGCACGCAGCTGGTCACCGAGCAGGTCGGCGATGGAGCCCATCAGCCAACCCGATTGTTGAGCCAACGCACGGGTGCACCGGCACCCGCGTGGCGGAAGGACTCAAGTTCGTCATCCCAGGCCTGGCCGAGAGCCAGGTCGAGACCCTCGCGCAGCTCCTCGTACGTCGTGGCGGACTCAAGGGCCGCACGGATGCGGTCCTCGGGCACGACGACGTTGCCGATGGTGTCCATCTGGGAGTGGAAGATACCGAGGGAGGGCGTGTGGCACCAACGACCGCCGTCGCTCGAGGCCGTGGCCTCCTCCGTCACCTCGTAACGCAGGTGCTCCCAACCGCGCAGAGCGGACGCCAAACGGGCGCCCGAGCCGATCGGTCCGACCCACGAGAACTCGCAGCGAACCATGCCCGGCGCCGCTTCCTGGTCCGACCACTGGAGGTGAACCTCCTGGCCGAGCGCGGTGCCCAGCGCCCACTCGATGTGCGGGCACAGAGCGGGCGGTGTTGAGTGCACGAAAAGTACACCGCGGGTGTATGACCCTCTCATTGTTCCTCCTGTTGGCTTTGTCAGGATCGTCTTCCCCTACGCCCTAAACTGCCGAGAGTCGCAATGATCTGCGCCGAGACGACGCACACGATGTGGTTACAGAATAGTCGAACGCGCCGGGGAATGCACTCCATTCCCCGGCGCGTCCACGCCTCTACGAGGCCAGATGCTCAGAAGCCAGCGTTGCGAATGTCGCGCAGCGCCTTCTTGCGGGTCGCCCGATCGAGACGGTCGATGTAGATGTGGCCGTCCAGGTGGTCGCACTCGTGCTGGATGCAGCGCGCCATGAGTTCCTCACCCTCGACGACGACTTTCTTGCCATCCAGGTCGGTGCCCTCGCAGCGCGCGTACCAGGCGCGCTCGGTCGGATACCACAGCTCGGGCACCGACAGGCACCCCTCGTCGCCGTCCTGGTACTCATCCTCGCTCAGAGCAACGATGCGAGGGTTGAGCACGTAGCCGATCTCGCCGTCAATGTTCCAGGAGAACGCGCGCAGGCTCACGCCGATCTGGTTAGCGGCCAGGCCGGCGCGGCCGTCCATGTCAACGCCCTCGAGCAGGTCCTCAACGAGCGCCTTCACGTTCGGCGTGATCTCCGTGATGGGATCGCAGACGGTGCGCAGGACCGGGTCTCCGATGATGCGGATGGGACGAATAGCCATGTCACTCCCCCTTTAGGGCCGCAGCGTGGAGCTCGCGCAGGCGCTCAATGGCTTCCTCGACGGGCACGACGATCGTCTCGCCCGTGGCGCGCACGCGGATCTCAACCTCACCGTCGGCCAACGAACGACCGACGACCAGGCCGAAGGGCACGCCCACGAGCTCGTAGTCCTTGAACTTCACGCCGGCGCTCACCTTACGGCGATCGTCGACGAGAACATCCAGGCCGGCCGCGTCGAGCTGCTCGCCCAGAGACTGCGCGGTCTCGAAGACCTCGTCGCCCTTGCCGGTAGCCAGGACATGCACGTCGAAGGGAGCGATCTGCGCGGGCCAGCTCAGGCCCTTGTCGTCGCAGTTGGCCTCGGCCAGGGCCGCCATGACGCGGGTAACGCCGATGCCGTACGAGCCCATCGTGACCACCTGGGTCTTACCGTTCTCGTCGAGGACGGTCAGGCCCAGGGCCTTGGCGTACTTGCGGCCCAGCTGGAAGATGTGGCCGATCTCGATGCCGCGCTCCAGGTGGAGGGGGCCCGAGCCATCGGGAGCCAGGTCGCCCTCGCGCACCTCGGCGGCCTCGATCGTGCCGTCGGCGGTGAAGTCACGACCCATGACGAGGTTCAGGACGTGACGCTGCTCGGCGTTTGCACCCGTCACCCAGGCGGTGCCCTCGACGACGCGCGGGTCCACCAGGTAGCGCACGGAACCGGAGGCGTTGCCCTCCTCGTCCACGACACGCTTCGGGGAGTTCGGTCCGAGAACCGTGGGGCCGATGTAGCCGCGCACCAGCTCGGGGTGCGGCTCGAAGTCAGAATCCGAGGCCATGTCGACCTCGGCGGGGGCCACGGCGGCCTCCAGGCGCTTCATGTCGACATCGCGGTCGCCGGGCACGCCCACGACGAGGAGCTCGCGCTCGCCATCCGGGTGCGTCAGCGTCACGACGACGTTCTTCAGCGTGTCGGCGGCGGTCCAGGGGCGGTCCTCGCGCGGGTACTGCTCGTTGAGCAGATCAACGAGCGACTCGATGGTCGGAGCGTCGGGGGTCGGAACCTCGAGGGGCGCGGGCACGCCGGACGCATCCTGGGCCTCGGGCACTGGGGTCGTCACAGCCTCGGCGTTGGCGGCGTAGCCACCCGGGGACGCCACGAAGGTGTCCTCACCGATCGGAGAGGGGTGCAGGAACTCCTCGGATCGCGAGCCGCCCATCGCGCCGCTCATCGCGGAGACGATGACGTAGCGCAGACCCAGGCGCTGGAAGATGCGCTCATAGGTGTCGCGCTCAGCCTGGTAGGAGGCGTTCAGACCCTCGTCGTCGATGTCGAAGGAGTAGGCGTCCTTCATGACGAACTCGCGGCCGCGGATCAGACCGGCGCGCGGGCGGGCCTCGTCACGGTACTTCGTCTGAATCTGGTACAGCGTGGCGGGCAGGTCCTTGTACGAGGAGTACATATCCTTCACCAGCAGGGTGAACATTTCCTCGTGCGTGGGGGCAAGCAGGTAGTCGCCGCCCTTACGGTCATTGAGCTTAAACAGCGTCGGGCCGTACTCTTCCCAACGGTTCGTCGCCTTGTAGGGCTCGGCGGGGATCAGGCCCGGGAAGTGAACTTCCTGAGCGCCCATCACGTCCATCTCCTCGCGGACGATGTCCTCGATCTTGCGCAGCGTGCGCAGGCCGAGAGGCAGCCACGTGTAGATGCCGGGGGCGGAGCGGCGGATGTAGCCGGCACGCACCAAAAGCTTGTGCGAATTGACCTCGGCGTCGGCCGGGTCTTCACGCAGGGTTCGCAGGAAGAAAGTCGAGAGATTTCGAAGCATGCTCCAAGAGTACGGCACGCAAAGGCCCTGGGGCCACCGGCACAGCGGTGGAGCCCCTCATCGAGGCGTCGGCGAGGCCCTCAGATAACCGCGCGGGCGCCAAGCTCACGCTCACGGGCACCCGGATGCGACGCGTAGTAGCGGCGTGCCATCCAGCCCGGGTAAGCCCATGCGGGAAGCCCGCCCAGGTACAGGGAGCGCACGGCGACGCCCACCATCGCAGCGAGGACGAGCGCGATGAGCATGCAGGGGCCTGCCGTAGCGAATCCGGAGGCTTCGCGGGCCATCAGGTCCCCCGTCAGGAACCACAGGAGGGACAGGAAAGGCATGAGGGGCCACACGAGCGCGGACATCTCACCAGCCGCGCTGCCCCCGCCGATCTCCAAGCGCACTGCCATACGACGCGCGCTCGCTCCGAAACCGAGCCAGGCCCACGCCCACACGGATGCGATGATGAGACCGACCAGTGCGATGACGGCGGTGGAGTGTGCGACCATGCGTCCCCCTTCGGACAATGCAACATCCCCGTTGGCGTTGCGTACAGAGCGATACTACAACACCAACGGGGAGTAATGTCCAACCGAAACGGCGGGGACGAGACTAATCAGGCATCGACAAGCCCGCCGACGCACGCATCGCGCAGATCGCGCAGCATCGACAGCGACGACAGCGACTCGGCGGCGACGCCCGCCCACGCAAGCGCGCGGTCGCGTCCCTGCGCCTCGTGACGTTCGCGGATGTGCAAGAGTGTGCGCGAGGGCGAGAGCGGCAGCAGAGAAATGACGCACGTGCCCGAGGCCTCGGCTCCTTCGGGGGCAGCCGGCGGCGCGACGCGCATGAGGATGTGATCCTCGTCCTCAATGTCGATGATCGTGGACTCGTCCTCCGGCTCGAACACGTGGCCGAGGACATCCCACACGACGGACGCGGGGGCGTCGATCGCGATGCCGCGATCAACCACGACGTTCGCGCCGGGCAGGATGAGGTCGCCCGGGAGCGACACGTCCGCCTGGGACGCCGTCAGGCCGATGCGACGTGGGAAGCCGGTTGCCGCAACGGCGCACGCGCCGGCGGCAAGGGACAGACAGGCAAGAGTGCGGATACGCATGTGATGCTCCTAGGGAAAACTCAGAAGTCGATGCCCGGGAGCTTGACGTCCGGGGCGGTGATCGGGGCGACCTCGACGCTTCCGGAACCGGGCTCCAGGCCCAGTTCCTCGGCGAGGGCATTCGCGCGGCGAATCAGGGTCTCAACGATCTGATCCTCGGGAACGGTCTCGACGACCTCGCCGCGAATGAAGATCTGTCCCTTGCCGTTGCCGGAGGCGACGCCCAGGTCGGCCTCGCGCGCCTCACCCGGACCGTTGACAACGCAGCCCATCACGGCTACGCGCAGCGGGACCGTCAGGTCCTTCAGGCCCTCAGTGACGTCCTCGGCGAGCGTCCACACATCCACCTGCGCGCGGCCGCACGACGGGCACGAGACGATCTCGAGAGTTTTTTCGCGCAGCCCCATGAACTCCAGCATCTTCGTGCCCACCTTGACCTCCTCAACGGGAGGGGCGGACAGGGAGACGCGGATCGTGTCACCAATGCCCTCGGCCAAGAGCACGGAGAAAGCGGACACGGACTTAATGGTGCCCTGGAAGGCGGGGCCGGCCTCGGTGACGCCGAGGTGCAGGGGCCAGTCCCCCGCCTCGGACAGCATGCGGTAGGCCTGGATCATGGTGAGCACGTCGTGGTGCTTGACCGAGATCTTGAAGTCGTGGAAATCGTTCTCCTCGAACAGAGAGGCTTCCCAGATCGCGGACTCGACGAGGGCCTCGGGCGTGGCGCGGCCGTACTTCTTCAGCAGGCGCGGATCGAGCGAGCCGGCGTTCACGCCGATACGCAGCGAGACGCCGTGATCGGAGGCCGCCTTGCAGATGTCCTTCACCTGGTCATCGAACTTGCGGATGTTGCCCGGGTTCACGCGCACAGCGCCACACCCGGCCTCGATTGCCTGGAACACGTACTTCGGCTTGAAGTGAATGTCCGCGATCACCGGGATGCGGGACTGCTTGGCGATGATCGGCAGCGCGTCCGCGTCCTTATCCGTCGGGCAAGCAACGCGAACGATGTCGCAGCCGGCAGCCGTCAGCTCGGCGATCTGCTGGAGCGTCGCGCCAATGTCGTGCGTCTTCGTCGTCGTCATGGACTGGACGGAGACTCGAGCGCCGCCGCCCACCGGAACGTCGCCCACCATGATGCGACGCGTCTGCTTGCGCGGGAACGGCGACGCCGCGACTTCGGGCATACCAAGATTGATTTCACTCACCGTGTCATTATCGCGCACAGTGGCCTTCCTTCCCACACGGACCACGAACGCGTGGTCAGAGTCGCTTTTAGGGGCAGATGTGTGACGTGCCGGCGCTCAGCCGAGCGACACAGGCTTCACGATGTCGGCGACGATCAAAATGACGCTCATCGCGACGAGCAGACCGCCCACAACCCAGGTAACGGGAACGAGGCGGGCCGTGTCCGCCGGGCCCGGGTCCTCCGCCCCGCGCACGCGGGCGACCGTTCGGCGCACACCCTCGTAGAGCGCGCCCAGAATGTGTCCGCCGTCCAGGGGCGGCAGCGGAATCAGGTTAAAGACGAAAAGCGCCATGTTAAGCGAGGCCAGGAGGCTGAGCAGTACGGCCACAACCTGACGCGTATCGCGCAGTCCCAGCGCCTGCGAATCACCCGTCACCTCACCGGCCAGGCGCCCAACACCCACAACAGACACGACGCCCGAGGAATCACGCTTCTCGTCGGTGAACACGGAGCGACCAACCTGCCACACTGCCTGGGGCAGCCGGGTCACAACCGCCGTCGTCCCTGTGAACATCTGCCAATTGGCCGCTGCCACATCGGCAGGCGACGCAGACACGTACTCGTACCCCGCGGTCACACCAACGATACGCGCCCCCTGAGATCCCGTCACCGGAGACACCGTCAGATCCACGGTGGTGCCGTCACGCTCCACCGTCAAGACGGCAGACTCCCCCTCCGGGGTGGCCCCGATCGCGCGCTGCAGCTGCGCAAAGGTGGCAACCGGCTGCCCATTCCACGCAAGAACCGTGTCCCCGGGACGAACCCCGGCCTCGTACGCGGGAGAAGCGACCTCACCGGAAGCACTCGTGATCGTGGCCGGAACGTCCGCAATCGTACGCGAAGCCGTGGGAGCGCCGATGCCGATCATCGTCACCGCCGACAACACGATGCAGATCAGCAGATTCATGAGCGGGCCGCCGAGCATGACCGCGATCTTCTTCGGGGCGCTCAGGCGGTAGAACGCGCGGTGTTCCTGGCCCTCCGGGATCTCCTCGGTCGAGGCCTCACGGGCCTCCTGCGCGAGCGTCGGCTTCCCGCCGCGCCCGACGAGCCGAGTGCCCGGGCGCGCCGGCGCGTACATTCCGACGATCTTCACGTAACCGCCGAGCAAAATCGCTCGCAGCGCGTACGTCGTGTCGCCGATCTTCTTCTTCCACAGCGCAGGCCCAAAACCCACCGCGTAATCGGGGACCAACACTCCGAACTTCTTCGCGGGGAGCATATGCCCCACCTCGTGCAAGGCCACCGACGCCAAGATTCCGATAACGACAACGACGATACCGACGATTGAGCCCACGCTCACATATCCTTCCACCGGCCGGCGCGAACGAGTTCGCGCGCACGCTGATCAGCCCAGCGCTGTGCAGCCACAATATCTTCCAACGAGGGGTGCGCGACGCCCTCGTGCTCATGCACGACGCTCGACACCGTGTCCACGATAGCGAGCCACGGCACTTCCCCTGCAATAAACGCATCGACCAGCACCTCGTTCGCCGCGTTGAGCACCGCGGGATGCGTCGCAGAGGCCGCAACCGCGAAGCGAGCGAGATTGATCGCGGGGAACGTCTCGTTATCCACCGGCTCAAACGTCCATTCAGACGCAGACGCCCACGTCAGGGGCTTCTCAACATCCGCAAGGCGCTCAGGCCAGGTCAGGCCGAGCGCGATCGGTAAACGCATGTCCGGAGGCGACGCCTGAAGCGTCGTCGCACCGTCACACCACGTCACCATCGAATGCACGATGGACTGAGGGTGAACGGTCGCAACAATGTGCTCGGGTGCCACATCGAACAACAGGTGAGCCTCGATGAGTTCCAGCCCCTTGTTGATCAGGGTCGAAGAGTTGATCGTGACGACGGGCCCCATCTGCCACGTGGGATGCGCCAACGCCTGCTCTGCGCGCACACCGCGCAGCTCCTCGCGCCTCCGACCCCGGAATGGGCCTCCCGAAGCTGTAAGAACGAGGTCCGCGACCTCGGACCGGCCCGAGACCACCGGAGAGGTCAGACCGCGTTCATGCACGCCCGAGGCCAATGCCTGGGCGATCGCGGAGTGCTCGGAATCCACCGGAACAATCTGGCCGGGAAAACGCATCGCGTTCTTTACCAGCGCACCGCCAACAACCAGCGACTCCTTATTCGCTAGCGCCAGGCGGGCACCGCACGTCAGAGCCGCAAGCGTCGACGACAGGCCCACGCCGCCCGTGATGCCATTGAGCACCACCGGCGTCGCGCGAGGATACAGCTGAGCCGCCCGTTCAACGCACGCACACACAACCTCGACGGATGCATTCTCTCCGACGAAAACCTCCGGGCATGTGCCGCCCATCGACTCCACAGCAGCCGACAATTCTTCGCGAACGTCGCGAGCCACGCCCACGTACTCGGGATTCAACGCGACGATCTGCGCAGCGAGTTCAGTAATCGACGCACCGCCGGCGCTCAAGCCGAGGACGTCAAAACGCCCGCGGTGCGACTCAATCACCTCACGCGCCTGAGTACCAATCGACCCCGTCGAACCAAGCAGGACAACCGGAATCGTGGGTGTGCGCTCCTCCACCGACACGGGCATCAGTCAACCGCAAGCAGAATTTCGACAGCACGCCCAAGGTAGGCGTCCACGGGACCCTCCATGTAGGCCTTCTTGCCGCGCTTAGGACGGAAGGTCGACAGACGGATCTCGTCTGCGGTCAGCTCCCCGGCCTCGTCGAAGTACGCCGCGATACGATCCAGCAAGTCATCGACTTCCTCGCAGGAGTAGCCGCGTCCCGACGTCGGGTGCGCGAAGCGCTCGCCTCGGGGACGCTGCAGACGCGGGTACAGGGTCGTCGCGCGGTCGGCGACGCGGTCGTACCACGCTGCCTCGCCCTCGGCCGCAACGGAATCCGCGCGATCGCGGTTGACGAAAGCGGCCTCCAGGCGGTTCATCGCACCGTCGACAGCATCAATGTTGTAGCCGCGATTCTTCAGTTCAAAAGTCGCCAGACGCACCTGTTCGGCGCTGAACTGCTCGGGGGGAACGCCCCCCTCGTAGGCGCGGCGAGCATCTTCGAAGAACGCATCGACCTGTGCGCAGTCGTAGCCCTTCGAGAAGAGACCAACCCTAGGAAACTCAGTCATGACTGCTCCTTTTCCTGTGTCATGGAACGAAGAATCTGATCGACAGCTTCGGGCGTACCGAAATCAGCATACTCAAAGGAAGCGGTGGTCGGCTCCGCACCGGCAAGCGCCCCAGCGTGAACGTCACTGCCCGCACTACTCTCACGCCGCGCCACTCGCCCGCGCTCGGCGTCGCGCAGCATCTCAATGAGACGGTCAATCTCCGCGTCGACTTCCTCATCATTGAAGCCGCGCAGCTTCGCAGAAAACTCAATGTCCAGAGCCTTCTGAACGGTGACGACCCTCTCGGGATCCGTCTCCTCGCCCGTCAACGTACGCTCGACGTCCGCGAGAAAAGTCAGGACCTCGCTCACGTCGTAGCCCATGCGAAAGAAGCTGCGAGAAAAATCAGTCCTGATCACGCGCGCGCCTCCCCGACCACTCGTTTGCCGTCGGCAACCGCCGTTGCCAGCTGTCCGCACGCGCCGTCGATGTCGGAGCCGCGCGTATCACGGATCGATGTCGCGATACCGTTGTCCTGCAGACGCTTGACGAATGCCTCCTGAGCGGCCCGCGTAGATGCCGTCCAAATGGAGCCGGGCGTCGGGTTCAGAGGAATCGGGTTAACGTGTACCCACCCGTGGCCACGCATGTTCAGCTCATCGGCCAGCAGCTGCGCACGCCATTCCTGATCGTTCATGTCCTTGATGAGCGCGTACTCGATCGACACGCGACGCCCCGTCGCGAGGAAGTAGCCGCGCGCCGCATCGAGAAGCTCACCGACCTTCCACCGCGAGTTGATGGGAATCAGCTCGTCGCGAAGATCGTCGTCCGGCGCATGGAGCGAGACCGCAAGCGTCACAGGCATCCCCTCCCCCGCCAGTTTCTTGATCGCGGGAACGAGGCCCACCGTCGAAACGGTGATGTTGCGGGCGCTCATACCGAAGCCCTCCGGCGCCGGATCAATCAAACGGTGAAGCGCGGCAACGACCGTCTTGTAGTTCGCGAGGGGCTCGCCCATGCCCATGAAGACGACGTTCGAGAGCTTCGTAGGCCCGCCCGCGAGCTTTCCATCTCGGCACGAGGCCTGGGCCTCTCGAACCTGGTCGACGATCTCTGCCGTCGAGAGGTTACGAGTCAGTCCCATCTGTCCCGTCGCGCAGAACGGGCACGCCATGCCGCAGCCCGCCTGCGACGAGACGCACAGCGTCGTTCGCTGGGGGTAGCGCATGAGAACAGACTCGACCTGCGCGCCGTCGTACAGGCTCCACAGGTCCTTGATCGTGCGCCCACCGTCAGCTTCCAGCGACACGACCTTGGTGACGAGGTCCGGAAGGAGCGCCTCCGACACCGCATCGCGCATCCCGGCAGGGATATCGCTCATGTTCGCGGGGTCGGCTTCAAAATGCGTGAAGTAATGGCGCGACAGCTGATCGGCGCGAAAAGCGGGCAGCCCCAGGTCCTTGAGTACTTGCTTACGGCCCGCGGCATCCAGATCTGCGAGGTGCGAAGGCGCCTTGCCACGCCGCTTAGCCGTGAACGACAGGACCGGCTTAGCGTCCTTGTGCGTCGCACCCTCCGGCGGCTGATCGGTCGGACGAACCTCACGGCGCGGGCTGCGACGCTGAAGATCCGACACCCCGTCGGCGTTCGGCTTATGTGCCTGCGCCCCGCGGGGCCCCTTCGTCGATTGGCTCAATGGCTAGACTCCCAAGAAATACCCGGCAGCGCCCACGCGAAAATGAAGTAGGCGACCGGCGCGCTCATGAGCAGCGCGTCCACTCGGTCGAGAACGCCGCCGTGGCCCGGCAGGATCTGCGACATGTCTTTCAGGCCGGCCTCACGCTTGATGAGAGACTCGGTCAGGTCGCCCATCGTACCCACAAAGGCAATGGAGATACCCGCAACGACACCCCACCACCAGGAAGCTCCCAGGAGCCACAGCCCGACCACGCCGACCACGATAGCAGTCAGGGCAGAGCCTGCGAAGCCTTCCCAGGACTTCTTTGGGGACAGCGCTGGGGCCATGGGGTGTTTGCCGAACATCACGCCGGCAGCCCAGCCACCGGTGTCGTTGGCGATCACCATCAGCTCAAAGACGACGAACACCCATGCGCTGTGCCACGCCGCCATCATCAGCACCACGAACGAGGCCAGGAACGGCACGTACACGGCCGCAAACGTTGACGACACGACGTCGCTCATACGCGATTCCTGGCGATGATCAAGCAAACGCCAAGCCGCACAGACGAACACGGTGATGTACAGAGCGAAGAGCATGCCCTCCGTACCCAGCCACCACGCGCAAGTCACCATACCGATAGCACCAACGTACAACGGTGTGACCGTCAGGGTGATGCCCATGCGCGCAAACGCACCCGCGAGCTCCCAAATGCCGACGAGGCACACGAAGGCGATAACGCCGACGAACGCGGGCAGCGACGTGAACAGAGGAATGGCAACCGCAGCAATCAGGACAGCAGCGGTCGTGATCGCCTGCGGGAGATTACGCCCGGCCTTCCCCGTTGCCCCACCCGCGGGATGATTGTCGCGAGTGGGACCCGGGGAGAAGACTCGGGCAAGAAATGAACGATCCGTCGACGCCATCAGATCGTCAGCAGTTCGCTTTCCTTCGTCGCGAGCATCTTGTCGATCTGCTCGGTGTGGGCCTTCGTCAGCGAATCAAGCTGCTTTTCTGCGCGCTCGACGTCGTCCTCGGAGGCCTCGCCGTCCTTCTTCAGGCGGTCAAGCTGATCCTTCGCCTTACGACGCACGCCGCGCACGGACACGCGACCGTCCTCAGCCTTGCTCTTGGCCTGCTTCACGTACTCCTTGCGGCGTTCCTCCGTCAGTGCGGGTAGCACGACGCGAACAACGTTGCCGTCGTCGGTCGGATTCACGCCGAGATCCGACTCGCGCAGAGTACGAATGATCTCCTGGGTCGCGGTGCGATCGAAGGGAGAGATCAGGACGGTGCGGGCCTCGGGAATCTGGAAGCTTGCAAGCTGCTGCATCGGCGTCGGGGCACCGTAGTAGTCCACCAGGAGCTGCTCGAACATCGAGGACGTCGCGCGTCCGGTACGAATGTTTGAAAACTCGTGGCTGGCCGCTTCCACGGCCTTGTCCATCTTTTCCTCGGCCTCGAGGAGAATATCGTCGATCACTATGTACTCCTTTAAGTCAGTGGTCTGTGAAGGTTATATCACGCCGTCACTAGCGTACCGATTTCATCGCCCATCAGCGCGCGGGTCACGGTGCCGTCGCCACCCATGCCAAAGATGCGCGTGGTCAGCCCATTGTCGCGGCACAGGGCCAGCGCCGAACCGTCAATCACCTTGAGATCGCGTCGCAGCGCCTCGGAATACGTCAGGGTATCGAAGCGATGAGCATCGGGGTTCTTGTTCGGATCGTCGTCGTACACGGCGTCCACACCGTTCTTTGCGACGAGAAGTTCGTCGCAGTGAATCTCGAGCGCGCGCTGAGCAGACACCGTGTCCGTCGAGAAGTACGGCAGGCCCGCACCAGCACCGAAAACGACGACGCGTCCCTTTTCCAGGTGACGAATCGCTCGAAGCGGCAGGTAGGGCTCGGCGACCTGAGCCATCGTGATGGCCGTCTGCACGCGAGCAGGAACGCCGGACTGGTCGATAAAGTCCTGGAGTGCGAGCGCGTTCATCACAGTGCCGAGCATGCCCATGTAGTCCGCACGCGAGCGCTCAAGCCCCTCGCGGGCGAGCTGCGCACCGCGGAAGAAGTTGCCGCCACCGACGACGATCGCCACCTGGATGCCCTCGCGCACAGCCGTCGCAACCTGCTCCGCGATGTTGCGGACAACCTTGGGGTCCAAGCCGATCGATCCACCCCCGAATGCCTCTCCGGACAGCTTAAGCAAAACGCGGCGGTTCGTCGACATGACGCTTCTCCTTTGTAACGGCCCGGGAAGGGCGGAACGGTTAAGAACCATACTACCCGGTAAAAGGGGAGCGGCCCCGCCGTTCGGCGGGGCCGCTCCCATTTGTCAGCAAGCTGACGACGTGGCCAGATCAGGCACCGACGTGCACGCGCACGAAGTTGGTGACCTTGGCACCGGCCTCCTTGAGCACCTGGCCGACGGACTTCGAAGGGTCACGCGCGAAGGCCTGGTCAACGAGGCAGTTGTCCTTGTAGAACGCGTTCAGGCGGCCCTCAACGATCTTAGGAACGATGTTGGCAGGCTTGCCTTCCTCGAGCGTGATCTTCTCGAGGGTCGCGCGCTCCTTGTCAAGCACGTCGGCCGGAACCGAATCGCGATCGAGGTAGGCGGGCATGTACGCGGCAACGTGCATCGCGATGTCGTGGGCAACGGACTTGCCGGCGGCATCGGTGACGACGAAGACGCCAACCTGCGGGGGCAGGTCAGGGTTGGTCTGGTGCAGGTAGAGGTCGACATTCTCGCCCTCAACGCGCACGATGCGGCCAATCTGCAGCTTCTCGCCGATGACGGCGGCGAAGGCGTCCAGGCGGTCCTTGACGGTGCCCTCACCCATGGGGGCGGCGAGCAGCGCGTCCAGGTCAGCAGCCTTGGAAGCAACGGCGGCGGCCAGGACCTCGTTGGAGAAGTCGATGAACTTCTGGTTCTTGGCGACGAAGTCGGTCTCAGAGTTGACCTCGACCAGCACGCCGACGGTGCCGTCGGTCTGCGCGGCCAGCAGGCCGGCGGAGGCCTGGCGGCCCTCGCGCTTGGACAGGGACTTCAGGCCCTTCAGGCGGATGATCTCGAGAGCCTTCTCGGCGTCGCCGTCAGCCTCGGTCAGAGCCTTCTTGACATCCATCATGCCGGCACCGGTCTGCTCACGCAGCGCCTTCACATCTGCAGCGGTGAAATTCGCCATCGGATGATTCCTCTCAGTTAAAACGTTCAGTCCTGCTTGGTAGCCGACTCTTCGGCGACCTCGGCGGCAGCTTCTTCGTCAGCCTTGATCTCGCCCTCGAGGAGCTCGCGCTCCCACTCGGCCAGCGGCTCAGCGGCAGCCTCTTCGCCCTTGCCCTTGCGGACGTCGGAGCGAGCGATCAGGCCCTCGGCGACGGCGTCGGCGATCACGCGGGTCAGCAGCGCGACGGCGCGGATGGCGTCATCGTTGCCGGGGATGCGGTAGTCGACCTCGTCCGGATCCGCGTTGGTGTCGAGAATGGCAACGATCGGGATGCGCAGCTTGCGAGCCTCGGAGACCGCGAGGTGCTCCTTCTTGGGGTCGACGATCCACACGGCCGAGGGAACCTTGGTCATGTCGCGAATGCCGCCCAGGGTGCGCGAGAGCTTGTCCTTCTCGCGGCGCATCATGAGCAGTTCCTTCTTGGTGTGACCGGAGGAGGCCACGTCGTCGAAGTCGATCTGCTCGAGTTCCTTCAGGCGCTGCAGACGGGTGGCAACAGTCGAGAAGTTGGTGAGCATGCCGCCGAGCCAACGGTGGTTCACGTAGGGCATGCCGACGCGCTGGGCCTGCTCGGCCACGGCTTCCTGGGCCTGCTTCTTGGTGCCGACGAAGAGCAGGGTGCCGCCGTGTGCGACGGTCTGCTTCACGAAATCGAAGGCGATGTCGATGTCAGCAATGGTCTGCTGCAGGTCGATGATGTAGATGCCGTTGCGCTCGGTGAGGATGAAGCGCTTCATCTTCGGGTTCCAACGGCGAGTCTGGTGGCCGAAGTGGACACCGGACTCGAGGAGCTGACGCATGGTAACGATTGCCATGGTTCGTCCTTTCCCCGCAAGTCGCGAGTGATCAGTGGGGTTTCCCCCGGGGTTATCGGTTTGCTGTGCGCTTTGCGCACCCTGGTGCCATGACCGGCGACCATCCCCGAAGGGACCGAAGCCGCCGCGCCTCGCTCCCCTGGCGGTTTCCCGTGGGTTGCGATAATGGCACGCGTAGTCACCTGCACAGGGCAAGTGCCTGGCCATCTTACCTCACAAGTGGGCAATTGTCCGAAGCCGGAGCGATGAGACGTTGCCTACTGGATGCGCCATGGACGAGGCCGGGGCAGCCACGCGCCAACACGCCGCCGTGCCTGGTTATCCACAGGGGTATTTCGAGCCATGGCAGTATCCACAACCAGTCCCGTGCGACTAGACCGAATCACCACTGCCCCGCACGCTAAAGTCATGACCTCTGCAATCCTTCACCGCAGCCGCTTCAGCTCGCTTTCACTCATCTCCGCCTTCGTCGGCGTACTGCTCATCATCGCGACACCACCGGGCGCAGCAGCCCCGCACCGCGAGCGGTGGCAGTGGCCCACGGGAGAGCCGGTGTCCGTCATCGAAGGATTCGCCCCACCTGCCCACGACTGGCTTCCCGGGCGCCGCGGAGTGACGTTGCAGTATCCGGCACCATCCCCGGTGTACGCGTGCGCTTCTGGGACCGTGACTATCGCAGGTCCCGTCGCGGGCCGGGGCGTCATCGCAATTCGTCACGACGCTGGTGGCCGCATTGTCTGGTCGACGTATCTACCAGTGACTCCATCCGTTGCTGTTGGCGACCGCGTCGAAAAAGGGGACGTCATCGGAGTTGTCGAAGGAGATTCACCCACTCTGCACTGGGGCGCAAAAACCGGCAGGCGTACGTACATCGATCCGATACGTCTGACGCTCGGGCATCCGCGGCTGCTCCCCTGGGACGATGCGCCGGCTCGGTAGCCGTACCCGAATGACCGTACGCGGGCGGCGATCACCGTTCGCGACGGCACAACAAAGCGCGCGTATCCTAGGCGCGCGGGTGCGCCCGCTGGTAGATCGCACTCAGGCGGGCAGTATCGACGTGGGTGTAGCGCTGGGTGGTTGACAGCGACGAGTGCCCGAGCATCTCCTGAACGGCGCGCAGGTCGGCTCCCCCCTGCAGTAGGTGTGTCGCCGTGGAATGTCGGAGCCCGTGTGGCGCGATGTCGTGCACGCCCGCTCGCGCTGCCATCTTATGCACCATCGAACGCACGATGCGCGGATCGATGCGGCCACCCTTATCCCCCAGAAAGAGAGCGTGCCCGCTGCGCCCCCCGGTCAACTGGGGACGGCCTCGAACCAGCCAATGGTCGAGGGCGTCGGCAGCGGGAGGCCCGTAGGGAACCACCCGTTCTTTGTTTCCTTTGCCGAGGACTCGCACGGTGAGGGCCTCTCGGTTCAAAGATGAGATGTCGAGTGCGCAGACTTCGGAGACGCGAAGCCCGCAGGCGTACGTAAGTTCGAGGATCGCCCAATTGCGAATCTGGGAGGCTCCTCCCGCCGCAGCCTCGTCCCTCGCAGCATTGAGAAGCGTCCTCGCATCGGATTCATCGAGCGGAGACGGCAGACGCTGGTCGGCACGCGGGGACGACAGCAGCGCCGCTGGGTCGCTCGCGAGGATCCCCTCTCGCGTCGCCCACGCGGTGAAGTTGCGAATCGCGGCGGTGTGGCGCGCGATCGTCGAGCGCGCTCCCCCTTGCGCCAGCGTCTGAGCAAGCCACGAACGCACAGCGCGTTGTGTCAGCGCCTCTCGTAGCTGCTCGGGGGTCGCATCGGCGCGAAGCGAGAGAAACTCTATGAGCGAGTGGAAGTCCCCGAGATACGCTGCAACGGTGTGGGGGCTCATTCGCCGGCCAAGGCGCAGGTACTCTTCCCAGCGCTCCCCCACATTGCGTGTCATACCGATATCCTACGGTCTGCCTGCACCTGTTCGCATCCAGCCACGCGTCGAGCCCGACACTAAGCCGGCAACCGACAGATCCATGAGCGCGTGACTCACTTCGTCGCGGGACAGTGCTGCAGCAACGCAGATCGCTTCGACCGATGCGGGAGCGCTCCGGGGAAGTGCCTCCCACACCCGACGCTGGGTCGGTTCCAGAGCATCGATGCCGCGATCCTCGTCGACCGGCATGCCGAAGAGAGGCTCGGCACCGTCGGCGCTCACCGGGCGAACGAGTTCGAGGGCGTCGCGCCCGTCGCGGATGATCGTCGCTCCGTTGCGCGCAAGCTCGAGGCAGCCGACCGACATCGGAGCATCAACCGCCCCAGGAACAGCTCCCAACTCGCGTCCGTATTCCATGGCACGACGCGCCGTCGCTAGGGCACCTGAGCGTGCTCCCGCCTCGACGACCACGGTTGCCCCGCTCCATGCAGCAATCAGGCGATTGCGCGTCAGAAAACGCCACTTCGCTGGCCTGGCGGTCGGCGCAACCTCGGAGATGAGGGCACCACCGCCATCGATGACAGCACGGAAGTCGGAGCCGTGACACGCGGGGTAGGGATTGCACACCCCTCCCGCGAGAATGCAGATCGTGCGCCCACGCGCGGACAGGGCCCCTCGGTGAGCCTCGATATCAATGCCGATCGCTCCCCCAGACACCACCGTCACCCCAGCCGCAGCGACGAATGCCGCCATGTTGCGTGCACTCCTGTTTCCCGCCCCGGTGGAGGCGCGAGCACCCACAATGGACAGATGACGATCTGCGCGCGGCGCCTCGGGCAGGTCGCCGAGGAACCACAACCCCATCGGCTCCTCCTCCCCCAAGCACGCAAGGTGCTCTGGCCAGCGCGGATCGCCAGGTGTCATGAACCCGCCACCCGCATGAGCAACGCGTGTGAGCTCACTGTCGATATCGACCGAGAGCGCGCGCTCCCTCCACCGGTTCCACTGCGTGCGCCAGTCAATCCTCGGGTAACGGGCCAGCGACGACGGCGGTGCCGACCAGCTTCCGAGCAGCCATGTGCGCGCATCTCGATCCCCTAATGCCAGACGAAGGACGCGCGCGCACGGGTCTGCTGGCTCGGCGACAGCAGACCACCAGGCGGCCTCCCATAGTTCCGTGTCATTCATAGTGGTCCGCTCCGTTCCGCAGCTGCTGCGCTGCAACGATGTGGTCAAAAGTTGGCCGAGGCGCGGCCTCGAGATCGGCGAGCGTCCACGCCAGCCGTAGCATCCGGTCGACCCCGCGCATGGACGAGTGACCGGAATCGATGAGCCGATCGAGTTGATGAATGAGCGAGGCATCGATGCCTGAGTGGTGGCGCAGCCACGCTCCCGGAAGTTGCGCGTTCATGGTCCACGGCGTGTCCTCAAGCCGCTTGCGCGCCCTTGCCCGCGCTTCAATCACGCGCTGGCGAATCGAAGCAGAGTCGTCCGTCTGCGTCGCCGCTAGATCCGCCCGAGTGGGGGTATGCACGTCGATGCGAATGTCCATTCGATCCAGCAACGGCCCGGACAGACGCGCGAGGTACCTGCGTCGATTCATCGACGAACAGGTGCACCGACGCCCACCTTGTCCACCTCCGCACGGGCAGGGATTGGAGGCCATCACCAATTGGAATGCCGCTGGATACCGGGCCTGAACGCCGGATCGGTGCACGTGGATGACACCCGATTCAAGAGGTTCGCGCAAGGAATCGAGGACGGAGGGAGCGAATTCGGCGGCCTCGTCGAGAAACAGGATTCCCCCGTGCGCCAGCGACGCCGCCCCGGGGACGAGCGTTCGCGTGCCGCCACCGATCAGCGCCGGCATGGTGACCGAATGGTGCGGGGCTTGGAACGGAGGCCGCGTCATCAGAGATATCGAGGATGGCAATAGACCCGCCACCGAATGCAACGACGTGGTCACGAGAGCGGTGTCGGCATCAAGGTCTGGAAGAATCGTCGGGAGTCGGGACGCAAGCATCGTCTTGCCGGATCCGGGCTCTCCCAAGAGAAAGACGTGGTGCCCGCCGGCGGCTGCAACTTCCATTGCAGCAACTGCTTCCGGCTGACCGCGCACGTCGGCCATGTCTAGGAACGTTGGGTCATCTCTGCTGTCCCCCTCGCGACGGATGCCCATCCTCCCATGGAACGGAGCCTTTTCAGCCTCTCCACCCGCCCATGCGATGAGGTCCGCCAAATGCGCGAAGTCAAGGACTTCGATTCCGCTGACGAGGCGCGCCTCCTGGGCACATGCCGACGGCACGATGACGCGGCGCACGCCCCGCGAACGCGCGGCCAGGACAGCCGGCAGCACCCCACGCACCGGCTGGATGCTCCCATCCAACGCAAGCTCGCCAACCAGGACGGCATCTTCAAAAGACACGGGCGACACGAGGCCTGTGGCCAAAGCGATGGACGCCGCGATCGACAGGTCGAAAGCCGACCCAGACTTCGGAATACCAGCCGGGGACAGATTCACGGTGATGCGTTGGTCCAGCACATCCAGGCCGCACGACTCGAACGCAGCACGTACACGATCACGGGCCTCGCGCACGGACGTGTCGAGCAGGCCAACGAGCGTAAACGCCACGAGGCCCGACCCCGCGTACGTCTCCACGTCGACCAGGTGTCCCTCGATGCCGACGATGCTCATGGAATACGTGCGTGCAAGCCCCGGGCCTCTCATTGCACACCCCGCAACCACACAACCTGCGCCCCCAGAGTGCGAAGATCCACGGCCTCGTCCATGGGCCCCGGCCACGACCCCAGCATCCGCGCGTCCACCGTGATGGCAACAACGTCGATACGCACACGCGAAGCAAGGTGTCCATGGGCCCTGCACCACGCACCCGTCAGAGCTCGTAGCCGTGACACCTTGCGGTAGTCGACCGAAGCGAGCGCACTCCCCTTTCGACGCCCCACCCTGGTGCGCACCTCCACGATCACGGTCCACGAACGCAACGGATCGGTCTCGTCGCGCGCGATGATATCGAGCTCGCCCCGACGACCATCGCGCCAGTTGGTGTCAAGAAGGCGCAGGCCTTCCTCTTCGAGCGCCAGCCGGGCGGTATATTCGCCCGCAGCACCCAAGGCCCGACGATCGGGCCGTGTTGAGCATCCCATTACGGATCACCTCCGCACCCACAGTGCGCCCGACGCCATCAGTTCCACAATGCGAAAACCGCCCCCTGTGGATAGGGAGCGGTTCGTACAAAGGCCTGTGGATAACCGAGGACCGGGCTATCGCAGACTATGGGATGTCGAGCTCCGGCTTGGAGAGCTCCTCGACGTTGACGTCCTTGTAGGTGATGACGCGCACCGAGCGAACGAAGCGCGACGAGCGGTAGATATCCCACACCCACGCATCGGAAAGCGTCAGCTCGAAAAACACGTCGCCGCCGACCGGGCGTGCCTGCACGTCAACATGGTTGCACAGGTAGAAGCGCCTCTCGGTCTCCACGACGTACTTGAACAATCCGATGACGTCGCGGTACTCCTTGAAGAGTTCCAGCTCCAGATTGTTTTCGTAACCTTCGATTTCTTCGCTCACGCCACCATCATGCCGGGCCGCGCGCCACGGCGGGCCACGCCACCCCGGCGCGCCCTACTTTGTGGCCTGCGTCGGCATCTTCCAAGAGCGACGATGATGCTCCGACACGCCGAGCTCGACGATCGCGCGAGTGTGGGCGGCCGACCCATACCCCTTGTTCGATGCCCATCCGTAGCCCGGATCCTCAAGATCTTGCATGAGGTGGTCGCGTTCGACCTTTGCAAGGACGGAGGCTGCGGCGACGACCGCGCAGGATGCGTCAGCCTTCACCTGCATCTGGACGGGCAGATCGACGCCAAAAGGATCGTCGGGCCCATCGATGGCCCCAAACAGATCATCGGGTGCTGACAGCCAATCGTGGGAGCCATCCAGCAGTACGCCACCCGGTACGAGGCCGTGGCTGGCTAGCTCGGCGAGAGCGCGGCGGCCCGCCAGGCGCAGCGCGGCGATGATGCCCCAGTCATCGATCTCCTGTGGGGAGGCGTAGCCAACTGCACTCGCCAACGCCCATTCACGTACGGGATCGACGAGGGCCTCGCGTCGACGAGCGGTCAGTGCTTTCGAGTCGGTAAGACCTTCCGGAACCGGCGTGGCATCGACACCAATGAGCGCCACACCCACGGCGACCGGACCTGCGAGAGCCCCGCGCCCCACCTCGTCCATGCCAGCAACGATCCCCCACCGGCGCGCGAGGGAGACCTCGAGGTCACGCGAGGCAGTCGTCATGAGGCGTCCGGAACAGACGCGAATACCTCGTGGTGCGCGATATCCGTCGTCCAACGCGACGTCGGCCAGATAACCGCCTGAACAGTACCAACGACCGACGAAACGGGCACGTAGGGAGACTGCCCCGAACCCATGTGGTAGCGAGAATCAGCAGAGTTCGAACGGTTGTCACCCATCACCCACAGGTGTCCCTCGGGAACGACCACATCAAAAGTACGCTCACCACACGGCACCTGGCCTTCGGGCACGTAGGTCTCGTCGAGCTCAACTCCGTTGACACTCACCTTGCCATTCGCGCTGGTGCACGACACGCGATCGCCCCCGACGCCGATGACGCGCTTCACGAGGGTCTGCTCGCTACCCCCCGGGACAAAACCAGTGAACTCGCCCAGGCGGCGCAGCACTGAGGGAGAAGTCGTCTGCGACGAACCCAGCCATCCGAGCGTGTCATCGAAGACGACGACATCCCCGCGGTGCACGTTTGAACGCAGCGCATCGATACGCGAGACGGCAATGCGGTCATCCTCCACCAGCGTGTTATGCATCGAGGGTGAGGGAATCCAGAAAACCTGAACGATGAAGGCGCGCAGCAGCGACGAGATCACCAGGGCAACAACAATGATGACGAGGATCTCGCGCAGCCACACGAGCGGGTTGCGCCGAGCGCGGGCCTCCGCACGATCACGATCCCGAAGAGAAGGCGAATGCAGTGGGCCGAGCGACGGTCCTGCTGTCGGGGTCATGCAATCTCCTTGTCGTTGCGTCAACCATTCCAGGATACGGCGAGGCCCGACACCGGCGCGCGGTGTCGGGCCTTTCCGTGAAAAATGCCAAGGCGTGTGCCTGGCAAGCCTCAGGCGGACTTGCCGGTACGGTGTTCCTTGATCTTCGCGGCCTTGCCGTGACGCTCACGCAGGTAGTAGAGCTTGGCGCGACGCACGTCGCCCTTGGTAACAACCTCGATACGGTCGATCGTGGGGGCGTGAACCGGGAAGGTACGCTCAACGCCCACACCGAAGGAAACCTTGCGGATGGTGAACGTGGAGGACACACCGTGACCGCGACGAGCGATCACGACACCCTGGAAGACCTGGATACGAGAGCGGTTACCTTCGATGACCTTGACGTGCACCTTGAGGGTGTCGCCAGCTCGGAACGAGGGGATGTCTTCGCGCAGCGAAGCCGCATCAACGGCGTCCAGCTTCTGCATTTCTTCTCCTTGACGCAACTGCCGCAGGTCGGAAGCGCCTGGTTGGGCGGGTCGAGCCCGCTCACTTGACGTGTGATCGCGCGCCTCGGTGTCCCCCTGCGGCAGGATGAACCGCGCACAATCTCGTACATTATCCCACAGCAGAGGAGGCCACTGCCAGTGCGCCACCGTGTTATGCGGTGAGATCACGCACCATGACGACGTCGTCGTTACGTACGCCACCCACGTCGAATGTTCGGGTCGACCGCTTGCGGAATCCGTGGCGCTTGTAGAAGGCTTGCGCCGCCTTGTTGCCGCGATTAGTTCCGAGCACAACAGCGGTATGCCCCAGTTCGGCCGCGTCCGCGACGGCACGCTCCAGCAGGACGTCGGCGATGCCACTCCCCCGCCACGCCTGGTCCACATAGCACTTGGACAGGTAGGCGCTGCCATCCTCCACGCGTCCGGGGCGCACCAGTTCGCTCGGCAACGCATCCGGGCCGACGTGGGTCAGCACGTAACCGACGAGGCCTCCCCAGACCTCGGCGACGAATACGCGGTGACGCTCGGGATCTGAAATGAGAGCGTCAAACACGTCCGGGTTCAGCTGCCTGGCGATGTGGTCGTCGATCGCCTCCTGGGGCAGATTCTCTGGGCACGCGTCCGGGAAGGTGCGCGCGGCAAGCTCACTGACGGCGACGACGTCCTCGGGGTCGGCCAGGCGCACGTCAAGCCGTTCCGCGCCGCCCGCCTGCGGATACGCGACGCCACAGTGGGCCAGAGTCGCGCGATCCTCAGGAGTCAGGGACGAGGCGTCCAGCGACAGCGCGAGATCCGGGCGCACGCGGACCGTCTTCTCGATCGCACGGTCTCGCCGCCAGCGCTCAATCACCGCGTGGTTACCGCCGAGGAGAACCTCGGGGATCTCAATCGAGCGGAACTCCCTCGGCTTGGTGAACACCGGGTATTCGAGGAGTCCCGCGCCCGAGTGCGACTCTTCGACGAGAGAGTCCGGGTTCCCCATGAAGCCGTCGAGGAGGCGCGCGACTGCCTCGGTGAGGACCATTGCTGCGACCTCTCCGCCGTTGAGGACGTAGTCGCCGATCGAGAACTCCACGACCTCGACGCCGACGCCGTGGTAATACTCGGCGACGCGCGCATCGATGCCCTCGTAGCGCCCGCAAGCGACAATGATCTGATCAGCGCGCGCAAGATCCTCGACGCGCGGCTGAGTCAGCGGCGCGCCGGACGGCGTCGGAATCGCGAGGACGCGACGCGGCGAGGCAGGGGCGTCCTCGGCGCCACGGGCGGCAAGCGGAACGCACAGCACGTCGTCCAGCGCACGCGCCCACACATCGGCACGCATCACCATGCCCGCGCCACCACCGTAGGGAGTGTCATCGACGCTGCGATGCTTACCGGTAGCCCAATCCCGCAGATCGTGCGCATGCAGCTGCACAAGCCCGGCGTCCTCCGCCTTGCCCATCAGCGACAAGCGGAGGGGCGCGAAATAGTCAGGGAAAATCGAGATGAGATCGAAGCGCACGGTGTCAGTCGCCCTCGCGCTCCGACACCGCATCATCGTCGAACAGGCCGGGAGGTGCGTCGATGACAACGACCCCTCCCTCAACGTCGACTGTCGGAACGAGCGCCGTCACGAAAGGAACCATGACAGTGCCGCGATCCGTAGAAACGAGAAGCAAATCCTGAGCCGCACCCGGGGTCAGTCCGCTGACGGTACCGAGAACATCGCCGGACGGAGTCCGCGCCTGGAGGCCCTTGAGCTCATGCGGGTACCAGGCATCTTCCTCGGGGTGAGCGTCGACGAGCAGGCGGGCACCGCGCAGGGCCTCCGCTTCCTCGCGGGTCGAGCACTCCTCAAACGACGCGAGCACGCGATCCTTGTGCACGCGAACGCTGCGCACTGTCAGGCTGCGCTGATCTCCCGCAATGTCCAAGCGCGAGCCGGGTGCCATCACCTCGGGATCATCGCTGCGCACGTCCACGATGACCTCGCCTCGCAAGCCGTGGGCGGGGCCGACGATAGCGGCTGTGAGCTGCATGTGTTCTCCTGACGATAAACGGGGACTCCCCCGAAGGATACAACGAAGGGGCCCGGCAGTGCCGGACCCCTCCGTGACGTGTGCGAGTCTTACTCGCGATCCGTGTCGACGACGTCAACGCGGACGGTGCCACGCGTGGACAACGCACCCATGACGGTGCGCAGCGCGCGAGCCGTCCGACCGCCGCGTCCGATGACGCGACCGAGATCCTCAGGGTTCACGCGAACCTCGAGAAGCTGGCCACGTCGCATGGAACGAGGGGTCACCTCGACATCTTCGGGGTGGTCAACGATGCCGCTGACCAGGTGCTCCAACGCGTCGGCGAGCATGCTCAGGCATCCTCTCCGGCGGCCTCTTCGGAAGCCTGCTCGCCGGCCTCAGCCTCAGCAGCGGCTGCAGCAGCGGCGGCCTCTTCCTCGGCCTTCTTGGCGGAGGCAGCAGCCTTGGACTTCTCGGCCGCAGCCTCGGCATCCTTGATGGCCTGCTCGGCCTGGGCGGCCTTGTCGGCCTCGGAGACGATGACGCGGGAAACAGCGTCGGCCTTGCCGTTGAACTTGGCGATGTCACCGGTCAGGACCAGCAGCTTGCGGACCTGGTCGGAAGGCTGAGCGCCAACACCGAGCCAGTACTGGGCACGCTCAGAGTCGATGCGAATGATCGACGGGTTGGGCTGAGGATCGTAGTAGCCGACCTCTTCGATGACGCGGCCGTCACGCTTCTTGCGCGAATCGACGACGACAACACGGTACTGGGCGGCGTGGATCTTACCCACGCGCTTCAGGCGAATTCGAACTGCCACTTGAGTGGTCTCTCCATTTCAGAATTGGTGTGGACCTTTGCGTCCCGAGGTGGGAAACACAGGGGTCGCATCGGACCGGGACACGACGGCACGCAGTGAGAGGGTCTACGAACCGCCGGGTACAGCTAGCGATTATGCCATATTTCGCCCCTCAATCCCAAGTCAGGAGCGAGTGCCGTGTCGCGCGAATCGGTTAAATCGATCACTGCTACGAGTTCAGACGGACGGACGCTCCCACACAGACGTTCCGCCCACAGTCACGCGCGCGGGCTTCGCGAGGATCGTCGGGTCGCCCCTCGGATCCTCGTCCAGGATGAGGAAATCAGCGGGACCGCCCTCGACGAGGCCGGGGTAACCGAGGTAGCGCTGGCTCACCCACGTCGCGGCATCGATCGTGAACAGGGCGGGCGCGCCCCACTGGAGCCACAGGTCAAGCTCGCCGACAATCGTCCCATGAGCCTGGTAGCCGCCCGAGTCGGTTCCCATGAGGAGAAGGACGCCAGAGTCGACGAGCATCTGGAAGTGGGAGCGTCGCGCGTCGTACATGGCCTGCATCGTCGCCGCGTAGACGGGGTACTTCGCCCCCGCCTGGCCTGCAAAGTCTTTGAAGAGCTCGACCTGGCGCAGCGTCGGCGTCACCGCTATGCCGCGTGCGGCAATCTCGCTGGCCTGATCCGCATCGATACCGCTGCCGTGTTCGATGTCGTCAACGCCGGCCTCAATGAGCGAGTCGATGACGCGGTGTGAGAACGCATGGACGGCGATCCTCGCCCCGGCCTCGTGAACGGCGACAACAGCGTCCGTTAGCACGGCGGGGTCCCACAGGGGCATGAGGTCCGAGTCCGCTCCGGCGCTGCGGTCAATCCAGTCACCGACGATCTTGACCCAGCCGTCGGAGGAGTGCGCCATCGACGCAAGCACCTCGGGCAGCTCGCGCTGATCTTCCACGTCCAGCGGCAGGTCTCGCATGTAGCGTTTCGGGCGCGCAACATGGCGACCGCAGCGGATCAGATGCAAGCCGCTCGCGCGAGCCGCTGGCGAATTATCAACCGGCACACCACAGTCGCGTACGACGGTCACGCCGCTCGCGAGCGTCGTCCGAGCCTGCTCCACCATCTGCGCTTCGGACACCGAACCTGTCTCCGAGTATCCGATGTGGCAGTGCGTGTCCACCATGCCGGGCATAATGACACCGGCCGACGGAGCATGTTCACCGTCAGAGACCCGGCGAATCACTCCCCCGTCGACGCGCCATGTGCCTCGCACCCACGATGGGCGCTCAGACACGCTATCCGCCCACAGGGCGAGGCCGGAGAACTCCATGCCTCAGAGCTGGCCGAGCATGCGCTTGACGTCGTCCGGCAGATCGTCGATCGTCGGACGCGGAGCGGGGGCCTCCTGGGCGACACCGAAGGACGAGCCCTGGGGCGCGCTACGCTCGGACGGGGGCAGCATGGCCTCGAGCTCCTGCTGGCGACGCTTGGCCGGGTTACCGGAGCGGGCACTCTTCTTCATGCGGGCACGCTGCGCCTGCGCCTTGCGGGCGTTGGCCTTCTGCTTCGCCTTGCCGCCGCGACCGGGCAGCGCACCCATGCCAGGAACGCCGCCACCCATCTGGCCCATCTGCGCCATCATCTCGCGCGCAGCCTCGAAGCGCTGCACGAGCTGGTTCACCTCGGTCACGGTCGTACCGGAACCACGGGCAATACGCGCGCGACGCGAGCCGTTGAGGATCGACACGTCCTCGCGCTCGGCCGGGGTCATCGAGCGAACAATGGCCTCCACGCGGTCGACCTCGCGCTCGTCGAAGTTCTCAATCTGCTCGCGCATCTGCGCGGCACCCGGGATCATGCCGAGCATCTTCTTCATCGAGCCGAGCTTCTTAATCTGCTGAAGCTGGCTCAGGAAGTCGCCGAGGGTGAGCTGGCCGGCCATCGCCTTGGCCGCGACCTTCTCCGCCTCCTCGGCGTCCATCTTCTTTTCGGCCTGCTCGATAAGGGTGAGGATGTCACCCATGTCGAGGATACGGCCGGCCATACGGTCGGCGTGGAAACGCTCGAAGTCGTCGAGGCCCTCCCCCGTCGACGCGAACAGGATCGGCGCGCCGGTCACACCGCGAACGGACAGCGCGGCACCACCGCGCGCGTCGCCGTCCAGCTTGGACAGGACGACGCCCGTGAAGCCGACGCCGTCACGGAAAGCCGTGGAGGTGGAGACTGCGTCCTGACCGACCATGGCGTCGAGGACGAACATGATCTCGTGGGGGTTGACGGCGTCGCGGATGGCGATCGCCTGGTCCATCATCTCCTGGTCGACGCCGAGACGGCCGGCCGTATCGACGATGACCACGTTGATGCCGCTCTGGCGGGCGAACTCGACGCCGCTCCTCGCAACCTCGACGGGGTTGCCGACGCCGTTGCCGGGCTCGGGTGCCCACACCTTGACGCCGGCGCGCTCGCCGACAACCTGAAGCTGCTGGACGGCGTTGGGGCGCTGGAGATCCGAGGCAACGAGCAGGACAGTCTTGCCCTCCTCGCGCAGCCACTTACCCAGCTTTCCGGCGAGGGTGGTCTTTCCGGCACCCTGGAGGCCGGCGAGCATGAAGACGGTGGGGCCGGAGTCGGCGAACGTCAGCTCACGCGTGGCACCGCCGAGGATCTCGACGAGCTCCTCGTGCACGATGGAAACAACCTGCTGCCCCGGGTTGAGAGCCTTCGACCGGGCCGCACCATAAGCCTTTTCGCGCACCTGCGTGGTGAACTGGCGAACGACGGGGAGCGCAACGTCCGCGTCGATGAGGGCGCGACGAATGTCGGAAATCGCACGATCGACGTCCGACTCGGTCAGGACGCCGCGGCTGCGCAGGCTACGGAACGACTGGCTCAGACGATCTGACAGGTTTCCAAACACGTGTTTACTCCCAAGATGGCGGCTGTACTAGGCACAGGTTAGCGCACCTCGACCCCGGGAGTCGTCTCACCGGGGCCGAGGTACGCGTCATGGTGGCGGGGTTCAGCCCTGCGCGGAACCCACAATCGCGTCGACGAAGCCCTGCGGGTCGAAGGGCGCGAGATCGTCGGCACCCTCGCCGAGGCCAACGAACTTCACCGGAACGCCCAGCGCACGCTGGACAGAGACGACGATGCCACCCTTAGCGGAACCATCGAGCTTCGTCAGAACAATGCCGGTCACGCCGGTGGCCTCCGCGAAGACCTCAGCCTGCTTCATACCGTTTTGGCCGGTGGTGGCGTCGAGCACCAGAAGCACCTCAGAAACCGGGGCCTGCTTGGTCATGACGCGCTTAATCTTGCCGAGCTCGTCCATCAGCGTGGACTTGTTCTGCAGGCGTCCCGCAGTGTCGACAAGGACGACGTCAACGTCGCGCTCGACGCCCTCACGCACGGCTTCAAAAGCGACGGAGGCTGGGTCGGCACCCTCGCGGTCACTGCGCACGACATCGACACCGACTCGCTCGCCCCACGTGGCTAGCTGGTCGGCGGCGGCGGCACGGAAGGTATCGGCGGCACCCAGGATCACGGACTTGTCTTCCGCAACGAGGATGCGCGCGAGCTTGCCGACAGTCGTGGTCTTTCCGGTGCCGTTCACACCGACCATCAGGACAACGGCGGGCTTAGCGGAGCCGTCGACCTCGGGGCGCTCAAGGTTGAGGGAGCGATCCATGGCGGGATCGACGAGAGCCAGGAGCTCCTCGCGAAGGATCTCGCGGATGCGTGCTTCGTCCGTCACAGACTCGACCGCGACGCGACGCTTGAGGGCTTCCATCAGCGTGTCAGTGGCCTCAAGGCCGAGGTCAGCGATGAGGAGGGATTCCTCGATTTCCTCCCAGTCGGCGGCACTGAGCTGGCCGCGGCTGAGAACGCCGAGGATCGCACGGCCCAGCGAGCCGGAAGACGCGAGACGTTCGCGCAGGCGCTCCATGCGTCCACGCACGGGTTCGGGGCGTTCGATGGATGAGGCTGGGGTTGCAGGAGCCTCAGGGCTCTGGTCGGAGGTCGGCTCGACTGCTTCCGCCGGACCCGCTCGAGGCTGGTCCGTGTCATCAAGCGAAGCCTCGGCGGGCGTGTCGGGCAGGGCCTCGACGGGAGCCTGCACCTGAGGCTGAGGGGTCACGTCCTGCGAGGAACGCCGACGCGAACTCACGGCCAAGCGAATAACGACACCGATAAGCACGGCGACCGCCAGGGCGATAACAACTGCCCACGGCGATTGGAGAGTGGAAATAAAAGCGTCCATAGGGTCATTATCCCCTATGGACGCTTGTCACAGAAAACCTGAGTGCGGTATCACTGCCTTACGACTGCGTTGACTCCGCCGCGGACTCCCCGCCGCCGTCAGCGCTGCGACGGCCACGGTCGAAGCGCACGCTCACGCGATCAGTCACCGTCTCGAGGCGGTCGATGCCTGGCAAACGATCGGCGTCAAAGTAGGCGCTCGTCGACTCAGCGCTTTGCAGGAGCGAGTCCAGGGACGCCGTACGAGGAATCACGGGGCCATCGGGTGACGAGGAGGCACGCTTGGGGAGCGAGTGATGGGTCTTCACCTCGTCGGCGATTTCCTCGCTCTCTCGCTTGATGACGCCCTTCCACTCGTCCGCGCTACGGCGCGACAGCGCCAGGACGGCAACGACGCCACCTGCGACGACGAGGACAAGAATGACGGTCAAAACAAGAATCAGTGCACCCTCAAGCATGTGATTATCCTGCCTCACGAGAACCTCAATACGCGACGATGCCACCCGCACACGCACGCATTGTGACGATGTTGTCACGAGGGCCGGGAACGATTGTTCCCGGCCCTCGGATATGTCGATAGCGCGTCAGTCGAGATAGTCGCGCAGAACCTGCGAACGCGAGGGGTGGCGCAGCTTCGACATGGTCTTAGACTCAATCTGACGGATGCGCTCGCGCGTCACGCCGTACACCTTGCCGATCTCGTCGAGAGTCTTCGGCTGACCGTCGCCCAGGCCGAAGCGCATCGACACAACGCCGGCCTCACGCTCAGACAGCGTGTCCAGGACATGGTGGAGCTGTTCCTGCAGCAGGGTGAAGGATACGGCATCCGCGGGCACGATGGCCTCCGAGTCCTCGATGAGGTCACCGAACTCGGAGTCGCCGTCCTCGCCGAGAGGCGTGTGCAGCGAGATCGGCTCGCGACCATACTTCTGAACCTCGACGACCTTCTCGGCGGTCATGTCGAGTTCCTTTGCCAGCTCCTCGGGAGTGGGTTCACGACCCAGGTCCTGGAGCATCTGGCGCTGAACGCGCGCAAGCTTGTTGATGACCTCGACCATGTGCACCGGGATGCGGATCGTACGAGCCTGGTCCGCCATCGCGCGGGTGATCGCCTGACGAATCCACCAGGTGGCGTAAGTCGAGAACTTGTAGCCCTTCGTGTAGTCGAACTTTTCGACGGCACGGATGAGGCCCAGGTTGCCTTCCTGGATCAGGTCCAGGAACTGCATACCGCGGCCGGTGTAGCGCTTGGCGAGCGACACGACGAGGCGAAGGTTCGCCTCGAGCAGGTGGTTCTTCGCCTGCTGGCCATCCTGCGCGAGGAAGTGCAGCTCACGACGCTCGCGGCTGGTCATCTCGTCGGCCTGGTTCTTCAGCTTGTACTCGGCGTAGAGACCGGCTTCGATACGGCGGGCGAGGTCCACTTCCTGCTCAGCGTTCAGCAGCGAGACCTTACCGATCTGCTTGAGGTAGTCCTTCACCGGGTCGGCGGTTGCACCAGCAACCGTCACCTGCTGGACGGGTTCGTCGGTCTCATCGGAATCAGACACGACGAAGCCACCCTTGACGTGGATGCCATCGTTCGTGCGTTCGCGAAGTGCGGCACCCTCAGCGAGCTTCGGGTCCTCTTCCTCTGCTTCACCCACTGCGTCAGCTTCGTCTTCGTCGACGGTCTCTGCCTCGAGTTCGGGGTCCTCAAGGTCCTCACCAGTCGGCTCGAAGTCTACGTCAACGGTGTCATCGAGTTCCTCGACAACCTCCCCGACGACCTCTTCTTCCTTCTTCTTGCGACCACGCGTCTTCTTCGCGGCGGGCTTGTCCGTCGTCTTCTCTTCGGCGGCAGCCTTCTTCGTCGTCTTCTTGGCTGCGGTCTTCTTCGCGGGTGCCTTCTCGGCGGCCTGCGCGGCGTCGGTGGCCTTCTTCGACGTCTTCTTAGCTGCGGTCTTCTTCGTGGGACCCTTCGGCTCAACCTCTGCAGCGTCGGCCTTCTTCGACGTCTTCTTGGCAGCCGTCTTCTTCGCGGGAGCCTTCTTCGCGGCGGACTTCTTCTCCTCGGCGGGAGCACTCACCGCGTCGACCGCAGCGGCAGCCTTCTTGGCGCGCGTGGTCTTCTTCGCGGGGGTCTTCACCTCCGTGGTTTCCTCAGTCGTCGCGGAGTCCTTTGCCGAAGCGCGAGATGCACTCACACGGGTCCCTTTCATTGATGGGCATGCACAACGGAGCCGATCGCAAATCGGCATACCGACGCCAAGTCTAGTGCCTTGCCGTTTAGTTTTCCTGACGGTAGGTGTGAGGATGCCCCGTCTTGGGCGCACGCGCGCACTCAAACCTCGGTTAGAGTGGGCGTATGACTCTGAGCGACAGTTTCGCAACGCTGCGTCCATCAATCGACGAGGCGACGGCCTCCAGCCTCGCCCATCTCCTCGCTCGTGCAGGAGGTTCCGGCCGATCCGAGGAGTTCTCTGGCGCGGTCCTCGCATCCGTATCCGGAGGAAAGCGTTTCCGTGCCCTCATGGCTCACGTGGGCTACGCGCTCAGTTCCGGCACGCCCATCGAGGAAGTGTCGCTTCCCCATCTCAGCGCGGCGCTGGAGCTTTATCAGGCGAGCGCCCTCGTCCACGACGACATCATCGACAAGGCGGACGAACGACGGGGAATGCCCACCCCTCACCGTACGCTCGCGGATCACCACGCCGCGCGGTCCTGGATCGGATCGTCGACGGACTTCGGTCGGCACAGCGCCATCTTGGTCGGAGACTTCCTCTTTTCGGCGGCGACGGCTGCCGCAGACGAGCAGGCCTTGACGCTGCGCGAGGACTGCGCGCGCACTTTTGTCCGCCGATTCGCCGACATGCACGCGGAGGTCGCACTGGGTCAGTACCTCGACATCACCGCCGAGCAGATCCCGCTTGATCCTGAGCGCACGGATGCACTCAGCGTGAGCGACTCGCTCGAGGTGGCCCTACACAAATCGGCTCACTACTCGGTCGTCCACCCAGCGCTCCTCGGAGCGATCTGCGCAGCGCCGTCGTTCGATCGTGTCGCTGGCCTGCTCGATGTCCTCGAGACGATCCTGACGCCGTGGGGCCTGGCCTTCCAGCTGCGCGATGATGATCTCGGCGTCTTCGGAGACCCGGCAGTCACCGGCAAGCCCGCCGGCGATGACCTTCGCGAAGGCAAACGCACTGCACTCCTCGCACTCACGTGGGAGGCCTCCTCCCCCGCCGAGCGACGCGCCCTCACCGACGTTCTCGGGGTGGCCGACGCCTCGGCGGAGCAGATCGCGGCTGCTACCGACATCGTGGAGCGCAACGGGCGCGCCGCCCACGAGGCCGAGATTGCGCGCCTCGTGGCAGACGGAGACGCCGCTCTCGAAGCCAGCACCTTCGATGAGGGGGCTCGCGCTATGCTGCGCGAACTGTGCTCGATCCTGACCGCCAGGCGGTCCTGAGAGGGCGGCCCAGCCTCAGAAGGCCAGAGTCGAGGCGATGCGATTGACTCGGTGGTGACGGCCCGACGTCAGCGCGTCGATAGGACGCTCACCCAGCTCGTCCTGCACGGTGTACAGCCACGCCACTGCTTCCTCGGCCGTGAAGCCATCGTCGGCAAGCAGCGTCAGCGTACCCTGCAGGAACGGAAGCGGCTCCCAGCCATTGTCACCCTTGACGATCACGTCCTGCGGAACACCGCGCGCCCCGCTGCCGTCGCGCGCTTCGATGAGTGCGCGGTCGCGGATCAGCTGCTTGAGGCGACGTTCCTCGATGCCGAGGAGACGGCAGACCTCGTCAGTGGGCAGGACGGTGATATCAACACTGGTCATAAGCGCAAGACTACCCCATTCATACGCCGCACCGACGTGGGCACTTCCAGTGATTTCGCGAAAACTCCCATAGAATCGAGCAAGTGAGCGATGAACAGACATTCGACCAGACGGACCCGTTGATCGGCCTCCTCGTCGACGAACGGTACCGGGTGACGCGCAGGCTGGCGCGTGGCGGCATGGCCACCGTCTACATCGCGCAAGATGAACGCCTTGATCGCCCCGTCGCACTCAAGGTCATGCACCCGCACCTGGCGGACTCCGAGGATTTCGTTGCGCGCTTCCGCCGTGAGGCACGTTCCGCCGCACGCATCGTTCATCCCGGCGTCGTCTCTGTCTTTGATCAGGGCGTGGTCACGGGCCAGGGGTTCCTCGTCATGGAGCTCATCGACGGTACAAACCTGCGCCAGCTGCTGCGCGCGCAGGGTGCTTTCACGATCCCGCAAGCGCTGCGCTACACGACCGACATTCTTGAGGCACTGCGCGCCGCGCACCGCGTCGGCGTTATTCACCGCGATGTCAAGCCCGAGAACATTCTCGTTCCTACGGATGGCCCGGCGAAGGTAACCGACTTTGGTCTGGCGCGAGCCGCCTCCGAAGTCTCGATGTCCTCAACGGGCAACATGCTCGGTACCGTTGCGTACATCGCCCCGGAGATCGCGACGACCGCTCAGGCTGACGCACGCTCAGACATTTATTCGGTCGGCATCATGCTCTACGAAATGCTGACGGGCTCCGTTCCGTGGGCGGGTGAGTCACCTCTGCAGATCGCGTCGCATCACGTCTCCGACGACGTGCCGAGCCCGTCGGAGGCCCAGCCGTGGATTCCCCGAGAGATCGACGATCTCGTCGCCGCTTTGACCGCCCGAGACCCTGCCTCGCGCCCCGCCGACGCATCCGACGCGATCGACCTCGTCACTCGCGCTGCTGCCGCCATTCCCTCGGAGCTGGCCAACCGTCGCGCGGATATCGCGCCGGCCGACCGGGCAGGCACCTCGGAAACGAGTGCGCTCAACACCGAGCTGATCTCGGCTCAGTTTACGAGGCCTCTGCCCCTCCCGGCGCCGTCAACGGTCGCCACTGTGCACACGTCGGCCCCGCTTCCGGACGCTTCGGAGAAAACCGGCACCACGACGTACAAGCGTGCCGCCTTGTGGGCAACCCTCGTCGTTCTGCTCCTCGCCGCCGCAATCGTTGGCGGACGCTGGTGGTGGACCGAATACGGCCCTGGCTCCTACCTGACTATGCCCGCGACGGATGGTCGTCCCCTCACGGAGGTTCAGGCCGAGCTGAACGCGATGGGGCTTGCTTCTTCCGTCGAGGAGGAGTTCTCTGACGACGTCGCCGCCGGTTCGATTACTCGCTCCGATCCGGAAGGTGGCGAGCCCGTCCACAAGCGCGCGGAGGTTCAACTCCACGTCTCCAAGGGCGTGGACATGAAGACGGTCCCTGACGTCGTCGGTAAGAGCCAGGACGACGCACGTAAGGCCCTCACCGACGCCGGCCTTGCCCTGGGAGCCATCACCGAGGCATACTCCGAGGACGTTCCACAAGGACAGGTCATCTCACAGTCCCAGGCCTCTGGTTCACAGCTGGCACACGACAGCGCCGTCGACGTGGTGCTGTCGAAGGGCCGCGAGCCCCTCACCGTTCCGTCGCTGAACGGAATGAGTGCAGATGCCGCGAAGAAAGCCATCGAGGGCCTTGGCCTCGTGGCGGCACCGACGGAGGCATTCTCCGACACGGTCGCCGAGGGCCAGGTCATCTCGCAACAGACCAATGAGGGAACGATCCTGCACCGTGGCGACACCGTGGCCTACACGGTGTCGAAGGGACCCGAGAAGGTTGCTGTTCCCGACGTCGTCGGTCGCCAACGCCAGGATGCCCGCGCCGCCCTCGAGGCAGCCGGCTTCACCGTCCAGGAGGAAGCAATCCTCGGCGGCTTCTTCGGAACCGTCCGACAGACCGATCCCGCCGCCGGAACAATGCTCAAAAAGGGCAGCGTCGTCACGATCACGATCGTCTAACGTCGCGCCCCTCGCCGCTCGCGCCTCAAAAGTTCCCCGGCCTCGTCCATGACGAACGAGGCCGGGGAACTTTTGTGCTTTGTGCGGGGAGTTCACTCCACGTGGGAGGAATCCTTCGCCAGGTACTGGGCGACCTGGAAGGCCATCTCCAGACTCTGCTGGTGGTTCAAGCGCGGATCCACGAGCGTCTCGTAACGGTCGCGCAACGACTCGTCATCGATGTGCTCACTGCCGCCAATCACCTCGGTGACGTCATCACCGGTGAGTTCGACGTGCAGGCCTCCCGGTACAGTTCCCGCGGCCTCGTGGGCCTCGAAGAAGCCACGGACCTCGTCCATGACCGTCTCGAAGCGACGCGTCTTGTAGCCGGTCGACGACGTGATCGTGTTGCCGTGCATCGGATCCGTCATCCACGTGACGGGACGACCGTCTCGCCGGGCAGCCTCCAGGAGTGGCGGAAGCGCCTCACGGATGCGCTCCGCCCCCATGCGCGTGATGAACGACAGGCGTCCCTCCTCACCATCCGGGTTGAGACGATCAATGAGGCTGAGCATCTGATCCGGCGTGGTCGACGGGCCGAGCTTGACCCCAATCGGGTTGCGAACACGCGACAGCAGCTCGATGTGAGCGCCCTCCTCGTCGCGTGTCCTCTCCCCCGCCCACAGGAAGTGAGCGGAGGTGTTGTAGGGCTCGCCCGTCCGCGAATCGATACGCGTCATGGCCGACTCGTACTCGAGCAGCAGCGCCTCGTGGGACGAATACAGGTCAACGTCTCGAAGAGTCTCGAAGTCGACGCCCGCTGCACCCATGAACTTGATCGCGCGGTGAATATCCTCGGCCAGCGACTCGTAGCGCGCGTAGGCAGGGTTCGACATGAAACCCTGATTCCAGCGGTGCACCTGACGCAGGTCCGCGTAGCCGCCCTTCGTGAAGGCGCGAATCAGGTTCAGCGTCGAGGCCGCGTGGTTATACAGCGACAGGAGGCGCTGCGGGTCGGGCTCACGCGCCTCGGGCGTGAACTCGAAGGAGTTTACGGCGTCGCCACGGTAGCTGGGCAGCGTGACGCCGTCGCGCGTTTCCATATCCGAAGAACGCGGCTTGGCGTACTGGCCGGCGATACGGCCGACCTTGATGACCGGCAGCGAGGCGCCGTACGTCAAGACGACCGCCATCTGCAGCAGCGTCTGAATCTTCAAGCGCATGTGGTCAGCCGTCGCCTCGGCGAAGGTCTCGGCGCAGTCTCCGCCCATCAGGACGAAGGCCTCGCCGCGGGCAGCCGCACCCATCCACGTGCGCAGATCGTCTACCTCCCCGGCGAACACGAGCGGCGGCTGGCGGCGCAGCTGCGCCGTCACATCACTGAGGTGCTGCGCGTCCGCGTAGGAAGGCTGTTGGGCAGCGTCCAGGCCACGCCACGTGTCCCAGGGAGCGCGCTCCCCGGACTCGGGCGACCACAGACGCTCGGGGACGCGGCGGGAGCGAGGCTTACGCACAGGCTCGCCGCCGCGTCCGGGAGTGATCGAAGGAATCACGCGGAGCGACTCACTCGCCGGCAGGCTCGACGGTCTGGCCGATCTCGGCCATCATCTCGAGGAACCAGGGGGCGGAGATGTCGAAGGGCTTGCCGCCCGCGATGCGCGGGAACGGGATGGCCTTCAGGCGGTCGCCGTCCTCCTCGTCGTGGCCGATAACGCCGGACTCACCCTTGAAGGCGCACTCGACGGCGAGGTCGGTCATCGACTTGATGAGGCGCAGGTCGTCGACGTTCGCGCGCGAAGAACGCGAGAAGTAGCCGGACTTCTGGACCATGACCTTCTCGGCGTCAATCTTCTCGGCGAACTGCTTGGCGAACCACTGGCCGGGGTTGATCGTGTCGAGCTTGACGTGACCGAAGGGGTCACGCTGGACCTCGCCACCGGCAGCCTCGATCTCCGCAATGATCTCGGGGACGCCAGCGCCCTCGGACAGGAAGATGTTGACGTTGCCCTGCTCGTCCATGATCGCCTTGAGGCGCTTGGCCTCGGCGTCCAGGTCGATCTTCATCTCGGGCAGGAAGATGGCGTGAATGTCCCAACGCTCCTGCGACAGGCCAATCGAGGGCACCCACTCCTGGGTCTTCAGCCAGTCGTGGTAGCGCTTCGAACCGGCGGCGGTCAGCCAACCGCAATGACGGCCCATGATCTCGTGGATGATGAGCATGCGGGGGTTGGAGCGGTGCTCACCGATGACGTTCTGGGAGTACTCGGAGACCTCTTCGGCGGCGGTCCATGCACCCAGGGACTGGCGGATCGGCACAACGTCGTTGTCGATCGTCTTGGGCAGGCCCACGACGGTCAGGTGGTAGTCGTGCTCCTCGAGGTAGGCGGCCAGGTCGGCAGCCGTCGTGTTGGTGTCGTCGCCACCAATGGTGTGCAGGACGTCAACGCCGTCGGCGCGCAGCTGCTCGGCGGCCTTCTGCAGCGGATCCTCATCCTCGGACACGAGGCCACGCTCGACGAGGTTCTTCTTGTTCGTCAGCTTGACGCGGGAGTTACCGATCGGGGAGCCGCCGAAGCGGTGCAGGACGGCGGCGTGCTTGCGCGCTTCCTCGTCCACCAGCACGTAGTTGCCGGTGAGCAGACCGTGGTAGCCGTTCTGGTAGGCGATGATCTCAACCGTGGGATCAATTTCGTTGTAGCGCTCGATGAGTCCACCGACGGCGGAGGACAGGCACGGGGCGAAGCCACCTGCGGTCAGCAGGGCAACACGACGGACCGACATGAATGTCACCTTTCTCAGGTTGGTTAGGTACGGGCCCGCGCGCGTGCGCAGGGCACAGTTCATTCTACCCGGCTCACATCGCGTTTCGCCAAGGACGCCCGTCCCACGAAACGCGGCAGCGAGCACCAACCATCGGTGGACGGCCCGGCCCTGTTACTCCTTGTCCGAGGACTCCTCGTCCTCGCTGGCCTCCTCCTCGGGCGCGGTCGGAACCGGCACCTCGGGGGCGGTGCGCCCACCGGGCGCGGGACGACCATTGGAGGGGACGGGCCCCTCGAAAGCCCCCTCGGCGGCCAGCTGGGCCTTCACATCGGCGGCGTACAGGTCCACGTATTCCTGGCCGGACAGGAGCATCAGGTTGTACATGATCTCGTCGGTGATCGCGCGCAGGACGTAGCGGTCCTTGTCGAGGCCGCGATACCGCGAGAAGTCCAGGGGCTCACCGATCACCATGCCGATGTTGGTGCGCGAGGGGATCTTCTGGCCGATGGGTTGGGCGGCATGGGTGCCGATCATCGCGACGGGAATGACAGGCGCGCCGGACAGAAGGGCGAGGCGGGCGACGCCGGTCTTGCCACGGTAGAGGCGCCCGTCGGGGCTGCGAGTGCCCTCCGGGTAGATGCCGAAAAGCTCACCGTCGCGCAGGCGCTTCAGACCGGCGTTGAGCGCTGCCTCGGATGCGCGACCGCCAGTGCGGTCCACGGGGATGGTGCCGACGGCGCGCATGAATTCCTTGGTCATCCACCCCTTGAGACCGGTGCCCGTAAAGTAGTCGGCCTTGCCCATGAAAACGACCTCTCGGTCGAGCATCATCGGGAGGAACACCGAGTCCCACACGGCGTTGTGGTTGGACGCGAGGATGGCGGGTCCTTCGGTAGGAATGTTCTCCTTGCCGCGGATCCACGGGTGATAGGCCGCCTTCAGAACGGGGCTGCCGGTCACCTTAAGAGCCTGATAGAACGCCACTGTCACTCCTGAAGTCTCGACGGGCGCGCGAGCGCGCGAACGAATTAGTATCAACTGTATGACGAAACAGACTACCGTGCGCGATTGTGGGGAAACCATAGCGCCCGGCGAGTCGGCCCGTCCTTTCGCTCGATCGGTGGTCTCGGAGGCCCTTTCGAGAGCCTCGTCCGTCGAGCTTCAACCCAGCCTCGACGCAGTCGGTACCCCGGCCTCGAGCGGGCACTGGATCGTCCTCGACCTTGAGACCACGGGCCTGGGCGCGGGCGCGGAAATCACGGAGATCGGCGCTGTACGCGTGCGCAACGGCGCGGTCGTGGACGAGTTTTCTTCCCTCGTGAGGCCCTCGCGGCCGATTCCCCCGTTCATCACGTCTCTGACGGGCATCACGCCCGCGATGGTGGCCGACGCGGACCCTATCGCATCCGTCCTGGAACGCTTCATGGAGTGGTCGGGCCTCGCAGCGTCGGATTCCCCCGTCCTCGTCGCACATAACGCGTCCTTCGACGTGGGCTTCCTCCGCCGAGCGGCCCGCGCATGTGCGCGCCCGTGGCCTCGCGTTCGCGTCGTCGACACGCTGGCGCTCGCGAGGCTCGCTCTACCCCGCCCCCTCGTGCGCAACCACAAGCTGGGCACGATTGCCTCCTACTTCGGTACCGCCACCGTTCCCGAGCATCGAGCTCTCGGAGACGCCGGCGCGACGGCTGAGATCCTCCTGGGCTTCATCGACCTGCTCGCCGGGGCCGGAGCCACCGACGTCGAAGACCTCATCGCGCTCACGGACCAGGCTCCGGCCAGGCGCCCCTCGACGCCCGACTTCGTCGCGGATCTACCCGCCTCCCCCGGCGTCTATCACTTCATCGATACCGCGGGAGACACCCTCTACGTGGGGTCGGCATCGTCGCTGAAATCGCGCGTGGGCAGTTACTACACGAAGGGCGAGAAGCGCCCCAAGGTGCAGCGCATGGTGTCCCTGGCCGCGGGAGTACGCCCCTATCCGACCGCCTCGATTCTCGAGGCGAGGATCCGGGAACTGCGCGACATTAACACCCTCGCCCCGCCCTACAACTCCGCGTCGACGCGCCAGGGATCCCAGCACTGGGTCACCGCAGAGGCCGGCCGCCCCCGTGTCGTTTCATCCGTGACACTCGACGACCTGCCGCGCGCCCTCGGCCCCTTCGGGACGCGCGCGCACGCTCAGCGCGCTGCGCGAGCGATTGAGCGCGTCCTCACCCAGGCCGATCACGACTCCTCGCACGCCATCCTCGACGAGGCCGTGGCCGCCTCCTCAGCTGCGGTGCCCCACGCGCTCACCTCCGTCATGGAGCGTCTGTCCGCACAGGGGCTGTTCGAGGCAGCGGCCGGAGCGCGCGACGAGCTGAGCGCCTACATGGCGGGCGTCGAACGCTCCACGATGCGCCCCATCCTGGCAGCCCCGCTTATCATCTGGGGCGCGCGTCGCGATGGCGAGCAACCGGGCTGGATTCTGCACGTGGCCTCGCACGGGCGTCATCTGAGCTCCGTTGTCGTTCCCCCGCGCTCCGACCCGTCCCCGTGGATCGATGTCCTCAGGTCCACGGAGCCCGTCGACACCGGCGGGATGGCTGCCACCGTGGCCTCGTGGGCGGAGACGTCGCTCCTGTGCGCCGAGCTGTGCCGCGAGGGAGTGCGCCTCGTCGAATGGAACGGTCCCCTACCCTGGGCACAACCCGTTGCCAGCCCGCTACGCGACGGGCGGCTGCGCGAGCTCTTGGCCCACGCAACCGCCCATCAGCGTCGGTCTGAGCGCGCCTAGCGCGCACGTGTCACGCGTTCGAGGCAGCCACCCAACGCTCAATGAGTCGGGCACCCGAACCATCGGCCAAAGCCGCCAGGGCGCGCTCGACCGCGCCGCGCATGCGCTGCTCGAAGTCATCCGGCGTCACGGGGTTGTCCAGGCCCTCCCAGGCGAGGATGCCGGCACCGACGTTGAGGGCAACAGCATCGCGAACAGCGTCCGCGCCGCCGCCCGACAACACGTCGCGGGCGACGTCCGCGTTCTCCGCGGCCTCTCCACCGGCGAGGTCCTCGATCGAGGAGGAGGCCATGCCCAGGGACTCGCGCGCATCAAACTCGGTTTCCACAACCGCTCCGCCCGACACCAGCCACACCTGATTCGCGTCGGTCGTCGTCAGCTCGTCGAGGCCGGTGTTCGCACCACGGAACACGAGCGCGCTCAGCCCACGCGACGCGTACACGCCCGCCATGAGACGTGCGTTCTCCTCGCGCGAGGCACCAATCGCGCACGCCTGGACGCGTGCGGGATTCGTCAGCGGCCCCAGCACGTTGAACGCCGTCGGGAAGCCGAGAGCGCGACGCACGGGAGCCGCAAAGCGCATCGAGGGGTGCATCTTGTTAGCGAAGAGGAACGCGATGCCAACCTCGTCGAAAACGCGACGCAGAGCATCCGCATCGAGGTCGAGGTTGACGCCGAGCGCCTCGATGACGTCAGCGGAGCCCGACTTCGACGTCGAGGCACGGTTACCGTGCTTGACAAGCGGGATCCCCATCGCGGCAAGCACGATGGCGGACATCGTCGAAATGTTGACGGTCTTGTATCCGTCTCCGCCCGTGCCCACGATGTCGAGAGCGCGACTGGGCAGGTCAACGCGTGCCGCGTGGTCCTGCATGCCATCGGCGAGGCCGTGGATCTCATCGACCGTGGCGCCCTTAATGGCCATCGCGGTCAGGAAGGACGCGAGACGCGCCTCGCCGAGCTCGCCACTCATGACCTGGTCCATCAGCCAGTACGACTGGTCGTAGTCCAGGCTCTCACCAGCGGTCAGCGCGGCGATGATCGGCGCCCACTCCTGCGTGGCCATCACTTGGCTCCACGCAGCACGTCGGCGACGGTCTCCTGAAGGATGATCGGGTCAATCGGATCGGCCACGACGGCGGAGGCTCCGGCCCACGTGGCCAGCCACTCATCCTGGGGGCGGGCAGTGAGGAAAACGATCGGGGGAACGTCGTCGCGGGTCTCGCGCAGGTCCTGGGCGATCGACATACCGCCTTCCTTCTTCGCCTCAGCGTCGAGGATCAGCATCGCGAAATCCTGCTGATCGAAGGCATCGCGGACGCCGAAGCCGGTTGCGGCCTCGACCCATTCGATGCGGGGCGTGTCCTTGGAAGCACGCAGGCCAATGCCGTTGACGACGGCGAGACGGCGATCCTTGTCGTCACTGAAAACGAGGATGGTGACGGTTTCTTCACTCATGGAAGCTCTCCTTGCGTATGTCGGCCAAATCGACGCGATGATCCCATTCTAACGGGTAGCGGGCGGCTCCCACACTGGGAGCCGCCCGCTGACGTTACCGCGAGCCGACGCGCGGTCACTGCATTGAGGACGTACCAACGATATCGACGACGAATACCGTCGCCTGCGCGGGGGGCGCCTCCTGGCCGGACTGCGCTTCCTGAGGCGGAATCGGGACCACGATGAGGATGCGCGATCCCACGGTCACGCCTGCGACTTCAGCCTGGCCAACGGGTGCCTGAAGGGCGTCCTGACTCCACGACGACTGCGTCTGCCCGTTCGCGCCGAAACCGCCAACGACCTGCTTATACAGGAAGGTCTGGTCATCAGTCAGGGCTTCGCCCGTACCCTTGTAGATCGTGTACATCTTCCGCTCGGTGGGCGCGGCGATGCTCTCGTCGATCGTCAGGGTGGGCTCGACGCCCGGTTCACCGGAGACGGTGATACCCGCGGGCAGCTCCTCGCCTGTCGCCGTTGCGCCACTGAGAACCGGCTCGTCGGCCAGGTTCTCGGTGGCGACACCCACGATGTCCACGACGAACACGAGGGTCGAGTTGGCGGGAATGTTGCCGCGAGCCTGGCCGCCATAGCCGAGCGAGGCCGGAATCACGAGCTCGACTCGATCACCGACGTGGGTGTGCGCCAGGCCGTAGGTCCAGCCCTTGACGACCTGGTTCAGGGAGAACTCGGCGGCATCGCCGCGCTGGTAGGACGAGTCAAAAACGGTGCCGTCCCACAGGGCACCCACGTAGTTCGCCTTGATGGTCGCGCCCGGGCAGACAACCGCGTCATCGCCCTGCTTGAGGGTCTTGACAAGGACCTTGTCGGTCGGCTCGCTTCCCTTGCCAGCGGCGATCACGGGGGTGTCGTCGCCGGAGATCGACGGGAAGTTTCCCTTGCCGCTGCGGTCGACGTTCGCGTTCTGGTCGGCGGAGTCGTCCGTCGAGCAGGCGGAGTAATCAATGTCCGCGGGAGCGGAAGACGAAGACGACGAGGTCACGTCGGTGCACGCCGCGAGTCCGAGGACGAGCGCGGCTGCGCCGGCGAGGGCGCCGAAGCGGCGCAGAGAGGACATCATGAGATGGTGTTCTTTCTGCTCAGTGGAAGGACTCACCGCAGGCGCAGGTGTTCTGGGCGTTGGGGTTGTCGATCGTGAAGCCCTGGCGCTCAATCGTGTCGGCGAAGTCGATCGTGGCACCGCTCAGGTAGGGAACGCTCATGCGATCGACGACGACCTCGACGCCGTCGAAGGAACGAATCGCGTCGCCGTCGAGCGTGCGATCGTCGAAGTACAGCTGGTAGATGAGGCCGGAGCAGCCGCCCGGCTGAACGGCAATGCGCAGGCGCAGGTCATCGCGACCCTCCTGCTCGAGGAGGCTCTTGACCTTCGCAGCGGCGACGTCGGTGAGGATGACCTCGTGGGTGGGAGCCTGAATTGCGGACTCGGACATGATGCTCCTTTTCGTGACGAATAGATGTATTCGCTTGACACACTACTCCCCCGCAGGCGCCCTGCGCCACGGGTGGAGTGCGCGCTTAGCGTAACCAGGTACGGGCGACGCGGCGTCCAGCGTCTTCGAGCGTGACGGCTCCCTCCGTCTCAAAGACACCGTGCAGCCCCCATTCGGCCTTCTCAAAGTGCGACAGGCTGGACCTGCGGGTGATGGCGACAACCGGCAGGGCATGCGTCGCAGCAACGCGAGCCACGCAGTCAAGGGTCGACTCAGCGAGCACCGGGGAGGCCAGTTCGGGCTCGGCGACGATCACGAGATCGACGCCATCGATGATCGCTTCCAAGCCCAGTAGCGACGACAAAAGATCCCCCGTCGATGCGATGCGCCCACCGATGGCCGCAATGACGGCTCCAACGCCGCCGCCAGCGCCGGAACCACGCTGGCGTGCCGGGTGCACGTCCGCTCCATCGAGCAGCTGGTGGCGCCCGAGCGGACGATGGGCGAACGCCTGCGTGAGAGCGGCCGTGAGAGCAGTATCCTGCGCCTCGATCGGCTCCAGATCGGGGGCGACGGCGAGCACCGAGTCAAGGCCCAGCAGCGGGCGCGCGGTCGATGCCGCGCACACAAGGTCCACACCCGCTTCGGTCACAAGGTTCTGTCCGCGCGTCAGGGCATCGGCGAGCGCCTCCGGTCGCCTCGGATCGATGCCGGGGACGCCTAGGAGGCCTTCGAGAAAACCGACGCCACAATCGGGAGAGAGATTATGCCCGCCCTCGACAATCACGGCGGCGCCGTTGCGGAGTGAATCCGCCACGCGCTCGCCTGCCTCACGCGACGACGAGGCGTCGGTGGGCACGCGCACGAACGAGGCCTGGGAGCGCAAGGTCGCCACAGCCTCGTCGAAGGTCGGACCGGTTCCAAACGGAACTGTCACTACCTCCGGGTCCGCGGCCCCGGCGTACACGCCCCGGCAGATGGCGTCGAGCGCCTCACCGGTCGGCAGGGCGGGAACTCCCCCGTCCCACCGACCGGCGATGACAACGCGTTTCACAGGGACGCCACGCGCGTCAGCAGCAGAGCCTCAGCGAGGATCGCGGCCTTCAGGTCGGAGATAGACTGCGACTCGTCCTCGGAGTGGGCGTTCGTCAGCGGATCCTCGACGCCGGTCACGACGACCTGTGCGCTGGGGAAGATGCGCTGGAAATCCGAGATGAACGGGATCGAGCCACCCACACCAATGTTAACCGAGGGAACGCCCCAGGCCTCGGTGAGGGACTCGTGCAGAGCCTTCGTCACGGGGGAATCCATGTCGGCCTGGTATCCGGCACCCGCGTCCTCAGCCGTGACCTCGACGTGCGCGCCGAAGGGGGCGTGGGAGAGCAGGTAGTCCATGAGCTTGGCCTGGGCCTCGGCGGGATCCACGCCCGGCACCGTACGCATCGACAGGCGGAAGCGCGTGTGCGGGGCGATCGTGTTCGAGGCGTTGGAGACCGGGCGAGCGTCGAAACCGATGACCGAGATCGACGGCTTGGTCCACATGCGGGCCGCGATGTCACCCGAGCCAGCGAGCTGCAGGCCCTCGACCATACCGGCAGCGGCGCGCAGCTCCTCTTCCGGCCAATCCACATCCGCGTGATCCGAGCCGCCCAGGCCCGGAACCGCGACGTCGCCCTTCTCATCGAAGAGTGAGGCGATGAGCATCGAGGAGATCGCGACGGAATCGAGCAGCGGTCCGCCGAAAGCGCCCGAGTGCACCGCGTGATCGGCGACGGTCACGTCGACGGTCACAATCGCGTTGCCGCGCAGGGTCGACGTGACGGCGGGCTCGCCCACCTTCCAGTTGGAGGAGTCCGTCACGACGATAACGTCGGCGGCGAGCTCATCCTTGTGGGCGTCGAGGAACGCCGTGAACGACGGGGAACCGATCTCTTCCTCACCCTCGATGAACACGACGACGTTGACCGGCAGGTCCTCACCCAGGATCGACAGCGAACCGAGGTGGACCGTAATGCCAGCGCCGTCATCGGAGGAGCCGCGGCCGTAGATGCGGTCGCCGCGGACCTCGGCCTTGTAGGGATCCATGCTCCAGCGGTCGAGCTCGCCGACGGGCTGCACGTCGTGGTGCGCGTACAGCAGGACGGTCGGGGCGCCCTCGATCTGAGGCGTGTGGGCGACGAGGGCGGGCTTGCCCTCGGTACCATCCGCAGCGGTCTCGCGCAGGACCTTGGCCTGGAGGCCAAGGTCGGCGAAGCGCTCACGGATGTGCTCGGCGCTGCGCTCCACATCAGCCGCGTGCGCAGGATCCGACGACACCGACGGAATCGCGACGAGCTGCGTGAGCTCCTCCAGCAGGGACGGGAAAGCAGCCTCCAGGCGCTCCTTCAAAACGGACGTGGACAGTGCATGTGAAGTATCAGCCATACGACCAGGGTAGACCATGAGAGTGCGAGGCGGGCGGGCTATCCGCTAGCCTTGAAGCGTGTTTGGACGAAGCAAGAACAACAGCGACGAGTCCTCGATGAATGTCGAGCCCGTCTCCACGACGCCCGACGGCAAGAAAGGCCGCCCCACGCCGAAGCGTAAGGCAGCCGAGGCCGCCCGTATCCGCCCCCTGGTCCCCAAGGACCGCAAGGAAGCCAAGCATGCTGCCCGCGCCGCCCGCAACGCGCGTTTCGAGGCCGAACAGCGCGCGATGGTCACCGGCGAGGAAAAGTACCTGCCGGCCCGCGACAAGGGACGTGCACGCCGTTTCGTGCGTGACTACGTCGACGCGCGCCACTCCTTCTCCGAGTGGATCCTCGCCGTCATGATGGTGTCCATCATTCTCATCATGGTGCTGTCGATGCTGGGCAACAAGATCCCGCTGCAGTATCAGGCGTACATGCTCTACGGATCGTCCGTCCTCATGTACGGTTCCTTCATTATTACCGCCATCGAGGCGTTCTTCGTGTGGCGCAAGGTCAAGCGCATCTTCGCCGAGGCACACCCACGCGAGGACATTCCCTCCGGCACCGCCTACTACACGTTCTCCCGCATGATCATGCCGCGCCGCTGGCGTTCGCCGCGCCCGCAGGTCGACCGCGGGCAGTTCCCGAAGTAATCGCCTTCATCATCGTCGGCCCCGCCCCATCCACATGGGTGCGGGGCCGACGTGTTGTATCCACAGGCCGTCCTGGTCGAGTGCATGTATCCACAGGGTGTGCCGTGGCGCTGGCCATCACGCCTTCGCGTGCACGATCCTGTCCGTGTCGGAGCATCGGCGCTGCGACACAGACGAGAAGGAAGCATCATGCACACAACGATCACACTGCCCACCACCTGCGACATCATGCTCGACGAGGAGGAGCCTTCCCCCGAGGGCATGTACGGCCCACCTCGATGGCTCGACGATCGGGGCATCTCCGCCCTGTTGGCCCCCTACCTGTGCGATGGCTGGGATCTGGGCGATTATGCGCGCTTCGCGGACCTAGCGGGGGCGGATGCCCGTCGGCTCGCATCTTTGCTGCCGAAAGACGCACGCGACGATCGACAGAACAACGCCCCTCGGATCATCGACCTCCTGCGCGCTGCCTCCCGCATCGACGGACTCGCCCTCGAAGGCTACGTCATCCGCGCGCCACGGCGAGATGAACGCGTCAGCATCGACACCGTGCTCGTCCCAGAATCCGCGATCATCGCTCACACCGGATCTCCCATCGACGAGGACCGCTATCCGAGCTACCAGCACTGGCTGACACTTGCCGCGGTCCTCGGCCTCGGCGATGAGGCGATCCCTCCTGATGAGATGCGCGTGCTCATTCGAGACGGATCATCCACGCGGTGGTGGTGGGCATGGTGGGACTGATCAACTATCCTAGGAGACATGATCCGACGCGCGTACAACTGGGCTTTCACACACTTCATTTCGCGTTCCAACCCGGAGCTTGCACACCACTGGGGTCTGGGAGCGATTTCTTTGGCCGGACGATTCGCCCCGACGCGCGGACTCATGCGCGCCACGCTGGGCCACCTCGACCCGACTCACTCCCCCACGCGAGTGGTCGGCGGCGTCGAGGTCCCCCTGACCCTGGGTGAGCGTCACCTCCCCTCCCGCCTGGGTCTTGCGGCTGGCATGGACAAGGACGCCGAGGCCGTGCTCGGCATGTGCGCCCTCGGCTACGCCTTCGTCGAGATCGGCACCGTGACTCCTCGTCCCCAGCCCGGCAACGACGCACCGCGCCTGTGGCGCCTCATGGAGCAGCGCGGCCTGCGTAACCGCATGGGCTTCAACAACGCCGGGGCAGATGCCGCCGCCGAGAAACTGCGCGAGCTACGCTCGACTCCTGCGGGCCGCGCTGCGATCGTCGGTGCCAACATCGGCAAGAACAAGGTGACGTCGGAGGAAGACGCCCCCTCGGACTACGAATACTGCGCGAAGACGCTCGCCCACTGGGTGGACTTTGTCGTCGTGAATGTCTCCTCCCCCAACACACCCGGCCTGCGCGACCTGCAGTCCGTCGATCACCTGCGCCCGATCCTCCAGGCCGCCCGTCGCGGCTGCGAGGCAGGCGCCCCTGATCGTGTCATGCCTCTCTTCGTCAAGATCGCTCCCGACTTGGCCGACAAGGACATCGTCGCCGTCGTCGAGCTGACGAAGGAGCTCGGCCTGGCCGGCGTCGTCGCCACGAACACGACGATCAACCACGACCTGGGCGAGGGCGGCGTCTCCGGCGCTCCGCTTCTGCCCCGCGCTCTGGAGGTCGTCTCCCTGGTGGCCCGTCACCTCGCCGACGACCAGATTCTCATCGGCACGGGTGGCATCTCGTCGCCCGAGGATGCGCTGCGCATGATCAGCGCGGGCGCCGACCTGGTCGAGGCATTCTCTGCCTTCATCTTCGAAGGCCCGTCCTGGCCGGGCGAGGTCTCACGCGCCCTCCAGCGCGCCTAAGGGACCAACGTGATTATCGAGCTCACCAGCGCGGATCTGAGCGCAGATGCGCGCCTGGAGGACTACACACGCCTCAAAGACGTCAAACTTCGTTCGAAGATCGAACCAGAACGCGGCCTGTACATGGCCGAATCCGCGAACGTCATCGAGCGAGCCATTCGTGCGGGCCACACTCCGCGATCGTTCCTCATGTCACGGCGCTGGCTGCCCACCTTGATGGAGCTGATCGACGCCGCCACCGGCGCTCCCGACGGCGCGGACGTTCCTATCTTCGTCGCCGACGAGGACGTCTTGGAGCAGATGACGGGCTTTCACCTGCATCGCGGCGCCCTGGCCGCCATGCAGCGACCAGTTCTGCCGAGCCTCGGCGAGCTTCTTGCGACCGCGCGCGGCGGCGAGCCCGCTCGCCGCGTCGTCGTCTTAGAGAACCTCGTCGACCACACGAACGTCGGCGCAGCATTCCGTAGCGCCGCGGCCCTCGGCGTCGACGCCGTCCTGGTGACCCCGCAGTGCGCTGATCCCCTCTACCGTCGATCCGTGCGCGTCTCCATGGGGACCGTCTTCCAGGTTCCGTGGACGCGCCTGAAGTCATGGCCCGGCGATATCGCCACCCTCCAGGAGGCTGGCTTCACCGTCGCTTCGCTGGCTCTGTCGGACGACTCGGTCTCCCTCGACGACTTTGCTGCGCTGCCTGCCCTCCAGGGACCCGACGCTCGCCTCGCAATGGTGATGGGCACCGAAGGCGACGGCCTGGGGCGGCGCACCATCGCCGCCTCCGACTACACCGTCAAAATTCCGATGGACCACGGAGTCGACTCGCTCAACGTCGCGGCCGCATCGGCCGTGGTCTTCTGGGCGACCAGGGGCATCGGCGCTCGCTAGCGCGTCAACGCATTGCACCGCAGCCACGCGATCGCCGCACGCACAGCGGCCGCACACAACGAGGCCGGAGCTGGAAACCCAGCCCCGGCCTCGTCATCGTTTACTGCGACAGGTCAGCTCATGGATGCCACGATCTCGTCGATGACGTCCACGCATTCTTCCCATCCGGACACCGCGCGCGTCGCGTAACCGGCGGCCTTGACGGGATAATCATTGCCCTCCGGATCCAGGCGGTCGCCGATGAAGAGCATCTCGGAGGCGGGAATGCCCGTCTCCTCGACCAGCTTGCCCATGCCGAACGCCTTGTCGATGCCACGGGTGGTGATGTCGACCGACGTCGAGCCGCCTCCGCGAACATCGAGCTCGGGCACGTCGGGCTGCACTGCGTCGCGCAGAGCGGCCTTCTTCGTGCCGTCCGGGTCCCAGGCGCGCTTCGCGTCGAGCGGAGCTTCCTGGCCCAGGGCCGAGAAGGTGATCTGAGAGCCGCGGTCCTCGATGATGTTGCCCCACGGGTTGGACTCCCACAGGCCAAGCTCACGGGCGTGACGCTCAAGCGAAGCGATCGCACGGGCGGCGACCTCGGGGTCCAGGTCGTGCGCGTAACGCTCAACCCAGGCCCCACCCTCGTAGCGGTAGTAGCGCGTGCCGCAGGTGGGCATCAGGTGCAGGCGAGACAGTTCCTCGTCCGTGGCGTGCAGATTATCCAGCACCTGGGTGCGGAACTGGCCCATCTGACCACCGGAAATGATGCACACCTCCACGTGGTCCAACAGGGACCGCAGAGCCACGTCCATGCGGGCGGGCAGCGGCGACTTCGAGGGCGCCAGGGTGTCATCGAGATCAAAGGCAACGAGCTTCACGATGCCACCCTACTGCTTCGCAGCTTCGGCGGCTTCGATAGCGCGCTGGGCTGCCTCTGTCTCTTCATCGGTGGGCACCGAGAGGACCTGCAGCAGCACGACGGACGCGACGAGGCCACCCCACACGAGCAGGATCGTCAGGATCATCAGGGCGATAGCGGGAGCGGTCACTTGGCGCCTCCTTCAATCGAAGCGGTGTCATCGGCGTCGTCAGCGAGAATCTGAGCGACTGTCGCCTGAGTGTCCACGGGGCGGTGCTTCCACGGAATGAGAGTGAAAATCAGAGATGCGATCACAGCAACCGCCACGGAACCCCAGCCGAAGATCAGCACGTAGCTCGTCGGGTACTTGCCGTAACCGTGCGTCAGCAGGTCGACGATGGACATTGCCATCATGACGAAGAGAACGACCGGGATGACGATGCCGACGAGGGGCTCCCAGAGCTTGGGGACCTTCACGCTGGACACCGAGTTGAGGTGGGCACGCAGCACCCCGAGGCGGGGGCCGGTCACTGCACACAGGACGGCGAACATGATTGCCGAGGACACGACGCCGATCGAATTGATGAAGTTGTCGACGATGTCGAGGTTGTTCAGGCCCGAGCGGGTTCCGAAGAGCACCAGCGAGATGACGGTTGCGGGGACGCCGAGGACGAGAGCCGAGCGGGCGGGCGACCAGCCGAACTTGTCCTGCAGGCCGCCGGAGACGACCTGGAGCAGGGACAGCAGCGAGGTGACGCCGGCGAGAACCAGCGACGAGAAGAAGAGGACGCCAAAGATAGGGCCGCCGGGCATCATCGAGATGATCTTCGGGAAGGTCACGAAGGAGAGGATCGGGCCGGTCAGGCCCTCGACCTCGGAGACGCTCACGCCGCCCTGGTGGGCCATGAAGCCGACGGCGCTGAAGACGCCGATGCCCGCGAGGATCTCGAAGGACGAGTTTGCGAAGCCGGCAACAAGCGCTGTGCCGGTCAGGTTCGACTTACGCTGGAGGTAGGAGGCGTAGGTCAGCATGATGCCAAATCCGACGGACAGCGAGTAGAAGATCTGCGCGAAGGCAGCCAGCCACACCTTGGGATCGCCGAGGGCACTCCAGTTCGGCGTGAAGAAGGCGTTGAGGCCCTCAACGGCACCGGGCAGGAAGAGCGCGCGGACAACCAGCGCGAGGAACAGGATAACGAGCAGCGGGAGGAAGACCTTGTTAGCTGCCTCCACGCCCTTGGATAGGCCGCGTCCGATCACGAAGAGGACGAGAACCCACACGAGTGCAAGGGGAATCATCACCGACCAGGCGGGAGCCCAGGAGAACGTGTCGCCGGGGACGACCTGCAGGAAGGTGTCCGTGAAGAAGGTCGTCGGGTCATCGCCCCACGCCGCGTTCACGGAGTAGATCGTGTACTGCACGCCCCAGGCGAGGACCGCGCCGTAGTAGACCATGATGACGAAGCAGACGAAGGTCTGGAACCAGCCGATGAACTCGCCTCCTCCGATGATCTTGCGCAGCGCCCACGGCGGTGACCCGCGGAACTTGTGGCCGACCGCGTAGTCGAGCCACAGCATGGGGATGCCGACGAAGACCAGGGCAACGAGGTACGGGACCAGGAAGGCGCCGCCGCCGTTGGAGTAGGAGACGCCGGGGAAACGCCAGATGTTGCCCAGGCCGATGGCCGAGCCAATAGCTGCCAGGAGGAAGCCTGTCTGGCCGCTCCACGAGTCACGCGCGCGGGGCGCTGATTTGGATGCGGAGGATGACATGAAGTGAGTTCCTTGCAATCGTGTCTATACGGGATAATTCCCAGCCAGACTAGGGCCGATACACCGCGAAGTCTCCCAGAGTCCACGATACAGAACGTGTTTTTGGCCTCGTTTTGACGGGTTCTTTGCTGATCGGGGTCCGCATGGACACACCGAGAGCAGGACTCATGCCGACAAACCCGAGTTACGAAACAACCCCACACGCATGGAATACCGCTGCAATTCCAACGACGACTGGCAGCGAGGAAAACGTTGTCACGAGGACCGTTCCCTGCGCGATTCGCTCCCCCGCTCCTGCTCGCGTGGCCGCGATGTAGGCGTTCTGCGCCGAGGGTAGCGCCGCCATGATGGTGACGGACATGAGGGCTGGCCCCGTGAGCCCGAGTATCATTCCGACGCCGCACGCGATCGCGGGCTGAAGGGCGAGCTTGCCGACGATGGCACAGGCGGTCGCAGCAATACCGGAATCACCGGACGCAGAACGTCGGTCCACGAGCGAGGCACCGAAAGACAGCAGGATCATCGGGGGCGCGGCAGCCCCCAGCATGGACGTGGACACGTCGAGGAGCGTCGGCATCGGCCACCCCGCCGCAGAGAACATGAAGCCACACAGTGCTGCGATAACCATGGGATTGCGTGCAACGACCCGAGCGATGCCGGCAATCGATGGACGCTGCCCCGACCCCACCAGGTCAGCCAGGACGAAAAACATCGGGGTGAAGAAACCGAGCTGAAACACCAGGATGGGCACAACAGCGGAGGCGTCATTCAGCACGTAGACGGCGATCGGAATGCCGATATACGCGCCGTTATTGAGGGACGAGGCCATGGCCCCCAAGGCGATTTCCCCGCGCTTCAGGCGCAGGAACAGTCGGGCGACGGCCACGAAGAGGAGCGCTGTGCCCACACCCGACGCGGCAGCCACGGCGAGCGGAGCACCGAAGACGCCAGAGGTCCCCGTCGAGACGATGGCATGGAAAAGCATCGCCGGGCTCGCCACCCAATATGTCGCTGACGCGAGGGAACCCGCTGATTCGGGGCCGAGTGCGCCCCCTCGGCGAGCCGCCCAACCGACGCCGATGATGAGAGCGATCGTCAGGACCGACCAGACGATCGATACCATTGGAAAGGAGATCCGTCAGCGCCAGGAGGCCACGGCCTCGTCGACCTTGGTGAGGGCCGAGGCGATCGCCATGTGCATGTCCAGGTACTGGTAGGAACCCAGACGACCGCCGAAGAGTACGTCCTTCTCCCCCGCCGCCATGTCGCGGTATGCCGCGAGCGTCGAACGGTCCGACGGCGAGGCGATCGGATAGTAGGGCTCGTCGCCGGGGCGAGCGAAGCGCGAGTATTCGCGCTGGATGATCGTGTTGGTCGCGCCGCTTCGATCCCGCTCGGGGTGCAGGTGCGCGAACTCGTGGATACGCGTGAAAGGCACGTCGCGATCCGAGTAGTTCATGACGGAGCAGCCCTGGTAATCAGGCACGTCCACGACCTCGGTCTCGAAGTCGAGGGTGCGCCAGCCGAGCTCGCCGGCCTCGTAGTCGAAGTAGCGGTCGATAGCGCCCGTGTAGACGACCGGGACCTGGCCGACGGTCGCGCCCTTCGAGAACGGCGAGGAGGCATCGAAAAAGTCCACGCCCGTGTGCACGGTGATACGCGGGTGATCAACCATGTTCGCGATCCACGCGCCGTAGCCGTTGAGAGGCAGGCCCTCGTAGCGGTCCTGGAAGTAGCGGTTCTCGTAGGTGAAGCGCACGGGCAGTCGCGTGATGATGGACGCGGCAAGCTCGCGCGGATCCGTCTGCCACTGCTTGGCCGTGTACCCCGCGATGAAGGCGTCGTAGAGCGGGCGGCCGATCAGGCTAATCGCCTTCTCCTCGAGGTTACCGGGTTCGCCCGTGATCTCGGCGGCCTGGCGCTCGATGAGCGCGCGGGCCTCGGCCGGCGAGTAGGCTGCGCAGAAGAACTGGTTGATGGTGCCCAGGTTGATAGGCAGCGGGTAGACGACGCCCCGGTAGTTGGCGTAGACGCGGTGACGGTAGTCGTTGAAGGCCGTGAATCGGTTGACGTACGACCACACGCGCTCGTTCGACGTGTGGAAGAGGTGGGTGCCGTAGCGGTGCACTTCGACGCCGGTGGCCTCGTCGATCGACGAATAGGCGTTGCCTCCGATATGATCGCGACGCTCAATGACGGTCACGTCCATACCGAAACGCTCCGCGGCCTCGCGGGCGAACGTCAGGCCAAAAAAGCCCGATCCAACAACGAGCAGATCCACGCCACTCCCCTTTCACGGTAGTCAGGACAATGGTAGCGGCCCCCACCTGCGGGTGCGCCGACATGTGATCGACGAGGCCGGAGCTTGGACTCGCGCGAACGGCGCGGCTGCGCTCGCTTATTCTTGTTCCCATCAGCTGATACGCAAGGGAGGTTCGGGTCGTGGTGCGCATCGCCGTCGTCGAGGACGAGGCCGTCTCACGCCAGCTCCTCGCCGACTACCTCGCGCGCTACAGCGAAGAAAACAACGTGCCATTCGAGGTCACCTATTTCGAGGACGGCGGAGCCATCATCGGCGACTACAAGCCGGTGTACGACATCATCCTCATGGACATCCAGATGACCCACGTAGATGGCATGACCGCGGCACGGGCGATCCGCGAGGTCGATCAGGAGGTCGTCCTCGTGTTCATCACGTCAGCCGCACAGTTCGCGATCCACGGCTACCAGGTCGGTGCACTCTCCTACCTCATGAAGCCTCTACCCTGGTTCGCGTTCTCGCAGGAACTCTCACGTTGCCTCGAGGCCGTTGCCAAGCGGCGCGGTGCCTCGGTCCTCCTGCAGTCGGGCACGTCGACCCACCGCATCGACGTCGCGGACATCGTCTACGTCGAGTCGATTAAGCACCGCTTGGATGTGCACACGGTCTCCGACACCTACTCGATCACTTCCTCACTGAAGGCCATGGAGGAACAGCTCGCCGGTCACGACTTCTTCCGGTCGAACTCCTGCTACCTCGTGAACCTCGCGCACGTGCGCGGCGTCGCCGATCAGGAGTGCCTCATGACGGGCGGGGACAGCCTGCGCATTTCCCGGCCTCGTAAGAAGGCGTTCATGACGGCTCTGGCGAGCTTCGCGGGCGGGATCCACTGACGTGTTCGAGTCCCTGCCTGACATTCCACGCCTGTTCACCGCCCTGGCCGAATGGGGCGCCGCCCTCGTGTATGTGTTCGTCGTCGCGCGCTCCGCGTCGTCCAATGCCCTGAACCCGAACGCCGCTATCCCCCGCTGGCGGCTCACCGTTGCGGCCGTCGGTGGCCTCGCAGTACTCGTCGGTGCTCAGGAGGTACTCGGCCGCGCTCCCCTGTCTCTGTGGGTGCCGGGCATGATGACGGCTTACGGTCTCATGTGGAGTGTCATACGCCTGGGAACTGCACTGGACTGGCGCTGGGTGACCCACATGAGCGCACGCGCCTTCATCGTGGCCGAACTCGCTGCATCCCTGGCCTGGCAGGTCGTCGTCTACTCCCACGCCGACAAGCCCTTCTGGCATCCCATATCGTTCGGAGGCTTTGCCGCAATTGCGGCGACCTGTTTGGCCGTCGTCTACTTCTTCGAACGGCGCGTCTGCCGCCAGGGGGCGCTGCCCATTCTGCGAGTCTCAGACCTCGCCTCTGGCGTATTGATCAGCATCGCGATCTTTGCTCTGTCCAACCTCAGCTTCGTCTCGACGGCCACCCCGTTTTCCGGGCGCGCGGGGTGGGAGGTCTTCTACATCCGCACCCTCGTCGACCTGGCCGGCTACGCAATCCTGTTCGCGCAGTTCGAGCGCATCCAGCAGAGCGCCACCGAGCGCGAACTCGCGTCCATCCAGGCCTCCCTGGACGCCCAACACCACCAGTACCTCGCCGCGAAACAAGACATGGAGCAGGTGGCGCGCGCTCACCACGACCTCAAGCACCAGGTGGATGCGATTCGCGCGGAGCTAGACCCGGGACGCGCCGCCGCATCGTTTGCCGAGCTCGAGTCTTCGATCGAGCAGATCGGACAGCAGTATCACAGCGGCAATGCGGTCCTTGACGTCATTCTGACGACGAAAGGCCGCGCCTGCGCGGCTGCCGGTATCAACTTCACGGCAGTCGCCGACGGCGCCCTGCTGGGATCCATGTCGTCAATGGACATCGCCACCCTCTTCGGCAACGCCCTCGATAACGCGATCGAGGCCTCGCGGCGCGTCGACGACCCCGCCAAGCGCCTCATCAAACTGGCGCTATTCCGTCAGGGGCAGATGGTCGTCATCCGTGTCGACAACTGGTTCGACGGTCGCCTCAACACGGACGCCGGTGGGCGCCTCACGACAATCAAGCCCGACACCGTCCGACACGGGTGGGGCGTCAAATCCATCCAGTGGACGGCCCGCAAGTACGGCGGGCAAGCGGTCACGGACGTGGCAGACCACTGGTTCACGCTGACGGTTCTTCTCCCGTCCACGAACGCCCAGGAGGAATCATGACTTTCATCGAGACCCCCGCCTGCGCCTACGGCCCTGGAACGATATGGACGCACCGGAGCTCTACGAGCTGGCCCGCGATCCCCGCATCGGGATGCTGTGCGGATGGAAGCCCTACGAGAGCATCGACGATGCCCACGAGGCACTGTCGACCTTCCTGGCGGCACCCGACAGCTACGCGGTGACGCTTGCATCGACCGGTGAAATCGTGGGCTCGATTGCGCTGCGCATTGACAGGGACTCTCCCGAGGCACGCGTCGCCGACATCGGCTACTGGATCGGCGCGTCCTACTGGGGCAATGGTTATGCGACGGAAGCGGGACGTGCCATCATCGAGCGCGCGCGTGAGCTGGGCGTGTCGACGATCATCCTGAAGTACTTCGACGGAAACGATGCGTCGCGCCGGGTCTCCGAAAAGCTCGGCTTTGCGTGGCGCAGCCGCGAAGAGGACGTGGAATACCCTCTCATTGGCAAGCGCCTCACCGTCCACCGGACGGAGCTTGTGCTCGCCGGACGCTGACGGCACCCGTTAGTTGAAGCCGAGGACCGCAGCCGCGACCTTGTAGCCGCCACGAACGACCTTCGGCGACGCGTGGCGCACGAGGCCGGCGAGCAGGTCCTGGCGCAGTCGATCCGTGGCCTCGGGGTTGATCTGGTCCATGGTCTCCCAGATCTGTTCCTTGAGGGCCAGGTGCTCGGGCGTGCCCGACAGCTGGGCCATGACCGAGCAGACAACGGCGTTAATACGCAGGTAGTGGACCATGTACCGCCAGAGCTTGTCCTCGACCTCGGCACGCGGGGGCAGCGCACGGGTCATCGCCTCGTTGACGCGGGCGAGCTGGTCCAGGCGCGTGATCATGACCTTCTCGTTGACGGACTGGTCGTCACGCCCAATGAAGTAGTGGTACAGGTCCACGTCCAGGTAGCGGATCGTGGAAATGTAGGGCAGCGGCACGAACGAGTAGAGGTAGTCCACGTAGAACGTGTGTTCGGGCATCACCAGGCCGGACGCGCGCACGACCTCCGTGCGCATCGTCAGGGCGTGCATCATGAGGTACTGGTCGTAGCGGCACCGACGCAGGTCCGCCCAACCGAAGGTACGGCCTCGAGGTAGAACGTTGCGGTAGCGGATGACAGCCTTGACAGATTTTCCCTGCTTGTCGTAGACGTAGTTGGTGACGAGCAGGTCCAGGTCGCGCCCGGCCTCGCGTTCCTCACGCAACACGTCGAGGACGGCGTTCGTGGCGCGACGGTCCAGCCAGTCGTCGGAGTCGACGACGCGCACGTGCGTGCCAGTGGCGGCGGCGAGACCGGCGTTCACGGCGCCACCGTGCCCCTTGTTTTCCTGGTGGATGACCTTGACAGAGGGGTAACGAGCGGCCCACTCGTCGGCAATTTCTGCGGTGCGGTCCTTCGAGCCGTCGTTGACGATGATCGCCTCAAGTTCGTCGCCGTATCCGACGAGCGTCGTGAGCACCCGATCAAGGTAGTCTTCGGAATTGTAGGCGGGCACAATAACCGTTAGCAGCGGCGCGCTCATGGCGTCTCCTCTCGTGAAGTCTGCCAGTAGTCTACTGTGCGTCGCTGGCCTGCGCGTCCTCCTCCGAGGGTTCCTGTTTAAAGATCACCTTAAAGATGGGGAAGAACACCCAGAAGGAGATCGCCGCGTTGATGATCATCGTGACGACGTCTGCGAATGTTTCGCCACCCGCGCCCATCGTCGAAATCGCCCACGCGTAGATCGGATCCTTGTAGAGGACCTGGAGGGCTGCCGCCGCGATCGTGATGACGACGTAGGCGACCGCGTACCAGAAGGCCGCCTTCCCAAGCGAGGAATTGGACTTGAAGGTGACGTTGCGCTGGGCGAAGAAGTTGATGACCTGGGCGATCAGCAAGGTGATCTCGACGGCCAGGAAGTACGCGAGGCCGCCGCCCCCGCCCACCGACATCGAACCGGCCGGGTAGTCGAAAAGGAAGACCGTGTGCCCGTGCGAGGCGCCGACGGGCAGGAACTGGAATGCCGTGTCGACGAGGCTCGTGTGCGCGAATGCCGCCTTGAATGCCGGCATGAGGACCAGCTGCAGCACCGTAATGCCGTTGGAGAGGATGAAGAAGACGATGAACTGGGCGGCCGTGGTGTGCTTGTCTTCGAAGGCGGTCCACCAGCGCTTGAGAGCCTGCATGAGTTGTCCTTTGGTCAGTGTGTGAAACGAGGCCGGGGCTGCGTCATCGGGTCTGGTCGAGTTCGCGCTGGGTGGCCTTGTTGGCGCGGGCGTTGGAGAAGTATCCGAGGGCGGCGCGAGTGAGTCCTCGCAGGGGGTGACCGTTCACGGCGAGGAGGATCGCGTCCACCATGTCGGGGCTTGCCGCGCCGTTACTCATCTTCGCGATGGCTCGGAAAGGCATGTTGAGGACGAAGAGGATGTTGAGGTCCGGGGTTCCTTTCGCGTCCGCCTTCGCTTTGAGGCCGTGAAGCCCTCGTCCGGCGACTCGGGCGAGCCAGGTCTTGGCGCGTGTCATCTCGGACAACGGGTCGGAGGCGACGAGGTCGTCCGCCGGGTGGGCGGTCGGTATCGTCCGTCCCAGCAGGACGGCGAACTCGCCGTTGGTGATGCCCGCAACGTCGGCGTTGAGGTAGTGGCCCAGGGCCGGGTCGATCGGCGAGGGCGTGGTCCCTTCGACCTCGAGGGTGGCGCTCAGCGGCGTGTCGGAGACGTTGCGTCCCACGTGGATCGTCCAGGTTCCTGCCTCGGTTTCCCACGCTGCGCGCTGTGTGTCCCAGTGACGGAACGTGTAGCGGTCGAAGGGAATCGTCACGCTCACCGATTCTCCGGCGCTGACCTCGACCTTGGTAAAGCCCTTGAGTTCGCGGGCGGGACCGAACACGCCGCCGGGGGCGCTCACGTAGAGCTGGACGACCTCGGCACCGTCACGCGTGGAGGTGTTGGTGAGCGTGAGGGTCGCCCCATCCTCGTTCACGACGAGGTCGGAATATTCGAAGCTCGAGTAGGACAGGCCGTATCCGAATGGGAAGGCAACGTCGACGCCCGCGGTGGCGAAATAGCGGTATCCGACGAACGGGCCTTCGCGGTAGTACGAGAGCGCTCCGGTTGCCGGGTACCATGCGGCGGTCGGGTGGTCCTCGTAGGAGTGGGCGTATGTTTCGGCCAGGCGCCCCGACGGATTGACGACACCGGTGAGGACGTCGAGCATCGCGCTGGCGCCTCCCTGTCCGGTCAGGTAACCGTTGACGAGCGCGGGCACGGCAGGTGCCCACGGCATCTCGACGCTGGCGCCGCCGGTCAGGACGACGACGGTGCGCGGATTCGCTGCGACGACGGCCTCGATAAGCCGATCCTGGCCCTCGGGCAGGCGCATGTGGGGGCGGTCCAGGCCCTCGGATTCGGCCAGCTCGTCGAGACCCACGTAGACAAGCGCCACGTCGGCGCTCTCGGCGAGGGCCACGGCCTCGGCGATGAGATCGTCGCTCGTACCACCGTGACGCTCGTATCCGCTCGCGTAACCGGCGAGGACGAGGCCTCGGGAGGCCTCTCCCCCGGCTTCGAGCAGCTCGCGCGGCGATTCGACGCGAGTGGGATTGACCTGGGAGGATCCCGATCCCTGGAAGCGCGGAGTGTCTGCAAGATCGCCGATGAGGGCGACGCTCGTGCCGGCGTTCAGGGGCAACAGATCGTCGTCGTTACGCAGAAGCGTGATCGCCTCGGAGGCAATGCGCGTGGCCAGCTCGTGGTGCGTCCCAGGCTCGTAGGGCCTGGGGGCGGGCAGCCCGGCGCTGGCCGCCGCGACGTTGAGAACTTCCTGGGCGCGCGCATAGACGTCGGCCGCATCCAATTCCCCGACCTCGACGGCCGCGACGATCTGGCGGGCACCCGCCAGGCCGGGGGCGGGCATCTCGAGACTGCCGCCGGCGCGCGCTGCCTCGACGGCACTGTTCGAACCGCCCCAGTCGGAGATGACCATGCCGTCGAAACCCCACTCGGTGCGCAGGATGTCGGTCAGCAGGTGCTTGTTTTCGTGCGCGTAGGTGCCGTTAATGAGGTTGTAGGAGCTCATGATCGCCCGCGGCTTAGCCGCTCGGCAGACGATCTCGAAGCCGGTCAGGTAGATTTCGCGCATCGTGCGCTCGTCCACGATGGAATCCGAGGCCATGCGGCGCAGTTCCTGAGAGTTGACGGCGAAGTGCTTGGGGCAGGCAGCGGTACCCGTGGATTGGATTCCTTCGACGAGGCCGGCGGCCATGCGTCCAGCAAGGATCGGGTCCTCGGAAAAGTACTCAAAGTTGCGTCCACACAGCGGCGAGCGCTTGATGTTGAGGCCCGGGCCGAGCAAAACGTCCACACCAAGGCCTCGGGCCTCCACACCCAGTGCCTCGCCCATCTCACGCGCCAGGTCGGGATTCCACGTTGCAGCAACAGCGGAGGCCGTCGGGAAGCAGGTCGCCTTCTCGGACTCCGCGATGCCCAGGTGATCAGCATCCCCGAGCTGGCGGCGAACACCGTGGGGACCGTCGCTCATGACGAAGGAGGGAACGCCCGCCGCAGGGATCGGGCGAGAGTCCCAGGCACTCGATCCCGAGAGAAGCGCCGCCGCTTGCAGGAGGGTGAGCTCGCTGGCGTCCGTCAGTGCTGCGTGTTTCATCGTCGTGAACTGCCTTTCGTGCTCCATCGCGGGTGTCGTCGATGGTTCCAGTGTGGACCACCGCCACACGACCTTACCGACCGCGCGCATGATTTGTCGTTTGCGGGGCGTGTTCTGCACGAGCGGGGGTGTTTTTGCACTGGGATAGAATAGTTCCATGACTGACACCGAGGTCCCCACGCGCGACGAGAACGAGCCCGCATCCGCCCGTGCTGTCTTTGTCGACATCGATGGGACGCTGTGCGATTCGCGCCAGCGGATCCCGGATTCGGCGATCGAGGCCCTGGCACAGGTGCGCGAGCGCGGACACCGCCTCTTTGCGTGCACGGGCCGCTCAGCGCCCGAGGTCTACCCGCGTTTTTGGGAGGTCGGCTTCGAGGGGCTCGTCGGCGGTGCCGGCGGATACGCCTCCGTCGGGAACAGGGTACTCGTTGACGAGCGCATGCCCCACGAGCACGTCGATGCGTTGACTGCTCTCTGGGAGGAACTCGACGCCTTCTACATTTGGCAGGGTCCCGACCAGATGGGGCCCAGCGATGGCTACCTCGACTTCTTCGTCCCCCGCGCGGGCAAGCATCCCGAGGACTGGATCGAGTACGCCCAGTCGATTACCCCCTTTATCGTGGACATCGACGGTGGCACATTCACCAAGGTCACGGCATATGTACCACCCGAGAATGCATCGATGGAACGGGTCAACGCAGCGCTACCGGCCGGCTATCGCGCGATCATCGGCTCCGTGGGCGCCGCGGGCTACGTCCCCTTCGAGGTCGTTCCCGCGCATCTGTCGAAAGCAGTTGGCATCAGTGCGATCTGCGAGCACGTGGGCATTCCTCTGTCCCACACCGTCGCGCTTGGCGACTCCAACAACGACGTCGAGGCCGTGGCAACGGCGGCTCTCGGCATTAGCATCGGAGACGACTGCGCGGACCTCGTCGAGGTCGCGGATATCGTCGCCCCCGGCGTATCCGAAGACGGGCTTGCGTGGGCTTTGAGTGCCGCGGGGCTGACGGCAGACGAGCGCACTGGGGGCCGAGGCCTCGGCGATGCACGGTGAGCGGGTCACTGCAGCGATGGCTGCACCATCCCCTCACCCGTAACTCCGCCTTCATGCACCTGTGGGCGGGCCAAACCGCCGCGCAGGTGGGCTTCCAGGTCGGCACGCTGGCCACCTCGGCCATCGCGATCACCGTGCTACACGCAAGTGAGACCCAGATCGGCGTCCTGTCGGGACTGCAGACCCTCGCGTTCCTCCTCATCGGCCTGCCCGCGGGCGCGTGGGTGGACGGATGGAGCAAGCGCCGCGTCATGATCGCTGCAAACCTCGCACGCATCGCCGCCCTCGTGTCTATCCCGATCGCCTACGTGTTCTCCTCGCTGACTCTCACCCACCTCATGGTCGTCGCGGCGCTCCTGGGTCTGTCAACCGTGTTCTTCGACGTCGCCTATCAGTCCTACGTTCCCATGATCGCCTCGAAGCGCTACATCGGCGCAGCCAACGGGCGACTCGAGGCCTCCTATCAGGTGGGACGCGCGGGTGGCCCCGGACTGGGCGGATGGCTGCTCGGCGCCATCGCTCCACCCCTGGCATACCTGCTGACGGCGTCCACGTACGTCTGCTCAACATGGGTGATCTGGCGCATCCGCACCCCCGAGCCTCGGCCGGCCCACTCCGACGCGCCCCTTCGCACCCAAATCCTCGAGGGGCTGGCATTCGTGCGCGGACAACGCCTCCTCTTCCCGCTCTTCTCCTGCATCGCGTGTGCCGCATTCGCCGGAGCTGGCATTCAGGTCCTCCTACCTATCCTGGTCCTGCGAACCCTCGGCATGAGCGCCACGCAGCTCGGTCTGTTACTGAGCGCGGGCGCGCTCGGCGGCATCCTTGGCGCTCTCACGAGGCCGGCGTGGATCACGCGCCTGGGAATCGGGCGCTGCATCGTCATCACGAACATCGTCGGCGTCTCAGCACTCCTCGCCCAACCCGCATCCGTCCACGTCCCGGTCGCCGCCGCCTGGGTCATCGCGTGCTCCGGCGTTATCTCGTCGTATTTCATCACGATCTACAACGTCACCCAGATGAGCTTGCGCCAGGAAATCTGCCCGCCCGACATGCTCGGTCGCATGAACGCAATCTTCCGCTTCGCGGTCTGGGGAGTCATGCCCCTCGGATCCTTCGTCGCGGGCATCATCGCGTCATGGGTGGGCGTCGAAGCAACCATGTACATCTTCACCGCAGCGTCGATCGCGGCGGGCATCGCCATGGGCTTCACACCTGCAGCACGCATTCGAGGAACGAGCGCCGCCGACGTCTCATAATGTGACGTGCTCGGTGGCCGCAATTGTGCCTATTCGTGCACGGTCGCGATACCATAAGTGTGAGGCAAACCGCAGCGGTTTGGGTCATTGAGCCAAGGAGGACACCATGGACACCGCAACGACCATCATCGAAGCCCTGGGCGGCTGGGACAACATCTCCAACCTAGAAGCGTGCATCACGCGCATCCGTCTCGATGCGACCAACACCGACCTCATCGACGAAGCGAAGCTGCGCGAGGCCGGAGCCTTCGATGTCGTCATCGTTGGCGACGCGGTGCAGGTCGTCATGGGCCCCGACTCCGAGGACCTTGTCGAGCAGATGAACGCGAGCCGGTGAGCTTCCTCGTTCGCGCACCGTTCAGCGCGCACGTCCTGCCCCTGTCCGAGGTACCGGATCCAGTCTTCGCCAGTGGCGTCGTTGGAGATGGCCGCGCGCTCCTGCCGGACGATGATGTCACGTGCGTGACCGTTCACTCCCCGATCAACGGAGTGGTCACCAAGCTCAAATCGCACGCGGCGATTATCACCTCGACGCGCGGGCTCTCGATCCTGATTCATCTGGGCATCGACACCGTCGGCCTGCGCGGCCGAGGCTTTGCTCCCCTCGTCGAGGAGGGCGATATCGTCGACGCGGGCACCCCCCTCATCCACTGGGATCTCGGCCCCGCCCGAGGGACGGGCCTGTCCCCCTGCGTGCCAGTCATCGTCGTCACCCCTCCTGGACAGCCGGTCTCCCCCGAGTTCGATGAAGCACTGCACACAGTGGGGATTCTCGATCCGCTATTTTCCCTCCCCGATGGAGACTGATCCCCGCTCATATGCATGAACCCCGTGACCCTTTCGGGTCACGGGGTTCATGCATCGGCCTATTGGCGTCTGTCAGCGGACAGTCCCACGCAGCAGCGCGAACAGAGAAGTCAGGCGCTCGTTAGTGGGCAGGTCGTCGATCGAGACTTCTTCACCATCGGAGTCGCATAGCGGCACGCACCAGTTCGGGTACAGGTCAGCGCCCGTGCCCGGCATGTTCTGCGGGCGCACATCCCCGACCGCATCCACGAGGGAGGCGACCACCAGCTTCGACGGGGTCTTCGCGACGTAGCGGTACAGACCCTCGACGGTCTCACGCTCGCTGGGCTCCGCGCCGTCGATGCAGCCGTACTCGTGCAGTCGCGCGCCCATCTGTTCGAGTTCCAGACGATCGCCGGCGCGCACCGTCTCGATGTCGTCGGTCAGCAGGCCGAGCTCGGAACGCAGCGTCGTCTGGATTCCGCGAATGTAGCCGAGCGTCGGCGGCAAGTCATGAATATTGACGGCCGCCAGGGCGCGATCACGGTAGTGCTCGGGACGCAGCGGCCAACCGCCACCCTCCTTTTCGAACCACACAACGGAGGTGCCGAGGACGCCACGCTCGCGCAGGTAATCGCGTACCCACGGCTCCACAACGCCGAGGTCCTCGCCGATGACGACGGCACCCGCACGCTGGGCTTCCAGCAGGATGACGCCCATCATGGCCTCGTGATCGTAGTACACGTAGGTGCCCTCGGTGGCAGCGCACCCGTCCGGGATCCACCAGAGGCGGAACATACCCAGGATGTGGTCGATGCGCACCGCACCGGCGTTGGCCAGCGCAGCGCGAACCATGTCGCGCAGCGGCAGGTAGCCCGACTCCGCGAGGCTACGCGGCGACCACGGCGGCTGCGACCAGTTCTGTCCCTGCTGGGAGTAGACGTCCGGCGGAGCACCCACGCTCATGCCGCTGGCAAAGAGCTCGGGGCGGCTCCACTTTTCGGAACCGTAGGGGTGCACGCCGACTGCAAGGTCAGCCATGATGCCGATCTCCATGCCGACCTCACGCGCCACGTGCTGGGCATGCTCGAGCTGCTGCGCGGCGACCCACTGGCACCACTGGTAGAAGTCAACGCGATCAGCGAGCTCGAGGCGCTCAAGCTCAACGCGAGGCGCAGAGGAACGAGCCAGATCCTCGGGAAGCTCGATCGTCCCCTCGCGCTCAACGAGGGCGCACCACAGGGCGTAGTTGGACAGCTCCGAACCGCCACGCTCAATGAAGCGATCCAGCTGGCTCTGCCGGTGGTAGGAACGCGGAGCAGCGAAGATAGCCTCGAGGGCCTTGCGCTTGGCCTCCCACGAGCGATCACGGTCGATCAGGTCCTCGCGGGTGGCGAACTGGCGGGTCTCGTCGCGCAGCTGCTCGATGGCCGCGCGCGAAGCCTGGGGCAGGGAGGCGTACTCCTCGATGCTCTCGGGATGAATGTAGATCGGGTTGAGCCAGCGGCGCGACACCGGCAGGTAGGGGGAGGTCTCCAGCGGGGACACCGGTTGCGACGCGTGGACAGGGTTGATAAGCAGGAAATCGGCACCCTTGTCCGCGCACACGGCAGCCAGGTCAGCCAGATCGGTGGCGTCACCAATGCCCCACGAGGAGGCCGAGCGCGTCGAGTACAGCTGAGCGTTGACTCCCCACACGCGGCGCGAGGACTCCAGGAGCGGCAGAGACAGCGTGTTCGGCACGATGATGAGGGTCGCGGACTCCACGTGTCCACCCTCGACAGTCGCCACGAGGCGGTGCCATCCGAGAGGCAGCCAGTGCGGCACGTCAAAGGTCGCACATCCGATGAGCTCGCCATCGATCATTCGCGGAGCGACGTAGCGATCCACCTGATCACACGAGCCCTTACGGCCATCCTCCAGCACCCACTGAACGTTCACCCAAGAGCCGTCCGGCACGTGCACTGGGAACATGTAGCCGCCACCCTGGCGGGCGACGATCGTCGGAGGCAGGGTACGGCGCCATTCGCGCTCTTCGGTCAGGCGCAGAGCCGAGTGCACGTCCCCCACCGAGGAAGATTCGTCGAGGGGCAGTCCGAGAGCGCCCAGGACCTTCAGGAGAGTAGACGCACTCACGCCCACCCAATTCCCGTACCAATCCCAGAATCCGGTGGCTACGCCATTAGCATCGGCGACACGGCGCAGCTCATCGATGTTGTCAGATGCGGGTGCGTGAATATCCACGAAAAAGCCTTCTACGTTGCGGGCTGATGACACTCTAAATACTAGCGTGGACGCGCTGCGACAAAGACTCCGCAGGCGTGTCATGGGCCACGCTCTCAAGGATTGAGATCATCGCAGCAGCCACATCGTCGGACTGGGCTCCGCACACGATCTGAACAACATTGCCGGAGCGCACGACGGCTAATACGCCATCCACGCGCAGCGCCGCCTCATCGACGTCCCGCTGAGATTTCACCTGGATACGGATACGCATCGTGCAGGGTTCGACCTCGACGATATTGAGGTATCCACCCAGCGCGTCGATGAGCGTTTGTTCAATCGCCATCGGAGCCCCTTTCGCGCCGTCGGAAGTTTGCGATTCGTGTCACATACTAAATGTGACCTGCGCAAAAGGCAAGTGGGATCCATAACATGAGCGATTCACGAACAAACAACCGCTGACAGGAGCGCACCCCGCAACGCAGGGCTACAATCCAACGCTCTGTCAAACTTCTCAGCCCCTGACACCCGCGACGCAGCACCGCGCAGCGCACCCATCGCTAGACAGCGTGAGGGGGAGGACACCAGGCCCTCCCCCTCACGGCACGCAAATCAGTCGCGCGTGAGCTTGCGATGCGTCACGCGATGCGGGTTCGCGGCGGCCTCGCCCAGGCGGGCCACCTTGTTCTTTTCGTACGCCTCGAAGTTGCCTTCGAACCAGTACCAGTTATCAGGGGCCTCTTCAGTCCCCTCCCACGCGAGGATATGGGTGGCGACGCGGTCAAGGAACCAACGGTCGTGGGTGACGACGACGGCGCAGCCGGGGAATGCCAGGAGGGCATTTTCCAGCGAGCCGAGAGTCTCGACGTCAAGGTCGTTGGTCGGCTCATCCAGCAGGAGGAGGTTTCCGCCCTGCTTAAGGGTGAGAGCCAGGTTCAGACGGTTGCGCTCACCGCCGGACAGGACGCCGGCCGGCTTCTGCTGGTCCGGACCCTTGAAGCCAAAGGCGGAGACATAGGCGCGCGAGGGCATTTCGACATTGCCGACCTGGATGAAGTCCAGGCCGTCCGAGACGACCTCCCACAGCGTCTTGTCCGGGTCGATACCGGCGCGTGTCTGGTCGACATAGCTGATCTTGACGGTCTCACCGATCGTCAGCTCGCCACCATCGAGAGGCTCAAGGCCGACGATCGTCTTAAACAGGGTGGTCTTACCGACGCCGTTGGGGCCAATAACGCCGACGATGCCGTTGCGCGGCAGCGAGAAGGACAGACCGTTGATGAGCGAGCGATCACCAAAGCCCTTCTGAAGATCCTTCGCCTCGATGACGACGCTGCCCAGGCGCGGACCCGGCGGAATCTGGATTTCTTCGAAGTCGAGCTTGCGGGTGCGCTCGGCCTCAGCGGCCATCTCCTCGTAGCGAGCCAGGCGGGCCTTCGACTTGGCCTGACGACCCTTCGCGTTAGAGCGAACCCACTCGAGTTCTTCCTTCAGGCGCTTGGCCAGCTTGGCGTCCTTCTGCCCCTGAACCTCGAGGCGCTTTTCCTTCGTCTCCAGGTAGGTGGAGTAGTTTCCCTCGTAGGGGTAGAGATGACCGCGGTCGACCTCGGCAATCCAACCGGCGACGTGGTCGAGGAAGTAACGGTCGTGGGTGACGGCAATGACCGCGCCCGGGTAGGAAGCGAGGTGCTTCTCGAGCCAGAGCACGCTCTCAGCGTCGAGGTGGTTCGTGGGCTCGTCGAGCAGCAGCAGGTCGGGCGCTTCAATGAGGAGCTTGCACAGCGCCACACGGCGGCGCTCACCGCCGGAGAGGACAGACACAGGCTGGTCCGGCGGCGGGCAGCGCAGCGCGTCCATCGCCTGGTCAAGCTGGGAGTCGATATCCCAGGCGTTGGCGGCGTCGATCTCGGTCTGCAGCTTGCCCATTTCCTCCATGAGAGCATCGAAGTCCGCGTCGGGATTCGCCATCTCTTCGGAGATCTCGTTGAAGCGGGCGAGCTTGCCGAAGATATCGGCGGCGCCCAGGCGGACGTTCTCGATGACGGTCTTGGTCTCGTCGAGGACCGGCTCCTGCATGAGGATGCCAACCGTGTAGCCGGGGGTCAGGCGAGCCTCGCCGTTGCTAGGCTCATCCAGGCCGGCCATGATCTTCAGGATCGAGGACTTACCGGCGCCGTTCGGGCCGACCATACCGATCTTGGCGCCCGGGAAGAAGCTCATGGTGACATCGTCGAGGATGACCTTGTCACCAATGGCCTTGCGGGCCTTGATCATCTGATAAATAAACTCCGCCACGTTACTCCGTTCGGGTGGTTTGGGGCGCGCCCTCGCGCGCGTGTTCCCTCCTATGGTACCGACCCCGCACGGGCCAGTGAGCCACCCAGCGGGACGCAAGGGTCGGTGATCCTCATCTCAGCGCCTATTGTCAGGATTTCGCGACTCCCGCGCCTCACAAGGGTTCCGAGTTGGTTACGGATCCGTAGTGATTTTCCGGAAACTGTTCCAAATTTTTAAGAAACGCATGCGTAGGTTTGATTTTTAAGACAAACTTTGAAGTACCGGGGGAGGATTATCTCCCCTGTCAAACACGAGGAAGATCCGACAGGAGGCGGCATGCAGCGCACAACACGCATTCCCATTCCAGGTGTTCCCTCCCCCGTCTATCACGTCAGCGACACGTCCTCCACACTCGATCTCGCAGCATCCCTCCTCGCGGACACGACGACCGCCACTCCCCACCTGACGACGATCATCGCCGATCGCCAAAGCGCGGGCCGCGGTCGACTCGGGCGCACATGGACAACCCCGGATGGTCAGGCTCTCCTCGCCTCCACCATCGTCTCCCTCCCCATCTCATTCCCCACCGAGATGCTCGGCTGGCTCGTGCACGCGTGCGCGCTCTCCGTGCGCGACGCGCTGTCCCTGCGCCTGTCGCCCCTCGGCCACACCGTTTCTCTCAAGTGGCCCAACGACGTGCTCGTCGACGGAGCGCGCAAAATCTGCGGCATCCTCGCCCAGCTCGCCCCGGCCTCGTCCCCGTTTACCACGAGCGCCATCCTCGGCTACGGCATCAACATCGCCCAGGACTGCGATCACCTGGCTACCCCGCAGGCCACCTCCCTGTACGCCGAGGGCGACACCGAGGCCGGAGCCGATCCCACCTCCGTCTCCCACACCCTGCTCGCCCAGATCCTCAGCGGACTCGACTCTCGCATCCGAGGCCTCGTCACCCACGGAAACGCGCGCGACTGCGGGCTGGCCGACGAGGCTGCGAACGCACTGCCACTCCTGGGGACGCGGATTGCACTGGCGAAGCCGACGGATCCGAACGGCCACCCCGCGATGGAAGGCGTTGCCCTGGGACTGAGCCCGACCGGGTCCCTCCTCGTGGCCACGGACGATGGGCGCACTCACGACATTAACGCCGGGGATGTCCTGGCTACCGGACTTCCTCTGACAACCGTTCACGACACCAAGGAGAAGCGTGCGAACAATTAATCGAATCCTCGTCGCCAACCGTGGCGAAATCGCTCTGCGCGTGTGCCGCACTGCCATCGACATGGGCATCGCAACGATCGCGGTTTACGCCGATCAGGACATGGCAGCGCCACATACGCGCGAGGCCGACGAGGCCCTGTCCCTGGGTGGCGACGATGCGGCGTCGACGTACCTGAACGGTGAGAAGATCCTGGCGATCGCGCTGGAGACGGGCGCGGATGCGATTCACCCGGGCTACGGCTTCCTGTCGGAGAACTCCGAGTTTGCACGCGCCGTCGAGGACGCCGGTATCGCATGGCTCGGTCCCGCGTCTTCCGTGATCGACGCTCTGGGCGACAAGATCAAGGCCCGCCGCGTGGCCGAGGCGTGCGGCGTGGCTCCCGTCCCGGGCGTCTCCGAGCCCGTGACCTCGCGCGAAGAGGTCGAGGCATTCATCGCCTCGGCCGGTTACCCCGTGGTGCTCAAGCGCGCCGACGGCGGCGGCGGACGAGGCATCAGCATCATCCGCTCGCAGGCTGACCTCGACCTGTTCTTCGCGCGTCACACGGACGCTGCCGACCTGGGCGCTCACTTCGTCGAGCGTTTCGTCGAGGTTGCTCGTCACATCGAGACGCAGTCGGCGCGCGACGCCCACGGCAACTTCCACGTCATCTCGACCCGCGACTGCTCGGTGCAGCGTCGCAACCAGAAGCTGGTCGAAGAGGCTCCCGCACCGTTCCTGCCCGAGGGCGCGCACGAGACGCTCGTCAACGCGTCGCGCGCGCTGTTCGAGCACGTCGACTACGTGGGCGTGGGCACGGTGGAGTTCCTGCTTGAGCCGGACGGCAACATCTGGTTCCTCGAGGTTAACCCGCGTCTGCAGGTTGAGCACCCCGTGTCCGAGGAGGTCACGGGCATCGACCTGGTGCGCGAGCAGATTCGTATCGCACAGGGCCTGCCGCTCACCACTCCCCCGGAGCCTCGCGGCCACTCCTTCGAGTTCCGCGTGACCTCCGAGGACCCGTCGAAGGATTTGACCCCCACGGCTGGCCGCCTCGATGAGGTGCACTGGCCCCTGGGCCCCGGCATCCGTCTGGAGCTGGGTATTGATCAGGGCGACTCCGTGCAGACCGCCTTCGACTCCATGATCGCCAAGATCATCGTCACGGGCGCGGACCGCGAGCAGGCCCTTGCCCGTTCGCGCCGTGCGCTGGCCGAGTTCTCGGTGCAGGGCGTGGCCACCCCGGTGCCCGTCTACCAGGACATCATCAACGATCCCGATTTCTGCGGCGTGGGTGGCTTCAACATCTCCACGCGCTGGTTCGAGACGACGTTCATGCCCCAGCACGACTACTCGGATCTGGCTGTGCCCGCCGAGGCCTCGTCGACGGCTGATCTGCCGCGCCAGACCTACATCATCGAGCTGGATGGTCGCCGCGTGTCGCTGACGCTGCCTGCCGGCATGTTCAACGCACCGTCCGCCGCGGCCCCTCGTCCGCCGCAGCCGCTGCGCTCTGCCCCGCGTCGCGCGGCTTCCTCCGCCGTCCAGGCCGGCCCCCACCAGGGCGCTCCCGGCGATATCGTCGCCCCCATGCAGGCCATCGTCGTCGCCCTCGCCGTGTCCGAGGGCGACCAGGTCGAAGAAGGCCAGCTCGTGGCCGTCCTCGAGGCCATGAAGATGGAAAAGCCGCTGCTGGCCCCGCGCGCAGGCACCGTCACCTCCCTGTCGATCAAGCAGGGCGACACCGTGACCGCCGGGGCTCGCATCGCCCACATCGCCACTGAAGAGGAGGCACAATGAGCACCCCCAGCCCACTCACGCGTGACGGGTTCATTCAGGCCCAGGACGCGATCGCGCAGGCCGCCGAGGAGAAGGCCGCCCAGCGCCAGCACGCGAAGAAGAAGCTGACGGCGCGCGAGCGCCTGTCCCTCTTCTTTGATGACGGCGTGTGGCACGAGGTCGGTCAGTTTATTGGCGGTTCTGTGCGCGAGGGACGTATCGGCTCCGCTGTGGCTGCCGGGTACGGCCGCGTGCAGGGGCGTATGGTCGCCGCCTACGCGCAGGACTTCTCGGTGCTGGGTGGCACCCTCGGCAAGGTCGAGGGCGACAAGATCGTTGACCTGATCGACCGCGGCATCCGCATGCGCATTCCGATCGTCGGCATTCAGGATTCGGGCGGCGCCCGCATTCAGGAGGGCGTCGTCGCACTGGCCCAGTACGGCCGCATCTTCAAGAAGACCTGCGAGGCCTCAGGCCTGGTTCCCCAGATTTCGATCATCCTGGGCCCCTGCGCGGGCGGCGCCGTGTATCAGCCGGCTCTCACCGACTTCATTGTCATGACGCGCGAGAACTCGCACATGTTCGTGACGGGCCCGGACGTCGTCGCGGCGACAACCGGTGAGAAGGTCACGCTCGATGAGCTCGGAGGCGCGCCGATCCACAACTTCCAGTCCGGCGTCGCCCACCACATGGCCGACACGGAGGAAGAGGCGATCGACTACGTGCGCTCGCTGCTGGACTACCTGCCGTCCTCGTGCGAGGTCGCACCCCCCAAGTACGAGTACATTCCCAATCCCGAGGACGAGGCCGCGGCCCGCGCGGTCGCCGAGCTGGTGCCCACCTCGGCGCGTCAGCCCTACGACGTGCGCGACGTGGTGCGCTCGCTCGTGGACCACGGCGAGTACGTGGAGATTCAGGACCTGTTCGCTCCCAACGTGACGATTGGTTTTGCGTGCGTCGACGGCCAGTCGGTGGGCATCGTGGCGAACCAGCCGATGAACGATGCGGGCACACTCGACGTGGACGCCTCGGAGAAGGCCGCGCGTTTTGTGCGCTTCTGCGACGCGTTTGGACTGCCGATCGTCACCTTCGTCGACGTTCCCGGCTACCGTCCGGGCACCGAGCAGGAACAGGCCGGCATCATCCGCCGCGGCGCGAAGGTGATCGTTGCCTACGCGAACGCGACTGTGCCGATGGTGACCGTCATCCTGCGTAAGGCCTACGGCGGCGCCTACATCGTCATGGGTTCAAAGTCGATCGGCGCGGACCTGGCGTTCGCGTGGCCCGACGCCCAGATCGCGGTCATGGGTGCCGAGGGCGCTGCCTCGATCATGTACCGCCGTGAGCTTGCGGCCGCCCGCGAGAACGGGACCTTCGAGGAGACGAAGGCCGAGCTCGTGGCCCGCTACGAGGAGGAGACCGTCAACCCCGAGGTCTCCGTGTCCTCGGGTCAGCTCGACGGCATTATCGCTCCCGCCGATACCCGCCAGACCATCATCGATTCCCTGCACCTGCTGGCCACGAAGGACCAGCGCGCACCCCACGTCAAGCGTCACGATAACGGCCCTCTGTGACCGGCGTCGTTTGAGAAGAATTGTCCCCGAAGGAAAGTAAGAACATGTCGTTTGTGTCCTCTCTGAATGAGACCCCCTACGCGCTGACCTTTGCCGGTCAGGCCACCCCGTGGCGCGCCGCCCTCGACGAGATCGCCCGCGATCCCGAGATCGCCGAGATCGTCGCCGGAGTCATCAAGGCCTCGGACCAGGTGCTCTCGCCCGTGCGCCGCTCGCTGGCCACCCAGTCGGTCGCATCCCTGCCCTTCGAGCTGCCCGCAGCCCCCGAGTCTGCGGCCGTCACCCGCGACGTGGCCGGCCCGGACGAGGCCGCCCTGTCGGTTCCCGGTATCGTCGCCGCCCAGCTCGGTGCGCTTATCGACCTGACGCGCGCCGGCCTCAACATCGTCGCCCACCAGCCCACCGCGTTTGAGGGCCACTCTCAGGGCGTGCTTGGCGTGGAGATCGCCTGCGCGTGGATCGCCGGGGACGAGGCCCGCGCCGCCTCCGTGTTTGCGCTCGCTCGTCTGATCGGCGCGGCCGCCGCTCGTATCACGCGCCGTGCTCGCGCCCCGCACGCCGGGGATGCGACCTACATGGTGTCCGTGCGCGGCGTGTCCGACGCCCTCCTGGGTAAGATCGTCGACTCCCTGCCGTCGACCTCCCACCCGCTCTCGATCGCTCTGCGCAACGACACCGACACGCACGTCGTCTCGGGTGCCCCGGGCGACCTGGCGTCTCTGGTTGCTGCCATCGAGCGCGCCGCCGCCAAGGACAAGGCCGCGCACGACGCTCACGAGCGCGGCGGCCGCCCGCTGACCCCCGTGTGCGAGTACCTGCCGGTCTACGTGCCCTTCCACTCCCCCATGCTGGCCGACGCTCTCACCCTCGTGGACGAGTGGGCCGCCCAGTGCGGTATCGACGCCGAACTGGCCCACTCCCTGGCCGCAGCAGTGCTCACGACGCCCGTGGACTGGCCCGCCCAGATTCGTGCCGCCGCCGAGTCCGGTGCGGCTTGGATCATCGACATGGGCCCGGGCTCCACGACGGTGCGCATGACCCGCGCCCTCGTTGAGGGCACCGGCGTTGGCGTCGTCGCCGCAGGCACCGCCTCCGACCGAGACAAGGCTGCTACTCCCGGTTGGGCCCCCGAGCCCGGCACCGACTGGTCGCACCTGCGCCCCGGCCTCGTCACCCTGCCCGACGGCAAGACCGTCGTCGACACCGCCTTCTCGCGCCTCACCGGCCGTTCCCCCGTCCTTCTGGCCGGCATGACGCCCACGACCGTCGATCCCGAGATCGTCGCAGCAGCCGCGAACGCCGGCTTCTGGGCCGAAATGGCCGGCGGCGGCCAGGTCACCGAAGAGGTCTACAACGAGAACCTGGCGGGCCTGCGCGCCCAGCTGCGCCCCGGCCACACCGCCGAGTTCAACTCCATGTTCCTGGACCGCTACCTGTGGAACCTTCAGTTCGGCCAGGCCCGCATCGTGTCGCGTTCGCGCGCGTCCGGTGCCCCCATCGATGGTGTCGTCGTCTCCGCGGGTATCCCCGAGCAGGACGAGGCCCTGGCTCTCATCGAGCAGCTGCGCGCCGACGGCTTCCCCTACGTGGCCTTCAAGCCCGGCACGGTCGAGCAGATCCGCAAGGTCATCGCCATCGCCCGCGAGGCCGACCCGATCAAGGTCATCGTCCAGGTTGAGGACGGCCACTCCGGCGGCCACCACTCCTGGGAGGAGCTGTCCGACCTGCTGCTGGCCACCTACGCCCAGCTGCGCGCCCAGTCCAACATCGTCCTGACCGTGGGCGGCGGCATCGGCACCCCCGAGCGCGCCGCTGACTTCCTCACCGGCGACTGGTCGGCCCGCTACGGCCGCCCGCCCATGCCCGTCGACGGCGTCCTCGTGGGCACCGCCGCGATGACCACGAAGGAAGCACACACCACGAAGGCTGTGAAGGAGCTCCTCGTCGCCACGCCGGGCGTTCCCGACAACGACGACCTCGGCGGCTGGGTCGGCGAAGGCGTGACTCGTGGCGGCATGACCTCCGGCCTGTCCCACCTGCGCGCCGACATGCACGAGGTCTCCAACGCGGCGGCCGCAGCCGCGCGCATCATCGCCGAGATCGGCTCCGACGGCGCCCAGGTGCGCGCCCGCAAGGACGAGATCGTCGAGATCCTCTCCCACACGGCTAAGCCCTACTTCGGTGACCTCGAAGAGATGACCTACGAGGCCTGGGTGCGCCGCTTCGCCGACCTGTCCTACCCGTGGGTCGATCCCACGTGGCAGATCCGCTACCACGACCTCCTCCAGCGCGTCGAGGCGCGTCTGGCCCCCGTGGATCACGGCGAGGTCGAAACCCTGTTCCCGACCGTCGAGGATGTCGCCGACGCGCACGCCGCAGCCGACCGCCTGATGGCTGCCTACCCGAACGCCGCGACCACGCACGTCACCCCCATCGACGCCGCCTGGTTCCCGGCCCTGTGCCGCTCCTACCCGAAGCCGATGCCCTTCGTCCCGATCCTGGACGACGACCTCATCCGCTGGTGGGGCCAGGACTGCCTGTGGCAGGCGCAGGACGAGCGCTACACCGCCGACCAGGTCCGCATCATCCCCGGCCCCGTCTCCGTGGCCGGCATCGACCGCGTCGACGAGCCCGTCGCTTCCCTCCTGGGCCGTTTCGAGGCCGCCGCAGCCGAGCGCCTCGCCGCCTCGGGTGCCGTCGCGACGCCCGCTGCCTCGCGCCTGGGCAACGGCAAGCCCGCCGCCACCCGCGAGGAATGGCTGCGTAAGGTCCCCTTCATCTCGTGGACCGGCCACCTCATGACCAACCCGGCCTCCGTCCTCGACGAGGAACGCGTCTCCCTGAACCCAACCGACACCGGCGTGGACATGGTCATCCACCTGGATACCGCGTGGGACAACGACCCGCGCGGCTCCGAGAAGCACGCGGTGCGCGAGCTGGTCTTCCCGCTGGTTCTGTCCGGCGAAGACGGCGCGGTCCCGGTCATCGACGAGGCCAAGCTGCCCGAGCACATGTACGCGATGCTCGCGGCCACCGCCGGCGTGACCTCCGTGTCCGTCGCTGGCGACACCGTGGACGCGCTGCCGGTGATGGTTCCCTCCGACAAGTCCGTCTTCGGCGAGGCCCACTACTCGTTCACGCTGGCTCCCACCCTGGGCTTCGACCACGCCGAAGCCACGGGCGCTGCACTGCCCGCGAACTACGAACTGGCTGCTTGGGCTCCCGACGCCCTGCTCGGCCCCGCCTGGCCCGCGATCTACGCGGCCCTGGGTTCGGCCATCCACAACGACTATCCGGTCATCGAGGGCCTGCTCAACGCCGTCCACCTCGATCACTCGATCACCCTGGAGTACACGCCTGAGCAGATGCTCGAGCGCGGCATCACGACGATCGACGTGACCAGCCACGTGGCCGCCGTCGACGAGTCCTCCTCCGGCCGTATCGTCACCGTCGCCCTCGAGCTGACCTCGAACGGCGAGTACGTGGGCTCCACGCAGGAGCGCTTCGCGATCCGCGGTCGCGCCACCGGCAACCGCGCACCCTCCGAGGCCGCGCCCTTCGGCGGCGCAAACGTCGAGGTCGTGGACACGCCCCGCTCGGTCCTGCGCCGCGTGACCGTCAAGGCCCCCGACGACATGACGCCCTTTGCGATCGTCTCGGGCGACTACAACCCGATTCACACCTCCTACGCGGCCGCCAAGGTCGCGGGCATGGACGCGCCTCTGGTGCACGGCATGTGGCTGTCGGCTACCGCTCAGCACGCGGCCGAGGCCGTCGTCGCCGGTCAGGGCGGTGCTCAGATCGCCGGCTGGACGTACTACATGTACGGCACCGTCGACCTGAACGACGAGGTTGAGATCACCGTCGAACGCGTGGGCCGCGTCGTCGGTGGCGGCCTGTCCCTCGAGGTCACCTGCCGCATCAACAAGCAGGTCGTCTCGCGCGCGTCGGCCTACACCTTCGCCCCGAAGGTCGCCTACGTCTACCCCGGCCAGGGCATCCAGAGCGCCGGCATGGGCCTGGACGAGCGCACCAAGTCCAAGGCCGTGGACGAGGTCTGGCGCCGCGCCGATGCGCACACCCGCTCGGCGATGGGCTTCTCCATCCTTGCGATCGTGCGCGACAACCCGACCGAGATCGTGGCGCGCGGCGTGACCTACCGTCACCCCGAGGGCGTCCTGAACCTCACCCAGTTCACGCAGGTTGCGCTCGCAACCCTGGCGATTGGCCAGACGGCCCGCATGCGCGAAGAGGGCGTGCTGGTTCCGGGTGCTGCTTTCGCCGGTCACTCGCTGGGCGAGTACGACGCGCTGGCGGCATACGCCGAGGTCTTCCCGCTCGAAATCGTCCTCGACCTGGTCTTCCAGCGCGGTTCCACGATGCACTCGCTCGTGCCCCGCGACGAAAACGGCCGTTCGAACTACCGCATGGGTGCCCTGCGCCCGAACCAGTTCGGCGTCGACGACGCTCACGTCGTGGAGTACGTCGAGTCGATCGCTCAGGCATCGGGTGAGTTCCTCCAGATCGTGAACTTCAACCTGGCCGGCCAGCAGTACGCGGTCGCCGGTACGGTCGCGGGCCTGAAGGCCCTCGAGGAGGACGCCACCAAGCGCGCCGCCGAGTACGGTGGCAAGCGTCCCTTCATGTACGTTCCCGGCATCGACGTGCCCTTCCACTCCACTGTCCTGCGCAGCGGCGTGGCGGACTTCCGCACGAAGCTCGACGAGCGTATCCCCGCCGAGATCGATCCCGCGAAGCTTGTCGGCCGCTACATCCCCAACCTGGTGGCGCGTCCCTTCGAGCTCACCCGCGAGTTCGCCCAGTCCATCCTCGACGTGGTTCCCTCCGACACGGTGCGCGAGCTGCTCGAGACGGACGGCGCGTGGGACGCAGCCCTAGCCAACCCGGGCGTCCTGACCCGCACGCTGCTCATCGAGCTGCTGTGCTGGCAGTTCGCCTCCCCGGTGCGCTGGATCGAGACCCAGCACGTGCTGCTCTCGACCGAAGAGGCTGCCCCCGGCGTTGCCGGCCTGGGCGTCGATCAGGTCATCGAGGTGGGCCTCGGTGCCGCCCCGACCCTCGCCAACCTGGCCGCCCGTACCCTGCTCGCCCCCGAGTTCGCGCTCTCTCGCGTCGACGTGTTCAACGTCCAGCGCGATGAGCCTCGCGTCTACGCGACCGACGTCGCCGTGATCGAGGACGAAGAGGACGAGGAGATCACCCCGGCAGCACCCGCCGCCGAGGCCGCTCCCGCGCTCGCCCCGGCAGCTCCCGCCGCCGAGGCCGCTCCCGCGCTCGCCCCGGCAGCTCCCGCCGCCGAGGCCGCTCCCGCCCCTGCACCGGCGGCTCCTACCGGCGGTCCTTCGGGTGCCGACGTTGCGGATCTGCCCTTCACGGCGTCCTCCGCCATCGTCGCCCTGCTGGCCCTGTCCGCGAAGATTCGCATTGACGAGGTCGGCGCCACCGACACGACCGAGTCGCTGACCAACGGCGTGTCCTCGCGCCGTAACCAGCTGCTCATGGACATGTCCTCCGAGCTGGGCCTGAACTCGATCGACGGCGCCGGCGAGGCCGACGTGGCCACGCTGTCCGCGACTGTCGACAAGGCCGCCAAGGGCTACAAGCCCTTCGGCCCGGTCCTGTCCGAGGCGGTCAAGGAGCGCACGCGCAAGCTGTTCGGCGCCGCCGGCGTCAAGGCCGGTCACATCGCCGACCGCGTGACCGGCACGTGGCAGCTGGGACCCGGCTGGGCCCAGCATGTCACCGCCGAGATCGTCCTGGGCACCCGTGAGGGCGCCTCGACCCGCGACGGCGACCTGGCAACCCTGCCCCTGGATGCCCCGACGAACACCGCCGGTGTCGATGCCCTCATCGACGCTGCCGTGGGCGCCGTCGCGGCCCGTGAAGGTATTGCCGTGTCCCTGCCCAGCGCCGGTGGTGCGTCCGGTGGCGGCGTCGTTGACTCCGCCGCGCTGGATGCCTACGCCGCGTCCGTGACGGGTGAGGACGGCGTCCTGGCCAAGACCGCTCGCACGATCCTGTCCGAGCTGGGTCTGAACGCCCCCGCCCCCACCGGCGAGGACTCCTCCGACGACGCACGCGTCATCGACGCCGTCGCCGCCGAGCTGGGTTCGGGCTGGGTTGACCTGGTCGAGCCTCGCTTCGACGCCGCACGCGCCGTCCTGCTGGACGACCGCTGGGCCTCCGCCCGCGAAGACGTCGCCCGCTACGTCGCCGAAGGCACGCTCGCCGAGGGCGCGTCCTTCGTGGGCACCGGCCGCGCAGTGGCCGAGCAGGCCTCGTACTGGGCGAACCGCCTGCGTGCTGAGGGCGATCACGATCGCGCTGCTCGCCTCGAGCAGATCGCGGCCGACGCGCGTTCCTCCGCTGAGGCCCTGCCCTACGCGAACGACGTCGCCGTGGTCACCGGCATGACCCCCGCCTCCATCGGTGGCGCGGTCGTGGGCGGCCTGCTCGCCGGTGGCGCAACGGTCATCGCGACCTCCTCGTCGATCTCCGCCTCTCGCCTGGCTTTCGCCAAGGAGCTCTACCGCACGCACGCCGCGGGCGGCGCGAAGCTATGGCTGGTTCCCGCGAACCTGGCCTCCTACCGCGACGTGGACGCGCTCGTGGAGTGGATCGGCACCGAGCAGACCAAGTCCGTGGGCGCCGACGTCAAGGTGACCAAGGAAGCCCTGGTCCCGACGCTCTTCTACCCCTTCGCCGCTCCGCGCGTCTCCGGCACGCTGGCCGACGCGGGCGCTGCCTCCGAGAACCAGATGCGCCTGCTGCTGTGGAGCGTTGAGCGCTCCATCGCCGGCCTGTGCGCGATCGGTTCCGACACGCACGCCGATCACCGTCTGCACGTCGTGCTGCCCGGTTCCCCGAACCGCGGCATCTTCGGTGGCGACGGCGCGTACGCCGAGGCGAAGGCCTCCTTCGACGCCATCGCGACCCGTTGGGCGGCCGAGCCGATCTGGGGTTCGCGCGTCTCGATCGCTCACCCGCGTATCGGCTGGGTGCGCGGCACCGGCCTCATGGGCGGCAACGACCCGATGGTCGCCGCCGTCGAGTCCGCGGGTGTTCGCACCTGGTCGACCGAGGAAATGGCCGAGCAGCTGCTGAATCTGTCGAGCGCCGAGGTTCGCGCGCAGGCTGCCACCGCCCCGGTGGACGCCGACCTGACGGGCGGCCTGGACTCCTCCATCGACCTGCGCGCCCTGCGTGCTCAGGCCGAGGCCGCCATCCCCGCACCCCCCGCTGAGCAGCCGGTCGCGACCGTCTCCGCGCTTCCTTCGCCCTCGCAGGTCACCGTGCCGCACGTTGAGCCCTCGCAGTGGGGCAACACCACTGCGTCGCTGGCCGACACGGTAGTCATCGTCGGTCACGGCGAGGTCGGCCCGTGGGGCAGCGCCCGTACCCGCGTCCAGGCTGAGCTCGGTATCCACACCGACGGCAGCGTCGAGCTCACCCCCGCGGGCGTGCTCGAGCTGGCGTGGATGACCGGCCTGCTGACCTGGTCGGACACCCCCGTGGGTGGCTGGTACGACAAGGACGACCAGCTGGTCCCCGAGTCGGAGATCTTCGAGCGCTACCGCGACGAGGTCGTGGCCCGCTCCGGCGTGCGCTTCTTCCACGACGATGGCCTGCTGCACGACGGCTACACGCCCGAGTCCGCGATGGTCTTCCTGGACCGCGACATCACGTTCACGGTCGAGGACGAGGCCGAGGCCCGCTCCTACGCCGAGGCTGACCCGCAGTTCACCGTCATTGAGCAGACCGCGTTCGGCGAGTGGCAGGTGACCCGCAAGTCCGGTGCCCAGGTGCGCGTGCCGCGTCGCGCGACGCTGAACCGTCGCATCGGCGGCCTGTTCCCCACCGACTTCGATCCGGCTCGCTGGGGCATCCCGGCCTCGATGCTGGATTCGATCGACCCGATCGCCGTGTGGAACCTGGTCTCCGCCGTCGACGCGTTCGTGTCGGCCGGCTTCAGCCCCGCCGAGCTGCTGCGCGTCGTCCACCCGGCGACCGTGGCCTCCACGCAGGGCACCGGCTTCGGTGGCATGCGCTCGATGCACAAGCTGTTCGTCGACCGCTTCCTGGGCGAGGATTACCCGCAGGACATCCTGCAGGAGACCCTGCCCAACGTCGTGGCTGCGCACACCATGCAGTCCTACGTGGGCGGCTACGGCTCGATGATCAACCCGGTCGGCGCTTGCGCAACCGCCGCGGTCTCCATCGAGGAAGGCCTCGACAAGATCAAGGCCGGCAAGGCTGACTTCGTTGTGGCCGGCGCGATCGACGACATCCAGGTGGAGTCGATCGTGGGCTTCGGTGCGATGAACGCGACGGCGAACTCGAACGAGCTGCTCGCTCGCGGTATCTCCTCGCGCTTCGTCTCGCGTGCTAACGACCGCCGCCGTGGCGGCTTCGTCGAAGCGCAGGGCGGCGGCACCGTGCTGCTGACCCGCGCGTCGGTGGCGCTCGACATGAACCTGCCGGTCCTGGCCGTCGTGGCGCACGCGCAGACCTTCAGCGACGGCGCGCACACCTCGATTCCGGCTCCCGGCCTGGGTGCCCTCGCGGTGGCGCGCGGCGGACGCGACTCGGTCATCGCCCGCAACCTCGGCGAGCTGGGCGTCGGCATCGACGACGTGGCCTTCGTGTCCAAGCACGACACGTCGACGAACGCTAACGACCCGAACGAGTCGGATCTGCACACCCGCGTCGGCATGGCGCTGGGCCGTACCCCCGGCAGCCCGCTGCTGGTCATCTCGCAGAAGACCCTCACGGGTCACGCGAAGGGTGGCGCCTGCGTGTTCCAGGTGGGCGGCATCATCGACGTGTTCCGCACGGGCCTGATCCCCGCGAACGTCGCGCTGGACTGCGTCGACGACGCGATGGAGAAGTACAGCCCGCTCGTGTGGCTGCGTTCCCCGCTCAACCTGTCCTCGCGTGGACCGGTGCGCGCGGCGTTCGCGACCTCGCTCGGCTTCGGCCACGTCTCCGGCTTCCTGGCGCTGGTCAACCCGGCCGCCTTCGAGGCCATCGTGGAGCGCGAGGCCGGACGCGAGCGCCTCGAGGCGTGGCGCGCCGCGTCGGATCGTCGCCTGCGCAACGGCCAGCGTCACATCGAGATGGGCATGCTGGGCCACGCCCCGCTGTTCACCTCGGTGGAGGGCCGTCGCCTGCCCGACGACCCGGTCGCGGGCGTCGCGGGTGACGCGCACGAGGTCGAAGCCGCGATCCTCCTGGATCCGAACGCACGCCTCGGCGAGGACGGCTTCTACCACCTGCCGGAAGGCAAGTGAGCGATGCGCGGACTCGGCGTTGACTTGGTCTCCCTTCCTGAGTTTGCCGCTCAGGTGAGGGAGCCGGGTTCGGCCTTCCTGAACGGCGTCCTGACGCCCAGGGAGGCCCGCCGGGTCCGCGCCCGCGCCGCCTCAACATCGGGCGCGCAGCCCGGTTCCGTCCGCTACGACGAGGCCGTGGCACGTCACGCGGGCGGCCTGTGGGCCGCGAAGGAAGCCTTCATCAAGGCCTGGTCGTGTGCCCTCTTTGGCTCCCCTCCCCTCATCGGCACCGACGACGTGGACTGGCGCGAGATCGAGGTCATCCACGACGAGTGGAACCGTCCCGATCTCGCTCTGCACGGCGAAGTCGCGGCTGCCTGCGAGGAGTCGCTTGGCGCACCCTCCACGTGGCGAGCGCTCGTCTCCATCAGCCATGACGGCGAGTGCGCCATCGCGCAGGTCGCGATCGTGGACGCGTCCGACTAGGCGGCATCGGGTGGCTCGTCCGCGTCGCCATCAATAGGCTCGAACGCATCGTTTTTCGTCGCATCAGGGTGTCCATGGTCCACCGCCGAATAGTCGAAGTACGACGACGAGTTCCTGCCCAGGTCCGAGGAATCTTCCTCGGACCCAACGCGTTCGTTGAGCGCGGGTAGAGGCGAGAGTTCGCCGCCCACGATGTCAGTCGGCGCATGCAACGTCGGCTCTTCGTGCTGTGTGCCAACTTCCATGGGCGGGACGTTCGTTCCCTCAACCGGCATGACCACGTGGGTGTGCACATCGGTGCCCATATCGCCCTGATGTTCCCCATCCTGAGCCGTCACCGCCGATCCCTGCCCCTGCCTCGTCGAATAGGGATCCCCCTGCGTCCCACCCGCCGGCTCTTCCGTCGTGTGCGCGCCATTCTTCGTGAACTGGGATGTCCCCCGAGCCAAGTCGTGGCCAACCGAGGAGGCGCGGTAGACAATCGATGATCTGATCTGTCCGTTGCCGTCGATCCAGCCGTTGGGGACGGGGCGGGCAACCACGACGACGGGGTCGCCCTTGCGGCAGCTGCGGAACACGTTGGAGGCCAAGGTGTCCCATGTTTCCACCGTGTACCAGTAGGCGCCGTCCTCCACGTAGGAGGCGTTGCCCGTGCGCACGTCGCTGACAAAGCGCCACCTCGTGATTGCGAGGCGGAACGTCGTCACGCAAACGTCGCCCTTGACGTGCTTCATCATCGGTTCTGATCCGATACGACCCCTGAGCGTCGTCGATATGTCCTGCATCGTTGCATCCTTTGTCCGTTCTGGCCGGCATTGGCCGGATGCATCCAGGAAAGCCCTCCTTACCGCACCACTTCAAGCGCCACAGCGCACCCTGTGGATGACGCGCGTTCGCCTCGTACCCCTGTGGATAGCGAGCGCCGCGCACGCGCCCCTGTGGACAACGCTCTGCGCCGACCCAGCGCTCTCCCGACAGCGAAGCGGCGACACCCCCGCAGGGATGCCGCCGCAAAGCGTCGGGAAGACCGATCAGGCTTCGTTGTCCGCACCCATGGCGGGAATGCCCAGGGCGACGACCTCACGAGCCACCTCACGCGCGCGCTCAGTGGTGACCGGCTCGGCCGGGAACAGCACGCGGCGGTAGTACTCGAGCTCCTGGATGGACTCCAGGATGTCGGCCAGCGCGCGGTGGCCGCCGTGCTTGTCGGGAGACTCGGCGAAGGCGGCGCGGTACCAGCGCTTGGCTAGCTCCTTGATGGAAGACACGTCCACCAGGCGGTAGTGCAGGTGGTCGATGACGGAGGGCATGTTCGCCTCGAGGAACATCTTGTCGGTGCCCACCGAGTTACCTGCCAGGAGCGCCTTGCCCTGCTGGGGTACGAAGCGCTTGATGTAGGACAGAACCTGCTCGGTTGCCTCTTCCATGGACACGGCCGACGTCTGCAGATCGTCCAGCAGCCCGGAGGACGTGTGCATGTTACGCACGAAGTCATTCATGTTGTCGAGTGCTTCGGCGGGCGGCGTGATCAGCACGTCCATGCCGGGGTCGACAATCGTAAGGTCACCGTCGGTGATGACGACCGCCACCTCGATGAGGGCGTCGCGCTCGACATCCAGGCCGGTCATTTCGCAGTCAATCCAGACCAGTGGGTCTTTCACAGTTTTCACGCCTTCTATGTTAGTGCGCTCTGGGTCATACGGTTGGGTGGGACTTGGGGGCGGTGGCCACTACTACACTAGAAGGGTATTGGAAGGAGTTCCCATGACCGCTAGTTCTCACGTGACCACGCCGAAGGATATCCGTCAGGCTGCCACGGCCCTGGAGGGGGTGGCCGTCCGCACGAACCTGGATCGTTCCGAGCGTCTGTCCACCGAGGCCGGCGTCGACATTCTGCTCAAGCGTGAGGACCAGCAAAAGTGCCGCTCCTTCAAGGTGCGCGGCGCCTACGCGCGCATGTCGCTCCTGTCCCCCGCCGAGCGCGAACGCGGTGTCGTGTGCGCGTCGGCCGGTAACCACGCGCAGGGCCTGGCCTACGCCTGCGCCCACCTGGGCGTGCGCGGCACGATCTACCTGCCCTCGAACACGCCCCGCCAGAAGCGTCGCCGTATCGCGACGATCGGAGGCGAGTGGGTCGAGCAGGTCATCGTGGATGGCACGTTCGACCGTGCGAACGCGCTGGCTCAGGAGGCTGCGCGCGCGACGGGCCGCACCTATGTGCACCCCTACGACGATCCTTTTACGATCGCCGGCCAGGGCACGATCGGCGTCGAGCTCGAGGAACAGATGCCCGAGGACACGGCGGCCATTCTGGTCCCCGTGGGTGGCGGCGGCCTGATCGCGGGCATCGCAACATGGTTGCGCGCAAACCGTCCGGAGGTGAAGATCATCGGGGTGGAGCCCGCGGGCGCGGCATCGATGCACGCGGCGCTTGAGGCGGGTCAGCCGATGTCCCTGGCGAAGGTCGATCCTTTCGTCGACGGCACGGCGGTGGGCCGAGCGGGCGCGCTCCCCTTCCACATCGCCTCGCAGTTCGTCGACTCCGTGCTGGTCGTCCCCGAGGGCGCGGTGTGCACCGAAATGCTCGAGCTCTACCAGTCCGACGGCGTCATTGCCGAGCCCGCGGGCGCCCTCGCCTCGACGGCCGCGCACGTGTACCTGACCGATCCGGCGGATCGCAAGGCCCTCCTGGGACGCTCCGACGGCGCGATCGTGTGCGTCGTGTCGGGTGGTAACAACGACCTGACGCGCTACGCCGAGGTCATGGAACGCTCGCTGCGCCACGAGGGCCTGCGTCATTACTTCCTCGTGACGTTCCCGCAGCAGCCTGGCATGCTGCGCGTCTTCCTGTCGGATGTGCTGGGTCCTGCGGACGATATCGTGCACTTCGAGTACACGAAGAAGAACAACCGCGAGCTCGGGCCGGCTCTGGTGGGTATCGATTTATCGAACCCGGATGATATCGACGGGCTTCGACACCGCATGGAGGCCTCGCCCCTACACGTGGAGGAGCTGCCGCTGGATTCGGAGATCACGCGACTCGTGATCTAAGGGAGTCGGTACATACGCCTGAGAGGGGCGCGGTTTCGGGAACGAGGCCGTGGCCCCTCTCCCCTTTTATCTGGCCTAGGCGCGTGGCTGGGCTGGGAGCCGCCCGGGGTGGCCGCTGGGCCGATGCGCGCGGTGGCGCGGCAGGGAGTGCCGGCGGGGTCCGCCGCGAGGGGCTCAGGCTGCGAGGGTGACGGGGCGGGTGACGCGCACTCGCACGGAGGGGGTGGAGTTGAAGCGGTAGCCTTCGCCGCGGACCGTGGAGATGAGGTCGGGCAGGATGGAGAGCTTCTTGCGCAGGCGGCGGATGTGGGCGTCGACGGTGCGGGAGTCGGAGCCGAGTTCAGAGTCGGCCCACACGGAGGCGAAGAGCTCGTCGCGGGTGACGGAGCGGTCGGCGTTGGCGGCGAGGTGGGCCAGGAGGTCGTGTTCCTTGGCAGACAGGCCGGCGTCGCGTCCGTCGAGGGTGACCTGGCCACGGTCGATGTCAATGTCGATGCGGGAGGAGCTCAGTCGCAGGCCGGCCAGGACGTCGAGGAATTCCTCGTAGGAGGTGGGGGTGTCGTTGGCGGCGCGGATGGAGGCGGCAGGGGTGTTGACGAGGGTCATGGGTGTATCCGATTCTTCGGGGCCGCACTCCCACTATCGGCGTGGGTATATCACTGCGGCGGTGATTGACAGGGGTATCTGGGGCGTCAATCACATACACATTCGCGACATCATGCCACCGCAGGGGCAGCACATGGGGTTCGCGAAGGTCGTCATGGCATTAAGTCTGTCGGACGTTTTCCATCCGGGCAACACCATGTCCACTAGATGAGACTCTGTGACAGGATGTGTTCACGGTACGGATGCCCTGGTACGGGCGCGTATGAGCGCGGCGAGGAGGCAGCGCATACACAAACGGTGAGGGGCGGGACCCATCGGGCCCGCCCCTCACCTATCGCCTAGAAGAACGCTCAGCTCTCCAGGCCGCGCTGGGCACGCACTTGTCGAGTAGCGGAGACAAGGTTGTCCAGCGACGCCTTCGTTTCCTCGTAGCCGCGGGTCTTGAGGCCGCAGTCGGGGTTAACCCACAGGCGGGAGACCGGCACGGCGTCGGCGGCCAGGCCGATGAGCTCGGCGAGTTCCTCAGTACTGGGGACGCGGGGGGCGTGGATGTCCCACACGCCGGGGCCGATGCCGTGGTCGAAGCCGGCCTCGGCGAGCTCTGGGACGACCTCCATCTTGGAGCGAGCCGCCTCGATGGACGTCACGTCAGCGTCCAGGCCCTTGATGGCGTCGATGATCTGGCCGAACTCGGAGTAGCACAGGTGCGTGTGGATCTGGGTGTCGGGGCGCACCGAGGAGGTGGCCAGGCGGAAGGATCCCACGGACCAGTTGAGGTAGTCGGCGTGGCGGTCGGCGTCCAGGGGCAGGAGTTCACGCAGGGCGGGCTCGTCGACCTGGATCGCGGCGATGCCGGCGGCCTCGAGGTCGGAGACCTCGTCGCGCAGGGCCAGGCCGATCTGGTCGGCGATTTCACCGAGCGGCAGGTCGTTGCGCGGGAAGGACCACGCGATGATCGTGACGGGGCCGGTGAGCATGCCCTTGACGGGCTTGTCGGTGAGCGACTGGGCGTAGCTGGTCCAGCCCACGGTCATGGGCGCAGGGCGAGAGACGTCGCCCCACAGGACGGAGGGACGCGTGCAGCGCGAGCCGTAGGACTGCACCCAGCCGTTACGCGTGGCCGCGAAGCCGTCGAGCAGCTCGGCGAAGTACTGAACCATGTCGTTACGCTCGGCCTCGCCGTGGACGAGGACGTCCAGGCCCAGCTCCTCCTGGAGAGCGATGACCGAGGCGATCTCCTCGCGCATGCGAGCCTCGTAGTCCGCGTCGGACAGTTCGCCGCGGGCGTTGGCGGCGCGGGCCTTACGGATCTCGGTGGTCTGCGGGAACGATCCGATGGTCGTCGTGGGCAGCGGAGGCAGGTGCAGGCGCTCGGTCTGGGCGGCCTCGCGCTCCAGGTAGGGCTCGCGGGCGCGGTCGGCGTCGGTCAGGGCTGCGGTGCGGCTGCGAACCTCTGGGCGCACGACGCCGGGAGCGGCGGCGCGCTGTTCAAGGACGCGGGTAGCCTCGGCGACCTCGGCGTCGATGGCGTCCCAGCCCTCATCCAGGCCGCGGGCCAGGGTGACAACCTCGAGAACCTTCTGGTCAGCGAAGGCGAGCCAGGCGTGCAGGTTCTCGTTGAGGGTCGCGTCGTCCCAGGTTTCCAGCGCGGTGTCGTGAGGCACGTGCTGGAGGGAGTTCGAGGTGGCGACGGTGACGCGCGCTGCGCCCAGGCCCTGCGCGGCCTTCAGGGTCTCACGCAGCTGGGCCAGGTCGGCGCGCCAGATGTAGCGTCCGTCGACCGCACCGACGACGAGGGTGACACCGGACAGGTCGGCACCCTGCGGCAGCGAGCCGCGCAGCGTGTCGACGTGGAGGGCCTCGACGCCCGTCTTGGCCAGGGCGCCCACCGCGTGGGAGGCATCGCCGTAGGGGGTGGTGAGCAGGATCTGGGGACGGTTCTGGGAGGCAGCCAGGCGCTCGTAGACGCGGGCGGCCAGTTCGCCCAGCTCAACGCGGGTGCGCGAGAGGTTGTCGGAGGTCAGGGCCGGCTCGTCGAACTGGACCCACGGGGCACCCGCGGCGTGCAGGGAGGCCAGCGCCTCCTCGTACGCGGCCACGGCCTCGTCGATGCGGGTGAGCGGGTCGAAGTCCGGGGTGGTCGGGTCGGCCTTGGCCAGGGCCAGGTAGGTGACGGGGCCGACCAGGACGGGGCGAGTCACGTAGCCCCACTCGCGGGCGTCCGTGAAGCGGCGGGTGATCGTGTCGTCGGCAAAACGCAGGGGCGTGTCGGGGCCGATCTCGGGGACGAGGTAGTGGTAGTTCGTGTCGAACCACTTCGTCATCTCTTCGGGGCCGACCTTGTCGTCGCCGCGGGCGAGCGCGAAGTAGAGGTCGAGGCCCTCGCGGCCGGCGAAGCGCGGCGGGATGGCACCCAGGAGGATCGTGGCGTCCAGGACGTGGTCGTAGAGGGAGGGCGCGTCGGCCAGGGAGGCGTCGGAGGGGTTCAGGCCCAGCTCGACGAGGCGCGCGAGGTTCTCCTTGCGCAGATCGTTGGCGGCCTGGATCAGCTCGGCCTCGGTGATGCGGCCGGCCCAGCGGGCCTCGAGGGCGCGCTTGAGCTCACGATTACGTCCAATACGGGGATAGGCCAGGATCGTGGCGGTGGGGAACTGCGGGGTCGCAGCGGACATGGTTTTCTCCTTGGGTGTGCTACTCGTTCGGCGTGCGCGGGAGACCCGCACCCTGCCGCAGGGTGGATGGTGGTGCGCTCAGGCGCGGGTATCGGGGGCCGAGGCCTGGGACCGCAGCGGGTCGGGCTTGACTCCCATGAGGGCCAGGATGTCCAAGACGGGCTTGGAGCGGTTGAAGGTGTAGAGGTGGACGCCGGGAGCGCCCGCCTCCAGGACGGAGTGGATGAGGCGCGAGCCGAAGACGGCGCCGAACTCGTCGCGCGCATCCTGGTGGGGGTAGTCGGCGAGCGTGGTCAGCAGGTATTCGGGGACCTCAATGCCGGTGAGGTCCTGGACGCGGCGCAGACGGGCCGGGTCGGTGGCCGGCAGCAGGCCAGGCACGATCGGAATGGTGACGCCGGCGCGACGGGCGCGCTCGACGAAGGAGGCGTAGACCTCGGCGTCCCAGAAGAGCTGCGTAATCGCGAAGGAGGCACCGGCGGCCTGCTTGACGAGCAGGCGTTCGACCTCCTGCGCGGGCGTGGTTCCGGCCGCCGGATTGCCCGCGGGGAAAGTGGCGGCGGCGATCGTCAGGGGCTTGAAGGCGGAGCGCAGGGCCTCGCCGGGGTGGGCGTCGCAGCGGCGCTTTTCGACGGTGCGGATCAGGTGGATGAGCTCGGTGGCGCTTCCGACACCGCCCGGGCCGGGCTCCCAGTCTTCCTGTCCCACCGGCGGGTCTCCGCGCAACGCCAGGAAGGTGCGCACGCCAGAGTCCAGATAGTCGTAGACGGTGGAGACGACCTCTTCGGTCGAGTTACCCACGCAGGTCAGGTGCGCGATCGGCTGGATCGGGGTGTCACGCACGAGGCGACGGACCGTCAAGCGGGCGTTAGAGCGGTCCTTGCCGCCCGCACCGTAGGTGACGGACATGAAGTCGGGACGCACGCGCAGCAGCTGATCGACCGTGTTCCAGAAGGGTTCTTCCAGAGAGGGCTTGCGCGGGGGCATGACCTCGAAGGACAGGAGCGTGGGCTCGTGGTCGTGGGTGCAGGGACAGGCGTAGGCGTCGTCTGAGAAAGGCACTGTGTAACTCTCGGGTGGCGGCTGGCTTCCACGTGGGTGCGCGTTGGCGCGGGTGGTGTGGCGGTGGAGCGCGAGCCTAAGGAATAGCGGACGTCGGCGTCAGCTGCACATTCGGGCACGAATAGACCCGCACATGCGACGGGTGATGTTCGTTCGTGCGTTCATGCTCCCAGTATGTCCGCCTTCGTGCAGGTGGCGCAGGAGGGGTCCACGTAACGGGAGTTTGTGACAGCGCCCGTCTCAGGAATGAGACGGGCGCAGAGAGATAGCTGGCGCCTCCGACAGGACTCGAACCTGCAACCTCGGGATTAGAAGGCCCTTGCTCTATCCATTGAGCTACGGAGGCGGGGCGCGGTGCGCCGCCTGTAAGACTAGCGGAGGTTAGCGCGCCTTTCCACCAGCGCGCCCCAGCACGAAGGCGAGCAGCGGGAACAGCAGCACGGACATCGCGCCGGCGACGACAAGCAGGGAGGCGAGCCACGAGGGCAGAACACCCGTCGCGACGCCCAGCTCGGTGACGGCGACGATGATCGGTAGGCCGGTCGCGCCGTACAGGCCGATGCGCGTCGCGTCCATCCAGCCGACGCGCTCGATCGATCCGTGGAAGCGTTCCAGAAGGACGATGGGCACGCCGCGCACGACGAGGATCGCACCGACGAAGGCGACGAGCAGGAAGGGGTAGCCCACGACGGCGCTGAGCGAGATGTTCATGCCCGAGGTGACGAAGAACAGCGGGATGAGGAAGGAGAAGCCGAGGGTGCGCAGCTCGCCTTCGACCATCGTGAAGTTGCCGGGCGCCAGCGCGCGCACGATAATGCCGGCCGCGAAAGCGCCGAGCACCATGTCCAGTTCCATGACAGCGGACAGCGCCATGAGGCCGGTGAGAACCAGCATGACGACGCGCATGAGCGTCTTTTGCGAGGTCTGCGCCCCGTGCAGGATCGTCCGCCCGATCGCGGGGTGCTCAAGGATGAAGCGCGTCGGGATGGCGACCGCGAGGACCGTGGCAAGCGCGAAAAGCAGGAGGACGATCGCGGCGGCCCACGGGCTACGCGCGGACAGCAGGAGCGACATAGCGATGATGGGTGCGAGCTCGCCGACGGCTCCGTGGACGAGGACCGCCTTGCCGATCGTCGTCCCCATGACGCCGGCCTCCATGAGGATGGGCAGCAAGGTACCCATCGCCGTCGAGGTCAGCGCAATCGCCAGCGCGATGTACGTCGCGGTGGCAACTCCCGTCGTACCCGACGCAGCAACCGCCACCCACGAGACGGCCAGGCCAATGCCAAAGCATGCCAGCCACGTGAGCAGCGAACGCCTCCCCGCCCGTCCGTGCACCTCTTCCACGTCGATCTCGGTGCCCGCGATGAGGAAGAGCATGCCCATGCCGACCTCGCGGAACACGGAGATCGGCTCGGTGAGGGATGCGAGTCCCAGAACGTTCGGCCCGATGATGGCGCCAAAGATGAGCAGCCAGACGACGTCGGGCACACGCTTGTGGGTGAGCGAGGACAGCAGGGGTGCGATGGCCGCAGCGGCGGCAATCAGGAAGAGGGAGACGATGGCTCCCTCGGTGCCACTCGTGCTCGACGCGGCGACGAGGCCGTGGCCCACTCCCCCGCTCGCGGCGGGCAGAGACATCGGCAGGCTCATGTGCGTTCCTTTTCGGGTACTGGAATCGGGTGCGCACCGACGACCGTTGGGGTCAAGGGCGCGTATTCAGGAATTATGGGCATGACAAAGGCCCGGGACGACAAGTCCCGGGCCCGTGCGTGGATGCGAGGTCAGCCCTCGACGTCCAGGAGGCCGTTCTTGTAGGCCTTGGCCAGGCGGCGGGGCACGCGGATCTCACGGCCGGCAACCTTGACGGTGTTCAGCTCGGTAAGATCAGCCTTCCAGGTAGACCGGCGGGTGCGGGTGTTCGCACGGGACATCTTGCGCTTGGGAACTGCCATGTCTTACCGCTCCTCTTCTTTCTCGACGACTATTCTGATCGGTGCGCCACGCGGGCGCACGGCGACAACCCGACAAGACTACCACGGACCAGCCCCTGAAGCACATCGCGAGAGCCTGCGCCCTTGCGATCCTGGTTACAGACTGAGGGTGGGCGCTCTCCTTTAGACTGAGCGCATGTCCGCTCTTCGCACGCTCGCCTCCGGCACGCTCCTCACCCACGAGATTGAGATCAAGCGTTCCCGTTTTATCACGACGCTCGCCAGGACGGACACGCCCGAGGAGGCGCGCGAGCTCATCGATGCCGTCAAAGCCGAGCACCCGCAGGCCCGCCATAACTGCTCGGCCTACCTCATCGACCCGCCGGACGCCGCACCGCTCCAACATTCCTCGGACGACGGGGAGCCCTCGGGCACGGCCGGGACCCCGATGCTGGAGGCCCTGCGCGCCTCCGACACTTGGAACGCGACGGCGGTCGTCACCCGCTACTTCGGCGGAATCCTCCTGGGCGGGGGTGGCCTCGTGCGGGCCTACTCCACCTCCGTCTCCGAGGCCATCGCCCGCGCCCCCATCGCCTACCTCGTCGGGCGCGACGTCCTCGAAACCCGGCTCAACCCTGGGGACGCGGGCCGCATTGAAGCCGAGCTTCGCGCGCGAGGAGCCGCGGTCATCGACACGATCTGGGGCGCAGACGTCACGCTGCGCATTGCCATCGATCCGAGCGACCGAGACTCCATTGACGCATGCCTGGCCCAGGCCTCATCCGGTGTTGCAAAGTTTCGCTACGTGGAAACACGACGCATTGAACTAGACGCGGCTCCGAGCGCGGGATGACAATTCAGGGGTACACCTGCTTAGGAAGGACCCCTCATGGCTCGCATCGCCTCCACCGTCGCCGATCTGATCGGCGGCACGCCCCTCGTCCGTATTAACCACGTTGCCGGTGACGGCGTTGACGTGGTCGCCAAGGTCGAGGCCTTCAACCCCGCCTCCTCCGTGAAGGATCGCATCGCCCGTTCGATCATCGACGCGGCCGAGGCCTCGGGCGCTCTCGCCCCCGGCGGAACGATCGTCGAGGCCACCTCCGGTAACACGGGTATCGCCCTGTCGATGGTGGGCGCGGCACGTGGCTACAAGGTCGTCATCGTCATGCCCGCCTCGATGTCCGTCGAGCGCCGCGCGATCGTGCGCGCCTTCGGTGCCGAGCTGGTCCTCACCGACCCGAAGGGCGGCGTCTCCGCCGCCGTCGCCGAGGCCGAACGCATCGCCTCCGAGCGTCCCGGCGCCATCATCGCCTCCCAGTTCACCAACCCCGCCAACCCGGCCGCCCACGTCGCACACACCGGTGAGGAAATCTGGGCGGACACCGACGGCCAGGTTGACGTCTTCGTCGCCGGCGTTGGCACGGGCGGCACCATCTCGGGCGTCGCGAAGGTTCTCAAGGAGAAGAACCCGAACGTGCGCATCATCGCCATTCAGCCCACCGAGTCTCCCCTGCTGACCGGCGGCACCCCCGGCCCGCACGGCATCCAGGGCCTCATGCCCAACTTCGTGCCCGAGACCTTCGACGCGGGCATCGTGGACGAGGTCATCTCCGTCGAGACCGCTCAGGCGCTCGAGTTCGCTCGCCGCGCGGCCGCCGAAGAGGGCCTGCTCGTGGGCATCTCCTCGGGTGCCGCCCTGGCGGGTACGGCCGCCGTCGCCGCCCGCCCCGAGCTGGCCGGCAAGAAGATCGTCACGCTCCTTCCCGACACGGGTGAGCGTTACCTCTCGACCGCGCTGTTTGCGGGCCTCGAGGACTGATCTTTCCCGCTTGACACGCTAAGGTGGCCCCGGATGGAATATCCGGGGCCACCTGTGCGTTCCCATCTGAGTCGACCATCCAGGAGGAACTCGTGAAGCTCACCGTACGCGCCCTGTCGAAGACCCTGTCGCGCGCCCTGCCCACCAAGGCGCTCGGGCTCTTCCACGAGGACCTCATCACGGCGCAGCGCCGCGACCCCGCGGCCACCTCCGCCCTGGAGATCGCCCTGACATACCCGGGCGTGCACGCCCTGTGGACCCACCGCGTCTCCCACGCTCTATGGTCCCACGGCGCCCGCACCCCCGCGCGCATCCTGTCCTCCATGGCCCGCGCCGTCACAGGCGTGGACATCCACCCCGAGGCCACCATCGGCCGCCGCGTCTTCATCGACCACGCGACGGGCGTCGTCATCGGCCAGACGGCCGAGGTCGGCAACGACGTCGTCATCTTCCACGGCGTTACCCTCGGCGGCGTCGCCATGACGCCGGGTAAGCGTCACCCCACCGTCGGCGACCACGTCATGATCGGTGCCGGCGCAAAGGTGCTGGGCCCCATCACCGTCGGCACAGGCGTCAAGATCGGCGCGAACGCCGTCGTCGTCAAGGATGTGCCCTGCGGCAACGTGGCGATCGGCGTGCCCGCACGCCTACTCCCCAAGCCCGAAAAGGACACACGCGACCGCGATCTCATCGTCGACCCCAACTACTTCTTCGAGGAGCCCGCCCTCTACATTTGAGGCACAAATCCGCCGATCAGACCGTGCTCGTGAGAAAACGTTCAAGAGCCGTGACAAAGTGAGCACCCTCACCTATAGTTGGTTTATGGAAGCTCAAACTCTACATGCCCCCCTGGACGCGTTGTCAGCGGCGAATCGGCCTCAGGGTATTGAGATCGCCACGCTCACGACATTCGACATCCCCGCGCTCGCGGTACTCACCCTCGAGGCGTACGACGACGACGTCACGCCTGAGGCGCTCTTGGAAACCTCCGAAGAACTACGCCTGACGTTCGAGGGCGCTTTCGGGGCGACCACGGAAGACTCCTTCATCGGCGCGTGGGACGGGGGAACGCTCATCGGGGCAATTCTCGTCGTGCGCGAATCCCCCTGGGATGACGCGCCGGACGGGCCCTTCGTGGTGGACCTGATCGTCGCCCCCGACTACCGCAGGCGTGGCATTGCGACGGCCCTCGTCTCCGAGGTCGCCGCGCGCTGCTCGCAGTGGGGATTCGACTCCCTCGCCCTGCGCCTGGATAGGCGCCACGGCGGGGCCCGCGAACTCTACTCGGTCCTCGGATTCGAAGAGATCGCCTGACAAAGGGCGAGGAGTGCGAGCCTGGTGGCCCGCACTCCCCTGACGGCCTCTCGCGCGCTCAGCGCTGGCAGGACGGACACCAGAACAGGCGTCGGTTCTGCATGAGCGCCTCGCGAATCGGCGTGGAGCAGCGCAGGCACGGCCGGTCCGTTCGGTGGTACACGTACCAGCGCGAGGCCTCCTCGTCCCCCTCGATCGGCGGGTTGGGCGCCTCATCCGGATCCATGGTGTCCAGTCGGCCGGCGGCCAGGCCTCGGTTCATGAGGTCGCAGATGAGCACCCACAGCTCGCGCAGGCGCTTGACGGAGATGTTGGCGCCTTTGCGATGCGGCGAGATGCCCGCGAGGAACAGCGCGTCAGCGCGGTAGATGTTGCCCACGCCCGCAATGATCGACTGATCCATGACGATCTCGCCGATCGCGCGTTTCTTGGAGTGCGCGACCTGGGCGAAACGCTCCATGGCCTCGGCGTCGGATCGCGCCCCGGCGTCCAGAGGATCCGGTCCCAGCTTCGACTCGGCCTTGATACGCTCCTCATCCGTGATGAGGTCGCAGCGGTTGGGACCCACCAGGTCAGCGACGGCATGGTCGTTGAACAGGCGCAGGCGCACGGCACCGACCGGCTCCGGCGGCTCCCACTCCCCCGCCTTGGCCTCACCAAAGCCCTCGCCCCAGCGGGTCTCGGAGTGGCCGTTCCACTCCCCCTTCGGGACGTTGGGGATGCGGTGAGCGACGCCGTGGCCCTCGTCGACGACGGTCTCGTCGCCGTTGAAGCGCCACCAGCCATACAGGCCCAGGTGGATGTGCACCCACCGGTCCGGCCAGGGAGCATCCTCGGGCAGGATTGGCTCCCCGCTGCCGGCCGCGGCGCCCTCCAGGAGGGAGACCCCGGCCTCGTAGGTCTCACCTTCGATGGGCGGGACGAAACCAATGAACATGTGCTTGCCGTGCACGCGCACCCGCTGCATGACCCACCCGTCCAGGAGGGCCGCGGAGGACGCAAAGCGCCCCTGCGGGGACGAGGCCGAGACGATACCCCCGACGAAAAGATCGTCGAGGGTACCGGCTAGGCGACGGACTGCATCGCCTTCAGGCATGCGACCTCACTTCTTAACGACGACGTTGACCAGCTTCGGCGCGCGGGCGATCACCTTGAGGGGATCTGCCCCGCCGAGGGCCTTAACGATCGGGGCCTCGGCCAGGGCGGCCGCGATGAGGTCTTCCTCGGAGATGGAGGGCGCAACCTCGATGCGGGCCTTGACCTTGCCGTTGATCTGGACGATCGCAGTGACCGTGTCCTCGACCAGCAGCGAGGGATCCTCGACGACCGGGAAGGGTTCGCGGGCCAGGGAGGCCTCGTGGCCCAGACGTGCCCACAGCTCCTCGCACAGGTGCGGGGCGACCGGGGCGAGCATGAGGATCAGGGGCTCGATGGCATCGCGCGGCGCGGCGTCCAGGCTGGTCAGGTGGTTGTTGAGGACGATGAGCTTAGAGATTGCGGTGTTGATGCGCAGGTTCTCGTACTCTTCGGTGACCTCGGCGATCGTGCGGGCCACGAGGCGACGCGTCTTATCATCCGCGGGCTCGTCGGTGACCGTGAGCTCGCCGGTCTCCTCGTCGACCACGTTACGCCACAGGCGCTGCAGGAATCGCTGGGAGCCGACGACGGCGCGGGTCTCCCACGGGCGCGACAGGTCGAGGGGGCCCATGCTCATCTCGTACACGCGGAAGACGTCGGCACCATAGGCGTCGTACATCTCGTCGGGCGTGACGATGTTCTTCAGGGACTTGCCCATCTTGCCGTACTCACGGTTGACGGGCTCGCCCTTGTAGGTGAAGCCGGTCGACTCGTCGCCCTCGACCTCCTCGGCGGGCACGTACTGGCCGCGCGCGTCGGTGTAGGCGTAGGCCTGGACGTAACCCTGGTTGAAGAGCCTGTGGAAGGGCTCGGAGTCCGGCACGTGACCCAGGTCGAAGAGAACCTTCTGCCAGAAGCGGGCGTAGAGCAGGTGGAGGACCGCATGCTCGACGCCGCCGACGTACATGTCGGTGCCGCCGCTGGCCTTGCCCTCGCGCGGGCCCATCCAGTAGGCCAGGTTCTCCTCACCGGCGAAGCGCTCGGAGTTCGTGGGGTCGGTGTAACGCATCTCGTACCAGCACGAGCCCGCCCACTGGGGCATCGTGTTGGTCTCGCGACGGTAGGCCTTGGGGCCATCGCCCAGGTCGAGGGTGACGTTCACCCAGTCCTCGGCGCGGCCCAGCGGGGCCTCCGGCGAGGAGTCGGCATCGTCCGCGTCGAAGGTGCGCGGACTGTAGTCGCTGACCTCGGGCAGCTCGACGGGGAGCATATCCTCGGGCAGCGCGTGCGCCACGCCGTCCTCGTCCCACACGATCGGGAAAGGCTCGCCCCAGTAGCGCTGGCGGCTGAACAGCCAGTCGCGCAGGCGGTAGGTGACGGTGCCGTGGCCCAGGCCCTTGGCGACCAGCCACTCGATCATGGCAGCCTTTGCCTCGTCCTTGGCCAGGCCGTTCAGGTCGATCTCATCGTTCGCGGAGTCGACGGCCACACCGTCACCCGTGTACGCGCCGGCCTCGAGGTCGGGGCCGTAGGGGTCTCCCGCGGGGCCGATCGTGCGCACGATGTCGAGGTCGTAGGCGCGGGCGAAGGCCCAGTCGCGGTCGTCGTGGGCGGGCACGGCCATGATGGCGCCGGTGCCGTAGCCCCACAGGACGTAGTCGGCGACGAAGATCGGGACCGGGCGGCCGTTCACCGGGTCGATACCGAACAGGCCGGTGAACACGCCGGTCTTAGTGCGTTCCTCGTCGGCGCGCTCGGCCTCGGACTTCGCTGCGGCCTGGGCGCGGTAGGCGGCAACGGCGGCCGCGGGGGTGGCGGCGCCGCCCGTCCACGCGTCCTTCGTGCCCTCGGGCCAGGATGCGGGCAGGGTGAGGGCGGCCTCGTCGCCGGCGTCGCCGCCGACGGTTCCGCCGAGGATCGGGTGCTCGGGGGCCACGACCATGAAGGTCGCACCGAACAGCGTGTCGGGGCGCGTCGTGTAAACGTCCAGGGAGTCGAGGGAGGCGCCGGCCTCGCGCGCGCCGGGCACGTCGAAGCGCACGGTCGCGCCCTCGGAGCGGCCGATCCAGTTGCGCTGCATCGTGCGCACCTTCTCCGGCCAGTCGATCGTGTCGAGGTCGTCGGACAGGCGCTTGCCGTAGGCGGTGATGCGCATCATCCACTGGCGCAGGTTGCGCTTGAAGACCGGGAAGTTGCCGCGCTCGGAGCGGCCATCCGCGGTGACCTCTTCGTTGGCGAGGACCGTGCCCAGGCCCGGGCACCAGTTGACGGGGGCCTCGGAGACGTAGGCGAGGCGGTAGGAGTCGACGATCTTCGCCTGCGCGGCGCGATCGAGCGAGGAGTATTCGGATCCGTCCTCAGGGCGAATCTCGCCGGACTCGAGCTTAGCGATCAGCTCACTGATCGGGCGGGCCGCGCCCTGGGAGCCGTCGGGGGCCGTAGCCTCGGGATCGAACCACGAGTTGAAGACCTGTAGGAAGATCCACTGCGTCCAGTGCACGTACTCGATGTCGGTCGTGGCGAAGGAACGGCGCGAGTCGTGGGACAGGCCCATGCGGCGCAGCTGGCGGCGCATGTTCGCGATGTTCTGATTCGTGGTGATGGCCGGGTGCTGGCCGGTCTGGACGGCGTACTGCTCGGCGGGCAGGCCGAAGGCATCGTAGCCCATCGTGTACAGGACGTTGTCGCCCTTCATGCGGCGGTAGCGCGCCAGCGTGTCGGTCGCGATGTAGCCCAGCGGGTGACCCACGTGCAGGCCCTTACCCGAGGGGTAGGGGAACATGTCGAGAATGAAGAAGGGGTTGCGGGAGGCCAGCGGGCCAGCCAGGTCACCCGTGGGGTTGTCCGCGTAGAACGTGCCCAGCTCCTCCCAGCGGTCCTGCCACTTCGTCTCGATCTGACCTGCGAGCTCAGCGGTGTAGCGCTGGGCCGGGGCACTCTGCGGATTTTCGCTCATCTGTGCGTTCCTCGCTTAACGATGGGTCGCGTAACAATACTCCCCACCAGGGTAGTTCACGCCCGCCCGCCCCGCCGGGCGCGCCCACCTACCGAAGTGAGCACGAATAGGTGACAATAGTCGCATGAGCACTATCTTCGACAACATCATCACGGGGGTATGGCCCGGACGCTTCGTGTGGGCCGATGACCTGTGCGTCGCATTCGCGACCATCGAGCCGACCTCCCCGGGCCACGTCCTCGTGGTTCCGCGCACCGCGTACGAGGCGTGGACGGACGCCCCCTCGGACGTCGCCGCCCACCTCATGACCGTGGCCCGCACGATCGGCCTGGCGCAAAAGGCCGCGTTCGGCGTGCCGCGCGCCGGCCTCGCAATCGCAGGATTCGAGGTCCCCCACACCCACCTGCACGTGATCCCCCTGCGCGACGAGACCGACATCCTCCTGGCCAAGGCGGCCCCCGCCAGCGACGAGGAACTCGATAGCGCGATCACCGCCCTGCGCGAGGCCCTCCTGGCCGCCGGACACAGTCGACATGTGCCCCCGTCAATGGGATCCGCGGCCCTCGCCTGAGGACTGCGCTCCCCCAACCGTGCGCCCACCGACGGGCGCTCCCAGCCCGCCCGACCGCCTCGGTCAGGTGGGCTGGATCGTTTCAGGGCCTCGTCAACGGGAGGCGCGGGCGCGTTGGCGCGGCTCAGTCCCGGACGACGATGCCCGAGGCCTGGGCGGGGTCAAGGAGGAGCATCTGTCCGTCTTCGAGGAGGACCGTGACGCCGTCGGAGGCGGATGCCACCACGGTGATACGAGCACCGGGCACGAGACCGGCCTCCTCCCACGCGCGCAGCGCTTCGGGGTCGCGGTCGGGCAACCGCTCGACGACTCCCCCGGCGGTCACGTCGAGCGCGTCGAGCGGGTTTCCTGCAACGTCGTCCCTGGTTCCGTCGGCCCGCGGGATCGGATCACCGTGCGGGTCACGGCTGGGGTAGCCGAGGACTCGATCGAGGCGATCAAGGAGCCGGTCGGAGACCGCGTGTTCGAGTATCTCGGCTTCTTCGTGCACTTCATCCCAGGAAAAACCGAGGGCTTCATGCAGGTAGGTTTCAAGCAGGCGGTGGCGGCGCACCATCCCCAGCGCGATCGCGCGCCCCTGCGGGGTCAGTCGCACGCGGCCGTAGCGCTCGTGCGTGACGAGGCCCTGGCGGGCCAGGCGCTGAATGTTCTCCGTCGCCGTCGAAGGGACGACGCCCATGTGTTCGGAGACTTCCTTGGGTTTGACGCCGTCGCGGCCAGCCTCCTCGGCGCCCCATACGAGCTTGAGGATGTCCTCCACGACCGCGGAATAGGTGCTCGGCGCGTCCGACATGGCGTTCCCCTTTCGTCTCAGGCCCCATTGTAGGTGCCAGTGTCGCACGCCCATCGAGCGTGCGACATAGGCCACGACCCCCCTCACTGACTTGCGCAGGGGGAAGCGCGCCTGTATATTTATCTCTCGGTTGCAAAACCCCCGCGTCATTAGCTCAATTGGCAGAGCAGCTGACTCTTAATCAGCGGGTTGAGGGTTCAAGTCCCCCATGACGCACAAACAACCGGCGGCCTACGGGTCGCCGGTTTTTCACATCTGCGGCGCCACTCCCCCTGCTCATTCCCGCTGTTTGCCATCTGCGCGTTCCCGTTTCGTACGTAGAGATCCGGCCGATTTCGTGCAGTATCAGCTGTCCCGCCTAATTCCGTGCAACACCAACCGTCCCGCCAGATCTCCAACCACCGCGAGGCGCGCCCGCCCGCTGTCCACGCCGCGAGCTTCGCTCGGCGCGTCGGCGAGGGATTATAGGACACTATGTGTTGCTGATAGCGTGACTTTTCAGTGCCGACGGCGCGGCCCCCGCACACAACGAGAGGCGCGACCCTTTGGGGTCCCTCCTCCGTCGTCTCCCTGGGCATATTGAGAGCGTCGGGATGCCTGCGAGCTGTCAGGCCCCACTTCTGTTTCTGTGAACACATCCTGCGAACGTAAGCCCCTTTGATGCGCACGTTAACCCGTGAGGTGGCTACCTGGGCGGGCTGCCCACCATGCCACCAATAGGGTTTAGCTGCGCATTGAAGGGTTAACGCTGCCAGCAGAAGGGCCCCGGTGCCAGGCACACGGCACGACAAACTCGCCCGGCGGGATCCCACGACTGCTGGTCCGCGAAAAAACTCGCCCAGCGCACCATCAAACGCCAATTTTGGGCCATTGTGAGCACGCAGGGCGAACTTTTTCGCGCTCGCACCCACATCAGGCCGAGCAGGGCGAACTTTTTCGCGCTCGCACCCACATGAGGCCGAGCAGGGCAAACAATGTCGCGCACAGGACGCGGAAACATGGCGACGTTGAAACCAACAACACCACCGCTCACCCCCAACAAGGGACCTATGAAACCGGCATCACCACTGCGCCGACAAACTGCACCAAAAACGCCCGTTTCTTACCCGCAAAGGCGATGGCGGTTTCAATCCCGCACAGGCACCAGCGAGCAAAGGCGGCGATGGTTTCAGACCACCGGGCCGCCGGGCCGCCGGGCCGACAGGGCCAGGCCGCGGCACCCGCGGGCCCTTTCACCCGCACGTGGGCCCGATGACATGCGCGTGGGCCACTAATTCCGCACGTTAACCTGACGACATGCGCGTGGGCAGCGACGCCTACATGCACATCTAGGGGTTGACGTGCGTATCAAGGGGTTAACACGCATGTTCAGAGCTTCGCATGTGAGCAGCACACCGCAATTGACACCGAATCCGCCAAAGTGCAGACCCATTGCCTCAAAATGGGTCAAGTCCTGTGGAGTGGTGTAATCGTTTTGTGTCCTTCGGGTTGGGTTATGCGCTGAGTGGGAGTGGGGGTTCC